>OGIL01000166.1_pt1 | contig 41936 bp, 36 predicted proteins | sample 1571751 | NCBI WGS metagenome assembly OGIL01 (sample SAMEA2581964, study PRJEB24529) | metagenome | biome: Human gut stool | place: China | collected 2011 | reverse complement strand
ATTGGTGGAAAGAACATTCGGAGTTATTCTGAAAAAGCTCTCATTCAGAACATCGAACCAACAACGCCCATGCATGAATGCATGGGCGTTCTTTTTATTTCTTAAGCTTCTTCTGTGCCGTAGAAAGCATCAGCTTAATACGGTTCAGCTGGTTTACCTCAGAAGCACCCGGATCATAATCGATAGCCACGATATTGGCATCCGGATGATCATGTCGGATTCTCTTTATAACACCCTTACCCACAATATGGTTCGGTAAGCAGGCAAATGGCTGCGCACAGATGATGTTTGTGACGCCCTCATTGATGAGCTCAAGCATCTCACCGGTCAGGAACCAGCCCTCACCGGTCTGATTACCGCACGAAACGATAGGAGAAGCATACTTTGCGAGATCCTGTACGTGAGCGGTTGGCTCAAAATGCTTGCTCTTAGCCAGCTCATCCCTTGCATCCTTTCTGAGCCACTCGAAGAAGGCGATAAGTCGGTTGTTCATAAACTTAGCTTTCTTTGAAGCACCGAGATAGTCAGCCTTGAAATTCGTGTTGTAGCAGCAGTAGAGTAAGAAATCAGTCAGATCAGGCACTACAGCCTCGGCTCCTTCAGCCTCTAGCAGATCAACCACATAGTTGTTTGCTGCAGGCAGGAATTTGACGAGAATCTCACCGACCACGCCGACACGCGGCTTAACCTCATCTGTCATAGGCAGATTGTCGAAATCCCTTATGATTTCGCGGCACATCTTTTTGTATTTCTTGTGAGAGAGCATCTTTGTGTTGCCGACAAAGTCGATGACTCTCTTTTTCCACTTCTCATGAAGTGCATTGGCACTTCCCGGTTCTTTCTCATAAGGACGTACCCTGTAGAGACAGCGCATAAAGATATCACCAAATTCAAGCGCATACAGTCCGTGCTGGATGAGGCTTGGAGTAAACTTAAAGCCCGGGTTTTTCTCGAGACCAACCATGTTGATTGAGATAACAGGCACATCAGGATATCCGGCCTTTTCGAGGGCTCTACGGATAAAGCCGATGTAGTTTGTTGCACGGCATCCGCCACCTGTCTGTGAGATGAGGATGGCTGTGTGTGTCATATCATAGTTGCCTGATTTGACGGCTGCCATAATCTGTCCTACGACAATGAGTGAAGGGTAGCAGGCGTCGTTGTTTACGAACTTAAGTCCCACGTCCACACATTCCCTTGCAGGGATATCCGGTATGACCATATTGTAGCCGGCTGCCTTAAAGGCGGGCACGAGGAGGTCAAAGTGTATAGGCGACATCTGAGGACAGATGATGGTGTAGTTGTCCTTTTTCATCTGCTCGGTGAATACTACACGCTCGTAGTTAGATGGCTTTAATTCACGCTTTTCATGCTTGGCATCCTTGACTCTTATGGCGGCAAGGAGTGAACGGATACGGATTCTTGCTGCCCCCAGGTTGTTTACCTCGTCGATCTTCAGGCAGGTATATATCTTGCCTGAGCCTGTCAGTATATCGTTTACACAGTCGGTTGTGACCGCATCGAGACCACAGCCAAACGAGTTAAGCTGGATTAAGTCAAGGTCATCACGGGTCTTTACAAAGTTGGCTGCTGAGTACAGTCTGGTGTGGTACATCCACTGATCCATTACGATGAGTGGTCTCTCAAGCTCGCCCAGATGTGATACGGAGTCCTCTGTCAGTACGCAGATGCCGTAGCTTGTGATGAGCTCCGGGATACCGTGGTTGATCTCAGGGTCCACATGGTATGGACGTCCTGCGAGCACGATTCCGCGACGGCCGGTGTCCTCCATGTAGTCGAGCACCTCCTCACCCTTTCGCTGAATCTCAAGCCTTGTCATGGCAAGCTCCTTCCAGCCTGCGGCTACCGCATCACGAATCTGTGACTCAGGCAGGTTGAAATCACCCTTTGAAAAGGTGGCTACGAGCTGCTGTGAGATAGTCTCTTCACTCTCAAATGACATAAACGGATTTATGAATTTAACCTCGCCGGATGTTATTTCATCCACATTGTTTTTAATATTTTCAGAGTATGATGTGACAATCGGGCAGTTGTAGTGATTGTTTGCATCGGCAAACTCCTTGCGCTCGTATGGCACTGCCGGGTAAAAAATAAAATCTACATTTTGCTTTATGAGCCAGCTTATATGACCATGTGTGAGCTTTGCAGGGTAGCACTCTGACTCACTTGGGATGGAGTCGATACCCATCTCATAAATCTTTCTGGTAGACTGTGGTGACAGCACTACAGAAAAGCCGAGACGTTTGAAAAATGTAGCCCAGAACGGATAGTTCTCGTACATATTCAAGGCTCTTGGGATGCCGACTGTACCGTGTGGAGCATCCTTTGGGTCAAGTGGCTCATAGTCAAATATACGCTTGTTCTTGTATTCAAAAAGATTTGGGATGTTATCCTTGTTCTTCTCCTTGCCCAGACCCTTTTCACAGCGGTTTCCGGTGATGTACTGTCTGTTGTCGGAGAATTTGTTTATAGTCAGAAGACAGTGGTTTGTACAGCCCTGACAGCGTGCGAGCTTTGTGGTGTAGGTGAGCTCGTTTATCTGGTCGATTGTGAGCATTGTTGTCTTGTAATCAGTCTCATGGCGCTCGCGTGCGATGAGTGCGGCACCAAAGGCACCCATGATACCTGCGATGTCAGGCCTTGTGGCATGTACACCTGCTATTTTTTCAAAGCTTCTAAGAACGGCATCATTGTAGAATGTACCGCCCTGGACTACGATATTTTCACCGAGGTCGCTTGCATCAGACAGCTTGATAACCTTGAAAAGTGCATTCTTTATTACTGAGTAGGCAAGTCCTGCTGAGATATCTGCGACAGATGCGCCCTCCTTCTGGGCCTGCTTTACCTTTGAGTTCATGAAAACCGTACATCTGGTTCCGAGGTCGATAGGATTCTTTGCAAAAAGGGCTTCCTTTGCGAAATCCTGAACTGAGTAGTTTAAGGACTTTGCGAAGGTCTCAATAAATGAGCCGCAGCCTGAAGAGCAGGCCTCGTTGAGCTGTACTGAGTCGACGGTCTGATTCTTTATCTTGATGCACTTCATGTCCTGCCCGCCGATATCGAGCACGCAGTCGACCTTGGGGTCGAAGAACGACGCAGCGGTGCAGTGGGCGATGGTCTCGACCTCGCCCTCGTCGAGCGAGAACGCGGACTTGAGCAGCGTTTCGCCGTAGCCCGTGGAGCAGGAGCGCGCGATATGTGCGCCTGCGGGAAGATGCTCGCGCAGCGTATGTACCGCCTGCATGGCGGTCTGGATGGGATTGCCCTGATTGTTGGCGTAGAACGAGTACAAAAGCTCGCCCTTTTCGCCAACTAAGGCGAGCTTTGTCGTCGTCGAGCCCGCGTCGAAGCCGAGAAAGCAGTCGCCATTATACGTTGCAAGATCGCCGCGCGGCACGACCGCCGTATGGTGACGGGTGCGGAAGGCCTCGAGGTCGGCTTCGTCTTCAAAGAGCGCCGGCAGGCGCTTTAATTCAAAGTCCATCTGCACGCCGCTGTCAAGCCGTCTGATGAGCATGCTGAGCGGCTGCGCCTCGGCGGGCGTTTCGTCGATGGCCGCGCCGGTGGCGGCGAAGAGATGAGAATTTTCGGGGTCGATGGTCGTCTCATCCGTCAGCTTCAGCGTGCGGATAAACGCGGCCTTGAGTTGGGGGAGGAAGTGCAGCGGCCCACCTAAGAACGCGACATGGCCGCGGATGGGCTTGCCGCAGGCAAGGCCCGAAATGGTCTGGTTGACGACCGCTTGGAAGATCGAGGCGGCAAGGTCGGCCTTCGTCGCACCTTCGTTGATGAGGGGCTGGATGTCCGTCTTGGCGAACACGCCGCAGCGCGCGGCGATGGGGTAGATCTGCTGATAGTGCGCGGCCTCGCGGTCGAGACCCGAGGCATCGGTCTGCAGCAGGGCGGCCATCTGGTCGATAAACGAGCCGGTGCCGCCGGCGCAGACGCCGTTCATGCGCTCTTCGAGCCCGCCTTTGAAGTAGATGATCTTGGCATCCTCGCCGCCAAGCTCGATGGCGACATCCACCTGCGGCGCGACGCGCTCGAGCGCCTGCGCGACGGCGACGACCTCCTGCACAAAGGGGATGCCGAGCGCCTTGGCAAGGTTGATCGCGCCGGAGCCGGTGGCGCGCAATTCGAGCGCGCACTCGCCGAGCGCTGCGCGCGCCTGCTTGAGTAAGTCGGACAGTGCGCGCTGTGTGTGGGACAGATGGCGCTGGTACTGCCCGAAGATCATTTGTCCGTTTTCATCCAGCACGACGAGCTTGACCGTGGTGGAGCCTACGTCGATGCCTGCTTGATACGTTTTCATGGGGAACCTCTCTTTTCATGTCGATGCGATTTGGCGGTAAAAGAGTCCCGCCGGATTTTCAGATTGTTATTATAATTGTATGCCGCAAAAGGACAAGAAGTAAAGTTTAGGGTCTGTTAAGAAAATGAACAAAAATTTACAAATATTTTTGGCTTGACATACCTCGTAACTCTATGTATACTACAAGCATAGATACTCTATGTATCATCGGAGGTGCAACATGAAGAAAAAGAGCATTGACCACACACAGCTTTTGCTGCTCAAGCTCCTCTCGACCGAGGACATGTACGGCTACCAGATCATTTTAGAGCTGGCGCGCCGCTCGAGCAATGTCTTCGAGATGAAAGAGGGCACGCTCTACCCCGTGCTGCACGGCATGGAGCGCGAGGGCTATGTGGAGGCCTATGAAAAGGCGGCGCCCACCGGCCGCGTGCGCAAGTATTATCACCTGACGCGCGCCGGCCGCGCGGCGCTCACCGAAGAGGAGAAAGCCTGGCAGGAGTACAGCGGCGCAGTGAACGCCGTGCTGCACTTTGCTTAAAAAAGGGTGAGGCTATGGACAGAAAGGAATATTGCGACCGCGTGCTCGCACAGGTCGGCCGGCTGACGAGCGATGAAGCAAACGATCTGAGAAATGATCTCGCCGGTCACATCGAAGACCACGCTGAAGCGCTGGTCGAGCACGGCTACACGGAGGACGCGGCCTACGGGCGTGCGGTGGCGCTGATGGGAGACCCCGAGGAGACGGGGCGGGCGCTGCGCGTGCAGTACGGCGGCTGGTGGCTCGTTATCGTGCAGCGTGCCGCGCGCATCCTCACGGCGATGCTGTGCGTGATGATCGCGGGGCTGATCGTGAAGTCGAGCGGCCTCTACGGTGCGATCTGCGACCGGATCACCGTGCAGAAGCCAAGCGACGGCTGGGAGCGTTGGGACACGGAGACGCCGGGGACGCGACTCCCTATCGGCGATGATATCGTGCGCATTGATGCGGTCTCCTGCAGTACCCAGCGCGCAGAAGTGCAGCTGACGGGCTTTGACCGTATTCCCGGCGGCGTGGTCTATGCGCGGCTGCTGCATACGCTGCGGCTGGAAAACGAGCGCGGCGAGGTGATCGACGAATGGGAAGACTGCGATTATCCAAGCTGCGTGAGCAGCAGCGGCACGCTCTATGTGAGGAACGCGAGTCACCGCGTCAATATCGAGCCGGACGATACTTATATCAGGCTCATTTACGACCGGCTCGGTGAGCATGTCGAGGTGGAGATCCCGCTGCCGGGAAGGGAGGCGCAGCCGTGAAAACGATCAAGCGAAAACCGAGCAGAATGCGCCGCGCGGTCAGGAGCGTTGCCGTGCTGCTGTGCGTGCTGGCGGCGTATGTCGTTCTGTCCGACATGAAGCTCACACCGCGCGCGGCGATCCGCATGGGAGAGCAGTATTACGGTATCTATGAGCCGACGCGCACCGTTGCGATGCAGCGTATGCGCATCGGTTGGCAAAACTACCGCGTCTATCTGACGGCGGGAGAGAACTCGCTCTACTGCGGCGCGGCACGGCTGACTCCCTCCGGCTGGGACATCATTTTTATGGGCGATGCGATCTCCTGTGCGGATGGGGAAAGCGTGCATGTCGGCAATTGGTGCCCGGGCTCGCTCAATAAGATCATCGGACAGGAGATCATATTCGGCCGCGTCGACGATCCCAACATTGCGCTGCTCACCATTGAGGAATGGGGCGGCAGAGACTGGACAAAGCCGGGGGGCGAGAATGAAAAACTCCGCAGGCTGCGTACCGTCACGGTGGAAGAATTCATCGAGGACGGCGGCTGCCGCTATTTCCTTCTTGACGCGCGTGAGCGCGAGGAAAATACAAGATCCTATGCGGCGGAAAAGGGCGTTCTGTATATTACGGGCTACGATGCCATGCACCGGGAAATTCTGCACCGGGAAATTGAGATCGGCGCAAATAGCCTCCTATAGGCGCGGAGGGGGAGCGCGGCAGCTTTGCCGCGCTCCCTTTGCATCGATGCAAGGGGGAAGAGGCATGAACTTTCGGTGAATTCTTCCGCGCACACGTTGACGGAAAAAAGCCAAAATGATATCCTACTCTGGAATTCTTATTCATTCATTTCCTCAGAAAGAAGGCAGGATATGCTGAAGCTGCAACAGATCGTCAAGGATTATCAGGCGGGCGACACCACCGTCCACGCCCTGCGCGGCGTGAGCTTACAGTTCCGTGAGAGCGAGTTTGTCGCCATCCTCGGCCATTCGGGCTGCGGCAAGACGACGCTTTTGAACATTATCGGCGGGTTGGATCAGTACACGAGCGGCGACCTTGTCATCAATGGCAAATCGACGAAGGACTTTTCTGATTCGGACTGGGACAGCTACCGCAACCACTCCATCGGCTTCGTCTTCCAGAGCTATAACCTCATTCCGCACCAGACGGTATTGAGCAACGTGGAGCTGGCGCTCACGCTCTCGGGCGTGAGCAAGAGCGAGCGCCGCGAGCGCGCCATCAAGGCGCTTGAGAGCGTGGGCCTTGGCGACCAGCTCGACAAAAAGCCGAACCAGATGTCCGGCGGCCAGATGCAGCGCGTCGCCATCGCGCGGGCGCTCGTCAACGACCCGGACATTCTGCTCGCCGACGAGCCGACCGGCGCGCTCGACAGCGAGACGAGCGTGCAGGTGATGGAGATCTTGAAAAAGATCTCCAAGGACCGCCTCATCATCATGGTCACGCACAACCCCGAGCTTGCCGAGACCTACGCGAGCCGCATTGTGCGCTTAAAGGACGGCGAGATCGTGGACGACAGCGCGCCCTATGCCGGCGGAACGGAAAAGCCCGCGGCGCAGGGAAAGGAGAAAAAGCCATCGATGGGCTTTGGCACGGCGCTGTCGCTCTCGCTCAACAACCTGATGACGAAAAAGGGACGGACGTTTTTAACGGCCTTTGCCGGCAGCATCGGTATCATCGGCATCGCGCTCATTCTGTCGCTGAGCAATGGCATCCAGACCTATATCGACCGCGTGCAGGAAGATACGCTATCGAGCTACCCCTTGACCATCGAGGCTGAGAGCATGGACATGTCCAGCATGGTCAGTTCGATGATGGGCGTCCATGCGCAGGACGAGGGCGACGGGGAGCAGCATGACCTCGACGCCGTCTACTCCAACAACATTATGTACGACATGATGAGCTCGTTTGCCTCGGCGGAGACGCAGACGAACAATTTGAAGGACTTCAAGACCTACCTCGAGGGCGACGACGAGCTTTCAAGCCACATCAGCTCCATTTCCTATGACTACGACCTCGGCATGAGCATCTATGCCAAAGACACCGACGGCAAGGTCTTCAAGTCCGACGTGACGGAGCTTTTGCAGACCTGCATGAGCGAGCTCTACGGCGGCGATTACAGCAGCTATTTCGAGCGCTTCGGCTCGGCCTACTCCGCGATGGAGACCTGGGAGCAGATGCTCCCGCCGCAGGATAGTGAGAGCGGCGAGCTCGTGGGCGACCTCCTGCACGAGCAGTATGACCTCATTTACGGCTCCTGGCCGCAGAATTATGACGAGGTCATGCTCATCGTCAACAAGGACAATGAAATTTCCGACCTTGTCATCTATTCGCTGGGCCTGAGCGCACAGGACGAGGTCGTGGAGTCGATGCAGCACATGCTCGACGGCTCGGAATTCGACAGCAAGGACATCCAGAGCTGGAGCTATGAAGACCTGTGCAATATGAGCTTCAAGATCGTCCTGCCCGCTGAGCGCTACCAGTACGATTCCGCAAGCGGCACATATACCGACGTCAGCACGACGGACACGGGGCTCGACTTCCTCTATAACTCCGACGATGTCGGCACGCGCGTGAAGATCGTCGGCATCCTGCGCCCGAATGAGAACGCGGTATCCTCGATGCTCTCCGGCGCGATCGGCTATACGTCCGCGCTGACGGACTACCTCGTCGAAAAGGCGGGACAGACCGAGATTTTGCAGAAGCAGAAAGAAGACCCCGATACCGACGTTATCCTCGGCCTGCCGTTCCTGACCGATGACTACTCCGTGAGCGACGAGCAGAAGGAAGCGGACGTGACGGACTATCTCGAAACGCTTTCCGTCACCGAGCGCGCCGCAGCCTACACCGCGATGATGAGCGTGCCGAGCGAGGAGTATCTTTCCGCCATCGTGGAGCAGCAGATGGGCTCGCTCGACCGCGCGAGCATCGAGCAGATGGTCATTTCGACCTACGCCCAGCAGATGAGCGTGGATGAGGCGACCGTCAAGTCCTATATTGCGCAGATGGACGACGAGACGCTTTTCGGCTACGTGGAGCAGTCTATCCGCGAGCAGGTGACGGAGCAGTACGCCGCGGGCGTGCAGGCGCGGCTATCTAACATGACAAGCGATCAGCTCGCCATGGCGCTCGACCTGGCGCTCGAAAAATCGCCCGCTGTCACGCCGCTGACAAGCGAGCAGTACAACTGGCTTTATGATAACTACATGCCCGCGACGGTCTCGACCGGCACGTATGAGGACAATCTGAAGCTCCTCGGCGATGTCGACCTCGCGAGTCCCAAGACCATCAACATCTACGCCTCGACCTTTGCCGACAAGGATGCCATCGCCGATGCGATCGAGCAGTACAACAGCAGCGTTTCCGAGGACGACCAGATCGACTACACCGACTATGTGGCGCTTCTGATGAGCTCGGTCACAACGATCATCAACGCCATCAGCTATGTGCTCATTGCATTCGTCGCCATCTCGCTCATCGTGTCGAGCATTATGATCGGCATCATCACGTATATCTCGGTGCTTGAGCGCACGAAGGAGATCGGCATCCTGCGCGCCATCGGCGCGAGCAAGCGCGATATCTCGCGCGTGTTCAACGCGGAGACGCTCATCGAGGGCTTCTGCTCCGGTGCCATCGGCATCGGCATCACGCTATTGCTGATCATCCCCATCAACCTCGTCGTGCACCACCTGACGGGTATCGAGAGCCTCAACGCCATCCTGCCGCCTGTCGGCGGCGCGGCGCTCGTGGTCATCAGCATGGCGCTCACGTTTATCGCGGGCCTCATCCCCTCCGGCATCGCCGCGCGCAAGGACCCTGTCGAAGCGCTGCGCACCGAATAACACGATATTTGACCTTCAAAAAGGACGTTTTCCGACGGAAAACGTCCTTTTTCTCTTTTACCGCGATTTTACAAAAGGCGACTTTCTGATTTTACAACCTGCCTTTATGATGGCAAATGTAGCAAGGAACAACATCTTGGAAAAATGGAAAGGAAGTATTTCAAATGAAAAAGTTTCTCACTCTTGCGCTGACCGCTGTCATGGCGCTGAGCCTGCTGACCGCCTGCGGCAGCAAGAACGACAACAGCGCCGACACCAACACTGACGGCAGCAGCACCGAAACGACCCTCTCCGGCACCGTCTCGACCGACGGCTCCACCTCGATGGAAAAGGTCATCAACTCTCTTGGCGAATCCTTCATGGCCATGAACAAGGACGTGAAGTTCACCTATAACCCCACCGGCTCGGGCTCCGGCATTCAGGCCGTTAGCGAAGGCCGCTGCGACATCGGCCTTTCGAGCCGCGCGCTCAAGGATGACGAAAAGGCCTCCGGCCTTGTTGAGACCGTCGTCGCGCTCGACGGCATCGCCATTGTCGTGAACCCCGAGAACCCTGTCTCCGATCTCGACATTGACACCATCGCCAAGATCTACACCGGCGAGATCACCAACTGGAAGGACGTCGGCGGCAACGACGCCGAGATCGTGCTCATCGGCCGTGAGGCCGGCTCCGGCACGCGTGACGGCTTCGAGTCCATCACCGACACCAAGGACGCCTGCCAGTACCGTCAGGAGCTCACCTCCACGGGCGACGTCATCAACACCGTGTCCCAGAACCCCGACGCCATCGGCTATGCCTCCCTCTCCGCGGTCGGCGACAGCGTCAAGGCGCTGACAGTCGGCGGTGTGGAAGCCACGGAGGCGACCGTCAAGGACGGCAGCTATGTGGTCCAGCGTCCGTTCGTGCTCGTCACGAAGGAGGGCACCAAGCTTTCCCCCGCGGCACAGGCCTTCTTCGACTACGCGCTGTCCGCTGACGCGGCAAGCATCATCGCCGCTGCCGGTGCGGTCGCAGCCAACTAACAGAACACAGGAACCATCACGGGAGGCGGCGTGAGCCGTCTCCCGCTGACAGCAAAAAGAGGAAACAATTATGGCGCAGAGGAAAAAAATGTTTGAAGCCGTCGTCCACGGTATTTTTCTGCTTCTCGGCCTCATTACGGTCGGATGCGTGCTGCTGATCACGGTGTATCTCATCATCTCCGGTATCCCGGCCATTCAGAAGATCGGCCTTGTGCCGTTTCTCACGGGCAAGGTGTGGTCGTCGACGTCGGCGGAGCCGAAGTACGGCATTCTGCCCTTTATTTTAACGAGTGTTTACGGCACGGCAGGCGCGATCGTCCTCGGCGTGCCCATCGGTTTTTTGACGGCGGTGTACCTCTCCAAGGTCGCGCCCAAGAAGGTCCGCACCGTGCTGGAGGCCGCCGTCAGCCTGCTCGCGGGGATCCCGTCGGTCGTGTACGGCCTTGTCGGTATGCTGGTGCTCGTGCCTGCCATCCGCAAGACGTTCCACCTGCCGGACGGCGCAAGCCTGTTTGCGGCCATCATCGTGCTGGCCGTCATGATCCTGCCGTCGATCATCAAGGTGAGCGTCACAGCGCTCGAGGCCGTTCCGCATGAATATGAGGACGCCTCGCTTGCCCTCGGTGCGACTGAGGTCGAGACCTATTTCCGCGTCTCCGTTCCGGCGGCAAAGAGCGGCATCGCCGCGGCGGTCGTGCTCGGCGTGGGCCGCGCCATCGGCGAGGCGATGGCCGTGATGATGGTCTCGGGCAACGCGCCGAACATGCCCGGCTCGATCTTTGAGAGCGTCCGCTTTCTCACGACGGCGGTCGCGAGCGAGATGTCGTATTCGAGCGGCTTGCAGCGTCAGGCGCTCTTTTCCATCGCGCTCGTGCTGTATCTTTTCATCCTGCTCATCAATGCGGCGCTCAACTTCTTCTTAAAGCGCGACAAGGAGGGTAACTGATGCTGAAAATGCAGTCTTCGGCCCGCCGCAAGGCCTATATCACGGCGATGAAGCTCCTGATGGGCGTCGCCGCAGTATTGACTTGCGCGCTCGTAGTCGGTATGATTGGTTATATATTGGGCAACGGCATTCCGAACATCACCTGGGAGATGCTCTCCACCGCGCCGAGCTATCTTGCCAACCGCGTCGGCATCCTGCCGGACATCCTGAGCACGCTCTACATCGTCATCGCGACGCTTTTAATCGTGCTGCCGCTCGGCGTGGGCGCGGCCATCTACTTAAATGAATACGCCGCGAACAAAAAGCTCGTCTCCATCATCGAATACGCGTCCGAAACGCTCTCCGGTATCCCGTCGATCATCTACGGCCTTGTCGGCATGCTGATCTTCTGCAAAAACGGCACGTCGCTTCTTGCGGGTGCGCTGACGCTGACGATCATGAACCTGCCGACCATCATGCGCACGACACAGGAGAGCCTCAAGACCGTATCGCAAAGCTACCGCGAGGGCGCGTTCGGCCTGGGCGCGGGCAAATGGCGCACCATCCGCACGGTGGTGCTGCCAAGCTGCGTGGACGGTATCGTGACGGGCTGTATCCTGTCGATCGGACGCATCCTCGGCGAGTCGGCGGCGCTCTTATTCACGGCGGGCTCGGCGCACATGCTCTACAACTTCTTTGAGGGCATGCACAACGCGGGCGCGACGCTGACGGTGGCGCTGTACTTCTACGCCAAGGAGTCGAGCGATACGGGGGTGGTGTTCGCCATCGCGGCCATTTTGATGCTGCTGACGATGCTCATTAACCTCATCGCCGATCTGGTCGGCCGATACTTCAGGAGGAAACAGCAATGATACGACCTGTCAACGGAAGCGGCATGAAGCGCATGGCGCTCTTAAATGACCTTTCCTGCTTCGGCAAGTGTTCGCTGAGCGTGGCCATGCCCATCCTCTCTTCCTACGGGGTGGAGACGGTACCGCTGCCGACGGCCATTTTATCGACGCACACGGCGGACGGCTTCGGCAGCTACGCCATGCGCGATATGACGGACGAGATGAAGGCCTTTGCCGCGCACTGGAGACAGCTTCAAATCAAATTCGACGGCATCTGCACGGGCTTTTTCGGCTCGGTGGAGCAGATGCATTTTGCAAAAGATTTCCTCCGCGACTTTGCGGGGGAGGATACCATCGTTGTGGTCGACCCCGTGCTCGGCGACAACGGCGCGCTGTACGGCTGCTTTACCGAAGAGTACGTGCAGGCGATGCGCGCGCTGTGCGAGAGCGCACAGCTTATCACGCCCAACCGCACGGAGGCGGCGCTTCTCGCGGGCTGCGGGATGGACGCACCGATAGAAACGCTTCTTAAAGCGCTCACGGTGGAAAATGTCATCATCACCGGCGTCCACCGCGGGGAGGAGATCGGCTACTGCGCGCGGCTGAACGGGCAGTATATGGAAATTTTCAAGCCCTGCCTTCCGCAGACGCTGCATGGCACGGGTGATGTGTTCGTCTCCGCCCTGTGCGGCGAGCTGATGAACGGTAAAGGCATGCCGCAAGCCCTGAAAGACGCGGCGGAATTCTGCGACGACTGCGTGCAGAAAACGGCAAAACGCGGCGAGAGCCACTGGTACGGCCTCGCCTTTGAAGACAAATTGAAAGAGGGGAGAGGGCTATGAACAACATCCTTTCCGTTGAGAACCTGTGTCTGTGGTACGGGAGCCATCAGGCGCTCAAGGATATCAACATTGAAATTCCCGAAAAAAGCATTACGGCGCTCATCGGCCCGAGCGGCTGCGGCAAGTCGACGTTTTTAAAGACGCTCGACCGCATGAACGATTTGCTCCCCGATGTGAAGATCACGGGCAGCGTCCTCTATAAGGGCGAGGACATTTTTGACTCGTCCGTCGATGTGAGCGAGCTTAGGCGTCAGGTGGGTATGGTGTTCCAGAAGCCGAACCCCTTCCCAATGAGCATTTACGACAACATTGCCTACGGTCCGCGCACGCACGGCGTGAAGAACAAGGCAAAGCTCGATGAGATCGTTGAAAAATCCCTGCGCGGCGCGGCGATTTGGGACGAGGTCAAGAACCGCCTGAAGAAAAATGCGCTCGGTCTCTCCGGCGGCCAGCAGCAGCGCCTTTGCATCGCCCGCGCGCTCGCGGTCGAGCCAGAGGTGTTGCTGATGGACGAGCCGACAAGTGCGCTCGACCCCATTTCGACGTCGAAGATCGAAGAGCTCGCGATGGAGCTCAAGGAGAAGTACACCATCGTCATCGTCACGCACAACATGCAGCAGGCGGTGCGTATTTCCGACCACACGGCGTTCTTCCTGCTCGGCGAGCTCGTAGAGTACGGCGAGACGGAGAAGCTCTTCTCCCAGCCGCAGGACAAGCGGACAGAAGATTACATCACGGGGAGGTTCGGTTAAATGAGAAGCCGGTTTGATGAACAGCTTGCGCTTTTGAACCGCGAGCTCATTGAGATGGGCGCGCTGTGCGAGGAGGTCATCGCCCTTTCGGCACAGGCGTTGACGGAGGGCAACGCGGAGCTGGCCGCGCGCGTCGCACCGCTCGATCAGGAGATCGACCGCAAGGAGCGCGAGATCGAGTCGCTGTGCCTAAAGCTTCTTTTGCAGCAGCAGCCCGTGGCAAAGGACCTGCGCCAGATCTCGGCGGCGCTCAAGATGATCACGGACATGGAGCGCATCGGCGACCAGGCCGAGGATATTGCCGAGATCATCACGTTCCTCGGCGGGCGCGGTGCGGAAAACAGTAATCTCCTGCGCGAGATGGCGCGCTCGACCATCAAGATGGTGACCGAGAGCGTGGACGCCTATGTCAAGCACGACACGGCGCTTGCCGATCAGGTCATCGCTGAGGACGACACCGTGGACGACTATTTCGCGCGCGTGAAGAAGGACCTCATCAAGCGCATCGCGCAGGACCCTGATGATGGTGAATTCGCACTCGACCTGCTGATGATCGCCAAGTATTTTGAGCGCATCGGCGACCATGCGACGAACATCGCCGAATGGGTCATTTTCTCTGTGACAGGAGAGCATAAGGAGGGGTAAAGTATGATCTGGTGCGTGGAAGACGATGCCAGTATCCGCGATATCGAGGTATATGCCCTGCAATCGACCGGCTTTGAGGCCAAGGGCTTTGAAGACGGTACCTCGTTCTGGGAGGCGCTGCGCACGGGAAGACCCGAGCTTGTCGTGCTCGATGTGATGCTCCCCGGCATCGACGGGATGGAGCTGCTGCGCCGCATGCGTGCGGACGCGGCGCTTTCCGATATCCCTGTCGTCATGGCGACGGCCAAGGGCGCGGAATACGACAAGATCCGCGGTCTCGACCTCGGTGCAGACTACTATCTGACAAAGCCGTTCGGCGTGATGGAGCTCGTCTCCTGCGTCAAGGCGGTGCTGCGCCGCTGTGGCACAAAGAGCGCATCCCAGTTCCGCTGCGGCGGTCTGGTGCTCGACGAAGAGAGCCACACCGTCACGGCGGATGGAGAGAGCGTCGCGCTGACATACAAGGAATTCGAACTGCTGCGCCTGTTCCTCTCGCATCCCGGCACGGCGTTTTCGCGCGACCAGCTCATGGCGGACGTGTGGGGCACGGACTACTGCGGCGAGACGCGCACGGTGGACATGCACATCCGCACGCTGCGGCAGAAGCTCGGCGCGTACGGCGAGAAGATCGAGACCGTGCGCGGTGTGGGCTACCGGATGGAGGGCAAGGCATGACAAAAAAGATCTTTCACTCCATCCTGCTTGTGGCGGGCACGGTGCTGCTGGCGAGCCTGCTCGTCATCATGGGCTGCCTGTACGAATACTTCGGGAGCGTCGAAAAAAAGCAGCTGCGCGACGAGCTGGAGCTTGCCGCCGTCGCCGTGAAGGAAAACGGGACGGAGTATCTCTCTCAGCTCTCCTCCGAGCGCTACCGCCTGACGTGGATCGAAAACGACGGTACGGTGCTCTACGACACCGTGACCGATGCCGAAAGCCTTGAAAATCACGCCGACCGCGTGGAGGTCAAGCAAGCGCTGGAATACGGCGAGGGCGAGAGCACGCGCTATTCCTCGACGCTGCTGCAAAAGACGATGTACTGCGCGGAAAGGCTCGCGGACGGGAGCGTGCTGCGCATTTCGATGAGCCGCGCGACGGCGGGTGTGCTGCTCGTCGGCATGGGGCAGCCTATTTTAGTGGTGCTGATCGTGGCGCTGATCCTGTCCTCTGTTTTAGCCAAGAGCCTGTCGCACCGCATCGTCCAGCCGCTCAACAAGCTGGACCTTGAGCATCCGCTTGAAAATGACGCCTATGAAGAGCTCGCCCCGCTGCTCGGGCGCATCAACCGCCAGCACTTGCAGATCGACGAGCAGATGGACGAACTTCAGCGCCAGCAGACGGAATTTTCGCAGATCACAAGCAGCATGCGCGAAGGGCTTGTGCTGCTCGATGAAAAAGAGCATGTGCTGAGTATCAACCCCGCGGCGGAAAAGCTCTTCGGCACGGACGAGAGCTGCGTCGGGCAGGACTTTTTGACCATCGACCGCAGCCACGACATGAGCCTTGCCATCGAGCGCGCCATGGACGAGGGGCACAGTGAGGCGCGCGTGGAGCGCGGCGGCCGTATCTGGCAGTTTGACGTCAGCCGCATCGGCGCAAGCGGCGCGGCGGTCGGCGCTGTGTTGCTGGCTTTCGACATCACCGAGCGCGAGACAGCGGAGCAGACGCGCCGTGAATTCACGGCGAACGTGTCGCACGAGCTCAAAACGCCGCTGCAAGGCATCATCGGCAGCGCGGAGCTGCTGGAAAACGGCATGGTGAAGCAGGAGGACGTCCCCCGCTTCGTCGGCCACATCCGGAAAGAAGCGCAGCGCCTTGTCACGCTGATCGGCGACATCATCCGCCTGTCCCAGCTCGACGAGGGCGACGAAATGCCGCGCGAGACGGTCGACCTGCTCACGCTTTCGCAGGAGGCGGCGGACGATCTTAAGACCGCGGCGGCGGAGAAGCACATCGCGATTGCCGTCGAGGGCGGGAGCGAGACCATCGGAGGCGTACGGCGGCTTTTGTACGAGGTCATCTATAACCTCTGCGACAACGCCATCAAGTACAACGTCGAGGGTGGCAGCGTGACCATGAGCGTCGGTGAACGGGACGGCAAGGCGTTCGTCTCCGTGGCCGATACGGGCATCGGCATCGCGCCGGAGCACCAGAGCCGCATCTTCGAGCGCTTCTACCGCGTGGACAAGAGCCACTCGAAGGCAAGCGGCGGCACGGGCCTCGGCCTTTCCATCGTCAAGCACGCCGTGCAGTACCATCACGGTACAGTCGAGCTTCATAGCGAAGAGGGCAAGGGCACGACGATCTGCATCCTGCTGCCGAAGGAGTAAGTGAATAGTAAGAGAGCCGCAGGCACAGCCTGCGGCTCTCGGTTTAGTTGACGATTCTCAATAATTCTCCGCGTGGACTTCGAAGTAGCTCTGGGGGTGGTTGCAGGTGGGGCAGACGTCGGGGGCCTTGGTGCCGACGACGATGTGGCCGCAGTTGCGGCACTCCCAGACCTTGACCTCGCTCTTTTCAAAGACCTTGGCGGTCTCGACGTTGCGCAGCAGCGCGCGGTAGCGCTCTTCGTGATGGCGCTCGATCTCGCCGACGAGGCGGAACTTCTGCGCCAGCTCGGGAAAGCCCTCTTCCTCTGCGGTCTTGGCGAAAGAATCGTACATGTCGGTCCACTCGTAGTTTTCGCCCTCAGCGGCGGAGAGCAGATTGCCGGCGGTGGAGCCGATGCCCTGGAGCTCTTTGAACCACATCTTGGCGTGCTCCTTTTCGTTGTCCGCGGTCTTCTGGAAGAGCGCGGCGATCTGCTCATAGCCCTCTTTCTTGGCCGTGGAGGCGAAGAAGGTGTACTTGTTGCGCGCCTCGGATTCGCCCGAGAAGGCGGTGCGCAGGTTCTGCTCGGTTTTGGTGCCGGAATACTTGTTGGTCTTCATGGTGAAATTCTCCTTTTCTCTCAAAATTTAATGCTCTTCCTGCGCTTTGCGGCAGGCGGGGCAGAGATAGTGAATGCGAAGGTCGTAGGACTGGATGCGCGCGCCGAGCGCGGCTTCGATGTTGTGCGTCAGGTCGGTGAACTTGAAGTCTGCGAGCGCGCCGCAGCGGGTGCAGATCAGGTGATCGTGGCGCGTGGTGTTGTCGTAGCGGTCGGGCGCGCCGGGCTGCGACAGGCGGATGAGTTTGCCGTCCGCTACAAGCGCGTTGAGGTTGTTATACACCGTAGCTTGCGCGATTTTGGAATTTTCCTGCTTCATTTGCAGAAAAATCTGCTCGGCGGTCGGGTGCCCGGTGGAGCACAGGACGAGATCGAGAATCTGCTGGGCGTACTTGGTCATGTGTTTCTCCTAAATAAGAATTAGAATAATTCTTATTATGGCGATAAAAATAGAGTTGTCAAGCAAAGAATCAAAAATAGTTTGCGTCATGCGCGCACGCGCTGCGGCATACCCTTTATGGAAAAGGGGGAATGAGATGGACCAGACGATAGCATTCCTGGGCGGCGACGCACGCATGCGCCTGCTTGCCCAGATGATGGCTGCGGAGGGATACGACGTCTGCTCGTGGGAGCTGACCGGTGCGCCGAATAAACGGGCGCTGTGCGACGCACTGAAAGCAGACATCATCGTCCTGCCGCTGCCGGCGGAGAAAAACGGCTATTTGAGCGGCACAGAGCTCACGATGGAGAGCCTGCTGCGCTCGCTGCGGCGCGAGCACCGCATTTTCGCGGGCAATGTGGGAAACGACGCGTCAACGCTTGCGCAGTCGTTGGGGCTTACGATCACGGACTACTTTGCCTCGGAAGAGCTGAGCGTGCGCAACGCGATCCCGACGGCGGAGGGGGCCATCGAGGCGGCGATGAAGCACACGAGCGTCACACTGCACGGCACGCCATGCCTCGTGCTCGGCTTTGGCCGCATTGGAAAGGTGCTCGCGCACGATCTGAGCGCGCTGGGAGCGAAGGTCAGCGTCAGCGCGCGCAAGCGGTCGGACCTTGCGTGGATCGACGCGTTCGGCTACGCGCCGCTGCACACGAACCGCCTCTCCGGCACGCTGGGGGAATTCCGCGTGGTGTTCAACACCGTGCCGCATCAGGTATTGGACGAAGCGCTCCTTGCCGAGCTGCCGCCGGACTGCCTGCTCATCGAGCTTGCGAGCGCGAGCGGCTTTGACATGGACGCGGTCGAAACGCTGCGCCTTTCGTATCTCAAGGCAGGGGGACTGCCCGGGCGCGTCGCGCCGGAGACGGCGGCGCGGGCCATCAAAAAGACGTTATGTCGACTCATCAAGGAGGAAGCATGAAGATCGGATTTGCCTTTTGCGGCTCGTTCTGCAACCATCCCGAGCTGCTGAAACTCTACGAGGACATCGCGCGCGAGCATGAGATCGTCCCGATTTTGTCGGAAAACGCAGCGAAGTATTCCACGCGCTTCGGCACGGCGGAGGACTTCGTCACCCGCGTGGAGGCGCTGGCGGGGCGGAAGGCCGTGCGCAATATCGTCGAAGCCGAGCCCCTCGGCCCGCAGGGGGCGATGGAAGTGCTCGTCATCGCGCCCTGCACGGGAAACACGCTTGCCAAGCTCGCCCACGGCATCACGGACGGCGCGGTGACGATGGCGGCGAAGGGGCACCTGCGCAACGGTAAGCCCGTTGTGCTTGCCATTGCGACGAATGACGGCTTATCCGCGAGCGCGCCGAACATCGCGGTGCTGCTGAACCGCAAAAACTACTATTTTGTCCCCTTCGGGCAGGACAACGCCGAGGCGAAGCCCACGTCGCTGATCGCGGACTTCCGCAAAATTATCCCGACGGCCGAAGCGGCGCTGGAGGGAAGACAAATTCAGCCGATTTTGCTGTGAAACGAAAAAAGGCAGGAATTTCCTGCCTTTTTTGCGATGTAACAATAAACTTGCGCGCGATTTTTGTCAATGCTCGCTGAACTTGCTTGAAAAATCCCCCTCGCTTCTTTATACTTTGCCATAGAGAGAAGAGAGGAGGGAGCGCGAATGGACGAAAACCTGCGCGAGGCAACAGAGCTTCCGGAGAGCGGAGGGACTGCGCCGAACGAAGAGAATGAGCCCGAGACGAAGAGCATCCGCTTTGTGCCCAGCGCCTATGACCCGCGCGGCATCGAGCAGTGGCTTTCCGAGCGCGCGGCGGAGGGGAAGCTCCTGCTCCGCTACGACGATTTTGTGATCGGCGAGCCGCGCGACTGCCGCTATCACCTGGAACCCGCCGCGGACGATGACGACCCCGACGAGCTGTTGCGCGAAAAGCGCGCCCGCCTGGGCTGGGAGTACGTCTGCCGGACGAAGGACGGCATTTTCTACATCTGGCGCGGTGACAGAACTGCGCACGTCCCCACGCCGAAGGACTGTACGGACTCCTATGGCTACCGCAGACTGTGCAAAAAGCTGCGCCGCAGCTATTTCCTGCCGATGATCTTCCTGGTGGTGGACATCTGGCTCGTCTATTTCCTTTTTAGTGCCTTGAGTCTCCCGGTGATGTCGTTCCTCACGATGGAAAAGAGCGAGGTCATTCAGTTTGTGTCCATTATCTTAGGCAGTATCCTCGGTATCCTGAGCGAGGCAAAGGAGAGAAACGAGATGTGGACGCTCAAGCGCGCGATGGAGGCGTGCGAGCGCGTGGAGAAGATGCCGCGCAACCGCTGGGCGAAAGCGAACCGCGCGCTTACGATCATTGCCGGTGTATTGGCGCTCACGCTGATTTTCTGGCGAGTGAACGATACGGCCTACGGCGACAGCTATGACGAGCCGCCGCTGCCGTATATCGGGACCGAGATGCTCGGCGGCGAAAGGGGATCGGACTGGTATGGTGTGCGCGATCTCTCGACGCCGCTCGGCGGGCACGTGTACTCTGTCGGCGAAACGCCGTATGCGGGAACGATCGACACTTGGATGCAGTACAGCACGGAGCTTGACTTCTACGCCCCGCGTATCTCCGCACTGGCAAAGCCCTTGACACATGAGCTGCGGGACTATTTTATGGAAGACGGTGCGCAGACGCTTTCGATTGACGGCTTTGACGAAGCGTACTACGCAGAATTTATCAAACCAAATACCCGGCTTCCAAATGAACCGGACGAAGTCCACCAGTTTCTTATCCTGCGCCGCGGGGGAGAGGTGCTTTACTTCCGCACCGAGGCGCCCGACAGCCTGCGCGAGCATCTGGACGAATTTGCAGATATCTTTGATCAGTACAGCGAATTAGCATAAAAAGAAGTGCGTTCCTAACGGGAACGCACTTCTTTTTTGCTATCTTGTCACTGCTCTAACTTTTTGAGCTCGTCGAGCTGGCCCTCCAGCGTGGTGAACGCCTCGGGCAGCTGTGCGACGGCAGCGTCCGCGCGCTTGAGCTCATTCGACACGCTCTCGCAAGTCGCGCCGAGCGTCGAGAGCACCTGCTCGCAGTGCCCTCTGCATGCCGCGATCATCGCCTGCAAACGCTCCCGCGTGGCGGCGTCGAGCGCGTCGGCGCGCTCACGGGCGGAGAGCTCAATGTCGGCGATGTGCGCCTTGACGCGGCCGTATTCCTCGACCTGCGGGCGGAGCTCGTCAAGCTCGCTTAAAAGGCGCTTGCGCTCCTGCTCGGCGGCGGAAAGGCGTTCGGCGTGCTGCGCTTCCAGCTCGGCGATGCGCTGCTCGGCAGCCTCCTCTTTGGCTTTCAGCTGGCGGTCGCAGTCGGCCTTGGCGCTCGCGAGCTTCTGCGCGCCCTCTTCGATCTGCGCGCGCAGCTCGGAGATCGTCTCCTGCGCGGCGGTCAGACCCTTTTTGAGCGCGTCCTGCGCGCTGGACGCGGTCGAATAGGACTCGGCAAACTTGTCGCGCTCACGCTCGGCGGCGGCGAGCTTGTCGCGCAGCTCTGCATTCTCGCGGCAGAGGCCGTCGCTCTCCTGCTCGAGCGCTTCGATCTGCTGCTTGCTCTCGAGCGAGGTTTTTTCGATATAACGAATGACGTCATCGCGGTTGAAGCCGCCGAAGACGGAGCTCTTGAAGGTATTTTCCATGATTTTCCCACCTTTTCCTTTGTCAAAGTTATGGTAACACAAACCCGCCGCGATGACAAGGAAAAAAGCGCGACCTCTTAAGGCCGCGCTTTTACGGTTTTATCGGAGAGGGAAGGAAAAGCTCTTGCCCTTCTTGGTGAAAGTAAAGCTCTCCTGCTCTTCGCCGCCGGCTTTGGTGCAGCGCACGCGCTCGGCGCTCACGCTGCCGCTGATGTCGCCGCAGGTGACGCTGTCGCTTGCGCGGACGTTGCCCTTGACCTCGCCGCAGCGGACGCTGTCGCTTGCGGACACGTCGCCGCCGACATTGCCGCAGGTGACGCTGTCGCTCGCGCGGACATTGCCCTGCACGTCGCCGGTGCAGTGCACACTGTCGCCCGCCTGCACATTGCCGCCGACATTGCCGCAGGTCACGTCATCGCCCGCGGTCACGTCGCCGCCAACGTCGGTGCAGGTCACGCCGTCACCGGCTCTGACGCTGCCGGAGATCGTCGAATCGGTGCAGACGACGGAAAAATCGCTGTAAATATCCTGCGCCGTGCCGGAAAAGTGCAGCTCGACGGTTTTACGGATCTCGTCATATTTGTCGTGGCGGAACAGGCTCCCCTGTTTCGGCTGGAGCAGCCGGTGCCCCTGGAAGAGCACGGCGTGGATGGCGTCGTCATCCTCCCACGGCAGTTTGACCGCGACGGACAAAATCTGGCTGTCCGCTTCCGCTTTTTGGGCGGTTTTTGCCATGCTTTCGCGTCCAAAGAGCTCGTCGAGGCTGAGCTCCAGCGTGTCGGCCAGCAGCGGCAAAAGCTGCAGGTCGGGGCAGCAGACATCGCCCTCCCACTTTGACACGGCCTGATTGCTCACACCGAGCTTGTTTGCCAGCGCCTCCTGTGTCAGTCCTTTTTCTTTACGGCGGCGCAGAATGCGCGCGCCCATTGTCGATTCTTCCAAGTTGTCTATCCTCCTGCACTGCATTATAATAGTAAAGTGAGCGTTGGAAACGCGATGAGCGGGTGTCCCGCGTCGAACGGGAAGTCAGGCGCCGACGTTTCCCTCATATTCAGGCAGCACATCGCGTGCAAACGCCTGATCGCCGATCGTAACATGTTGGTCCTTCCTTGCCCCGTGCTGCAGCCGCGGCTTTGAATCACCGGTTATGGACTCAGTATAGGGGGCATGGGGAGGATTGACAATGGCGCGGTGGTTGAATCGGGGAAAATCCTTTCCAACCGCCGGTTGGAAAATGAAATTTTCCCTGATTTTTCAAGAAAAACTCAGTGCCGGATGACGGTGATCTCGCCCATATCCTTGGTGTAGTCGACCACATGCTGGAGGAAAAGCTGCGTGATCGTGGAGGGGAGAAAGCCCTTTTTCACGGCGATGCCGATCTCGCGCGACTGCTTGACGTTGAGCGGCAGCGTCGCGACGCGGTAGCGTTCGGGCTTGATGAGCAGGCTGTGCACGATGCTGATGCCAAGTCCCGCCTCGACCATGGACAAGAGCGCGAAGTCGCTCGTCGTGTCATAGGTGACCTCGGGATGGATGTTGTAATGGTCGAGCAGACGGTTGAATTCGTAGTCTTCGATCTCCATCAGGCGCACGAAGTTCTCGTGCGGCAGCTGCTCGAGCGGGAAGACGGACGCGTCCGCCATTGGGTGATCCTTTGGGAGAATGGCGACCATCGTGTCGTGCAGGATGGGCGTCGTCTCAAAGTCGTTGGAGGCGGGGATGGCAAGAAAGCCGCAGTCGATCGCGCCGCGGCGCAGCCATTCGGAAATTTCATAATACTCGCCAGTCATCAGCTGGATCTGAATGTTGGGGTACGTCTGGTGGAAGTCCTTCAGAATTTCCGGCAGCAGGCTGATGGCAAGGCTTGTAAAGCACCCGAGGCGCAGCGTGCCGGACTGCACGCCATGCAGCTCGGACACGGCAAAGTTGAGGTCCTCATAGTCCTTGACGATCTCGCGGATCGTGGGCAGGAGCACCATGCCGTCGGAGGAGATCTCGATGCCGGAGTGGTTGCGCGTTAAGAGCTTGACCTGCCAGTCCTGCTCAAGATCGGAGATCATCTTGCTCACGGCGGACTGCGTATAGCCCAATTCGTTCGCCGCCTGAGTGATGCTGCCGGTCTCCACAGTGCGGAGATAGGCAATATATTTACGAATACTCATTATAAATGCCCTCAATAATCAACAATACCTCAAAGATTCCATTTTGGAATGCGCATATAAAAATATATTCGCTTTTCAAAACTGCTTTTGGATTATACAATATCAACAAAGAAAATTCAATGCCTACACACGGGATTTTCCAAGCAGTACAAAATTGTCAGACAAAATGTCGAATCAACAAGGAGGAAAACAGACATGATCCATTATTCCTGCATCGGTGCTACCGGTTATGTTTGCGGCGAAGTGCTCCGCATGATGGTCAACCACCACGAGGGAGAGCTTGTCAACGTGCTCGATACCTACGGTGTCGGCGATGCCATCTCTACGCATCATCCCGCTCTGCGCGGCTTCTATGATCAGGTCATCATGGACCTCACGGAGGAGAACGTCCGCGAGACCGCGAAGAAGAGCGATGTTATCATGATCCAGGTCCCCTCTGGCGACGTGGCCAAGTGGGCGGAGATCGTGCTCGCTGAGGACTGCGCCATCATCGATATCGGCGCTGACATCCGCTTCCGCGATGTCGACGTCTGGGAGAAGTGGTACGGCCAGAAGCACCCCGACGCCAAGATGACCCACGACGCTGTTTACTGCATCCCTGAGGTCATGCGCGACCTTGCCAAGGGCAAGAAGCTCATCGCCAACCCCGGCTGCTATCCCACCGCTTCCACCCTCGGCCTCCAGCCCATGCTCAAGGCCGGTCACATCGTTGACAACACCATCGTCATCGATGCCAAGAGCGGCTACACCGGAGCCGGCCGCCGTCCCGCCCTCAACAAGCTCCTCACTGAGGCGGAGAACAACTTCTGCGCTTACGCCCTCGGCGGCGGCCACCGCCACACGCCCGAGATCGAGCAGAACATCGCCTACATCACCGGCAAGGATCTGATGAAGCCCGAGACCTGGCAGTACATCAACTTCCAGCCGCACCTCCTGCCCCAGGTCCGCGGTATCGAGGTCACCATCTACGCTACCTGCGACAGAGACTTCACCAATGAGGAAGTTTACGAGCTCTACAAGGACTTCTACAAGGATGAGCCCTTCGTCAAGGTCTTCCCGGCGAGCCTGCCCGTTCAGACCAAGTGGGTCTACGGCACGAACTTCTGCGAGATGACCCCGACCTTCGACGCGCGTACCCACCGCCTGATCGTCTCCTCCGTGATCGACAACATCGGCAAGGGCGCAGCCGGCCAGGCCATCCAGAACATGAACCTCATCATGGGCCTGCCCGAGACCACCGGCCTCATGATGCCCCCGATGTATCCGTAATTTTCGGTTCGACGAGTTTCGACCCGATTTAGGCAAGAATGCTGTTAAACTAACGTTAAGAGAGGAGATCCCCCCACATGTCCAATCTGAAAAAGATCGAGGGCGGCGTTACCACGCCGCAGGGCTTCACCGCCGGCGCGGTCTACACCGCCATCAAAAAGCGCGAGAACAAGAAGCCCGACGTCGCTGTTCTCTACTCCGACCTGCCCTGCTCCTGCGCGGCCTGCTTCACCACGAACAAGTTCTGCGCAGCTCCGGTCATCCTTGACCGCGAGATCCTGAAAAAGGGCAAGGCCCGCGCCGTCGTCATCAACTCCGGCAACGCCAACGCCGCCACCGGCAAGCAGGGCATCGAAGACGCCCGCACCGTTGAGCGCGAGGCGGAAAAGCTGCTCGGCCTCGGCGAGGACGAAGTGTTCGTCTGCTCCACCGGCGTCATCGGCCAGAGACTTCCGGTCGACAAGGTGCTTCAGGGCATCCGCGAGATCATTCCCGCAAAGCTTGCCAAGGAGAACGGCTCCGAGGCTGCCTACGCCATCATGACCACCGATACCGTCCGCAAGGAGTGCGCCTATGAGCTGCAGCTCTCCACCGGCACCGTGAAGATCGGCGCGATGGCCAAGGGCTCTGGCATGATCCACCCCAATATGGCGACGATGCTCGTCTACGTGACGACCGACGCCAAGGCGGATCCCGCAGACCTGCAGAAGATGCTCTCCGCGGCTGTGGATAAGAGCTTCAACATGTGCACCGTCGACGGCGACACCTCCACGAACGACTCGATCTTCCTGCTCGCCAACGGCGCTTCCGGCGTTGAGATCAAGACCGAAGAAGACAAGAAGGCGATGGCCGACCTCGTGCTCGCCATCTGCACCGATATGGCCCGCCGCGTCGCTTCCGACGGTGAAGGCGCGACCCACCTCATCGAGGTCGAGGCCTACGGTCTGCCCACCGAGCACGACGCGCGCCTGGTCGCCAAGTCCATCGCGGGCTCCATGCTCTTCAAGGCTGCCGTCTTCGGCCGCGACGCCAACTGGGGCCGCATCATGGCCGCTGCCGGTTACTCGGGCGCTGACGTTGACCCGACCCGTGCCGACTGCATCATCAAGAGCGCTGCCGGCGAAGTGCAGGTCATGAAGGACGGCTTCGGCGCGGACTTCAGCGAAGAGCTCGCCAAGAAGGTCCTCACCGAGCATGACATTACCGTCATTGTCCGCTTCTATCAGGGCGACGGCGAGGCCAAGGCCTGGGGCTGTGACCTCACTTACGATTACGTCAAGATCAACGGCGACTACCGCACCTAATTTTTGAAGGAGGCTCCACCATGAGCGATATCGCAAACAAGGTCGAAACTCTGATGGAGGCAATGCCTTACCTTCAGAAGTATCAGGGTAAGATCATCGTCATCAAGTACGGCGGCAACGCCATGATCAACGAAGAGCTCAAGGACGCCGTCATGCACGACGTGGTGCTGCTCAAGCTCCTCGGCATGAAGCCCGTGCTCAGCCACGGCGGCGGCCCCGGCATCAACAAGATGCTCGAAAAGCTCGACATCCCCGTCGAGTTCATCGAGGGCCTGCGCTACACCTCCGCCGACATCATGCGTGTTGTCGAGATGGTGCTCGTCGGCCAGGTGAACACCGAGCTCGTCGGCTTTATCAACAAGCTCGGCGGCAAGGCGGTCGGTCTTTCCGGCGTCAGCGGTGACATCTATCACTGCCACCAGCGCGACGAGGTCCACGGCTACGTGGGCGACATCGACTATGTCGATCCCAAGCCCATCTTTGCCATGCTCGACGCGGGTTACATCCCCGTCATCGCCCCCGTTGGCACCGACGGTCAGGGCCACACCTTCAACATCAACGGCGATACCGCCGCGGGCAAGCTCGCTTCCGCGCTGGGCGCTGAAAAGCTCGTGATCCTCACCGATATCGAGGGCCTGTGCAACGACATCAAGATCCGCGACGTCATCAGCTATCTGAACATCGAGGATGTCAAGGCGCTCAAGGACAAGGGCACGATCGCCGGCGGCATGATCCCGAAGGTCGACTGCTGCGTGCAGGCCATCGAAGAGGGCGTGACGAGCGTCAACATCATCGACGGCCGCAAGCCGCACTCCGTGCTCTACGAGGCCTTCACGAACGAGGGCACCGGCACGACGATCGGCACCGCACAGCCGAGCGTCGGCATCAAATGGTAAAACATACACCCAACTTTTATTATAGGAGGACATAATAATGATCGAAAAGTTCAAGACCAACGCCGAAGTCATCGAGAACGGCGACAAGTATCTCTATGGCAACCACGTCCGTATGCCCCTTTCCATCGAGCGCGGCGAAGGCGCTTACGTCTTCGATAAGGACGGCAACAAGTACCTCGACTTCATCGGCGGTATCGCCGTCAACGGTCTCGGTCACTGCCATCCTGCGATCGTGAAGTGCCTCGAAGAGCGCGCCCACACGATCCTGCACTGCTCCAACTACTTCTACAATGAGCCCGCCGTCCAGACCGCGAAGCTCATCGTCGAGAACAGCTGCTTCGACAAGGTGCTGTTCGCCAACTCCGGCGCTGAGGCCAACGAAGGCCAGATCAAGCTCGCCCGCAAGTACGCCAAGGATCACGGCCATCCCGAGCGCTTCGTCGTCATCACGATGAAGAACTCCTTCCACGGCCGCACCCTCGCGACCTGCACGGCCACCGGCCAGTATGCGGTGCACCGCTACTTCGAGCCCCTGCCCTCCGGCTTCCGCTATGCTGAGTTCAACAACCTCCAGTCCGTCAAGGACATCATGGACGAGTACGTCTGCGCCATCCTGACCGAGCCTGTCCAGGGCGAGGGCGGCGTGCGTCCCGCTTCCCAGGAATTCCTGCAGGGCCTGCGTGACCTGTGCGATGAGAAGGGCATCCTCCTCATGTTCGACGAGGTCCAGGTCGGCTCCGGCCGTACCGGCAAGCTCTTCGCGCATCAGAACTACGGCGTTGAGCCCGATACCTGCTCCATGGCCAAGGCTCTCGGCTCCGGCGTGCCCATTGGCGCTGTCTGCGCCCGCGGCGAGGCTGCCAAGACCCTGACGCCCGGCACCCACGGCTCCACCTTCGCCGGCGGTCCTCTCGCCTGCGCGCTCGCTGCCACCACGCTCGACGTGATGATCAACGACGGCGTCATCGAGAACTCCCGCAAGATGGGCGAGTACTTCCGTGACCAGATGCACAAGGTCATCGAGAAGAACCACCCCGACGCGGTCAACGAGATCCGCGGCCTCGGCCTGATCGACGGCATCCAGCTCAACAAGCCCTCCGGCCAGCCCGTCGTCGACCTGTGCTTCAAGGACAGCAAGGTTCTCATCAACAACACCAACGGCAACGTCCTGCGCTTTGTCCCGCCGCTGATCGTCAATGAAGAGGAGATCGACATTGTCATCAAGGCTGTTGATGAGGCCATGACCAAGCTCGGCTGGTAATTATCTCGGATACTACCTCGCGTTTCTTGCCTGCGAGGCCGGCGGCACGGGTTCCCTTCCCGTGCCATGCCGGAAGTATACATGACCTCATCCCCGGCCTGCCGATGGGGGATCGGCGGGCCGGGGAGAGAGGTATTTTCTGCATTTTACAAGCAGCATTTCACCCCTTGTGTTGTGCCAGTGTAAAATCCAAAAGGAGGAGTGCGATCCAAAACCTGCATCGGTAGATACCACGAGAATTGAAGAAGGAAAGAGCATTACCGTAAAACTGCGTTCACCATTCAAAAACACTTGCTATCGCTATGGAATCATGCTAAAATGAATGCATAGATATCCATACAAATAGCGAAGCGACCCCCAAAATTTCGAAAGGTTGGTAACACTATGAGTAAGGAAAAAAGAATGCCCAAACTGTGGGAAGCCCTGTTGACGCTGGCGATCCTGATCGCGGCACTCGCGGTCGGTATCATCATCTTCGGTGTTGACCCGCACGTACCCATGTTTGTCGGCGTAATGGCTGCCGCAATCATGGCACTGCATCTCGGTTATAAGTGGGATGAAGTTGAAAAGTCCATGATGGACGGCATCTACAAAGCATTGCAGTCCATCTGCATCCTGATCATCGTCGGTATCCTGATCGGCGTATGGATCAACGCGGGCGTTGTGCCTACGATGATTTATTACGGCCTGAAAGTCCTCAAGCCCGCGATTTTCTTCATCGCGTGCGTTCTCATTTGCTCCATCACCTCTCTTGCCACCGGTACGTCCTGGGGCACGATGGGCACGATGGGCGTTGCCCTGATGGGCATTGGCTTCGGCCTTGGCATGAGCCCCGGCATGACTGCCGGTGCCGTCCTCTCCGGCGCCTACTTCGGCGATAAGATGAGCCCGCTGTCCGATACGACGAACCTCGCTCCCGCCATGGCCGGTACGGACGTTATCACCCACGTCAAGGCCATGATCCTGCCCACCGGCATCACCTACGCCATCACCCTGATCTTCTTCGGCGTTCTCGGTGTGATGCAGTATCACGGCGGCGATGCGGATATGTCCCGCGTGATCGAGTTCTCCAACGCGCTGAACGCCGCGGAGGGCGGTATCTTCAACATCAACCCGTTGCTGCTCCTGCCTCCGGTCGTCGTTATCGTGGCAGTTGCCCTGAAGGTTCCCGCGATCCCCGGCATTACCCTCGGCATTGTTGCCGGTGTCATCCTGGGCCTCATCTTCCAGCCCGGTGCCTGCACGCTTGGTACCATCTTCGATTACGGTAAGAACGGCTACTACTTCTCCGACGAAGCGCTCGCCATGTTCGAATCCACCCTGTCTCCTGAAACGAGCTACACCATGACAAGACTCCTGGAAAGCGGCGGTATCATGGGTATGATGTCCTCCGTCTCCATGACAATCATCGCCATGATGTTCGGCGGTATCATGGAGGAGACCCACCAGCTCGAGGTCATCGTCAACGCCCTCAAGAAGTTTGCCAAGGGCCCTGCGGCTCTCGTTGGCCTGACCGAAGTGACCTGCGTTCTCTCCAACGCCACCATGCCCGAGCAGTACATCTCCATCGTGGTTCCCGGCCGTATGTATGCCGAGGAGTATCACAAGATGGGCGTGCACCCGGCAGTTCTGTCCTCTGCCCTTGAAGGTGCCGGTACCGTTACCTCCGCTCTGATCCCCTGGAACACCTGCGGTGTGTTCATTAAGGACACCCTGAACATCGCTCCTTGGGGCGCCGGCGGTTACGGTCCCTGGGCCATCTTCAACTGGCTGATGCCCATCATCAACTGGCTGTGCGTGCTGATCGGCTGGACGCTCAAGGATCTTGCGGGCAAGCCCTTCAAGAAGAGCAAGAAAGTCGCGCAGTAAATCAGTTAGCGACCCAACAGAAAGCTCCCTACCTAAAGGAATTAAAAATCATGACAATGAATCGGAATCAATATCCCTGTGTGGAATTCGATCTCGATAAATTGGCAGCGAATCTGGCAGCGCTCGTAGAGCGCTGCCATGATTCGCTCATCGAGGTCGCGGGCGTCGTCAAGGCTGTGTCGTCGTTGCCGGAGATCGTGCGCGTTTATGAAGAGAGCGGCGTGAAGTTCATCGCCACGTCCCGCATCAGCCAGATGCGCGCGATCCGCGAGGCGGGTATCTGCAAAAAGCCGCTGATGCTCATTCGTATCCCGATGCTCTCCGAGCTCCCCGACGTGGTGAAGCTGTGTGACATCAGCCTGCAGAGTGATATTATCGTGCTGCGTGCGCTGAACGAAGAGGCCAAAAAGCAGGGAAAGGTGCACGAGGTCATCCTGATGATGGATCTCGGCGACCTGCGCGAAGGCTTTTGGAACGAGGAGGATGCGCTTGATGCCGCGCTCGAGATCGAGCATGAGCTCAAGAACCTGCGCCTTGCGGGTGTGGGCGTGAATCTGAGCTGCTACGGCTCTGTTTTGCCGACCAAGCGCAACATGCAGGGCCTTGTCAGCCTCGCGTCCGACATTGAGCGCGAGATCGGCCGCAAGCTTGACTACATCAGCGGCGGCGCGTCGACATCCGCCTACATGGCGATGAACGGCACGATGCCCTACCGCATCAACCTGCTGCGCCTTGGCGACATCGGGCTTCGCGGCGAGACGGACAACTTCGCTCCCGACTTTTTGGAAACGGGCGTCATGACGATCAAGGCTGAAGTCATCGAGTGCCGCGACAAGCCGAGCTTTCCGGTCGGCGAGTTGGGCGTGAACGCCTTCGGCGAGGTCGGCCACTACGAGGATCGCGGCATCCGCCGCCGTGCGCTTGTCGCGATGGGCCGCGTGGATTACGGTAACTGCTTCGATCTTGTCCCGCGCATGGAGGGCATCGAGGTCATCGGCGCGTCGTCTGACCACACGATCCTTGACGTCGAGGCCGTGAAGGACAAGGTCCATGTGGGCGATGTGCTGGAGTTCGGCATCAAGGCCTACGGGCCGATGGCGTATCTCACCAGCAGCGACGGCGTTCACATGGTGTTCAAGGGCGGAAAGCAAAACGCCTGATCGAAAAGAGAAAAAAGAGAGAGAAAAACGGTATGCCGACGGTGAGCGAGTTTTGGGACGGCCGTGCGCAGAATTACGACGCGCAGGTCGGCACCTACTACGCGGAGGCCTATGAAAAGACAGCCGCGTGTTTCAAAAAATATCTCAAGCCGACGGATACCGTGCTGGACTTTGCCTGCGGGACGGGGATCGTGACGTTTGCGGTCGCGCCCTCGGTGCAGTCTGTGCGCGCGATCGACGTATCCGGTGAAATGGTGCGCCACGCGCAGGAAAAAGTCAAAGCGCAGGGCGTGGAGAACGTGACCGTCACGCAGACGGATCTGTTCGACGGCTGCCTTGCAGAGGGATCTTTCAATGCGGTGCTGGCCTGCAATGTGCTGCTCTACATCGAAGATCGGAGCGCGGCGCTTGCGCGCATCCGCGCGCTCTTGAAGCCGCAGGGAACGCTGCTGCTGGTATCGGACTGTCTGGGAGAGGGACTCACGCGCGAGCGAGTGCGCAAGTGGTTCGAATACAAGACTGGCAAACGCCCCTACGTTGCATTTGACACGATGCGCTCGCTCGAACGGTCGGTCACCGACGCGGGGTTCGCGGTGCTGGAGCGGGAGAATCTCTTTCCCGCGCCGCCGAATTTGTTCCTTGCGGCGAAAAAGGTATAAATGCCCAAAATGTAAAGACCCCGCACACCGTTTTGTGAACGGGGTGCGGGGGTTCTTTATTGCTTTTGACTGCGGGCAATTTTGTCGAGCAGCTTTCCGCCATAGCGGAACGTCAGCTCGCCGATCAGAAGACCCAGCAGCGCTGCGGCAAACACGTCGCTCGGGAAGTGGACGTACAGGTACAGCCGCGACAGGGCGATGAGCACCGCGAGAGAAATGGCGGCATAGCCGAAGCGCCTGTCGGTCTTTGCCAAAATCGTTGCGGCGATCGTCGAGGACAGCGTGTGTCCCGAGGGGAACGAGTAGTCCGTCGGCGTGGCGATCAAAAGCTGCACGGAGGGATCGAGCCAGCAGGGCCGCGAGCGCGCGACGAGATGCTTGAGCGCAACATTTCCGACGAGAAGTCCCGCGAGCAGACCCATCAGCACGAGCGCGCCCTGACGGCGGTATTTTTTTGTGCACAGCAGGAGAACGCCTGCGAGGATCCAGATGATGCCGGCGTTGCCGAGCATCGTGAGCTTTGGGACCACGGCGTCGAGAAACGGGCAGGAGATGTTGTTCTGGATCCAGTGAAGAATGCCCCAGTCGAGCGCCATGGACGTGCAGCTCCTTTCTGATATTATTTGTGCAGCAGCGGGGAGAGCGGCTTGTAGATGAGGAAGCACAGCGCCACATCGAGCATGCCTTTGACAAAGGTGAACGGCATATTGAAGACCATCAGGCACTCAAGAAGGCCGTTGGTCGAGGGACGGATGGCCTGATACATGCCGATGATGGCTTCAAGCGGCAGGTGATAGCACACAACGTAGGCGGGGTAGACCACAAAGTAGTTGAGGGGCACAGACAGCACCGCCATCAGCAGCGCGCCGACGAGAGCGCCGATAAGCGCGTTCTTGCGGGACTTTTTCTTCTGATAGATGAAGCCCGCGGTGAAGGAAAACACGCTGCCCATGATGAAGTTGAAAAGCTCGCCGACGTACGCGGACGACGTGCCGTGCAGCACGGAGAACAGCACGTTCTTGAGCAGCGTGACGATCACGCCGTAGATGGGGCCGAGCGAGAACGCCGCCAGAAGCTCTGGAAGGTCAGAGATATCGAGCTTGACGAACGCGGGGATGAGCGCGGGGATCGGGAACTCGATGAACATCAGCAAAAATGCGACGGTCGAGAGCATGGCGGTCACCGTGAGCTTGTGGGTGCGGCTGACCGCACGGGGGGTGGAGATGGCGCTGGCATTGGGTTCGGACATAAAAATACACTCCTTTTTGTCATTTCCCCTGAAAGAACAAGTCTTCCAAGGTGCATGACGCAAAAGAGCGTGAAAATTGCGTGGTAGATCGCGCAGCACATCTTCTCTCATCCGGACTGTGACCGTCGGTACCGGAATTTCACCGGTTCGTGCGATAAAAAAATACCGCTTGCGGACTGTAACCGCCGGTGGGGAGTTTCACCCCGCCTCGAAGACAAGTGATTCAGTTGATAGCTTGAGTATACGACAAATTTTCGGTTTGTCAAGAGGGAAAATGCTTTACAAAGACGAACGAATGTTCTATAATAGCAAAGAGAGAGGAGGCGATGTCCATGCGGGGGAGACCCTGTTCCTGCGCATTCACCGGCCACCGGCCGGGGAAGCTGCCGTGGGGAGAAGATGAAAGCGACCTTCGCTGTATCGCCCTCAAGGCGAAGCTGCGCGCCGCGGTGGAGAGCGCCATCCACGAGGGGATGGAACATTTCATTTGCGGTATGGCCGAGGGCTGTGACCTCTACTTTGCCGAAACCGTGCTGGCGCTGAAAAGCACATACCCGCACATCACGCTCGAGGCGGCCATCCCGTGTCCCTCGCAGGCGGACGGCTGGGGCGAAGCGCAAAAATCCCGCTACCGCGACATTTTAGCTCGCTGCGACTATGAGACCATGGTGCAGCAGAGCTACACGCCGGGCTGCATGCAGCGGCGCAACCGCTACATGGTCGACCATGCGAGCCTGCTGATCGCCGTGAACGACGGCGCGCGCGGCGGGACGCGTTCGACGATCGAATACGCCTTCAAGCGCGGTGTGAACGTGCTGGACATCCCACTGGACTGAAAAAGGAGAGGACCATGTCCTTTGACTTCAAGAAAGAATACAGGGAATTTTACCTGCCGAAGGCAAAGCCGGAGATCGTGACCGTGCCGTGCGCAAACTATATCGCCGTGCGCGGGCGGGGTGACCCAAACGAGGAAAATGGCGCGTATCAGCGCGCCATCGGCGTACTTTACGCCGTGGCCTACACGCTCAAGATGAGCAAGCGCGCGGGACACGAGATCGAAGGCTTTTTCGACTATGTCGTGCCGCCGCTCGAGGGCTTCTGGCAGATGCCGGACACGGAGACGGTCGACTACGGCCGAAAATCGGATTTTCGCTGGATCTCTGTCCTGCGCCTGCCGGATTTCGTCACGAAAGCGGACTTCGACTGGGCGGTCGAGGCGGCAGCAAAGAAGAAAAAGCTCGACTGCTCGAAAGCGGAATTTCTGGCCGTCGACGAGGGGCTCTGCGTGCAGATCCTGCACCCCGGCTCATTCGACGATGAGCTGGAGTCCGTTGCGAAGATGGACGCATTTCTGCGCGAAAACGGGTATGAAAACGACCTGAACGACGTCCGCCTGCACCACGAGATCTATCTCTCCGACCCGCGCCGCGTCGCGGCGGAAAAACGGAAGACGGTCATCCGCCATCCCATCAAGAAGGCTTGAAAGGGAAAAAGGATCGTTCCCACCTTGGCGGGAACGATCCTTTTTTGTGCATAAAAATCAAATATCGAACACGCCCATCACGGCGATGCCGATGACGACGAGCAGGATCATCGCGTAGTGCTTCCACGAGAGCTTTTCCTTCAGGAAGAGGCGGCTCCACAGCACGCTAGCCGCGCAGTAGGAGCTGATGATCGGCGCGGACATCGCAAGGTGCGATGTGTCCGCGATGGCATAGATATAGGCAAACTGACCGGCCGTTTCGCAGATGGCGCCGATGTACTTCGGCGCTTCTCGCTTGGGCAGCAGGCGATCCTTCTTGATGAAGACCACGTAGATGAAGCACAGCACCGCGGCAAACAGGAACGTCAGCTCGTAGGCGCAGTTTGCGCTGCCCTCGTCCAGCGTTTCGAGCACGCGGTTGTCGGCAAAGGTGCCGGCGGCGTCGAGCAGGCAGTAGGCCACGGGCAGGGCGAGGGCCAGGAAGCTCTTGGAATACTTGCGGTTGCCCTCCACCTGACGGGCGGCGCGCAGCTCGGGGTCCTCCGTGGCATCCACCACACCGAGGCCGATCGCGCCCACGCAGACGAGGACGATCGCGCCGAGGGCGAGCGGGGAATAGTCCTCACCGCCGACGAACAGCAGCGTCATCACGGCGACGAGCGCACCCGACGAGTTGCAGATCGGCGACGAGACGGACAGCTCAATGTAGCGGAGGCCGAGATAGCCGAGCGTCATCGAGCCGATGTACAGCAGCGACACGGGCAGATACGTCCAGATAATGGACCAGCTGATCTCCGTGCCGCCGACGAAAATTTCGAACGCGGCGTGAAGACCCATCACGGTACCGACGGCAATGACCATCTTGAGGTGGGCGAGATGATCGTCCTCCCCCTGACAGCCGATCTTTGAAAACAGGTCGCTGCCGCTCCAGCAGAGCAGCGCGATCAGAGAAAGCCAGAACCACATATTGAATTGTTAAACTCCTTTGTACTGTTAGATTTTTTATGTCAGATGGAAAAACAAACAGTACGCGGGGGCGGACGGCGGCGAAAATGCCGGTTGGTTGCGGGTGTTCTACGGATGAGCATAAAAAAGCGGTATCCTTTACGGAAGGGGAAATTTTCGTTACGGCAGGGTGATGAGTCCGGCGTCGAGCATCTTTTGCAGCGACAGCAGCACGCCAAGCTTGGCGTGGTACCAGGTGAGACCGCCTTGATAGTAGACGGCGTAGGGTTCGCGCACGGGACCGTCGGCGGAGAGCTCAATGGAGCTGCCCTGCACGAACGCGCCCGCCGCCATGATGACGTCGGAGTCGTAGCCGGGCATCGGCGCGGGGACAGGGTCGACATAGCTGTCGACCGCGGCGGCGGACTGGATGCCCTTGCAGAAGGCGACCATGCCCTCAGGTGAGCCAAGCTCGACGCACTGGATGATGTCGTGGCGCGCCTCTTTCGACGACGGAACGACGGTGAAGCCGAGCTTTTCATAGCACGCGGCGACGAACACCGCGCCCTTGACCGCGCCGGAGACGACGCTGGGGGCGAGGAAGAAGCCCTGATACAGCGCAGGCATCAATCCGAGGTTCGCGCCGACCTCCTGTCCAAGTCCCGGCGCGGAGAGACGGTAGGCGCAGCGGTCGATGCACTTCTGCGTGCCGCAGATGTAGCCGCCGATGGGGGCAAGGCCGCCGCCGGGGTTTTTGATGAGGCTGCCGACGATCATATCTGCGCCGAAGTCGCTCGGCTCGTTCGCCTCGACAAATTCGCCGTAGCAGTTGTCGACCATGACGACGACGTCGGGGCGCAGCTTTTTGCAGAACGCGATGGCCTCGCCGATGGCGTCGACCGAGATCGTCGGGCGCGGGCAGTAGCCCTTGGAGCGCTGGATGTGGATGAGCTTCGTCTTATCGTTCAGCGCGCGCTCGATGGCGGGGAAGTCAAAGCTGCCGTCTTCGCGCAGGTCGACCTGCGCATAGCTGACGCCGTACTCCTTGAGCGAGCATGGGCTTTCGCGAAGACCAATGACCTCCTCAAGCGTATCGTAGGGCTTGCCGGAGATAGCGAGCATCTCGTCGCCCGGCAGCAGGTTGGCGGACAGCGCGATGGCCAGCGCGTGTGTGCCGCAGGTGATCTGCGGGCGGACGAGCGCGGCCTCGGTGTGGAAGGCACTCGCGTAGACGCGCTCCAAATTGTCGCGCCCCTCGTCATCGTAGCCGTAGCCGGTCGAGGCGGCGAAGTGTGTCGCGTTCACGCGGTTTTTCTGCATCGCGCCGATGACTTTCGCCTGATTGAGCTCGGCGATCTCTTCGATTCCGGCAAAGCGGGGTTTGAGCTCGTCTAAAACGGCCTCGCCGAATTGAAGCACTTTGTCGCTCACGCCGAGCGACAGGTACATTTCATCTCTGTTCATTTGTCCTCCTCCGGCGTGTCGGGAAATTCGACGCCGTTGCACATTAGAATAAACCGCAGCGGATAGTCGCGGTCCAGATAGTTTTTACTGTACCATTCATAGGTCGCGGCAGGCAGGTGCCGCAGCTCGGGCGCTTCGGTGCGGAAGAGTTCGAACGTCTTCTGATCGCCTGAGAGCAGTGCCCCCAGAAGCTCGCCCTGCTTTTCTTCATAGAGGCGCGCGAAGCACGCGTCCATGATGGCCGCGCAGGCGCGCTCATCGTCCGTGCCGTAGTCCTCGCGATGGGCGAGCCAGTAGAGAAATTCGCGCGGGTCGAGGTCCAGCTGCGTCGTGACCTGCGAGAGCTTGTAGAACGCGGCCTTGTCCCCACATTTCAAAATGTCGATGAGGTACGCGACGAGCTGCTCGTCGAGCTCCACGCAGTCGCAGAAGACCTCGAACGCGTGCTTGCCCGCGTCGGGATCAGGGGTACTTTCTGCTGCGGGCGGCTTTTCCTCGGGCTGCTCCAGTTCCGCCGCGGCGTTGAGCATTTGCAGTAGTGCGCGGGAGAAATCCTCCTCGCTGAAATGGTTGAATATCGCCTCGTCCAGCTCGTCGCCTGCGCTTTTGGCGCACAGGCGCACAAAGTCCGGCACACTCATACTTTTCAGCGCGCTTTGCAGCTGCGCGGCGCGCTCCTCAGTGGTATCGGCGGTGAGCGCAAGCTCCGGCGGCGCGGGCATTGTGCCCTCGCACAGCGCGCTCATATAATGTAAGTAGCGTTCGCACAGCTCCATTGCCGCGCCCCCTCGGTTTATAATCTCTAATAGTCTATCATACGGCGGCAGAAAAAGCAACTGAAAACCGAAGAAAGCCATCAAATACGGCTTTCTTTCTGAATTTTCGCCCTGAGCAGTGCGCAGTTTTCCTGCAAACGCGCATCGTCCGGTGCAAGCGCAAACGCTTTTTCCGCGTTTTTCAGCGCGCTTTCCCACTGCGAAAGGTGAAAGTACGCGATGCTCAGCAGATCGTAGGGGAAGCTGCCCCACGCGAACGGCTCGCAGATATAGGTGCGCGGCCGCTCGGTGATCGCGAGCGCGCAGTTTACCATAAAAATGACGCCGCACCAGTCCTTTTGCTGATAAAGCAGGTCGGCAAACTCCAGATACGGCTCGCGCAGGTGCGGCGCTTCCGCGATGGCGCGGTGCAGCCAGAGCGCGGCTTCGTCCTCGCGCTCCAAACGACGCAGACAGCGCGCGATGTAGCGCATCGAGGCGCAGCGCTCATCGCGCCACACGGCCTGCGGCATCGCGAGGTGCGCCTTCAGGGTCGAGACTGCCTGCGCCCACTCGCCGCGGAACATGTACTCGCGGCCTAAATAGTGGCGGTTGCGGTCGTTTTGCGGGTCCTCCCGCACGGCAAGCTCTAAAAGTGGAAGATACTGCCCGCGCGATTTGCTCGGGTCGGGGTGATGGTCGAGCTGCACGCCCTCGGCGTCGACAAAGCGCTCGCCGCCCTCGCCCAGATATTGAAGAACCTCGTGCACCGGATTTACCCAGCGGTAGCAGCCGTTTTTGTGAATTTTGTCCGTCCAGAAGACACAGCCCTCGCGCCCATCGGGCAGAAAGCTCCACGTGTAGCGGTAGCGGGCGCGTGTTGTGTCCGGCTGCCACGCGCGCTCAAGCTTTTCGCGCCAGCCGGACCGGAACTGCTCGTCGAGGTCGATGCAGCAGCAAATATCGGCGTCCTTTGGGATGAGCTTCAGCGATTCGCTGCGCGCGACATCGAAGCGCCACGGCGAAATAACCTTCTGCTCGACGTGCGCGCCGCGGGCTCTGAGTTTTTCGACCGTATCGTCCGTTGACCCCGTGTCGAGCACGCAGATGTCGTCCGCCTCGGACATCGAGTCCATGAAGCGCTCGACAAACTGCGACTCGTTTTTGCAGATGGCGTAAACGCAGACGCGGTAGGAAATGATGATTCCTCCTTTTATATATGTATCGCGGTGCGGCTTGCGCCGCACCGCTTATTGCTCAGGTCGAGAGGAGACCCGCTGCGCGGAGATTTGCCAGCAGCGCGTTGAACTGCTCGACGACGTCCTCTACGCTTGTCGCATCGGCAACAGCTGCCGCCGCGCGCGTATCGCTCGGTCCAGTCGGACCCGTAGGACCTGTGGGACCGGTAGGACCAACAGCGCCCGCCGTTCCTTCAACACCTTGAGGCCCTTGCGGACCTGTGGGACCCGTTGCGCCGGTAGGACCGACTGCGCCTGCTGCACCCGCAATACCCTGTGGGCCGATGGGGCCCGTCGGTCCGGTTGCGCCAACCGCGCCGGCGGCTCCGGCTACGCCTTGAATGCCCTGCGGTCCCTGCGGGCCTGCGGCGCCTGTGGCACCCGTCTGACCTTGAGGTCCGGTAGGCCCAATGGCGCCCGGCGCACCGGGGACGCCTTGAAGACCCTGTACACCCTGCGGCCCCGTCGGCCCGATCGGACCGGGAACACCCTGAATGCCCTGCACGCCCTGCGGCCCCGTCGGGCCCAGCACATACTGAGGCGGGAACGGCGGCGGAGGAAACGGCGCGGGGCAGGGCGGCGGGCAGCGGTCTGCACAGCCGCACGAATTCTGAAAACGATTCATCGAAAATACCCTCCTTTTAAGCTCGGGGCAGGAAAACTCCTGCGCTTCATTCTATGCCGTGGGAAGGAAGAGGTGAGCGCGATAGAATGTGCACGTTTTGTGAACAATGGGGAAAAGCCTTGCAACGCTTCCGGTGGTATGCTAACATATAATAATATGTTTTACAGAATCAAAATGTTCGTCAGAACAGGAGGAGCTCATGCAGAAGAAATTGCTCATCCCCATCCTCGTCATGCTGGTGCTTGTGATCGTGCTGATGGTGCGGGGCTGTGGGAATAAGGATGCATCACAGGGTGATAAACAGGACGAAACGCAGGACGTGCAGACGGACACGTTCGACAATACGAACACGACCGGAAACGACGTGCGCACAGAGCTTGGCACGATGACCGCCAATGAAAGCGGCGGTGTCGACATCACCGTCACGGCGGACGGCCTGCAGACGACTTACACCTATACCGATGTCGCACCCGACGCGTGGTACGCCGACGCGGTCAACTATGTTGTCTCCACCGGCGTGATGAGCGGCGACGACACGCAGCATCTCTTCCAGCCGGAATATGGCGTGGAGAGATCACAGTTCGCCGTCATCGTGTACCGCTTTGCCGGCGGCACGCCGACGGAGGAGGACGCAGAGTTCAGCGACCTCGCGGGCGACGAGTGGTATTATGAATATGTCAAGTGGATGGTCGGCAAGGGACTCATGGGCGGCAACGGCGGGGCGTTTGACCCGAGCGGCTTTTTGTCCTGCGAGCAGGCGATCATCGTGCTCTACCGTCTTGCGGGTGAGCCCACAGTCAGCGGCACGCTCGACGACTACCCCTATGCGCCCAAAGTATCGGAGAGCGGCAGGGATGCCGTGACCTGGGCGTGGAACAACGGGCTCATCACTGAAAAAGAGTGCGTCTGGTATCCGACGCAGGCCGTCAGCCGCGCGCAGGTCGCGCTTTTGCTGATGCGCTATGACGCCTTGATCGGCCGAAATGCGGCGTAAATGAATGAATACGGAAAAATGCGGGCATTCTGTTCTTGACAGAATGCCCGCAAACCGTTGAAAATACTGAATTTTTGAGCTGCCTGTAAAGGAGCAGACAAGAAAAATGTCAAAAAAAGTAAAATTAACTGTTGACAAACGCCTACCCACGTGCTAAGATAACACCTGTTCCGCGAATGGAGCGTGCACCTTGTAAATTAAACAACGAAACTTTGACAAGCACCAGATGAAAAACTGTGCGAAATGCACAGAGCTTGCGGAGGACCGGTTAAGTCAATTACGGTCTGAAGTAAGGATAAAAAGTTTTAAGCTATGACAAATAGCTCGATAAAGATTAGCTCAGACTTAGGTCTGTGTTGATACCATTTTATTGAGAGTTTGATCCTGGCTCAGGACGAACGCTGGCGGCGTGCTTAACACATGCAAGTCGAACGAGAATCACTGGAAGGAGTTTTCGGACAACGGAAGGTGAGGACAGTGGCGGACGGGTGAGTAACGCGTGAGGAACCTGCCTTTCAGAGGGGGACAACAGTTGGAAACGACTGCTAATACCGCATGACACATAGAGATCGCATGGTTTTTATGTCAAAGATTTATCGCTGAAAGATGGCCTCGCGTCTGATTAGCTGGTTGGTGAGGTAACGGCCCACCAAGGCGACGATCAGTAGCCGGACTGAGAGGTTGACCGGCCACATTGGGACTGAGATACGGCCCAGACTCCTACGGGAGGCAGCAGTGGGGAATATTGGGCAATGGGCGCAAGCCTGACCCAGCAACGCCGCGTGAAGGAAGAAGGCTTTCGGGTTGTAAACTTCTTTTAAGAGGGAAGAGCAGAAGACGGTACCTCTAGAATAAGCCACGGCTAACTACGTGCCAGCAGCCGCGGTAATACGTAGGTGGCAAGCGTTGTCCGGATTTACTGGGTGTAAAGGGCGTGCAGCCGGGTCTGCAAGTCAGATGTGAAATCCATGGGCTCAACCCATGAACTGCATTTGAAACTGTAGATCTTGAGTGTCGGAGGGGCAATCGGAATTCCTAGTGTAGCGGTGAAATGCGTAGATATTAGGAGGAACACCAGTGGCG
>OGIL01000096.1_pt1 | contig 52990 bp, 43 predicted proteins | sample 1571751 | NCBI WGS metagenome assembly OGIL01 (sample SAMEA2581964, study PRJEB24529) | metagenome | biome: Human gut stool | place: China | collected 2011 | reverse complement strand
TGATGAAATAGTCAATGATGGTTTTCCGGAAGGTGTCACGAACATCGTATGTGAGTACAAAGTAAGAGAGGTGATTAAATTGCTTGAAGCTGACGGATGGGTCAAATTAAAAGGTTCAGGAGGTGATCATCGGCAGTTCAAGCATCCCACCAAAAAGGGTAGAGTGACGGTAAGAGGTCATGAGAGTGAGGTTTTGAACCAATTTTTATTAAACAGTATTTGGAAACAGGCAGGGTGGAAATAACACCCTGCTTAAAAAAATAGGAGAAGATATGGAAAAGATTAGAGTAAAAGTTGATTGGTGTGACAAGAATTTCGGTGCAGTTACCGAAGATGATGTATTGTGTGGTGTGGTTGTCGCTACTTCTAAGAGCTATGACGGGCTTATGAAAGAACTCTCCGATGCAGTTTGCCAACACGTTGAAGGACTATTGCAGGATGGTGAAACAGTTCCTGAATGGTTGGTTACTGGGGATTATGAATTTGATATTGAATTAGGTGTTGCAGCCTTACTTCGTAAATGTGAGCAATTTACTTCTTTGGCAGCCATAGCACGCGTATCAGGCATTAATCAACAGCAGCTTTCTCATTATGCCAGCGGTTTGCGTGTTCCCCGTATCGAACAAAGAAAACGTATTGTTGAAGGGCTTCATCGTATAGGAAAGGAATTTATGGAAGTTGTGTAGTTATTGTTTGACAGACGTATTATGCAGCTTTGTTTTCTGAGGCTTCCACGTGTTGGAAGCCTTTTTTGCATTAATATTGGATTTGTTAAATTTTTTGTTGATATTTGTACTGCCAATATAAACCAAGTAATTTATCCCCTTATATCGTGTAACCCGTAGACAATCGGGTTCCGGTTGGCGCATGATATGAAGAGTGGAATGTTAATACTATGACACATTTAATTCGTACTTTTTACCCTGTGGGTTTTGGCGCTTTCTATACAGAAAAACATGAAAGTGATGATGGCACTACAATGACTATTGTTTATGATTGTGGGACATCATCTCAACAAACTTTGTTGGAAAAGGCTATAAAGGAACAATTTCCAAAACCCAATATGGTGATTGATATTTTGTTTATATCCCATTTTCATAAGGACCATATAAGTGGTATTCCTTTTTTGAAACAATATTGCCGCATTAAAAAAGTTGTAATTCCTTATATTCCTAAAGAAGATAGAGCACTTTTCGCTTATTCTAATAGTGAGTTGGAATCGTATGAGCAATTAGTAATGGATACGGAAGCATATTTTGGAGGGGATACAAAGATACTTAGAATTGCATCAGAGCAGTTTGAGGGGAGGCAGAATAATGATCACGAAGAGATTTTTCGAAGTGGAGTTAAGTTACCTGTAGGATTACCGATTTCTTCAGATTGGTTTTTCATTCCTTTTAATTATGATTATCAGGAACAAATTTCTATTCTTAAAGATAAGTTAAGGGAGAAGGGGGTAAACTATGAATCTTTGGCAAATACGGATTATATTCTTGATCGTTATGAAGAAATACGAGAGGTATATACGAGCTTATATTCAGGTGATAAGCAGAATGAAATATCATTAGCTGTATTTTCGGGTACTGACTCAAACTGGTGGGGGATGCTCTGTTACAGAAAGAGAGATGTATTTTATGTGAGGTGCTGTTTTAATCTAAACTGTCTCTATTTAGGTGATGCTTCTTTAAAGAAAGCAACATTTATAAGTTGCTTAAATAAGCGCCTAAATGAGTGTATGCGAAGAGTAGAGATAGGTACTATACAGGTACCTCATCATGGCTCTGCTAGAAATTTTGATGCTGCAATATTGAGGCCTGGAGTTTTATCTATTATTTCTTGCAATTTCAGGAAGTATGAGCTTCCAAGTGCTTCTGTGTTGAGAGATATTATTGAAGCTGGGGCTTATCCAATAGCGGTGACAGAGAAGCCGAATTCAATATTTAGAGAAATGGGTTATTATTAATTGAATATATAAATGTATGAAAAAATGTTTACTTTCTAGGTCTTATCAGTATAAGTGCATAGTGTAGTAACTTTTAAATATCCAAAGCGAGATGATTATTGACGAAGCAATTATTTTATTCGGTATTTGATGATATGAATAGAGAAAAAACAAAAGAGAATGTTTTGATCGCTTTAAAAAGTATCGCAACGTTGATACCTGCACTTGGTGGAACTTTAACTACGGTGTGGTCAGATATTGAAGCAATACAGGCAAAAAGGAAGCATGAAAGGCTTGAAAACTTTTATGTGGAATTGAAGAATGATTTGGAAAATGTTAAAGAGCAACTAGACGTTGCTTTTATTAGTAAGCCGGATTTTCTTGACATATTTGAGCTTACCGCCCGCTACATTGTGAATGAACGTACAGAAGAAAAAAGGATTTTGTTTAGAAATATTTTTCTGAATAGCATGATAAAAAAAGATTGTAATTATGACAAAACAGAAAAGTTTTTGCGTACGTTAGAACAGATGAATAGTTTGGAATTGTTGATTTTGAGAGTACTTTGGGATCCTGAGAGATTTAATGAGCTACAAGGAGAAATAATTAGAGATCCTAATCAGGCTAGACCTGGTGTTAGGAATATGATACACTATTCTATGGTGTATGAATTTTCTGAAGTATTATGTGAACTAATAAGAGCAGAAAAGGAAGATGTTTTGGAAGCAATGTATTTTTTAGAAATTAATCGGTTGGTTACGGAGAAATCTGCTAATTATAGAGTAAAGACTAATGGACATCCAATTCATACATTAGATGGTAGATTAACTTTAAGGGGGAAAGATTTTATATCATTTATTATTAGATGACTATCAAAAAGAATTATTAAAAATCTAAGTACGAGAATAGAAGTGTCTCTATTATTGATTTGTAATCAACGTAAGCCATTGAATATAGCATAGAATGATAATGTCAGAAATAACGATTATCAAATAAAAAAAGAAAGCGGAGCTTTTGAGCTCCGCTTTTATATTGAAGTTTACTCCCATTGTTCTTTTATCCATGTAAACATGTTGGTTTTTGCTCCTCTAGGACCATATCCAGACCAAATATCTTCTTTTATTTCTAATACAAGATTGTTTTTCTGAAAAATATCAGTAGTCTTATCACGTAAGATATTTATTTCAATATTACCATCAGGAGCTACAATTAACCATGTATTAGAAAGCCAATGCCACCATAATAAATTGTTTTCTTTGAGATAAGTAAGAAAAGCATTTGAGGATTGTTCTGTAATCTCCCCATCGATATTTACGATAAATTTCTTTCTCATATATTTTCTTCGTCGTTTGAACTTATTAATGATGAACTTTCGTTGAATTTGTTGTCAGGGTTCCCTATAAAGTTAAAGTTGTTATCTCCATATATCCCCCTTTCAATTTCCATTTTTCTAATGGAAAATTTTTCGCTTCTTAATGCATCTCTATCTTTTAGCAAACAAAATACATACGCAAAAAGGAAAAGAATAAAAGTCAAAAAAATCATAATGGTAATAATACAATAAAACCAAGCTGCTGCTCCGATTTTAAGTGCGCTGAGAAAAATAATTCCAAAAACTGCTATGAGGCCAGTAAGTGGTTTTAATATTGTTGATTTAGAACCACTGGCATCTGATTGTGAAAGGAGTGCTTTGATAAAATTCATTTTTATATTAAAATGTTGGATGATGAATTGCAAAATTATAAAAAAACGGTTCTTTTTTGAATATACTGATAATAAATAATTTGAAAACACTAAAATATATCTGATATTGCTATGATAGAAATAGGCGGAACAAAAAACTCCGCTTTCTTTTTGCACTTCCAAATATTATCCCCATATTTGCAGTGACTTCCATTTTGAACAGGCGGATAGTACCGCCAACATAGCCGTTGGCATTTTTTATGCCCATGGATTATCATATAGTTCCGTCCCGTGTGGAGCGTTAATGCGCCCACTGCCTGTTCAAGGTGGAAGTCAACGGGGAGCGGAACTTTTTTTGTTCCCTTCCCGTAATAATCAACATATTGTTTCATTTTAAATGACTTCCAAAATGAAAAATCAAACTTCAGGTGCATTGTATGCACCGCAATCCACAGGGGTAAGTGTACCCGAAAGTGTAAAAGCTCTGAATGAGCAAGTGAATAATCTGCAACGCCGCTACTATCGTAGCATGGCTCCTGACTGTGATCTTCACAGTTCCTCTGATCGTTGGTACTTCGGTGCTATCCTTGCTACTTGCATAGGATTGGTATTCCCGCTTTTGTTTGCAGTTACTGCATTGTGCGTTTATAAGGCAAAGAAATGCCGGAAAGGAGGTAAGGAATGACTAAGGACGAATACATTGCATTTCTGGAAACCAAGAATAAGCAATATTACAAGGAAATCCAGCAACTAACTTATGAGAAAGGCTTCTTGCAAGGACGGCTTATGGTATTTTTCCAATCTTATCCGAAATTGGGAATGGAACTTATACCTGGTGGTAAATATGGTGAACTAAAACAGAAAGGAGGCGTGAGATGAACGAGTTCAAGAAAAAATATATAGCTGATTTTACATTGGTAACTTCTGCTGATAAAGGTGATTTGGCTTTGTTGCTAAAAACACTTATTGAGTTGAATTCTGAGTTCGGTGTTTCCGTAAAAAGTTTATTATTCTGCTACGAACCTTTTTCGACAATAAGTATTGGTATTTCTTATGAAGATGCCATAGCAGTAATACGTGGTGAATTAAGTGAGGATGCCTATATAGAGCGCAACCGAAGGGGTAGAAAATAAGGAACATTTTTTTATACATTAATATATGGGGTCGGTGGTCTGCGAAGATAGCCGGCTTTTTTTATGTCCTTTTTCTTGGTAGTTCTTCGGGATATCTTTGTATCGGATTAATAATATAGCAATGGGTGCACACGCAGAGAGAATGGCACAGGGGCAGAACCGGAATGGTTGGCGTAAAAAAGGCAATGTATTCGATAACCGTTATCCGCTTGATGTTATCATTGAGGGTGATACTGGCTATACCCAGCAGTTTGAACGTCAGCAGAATAAAGAAGCTGTGGCAGATTTTAATGCTGATGTAAAGGCCTGGGGGAAGAAGGTCGATTCCGCTTTGCGTCTGTCTATATCTGATTGGATTGATACGGATAAGAAACTCACCAGGTCATTGAAGCAAAATTACCGTCACTACGGTCAACCGCCTATGGAGGGGCAGGAGATAACCAGTATCGGGTTCAGCTTCAAGGCTGAAGGCGTATATGTGCATTTGGGCGTAGGTAAGGGTTATAATATGGAGAATGGAACGCGTATTCTTACCAAAACTACAAATGATAAGTGGAACCGTCAGCCAAAACCCTGGTTCAATCCTATTATTGAACAGCATATTCCGGAACTGGTAGAGATCGTGAAAAAATACTGTGGGACATTGCTTGTGAATACTACAAGAATTTATATTAATACATGATTATGAGTAGGATAAATAGGAAAATTGGCAACTTTAGTTTCGTAGATACGGTTGCCGGTCAGTATGCTATCAATATGAATTGGAGCCAAAGTATGAGCCAGTTCTTTGATGCTGGTTCGCAGGATTGGGACGGCGACCCCGTAAATGTAGCCGGAGTACGGGTTGTTCCCTGGGGACCGGATAACAATATGCCGAATGCCATTCGTGATTTGCTGGAGAAAAACAATTTAGGCCCCGGCATTTTGGATCGTAAGACCGGGCTTCTGTATGGGCAGGGACCGATGTTGTATCGGGTGAGGATTGAGAATAATGAACGTATTCAGGAATGGCTGGAAGATGATGAAATTCAGCAATGGCTGGATAGCTGGGATTATAAGGAGTATATTCGTAACAATTTGGTAGAATACACCCACATGAATGGGCATTTTACAAAGTACTATATGGGTAAGGGAGTACGCATTGGACGGCCCTGGGTGCAGCGGCTGGAATCTCTTCATAGTAGTGAAGCACGTTTGGTATGGCCGGATGATGATAGCCGGAGGCTTGAAAATGTGAAAGAATATTTGACTGGTGATTTCGATTCTTTCAGAAGCAGGACTTTCCGTAAATATCCGAAGTTCGACAAATGGCATCCGACCCAACATGAGACAGCCATTAAGTATCATTGTATGCGTAGTTTCGGTAGGAGCATGTATGCTATATCTTGCTTCTATGGCTCTGTTCCCTGGCTTGAAAATGCGAATAACCTCCCGGAGATTATTCGTCATTTGAACGAAAACATGATTGCTGCTGCCTATGTGGTGCATAGCCCTCAGGAGTATTGGAATCAGAAGCGTGAACTGATTATGACCATGCACGAAGATTGGGATGAAGCGAAGGTTCAGAAAGAAATGGATCGTTTGAAGGATGAGCTGACCGAAACAATTGCAAATGTCATGGCAGGCAAGAAGAATGCCGGCAAGTTCTTTAGCTGTGTGGACTTCGTGGATGCCGATGGTCATACGCAGAGCTGGAGAATAGAACCGATTGAAATGAATATCGATAAGTACATCGAAGCTCAAGCAAAGATTTCCCGTATAGCGGATAGCTCTACTACGAGCGGGTTCGGGCTTTCTCCGGCACTGGCGAACATTATTATCGATGGTAAGAGTGATAGCGGAAGCCAGATGCTCTATGCCCTTAAAATATTCTATGGTGCGGATACGCAGATACCGGAAGAAATTGCGTTGGAAGCCATTAATGATGCCATACGCATTAATTTTCCTCATAAGAAAGGAATTTTTCTTGGTATTTACCGAAAAGTAATAAACAAAGAAGATAATGTATCGGCTCCTGACAGGCCGACGAATCAAGTATAAGAGTATGAAGCAGAAAGATATCGATTTCCCGGATTGTTGGGAAGAGGTGAAGCCGCAGGAATGGCTTCATTTGCTCAAGATGCGCAGTAAGTTAATGAAACAGCGGGGATTGGCTCTGATAGATGTGAAGCGCGAGTGGTGCACTTATGTGCTGAAGAGCCGGGGCTATCGTTTTAAGTCAAAGGTGGATGATATGTTACTGGTTGATAGGTTGGCCGATACGCTGGATTGGATGTGGAAAGTGGAGGGAGATATGGTTGAACTTACTTATTATAGTACGGAGAACCTTCTTCCTATATGGCGCTATCTTAGAGGGCCTGCCAGTCATGGAGCGGACCTGACTTTTGGGGAGTTCCGTCAGGCGGCGGCCGTTATGAATAAATACAATGCCGGACAGGATCCTGCAGATCTGCGTGCGTTGTGTGCTATTCTTTATCGTAAGGCAGTCAAGGATAAAGGGTGTATTTCGCGGGAACCGTTTCATCCACAATATATGGGGCGTTACATGGGATTGGTACGGGATATGCCGGATTGGATTCAGTGGGGAGTGTATGCCTGGTTTGCGTATTTCTGCCACTACTTGTTTATCGGAATCTTTATCATCGATGGGCTGGAACTTTGTTTCGCACCGCTATTCGAACGTCATAGGAAAAGCCCGGATGCACAGCCGGGTGTCATTCAAAACCTTGGTATGAACAGCGTGCTTTATTCGGTTGCCGAAAGCGGAATTTTTGGTAATGTCGATGCTACGGACAATACATTGCTATTACGTGTGATGATGAAGTTGCTGGATGATAAACAGCGGGCGGATGAAATGATGAGAAACCTCAAAAAATAAATGCTATGATATTTAATAAGGATAAGAACGGAGCAAAGGAATTGCGCGAGTTAACGTCCAATTATTACGCAAATAATGATTTCAACAAGATAATTGGAGAAATAGAACTGGCTGCTGATGAATTGGCGCAACTGGTTGGAAAGCCGGTAATGAATTTGGCGGAAAAGTACTATAATACTTCGGAAGAAAGTAAGGAACATTTGGATTTCGTTCGTAAAGTACAGCGGCCGATTGCATTGTTGGCTACACTTCGGTTGTATCAGAAAAACGATCTTAGCCATGAGGATGATGGCCGTAAATTTAAAGTAGCGACTGATAATAGTGAAAAGCTACCCTGGGAATGGCAGTTGGATCGTGATGACGCGCTTCATCTCGAAGAATACTATAAGGCGGTAGATGTGCTGATACGCTATTTGAACGATGAAGAACCGGAAGAATGGACGAATAGTGATACGTATAAGTTATCCCAAACATTGCTTATCCGTAATGGCGCATCATTCGATAGATATTTCCCGATCGAAAAAAGTGAAAGGATGTTTCTCATTCTTCTTCCGTTTATACAGGAAGCGCAACAGCTTACTGTGAAGCGGGCTTATGGCGTGACGTCATGGGATGTGCTGGTGACAGAAAAAGAAGTACCGGAGACGGATGCCCATTTTGCAGCTTGCAAGGCTGTGGCATTGCTGGCTATGAGTATGGCGCTTCGCCGGTTGTCACTGAGCGTGATACCGGGCGGAATTGTACGTAAGTTTATGGCAGAAAGCGGTATGGGTAAAAGCGAACCGGCTTTGTTGGAAGATGTGAACAGGGTTTCACAATGGCTGGCGGATGATGCTGCTGTATGGATTGATGAAATGAAGCGGGCACGTGATGGTAGTATTCCGGAATATGACCTGCTTCCAAAGAATGACAAACGAAATAAATATTGCCGATTATGAATGTAGTACAAAGACCTAATGCAAGAGAGTTTTGCGGTACGATGCGTGATTATATCATAGATACGGATAGCTCCATAAGTTTTTCGGTCCGCTACGGCGGTAGAATTATTCTCGAAGAGGAGTATGTGCCGGATGCGGATTATAAGGTGCGTACTCGCGGGCTGGGTAAGTTCTGCGAACTGGCATTGTGGGGAGTGTGGTGTGCCGGAGAGAATACGACTCAGACGGATGCAGCCGGTGACTTTACGTTTCTCATCAATGGGGTGGAGGATATGACCTGCTTTGTAATGTTCAGCCGGTTGGCAACCAAAAAGGATGCTGCAGCTCCGGGATGTCTCAGCGAGATTACTCAGAAAGTAACATATCCTGCAACTAAGGAGTACGTCAGCGGTTTCCCAATTATGGAAGCCGGCAGGAAAGGTGTTAAAGTAACTGCGTATTGGGATGATAATACCGAAGAAACGAAGTTTGTTGCGATCACGTCGGAGGGGGATGATAGTGCGGTTTATACTTTTGATGCCAGTCCGGACCGCATAAGCACTCTGTTTGGCAAACCCGATATCGTTCAATATAAAGTGATGGTTTCTAATGGAGCGATCTTGTTTACTGTTAACCGTACCAGATATATGGACATGTGGTGTTTCCGCTTTAAAAATGTGTATGATATGCCGGAAACACTGACTGTAACCGGAGGTTTGAAAATGGTAGGTAGCAATGAGAGTGATACGGCTGTTATGTACGGTGTCGATCGTAATTTCGCAGTGAAAGTGACGGATGAATATACGGCTAATAGCGGGTGCATTTTCTTACAGAGTGATTATAAACTATGGCATAACTTACTTAATACACAAGAGGCAAGCATCTTCGTAAACAATGAATGGATACCGATTGTGATTACTAAACAGAAGTTTGACCGCGAGTTTCGTCGTAGTATCTTGAAGGCGGTTGAATTTAGTTTCCGAATGGCAAATCCGGAACAGAATAATCTGATAGAGCTATGATTAACATACTGAAATATAGAGAAATGATGCTGGAGCTGAAAGAAAGGGTTAATGCTGTCAGCAGAACAAAAATAGACGGTGTTGTGATAGCTGTCAGCGAAAAACACCTGGTGAAAAATTTAAAGGATAAAGACGGATTGATTTTATGCTCCAACTATCCAGACTCCACATCTGCCGGTGTTGAAGATAGCTATACCGATCATAATAATGTGATACTGTTTTTACTTGAGAAAGTGCCTTCCGGTCAAGAGACGGATGAAGAAGAGTTGATGCACTACGAAAGTATCCAACGGGTAGTGCAACTTCTTAAAACCCAACTTCGTGAAATGGATTTTACGTGCGGATATATATCCGGGGCTGAGAATATGACAACAGAATGGGAATATGACGTTTTCGGCGGCTGGAACGGACTTAGTATCGGACTTAAATTGAGTGATTATGACTGAACTCATCATTGATGGTGTACATGCTGAACTTCCGAAAGATTTCAATGTGCAGGTGAAACGTGAGAATCCATTTTTTACGAAAAATGGAGAATATACTTATGATATTACGTTGCCACTTACAAATCCGACTAATGCTGCGCTATACCAGCACATTAATCGTATTAACAGTATACAGGAGGCGAATGCCAAGAAACGTTCGGCCATATTACTGGCGGATAATCGGACCTACTGTAATGGAACGGAGGTCATAACCGGATGGACTGAAAAGGCCGTTAGTATCCAAATTGCTTCGGGTAATTCTGAATTCAACTACTTTATAGGAGGTGATGCGCTTATTTCATCACTTGATATGAAAACGACTGACACAGCCGGGCAGCTGCTTGTGAATTTCGTGAAGAAAGTTTATCCGGAGGTGGAATTTTGTCTTGCTCCGATAGTTGATGAATCTACCGGAGATGTTATCAATAACTGGGCAATGACTACCAATATTGATGGCGTGGCCAATGAAGACCCTATGATGTGGATGAACAGCATGGGAAATATATTCCCACAACCTTATCTTATTTGTTTTGTGGCAGAACTCATCAGAGCGCTTGGCTATGAACTGGAATACAATCAATTAGATGAGACACGATACAGATATCTGTATATATGCAATGCGGCACGTACTCGTAAGTGGAGTGAGATGCTTCCCGGTTGGAAGGTGAACGAGTTTCTTACACAGCTGGAAACATTATTCAATCTGTCATTCCTGGTAGACAATAAAAGCCGGAAAGTAAGATGCGTGTTCAAGAATTCATTTTATGACGGTAACAAGATGAACCATGTCCGCCAGGTGACGGATGTCTACGAGGTTAATGTAGAGGAGAGTTCTGAAATAGATGATCCTGTTGTATCTAACCTTGAATATAAGTATGAAGATAGTGAATTTTGGCGGTACGCGTCACTCTCTGAAACGGTAATGAATAAAGCAAAGCGGGATGTAATCCCCGCTGATTTTAAAGGTTCTGGTCAAAATACACGTGTTGGCAGTTGGTTTGCCATGGAAGAGCATCAGATTACGGATACTATTTATATGGATGAATTGGATGGGCATGAATATCTGTACGGTTCTTATTATAAGGATGACAATGCAAAGGATTATAGCTATTTCTTAGTAAACCAGTTCGGAAAACTCACCCGAAAGGATACTTCCCATACCGTAGGGCTTGATATCGTTCCGGCTACGTTTGTGCGTAATGAGATTATTTTCTATAATTATCATGAGATTAAGAAGAAATGGAGATATATTCCTACTGTGTCCGGAAGCGGTGCGCCTCAGGAAGAAACTGAACAGGAGTTGATTGATATGGTCCGGAACAATACGTCCGTTGCTTCTGAATCCAAGAGACCTGTTCAATTGGCTTTTTATTCCGGTATGGCCGTGGCTATGGTTTATAATAGGGTATCCATGCGGCAGCCTGCACCGTATGCGGACACATTACTGGGTACGTATATCGGTGAACGTGGGGCATTGCTAAATCCTTCCCTTAGTCAGGGGGAGTCTCTTAGCTTTCGGGTTTTGGATACAGATTTCTATCAAGGCGGATATGATATTGATTATCTGCATCCGATTAAACTTAATAGTTATGATCCGAATCTCTACGATCCGCGTGGACTGTTTGAAATACGTAACAAACGCTATGTTTGCAAGGAAATGGAATATACTCTTGATGCTTATGGCCGTAAGGGAGCCTGGACAGGTGCTTTTTATCCGATCCGCATTAGTGATACGGAAGCAGAGCAGCGCTGGATACTTACTGACGGAAAATGGCGTGACGGTGGAGTTTGGCTGGATAATGGACGCTGGTTGGATGAATAGTTCGATATTAATAGATAAAGGTCTGGTAGTTTGTTCTATCAGGCCTTTTTTCTGTCCTTTTTTAAGGGAATGAGTGGGAATACCTTTGCACTGATTAATTGTGTAGGTAGTATGGCGATAAGTATAAATGATTTTAGAATGGCGATCCGGATTGATAATTCGGAGGCTAAAATAAAATTTGAGGAGACCAAAGAACAGATTGCTTCTGTACGGGCAGAAATGGAAAAACTGGCTTCGGAGGGTAAAAAGAACTCTGAAGAATACAAGGCTCTCAAACAAAAACAGGATGAACTGAATAAGAGCCTGGCTGAATATCGTAAAGAAGGAGTGAAAACGGCGTTATCTTATGCGGAACTGCGGAAAGGGGCGTCACAGCTGAAACGGGAAATGGATAGGGCCACTCCCGGTTCTGAAAAATGGAAGGCTTTACGTCAAGATTACCTGCTGACTAAGCAACGGATGAAAGAACTGGAAATACAGGCAAGGGATACCCGGTTTTCTCTTTCAAAGGTGGCGGATGGTTTTAATAGATATGCAGCCATTGGTGCCGGTGCAGTTGCTTCGCTTACCGGTATGGTCGTAACGGCCCGTAAATGTGTTGATGAGTATGCGGAAATGCAGGAGGCTGAAGCACAGGTTATCAAATATACGGGTATGACCAAAGAAGAAGTTGCGGCTTTGAATGAAGAATTCAAAGCTATGGATACCCGTACTGCTCGTGAGAAATTAAATGCTTTGGCCGGTGATGCGGGACGCTTGGGAATTACAGGCAAAAAGGATGTATTGGAGTTTGTAGATGCCGCTGATAAAATCAATGTGGCACTGGGTGAAGATTTGGGAGAAGATGCCGTTAAAAACATCGGAAAACTGGCACAGATGTTTGGCGAAGATAAAAAACTTGGATTGCGCGGTGCAATGTTATCTACCGGTAGTGCTATCAATGAGGTAGCGCAGAATTCCAGTGCGGCCGAGGATTATTTGGTTGGATTCACAGCTCGTGTGGCGGGTGCAGCGAATCAGGCAAAGGTTGCTCAGGGGGACATCCTGGGATATGCTTCTGTACTTGATCAAAACATGCAGCAGCAGGAAATGGCGGCGACAGCTTTCCAAACACTGATGATGAAGATGTATCAGGAACCGGCTAAGTTTGCAAAAATGGCAGGACAGAGCGTGGAAGACTTTTCCACGCTTATCAAAAAGGATGCGAATGAGGCAATACTTCAGTTTCTGGAGACATTGAATAAGAAAGGAGGGCTTGATCAGCTGGCTCCCATGTTCAAGGAGATGGGGTTGGATGGCGTTCGGGCTTCCGGTGTCATCAGTACGATGGCCGGAAAAATAGAAGATATCCGTAAGGCACAGAAATTGGCGAATGATGCGTATCGAGATGGTACGAGCATCATTAATGAATTCAATGTGCAAAACAATACGGTGCAGGCTGGTCTTGATAAGGCCAAGAAGGATTTTAAGGATGTGCGGGTGGAACTTGGTGAAAAACTACAGCCGGTTATGAAATACATGATTACGACCGGTAGCCTGACGGTTAAAGGGTTGAAAGCAGTAGTTTCCGTATTGTTTGAATATAAAGGGATCATATTATCAACGATTACAGCAATAACCGCATATACTTTGTGGATAAAGGCCGGAACGATTGCAACTGCCGCCTATAATACTATCACTAAAGCAGCTACATTAGCTACCAATCTGTTTAATAAGGCAACAAAGGCAAGCCCTTGGGGACTTGTTGCTGCCGGGGTATCGGCTGTGGTTTCGTACTTTACTGTTTTCAAAACGAAATCAGATGAAGTTACGGAATCGCAAAAACGGTTGAATGATGAGTTAGAGCGTACAAAATCTACAATGGATTTAATCGCTGGCGTGAAAGTGAGTGCTGAGAATCTACAGTTCCTTACAGATAAGCAGAAAGAGCAGCTGAAAGAAGATGCTAAACGAGGAATTGACGAATTAGATGGCCTGATAACCAAAGGTATGATTGCCAATAAACAATGGTATGAGTCGGAGAAAAATAGCTTATTGAAGTTGGCAGGAGATAATGAGATACTGAAAAAATCATATATGAATGGTCTTGAAAAAGATTTGCATGAGCGTATGCAGGTTATTGCTGGATATATGGATAAGAAAAATGAGTTGGAGAAGATTGTATCTATGGTTCCTGATAATGCATCGGGTACGGGCGGTGCGGCAAATGAAAAAACTCTGGACAAAGAATTGTCTATGCGTGAAGAAAAACTGAGGCAAGAGATGCAGGTTGAACAAAACTTGCTTAAAGAGAAGTTCTTGAACGAGGACATGATTCAGGAAAAATATCAGCAAGAATTATATAGAGCAGAAATGAGTTATCTTTTGAAGCGTAAGGCTTTGTTGGAGGCTTATGGCAAGGATGTCTCTGGTATTCAGGGGCAGATCTATGACAAGATGATTGCAGAATCAGACCGTTTGGCACAGGCGGCTAAGGTTGCCGATAAAAATGCGCAGTCTGATAATTTGGCTGTTATTGATGAAGAATATCAGATTCAAAGAGCCGCATTGAAGCAGGCTTATGTCTCAGGTGATATCAAACGGGAAGCTAACTACCTGGAACAGCTGAAGGAGTTGGAACGGCAATATCTGGAAGAACGGAGAGATATGTTGGCTGCTTATGAAGAGGATACTTCTTCCATTGACAGTAGACTGCAGGATATGGATATGGCTGATAAGAAGGACGGTAAGGAAAAACAGCGTGAACAAGGTTTCCGGGAAATAGATGAGACTTTTTCTTTCCCTCAAAAAAATGACATTTTACAAGCGATGTATGATGCTGATTTGATTTCTTATGAAGAATATCAGGATGAGAAATCTCGGATTGCAGAGGAACGCGAACAACAGCGGGCAGATACGGCAAGAGCTGCATTGGATGTAATAGGACAGGCCGCTTCAGCAGCCAGTCAAGTTGTCGGTGCATTACAAGATGCAGAAATAAGTAAGGTTACTCGTAAATATGACAAGCAAATAGCTGCTGCCAAGAAAGCTGGTAAAGATACCACAAAACTTGAGGAAGAAAAGGAAGAAGCTATTAATCAGGTAAAAAAGAAATATGCGGATAAACAGTTTGCTGCCGCTGTATTGCAGGTGACGGCCAGTACTGCGGTTGCTGCAATGGAAGCATATAAGGCCATGGCCGGGATCCCGATTGTTGGACCGGCATTGGGAGCTATTGCTGCTGCAGCAGCTGTTGCCAGTGGTGCTGCACAAATAGCTGTTGCGAAACAACAACGTGATGAAGCGAAGGGGTTGAAGTCCGGCGGTTATTCTGATGATTATGTAGAAGGGTATACTAAGAGTGGGAATCCGGATGATGTGGCTGGCGTGATACCCGTACACAAGAATGAGTTCGTGACCAACCATGAGGGGGTTGCTAATCCGCATGTTCGTCAGTTCCTTGATGTGTTTGATGTAGCACAGAAGAATGGAACAATCCGTATGCTTAATACTACACAGATATTAGAGCAGGTCCGTACTCGTAGTGGCAAGTACAGTGGGGGATATAGCGAAGAAGGTAACGGCATTTCACAACAATCTTTTGCTGGATCATCTTCTACGGAATTGACTCCGGAACTGCGTTCACAGATTGTGGAATTGTTGCGAAGGAACAATGAATTGTTGGTCGCTATTCGTGATAAAGATTTAGTTGTGGATCCTCGTAAAGTACGTGATGGGATAAGGCGGGTGGAGCAATTGGAAAGTAATGTGAGCCGTTGATGCTGTCCTTTTTCTTGAACATTTGAGCTACTAATTTTGCAACATCATGAATGTATATGAGGCAATAAATCAAATGAGGGCATGTAGTGAACGCGGGGAGACTTTTTCCTTTGCGTTCATGAGTTATAGCTATGAACGTCGGAGAAGTGAAGGTGTCGTGAAGATCGAACATGCCCGGCTTTGTTTACGAAGCCATAAGAAAAATAATCGATTTGCTGATTATATGCTGAATTTCATTGATATGGATACAATGGATTATGGAATGTGCTGGCAACCTCTTCTTCTTGAGTTTAACGGTATCGAATTGGAGTTGAAATAGATATGGATAATAAATATGAAAATATAATTCCTTGGAATGGCGCCAATGATACCGGACGAGATGTGCGCATGAAACTGGAACGTAACTTTTCCAGGATAGCTGCCAACTTTTCGGAACTTGTAAACAGAGATGCAGAGTTCGAAGAATGGATTGATGCCATTATCGAAGAACTGAAGAATTTCCTTCGCAAAGACCAAGCGGATGGTACTTCCTTTCCCATGACTTTCGGTGACTGGGTCAAGTTCGGTGAGTTCCTTACCGGCATATCCGGTGGTTACATTGACAAGGACGGCAAGATGGAGATGGAGGAAGGCATTTTCCGCAAGCGTCTGTTTGTCCCGGAGATTGCCTATAACCGCGTGACCTACTTCAAGGGTCGTATGTGCGCCTCTCCCGGAGGCGGGTGTACGGTCAAGGAATGGACGGACAACGGTGACGGTAGTTATACAATCGTACCGGATTTGACTGATGCCGACGGACTGAGCCAGTTTGTCGATGATATACTTACTACGTATTTCGTTACCAAGTCACCTGAGGGTAAGTTACAGGGATTTGAGGAGATGAAGTTCCGGGTTACGTCTGCCGATTATACGGCCAAGACTTTTGTCATGGTACCGAAGCCGGATACAGACTGGAAACCGGGTGATGCAATGGTACTCGCCCAGACCGGTAACTTTACAGATGAGGACAGGCAGACGTACATCCTGATTGATACGGTGGGCGGCAATAATTGCATTACTTTCTTCGACCATGCCAATACATGGGATGTCGAACCGGCACAAGAGATGTCGTGGATTGGTAAGAAGAAAGGCCGTACCGTACATGGTATTCCGGCTGATAACTACTCGGCTGTTTTTCGTCACGTCATTATGTCCGGCAAGATCTTCCAGGTCGATGACATCACCGGCGAGGCTTTCCGGGTACCGCTATTCAAGGGGACGTGGAAAAAGGGTGAGAAGTATGCCTATTATGATGAGGTGAGCCACTCCGGCAGTTCCTGGATATGTGTCAATGAGAAAGGCTCGGGTACAGAACCGGCAGACGGCAATGCCGACTGGTTGAAGTGTGTATCTAAAGGAGACAAGGGAGATGCGGGTACCGGTATCACCAATTGCGGCGACTGGAAGACCGGCAAGCATATAGCTTACATGGGCATTGCCAAGATGGCCGGGCGTGTGTTCCTCTGTATTGCTCCTGATGGTACCGACAATCCCCCCATGTGGACTGTCACAGACAAAGATGGCAACCGTTTGTTGCAGACTCAGGATGGTGGTCAGACCTACGGGTATATCATTACCGGTGACCTGAATACGGCCGAATATGAGTTACTTGTTGAGAATGGTAAGGACGGTAAGGATGGAAAAGACTATGAATGGATATTCTGCCATACTACCGGGAATGTGACACCTCCTACGCCAGCCACCTCGCAGGTGGATGACTATGTGCCGGTTGGCTGGCATGATGACCCGATTGGTGTCAGCGAAAGCCTGCCATACGAATGGGCATGCTGCCGGACGAAAACGGACGGCGTATGGAGTACGTTTACTCCGGCCGCATTGTGGGCCAAATGGGGCTTTGACGGTGAGTCGGCCATTATAGCCGATTTCGACAACGAGATGGAGAGTGTGGCGTTGACGTATGAGGGGAAAACCATTGAACAGACTGTGCTCAATACAACCGTCGGCATGTGGTATGGTACGCAGAAGCTGCAGCTCAAGTCCATTTCATGCGTAACCCCTGCAGGAGTCACAGAGAGCTACAATATCAATACGGGTGTGATAGCCTTCACCGTACAGGCCGGTGTCTCAATGCCTGCACGTTCAGAAGTCAGGATAACTGTTACGGCTACTATCCAAGGCACTGACATAAGTCGCGAACTGGTGTTCACTATCGCTGGTATACGTGCCGGCAGTCCGGGCAGTGACGCGGTACTGTATAGGCTGGTGCCTTCCGTTTCATCGGTAAGCATGCGGAAGGACGGCACCTATAGTGTAGCCGGTGTGTCATGTACACGTACAAAGTCCGTAGGTGGCAGTACTGCTGTCACTACTGACGGTGTACTGAAATATAGTAAGGACGGAGGCGCAGAGGTCGAGATACAAAACGGGACAGAAATCTCCCCGAAGAACTTCACAACGCAGTTGCAGTTCGTTTATTATGTCAATGGGCAGGTTGTGGACCGGGAAACTATACCCATGGTCGTGGACGGTAGCGATGGTGCACCGGGCGGTGATGGGGAATCTGTCAAGGCCGGCGGTGAGTGGAGAACCGCCAACACTCCGTATGCAAGGTTGACCGTCTGTACAATGGGGGGTAGTTCCTGGCTTTCCAAGGTTGTCACTTCCAATCCTCCCATGTGGACGGTTACTGATAAGGACGGCAACCGTTTGTTGCAGACTCAGGATGGTGGCAAGACCTACGGGTATATATTGACCGGGGAGGTGAATACCGCCGAATGGGAACGGTTGACTTCTGACGGCAGTATGGTATATCTGACAAGTACGGTCAGCAATATCCGGGTGAGCAATGCCGGGTCTTTGGTACCTTCGGCTTTCCGGGTGTATGCCAAGCGGACACTCGGCAGCGCCACATTGACTTATCCGGACGGTTATATGGCCGCACGTGGTTACAGCAACGGGATATGGAGTTTTATTGCCGGTCCGTCGAGGGCTTCCGAAATTACGGTCAATGCTTCGGCCGGGTATTCCACTTTCTCTGTGAGGTGTTACCAGAACCAGGCGGACGCTTCGGCATGGAATGATAATTTCATGGCAGAGCAGTCCGTAGGTGTCAGCTATGACGGGGAAACAGGCAGGACCGGTTCTGAACCGCGTCCAAGAGGCTTGTTTGCCAATGGTAATACCTATGTGTGGAATGAGGACTACCATGACATCGTACTGGCCACATTTAACAATCGCACTATCCCGTTCAGAGTACGGGCATACGGTTCATCGGTGACAGTTGCGCCTTCCTCGATTGACGGTGATGCGAATTGGGAACCGGCGCAGCAGTTCCAGTTTGTGGCGACAGACCTTTTACTTTCCCGGCAAATTCGTGCTGATGAAATCTATACGGATGATTTGGTGGTGCAGAATGTACTGGCACGTGACAAGAATGGGAATGTGACATGTAGGATTGACGGAAGTACGGGGGAGGTTACCATTCAAGGTAATCTGTATTCGAATGTATCATTCAATAAGGTTATCGAAGATGGTGGGATGTTGACATCAGGGGCTATTATTGTTAGGTCTGGAATTTATTATGCTCCTGAAGTAGAACCGGGATATGCAGTTTTTGTAAACTGGACAGACCCACTAATAACAAGAGTTCCAACTTACATTACGATAGAATCTGTTGGTGATAAAGTAAGAATAGCCCCGAATGGAGACTGTCTTAGTAGCGTTCCTTCATTAACATTTAGTTCTCAAGGGAAACATGGAAGTATTATTGGATATAACAAAGACGGTACAACAATATGGGCTGTATTTTGTGAAGATGGCGAATTAATTAGCAATTAAAATCGATTATATGAAAGTATTTTATGAAAGTAAACTGGCGAAGATGTTGTTGTGGCAGGGTTACAATACCATCACTTTAGGTTGTTTCGTTTTCACGAAGAAAAAGAAGGAGGAAATGAAGCAGCGGGTTCTTAACCATGAAGCCATCCATGTGAGGCAATGGGAGGAGTGCATGATTGCTTCGGCGGCCTTGTTGACGCTTGTTATGCTCCTTACAGGGTTCAATGTGTGGATATATCTATTGTGCCCGTTGTGGTTCTATCTGCAGTACGGGTTGGAGTATGTCGTTTCTCGTGTTTACCATTCTTTCAAAGGATTACGCGGGATGAATGGTAATGAAGTTTCGTATGGGAATTCAGCGTTCGAAATGGAGGCAAAATCCAATGAAATGATAGACGGATATCTTGATGTGAGGATGCCTTTTGAGTTCTTCAGATATTACGGAAAAATATGATTTTTAATTTACAAAAACGAGATAATAATTAATTGTTAAATTGGGCTGATTTTCATGGCAGATTTGACGCCCCTAAAATGTACAAAGGTATATGGCAGATAAGAGAGAAAACGAAATGTCCAATGTTGATTCTGTGGATTATTTGAGGGCTATAAAAGGAAATAACAGTGTTTTATTGCCGATAAGTAAACTCATAGATCAAGGTGATGTAGTTGGTTACAAGGGATTTCAAGAGAATGACGATCTGAATAATTATAAAAGAAATGGAGTATATGGGCACTCTAATACATCCACATTGAATACTGTTACTAATAGACCTGCAGGAACGGTTGGAGAGGCCGTATTGTTAGTACTCTCTTGCAGTAATAACTATATATCTCAAATATATTTTAATATTACCGAGAACAGCATTTCTGTAAGGTTTTTAAATTATAATCAGTGGACTTCGTGGAGGAAAATATCTTTCATATCATAATAGTTTATTGCTGGGACTAAGTACCCAGCAATAATTCTATAAGATATATACCTGAAACGAACATCCGTCTATATAATTATTCTTAAGCAAAAACGTAGCATCACCTGTACTCAATAAGCAGAAACGTTCATCAGTATCATCGGTTGTCCACATATCATATCCTGAAAATTTCATAATAGTTCCATATCCGGTCGAGAACATTGCTTGTGCTCCATGTTTCGACGTTTCACATACGTAAATTAGTTTATATTCTGCCTTTAATTCAACAGTCTCCCCTTTGTTTAATATCCCACTCCAACATAAATTGCGTGGAAGGTTGCTATTAAAGTCTTTCAATGTCATTTTAGCTTGGGAACCGGCCGCATCTTCTACATATACATAATTTGCATCTGCCACCTGCTGAAACTCACTCATCTTCTTGTCTGCCATATCTTTGTACATTTTAGGGGCATGAGATGTAGCAAAAAGGACAGCAGCTAATAATGGCAACAAATTAAGTAAAAGATATTGTTCTCCAATCCGACCAATCATTGACATGCCACTTTATTCTGGTAATAATTACCCCGTTGCTATTAATAACAAATTGAACTATTGGGTTTCCCCCATAAGCTGTACCAGGTGCGCTAAAAACGATGAGCATACCAAGAGCACAAAGACCTATATTATACACATCTTTATTAATTCCATAAACACCATTGCTGGTATAATTATCTAAATCGCTTGATACTGTACCTCTTACTTGGAAAAGGTTATCCAATAATACATCATTACGTATACAGCATCCATTCCCACTGTCGTCTAATCCTAAGAGTTTATCGACCTTATCAACTTCTTTAAACTCACTCATTTTAATATCTGCCATACTTTGCACTTTTTAGGGGCGTCTGATATAAGTTTTGTAGCACAAAATTCAATTCTTACCTTCACACCAAAAATGATTTACGCTTACATTCGTGTCAGTACTGATAAACAAACGGTTGAAAACCAACGCTTCGAAATTGAAAAGTTTGCTCAAAGGCAAGAAATCCACATTGATAAGTGGATAAGTGAAACAGTATCCGGAACTCAATCTGCCAAAAAACGAAAACTCGGCCCGCTCATTAAGAAATTAAAGAAGGGAGATACCCTTATTGCATCGGAAATCAGTCGCCTCGGTCGTCGATTAATGGAGGTCATGTCTATCCTAAACACACTTATGCAAAAAAATATCACTGTTCTTACAGTGAAAGAGAAGTATGAATTAGGCAACAATATACAGTCTCAAATTCTTGCATTTGCTTTCGGATTATCTGCCCAGATAGAACGTGATTTGATAAGCCAGCGTACAAAAGAAGGTCTTGCCCGGCGTGTTGCCGAAGGACAGAAATTAGGCAGGCACAAAGGCGGTCGTAATTCACATTATAAACTCACAGGAAAAGAATCTCTTATAAAAACAATGCTTGAATATGGATATTCTAAAGCTGCTATTTGCCGAAAATTGAAATGCAATCCTAAAACGCTTGATGATCATTTACTAAGGATGGGTAATCCAGATTAAAATATCTTTATTTATAACTATGAACTTGGTGGTAATTAAGGCTGTTTCCGGGTTCTTTTTATGTCCTTTTTCGTGGAAGCGTAGCTTGGTAACTTTGCATTGACATTCCATGTCAGTGGAATATCTTTAATTGATGAAATGTTTGCTAAAGGCTTACTTCTTTTTGTGATATCTGATAATTAATTAAATAAAAGGAAAGATGAAAGGATTAGATGAGTTATTCGTTGTGGCGTGGATGTTATTCGGTATTTTGATGACTCCGCTGTTTTTTATCGCATTTGACTTATGGGCCGGAATACGAAAGGCCAAGCAGAGGAATGAAAAGATTTCCAGTGATGGCTGGAAACGTACTGTCAACAAAGTAGCGAGGTATTACAATGCGTTGTTGGCGCTTGTGGTAGTTGATGGTATGCAGATGGCAGGTGTTTGGTATTTGGATAACTATTATGGGTACCATATACCGGTTTTCCCGTTTATAACCTTGTTAGGAGCTTTTGGTGTAGCCGCCATTGAGGTGAAGTCCATCTATGAGAAAGCTGAAGAAAAGGAACGCAGGGAGATGAAGCAGGTGGCAGCATTGGCTGCAGAGATTGCGAAACATAAGGCCGACCCTACTGAGATTGCTAAGGCTGTAGTGGAGTATATGAATAATGGTAAGGAGGATAAGAAATGAAAGTCTTGATTGACAACGGGCATGGCAGTAACACTCCCGGCAAGTGTTCTCCGGACGGCCGGTTGAGAGAGTATGCTTATACTCGTGAGATAGCTGAACGTCTGGTGATGGAGCTTAGAAAGAACGGAATTGATGCGGAACGAATTGTAAAAGAAGAAATAGATGTGCCGTTATCCGAACGTTGCCGGAGAGTGAATGAATACAAGCCTACGCAGGCTATACTTGTTTCTATTCACTGCAATGCTGCCGGTAATGGAAGTGATTGGATGTCTGCCCGCGGTTGGGAAGCATGGACCAGTGTTGGCAAAACAAAGGCTGATAAACTGGCTACTTGTCTGTACGAGGATGCTGAACACTGTTTGTCGGGAATGAAAATACGCAAGGATATGGCAGATGGTGATCCGGACAAAGAATCACAGTTTTACATACTGAGGCATACGAATTGTCCGGCTGTTCTTACTGAGAATCTGTTCCAGGATAATAGGGAGGATGTGGAGTTCTTGTTGTCCGAGAGAGGTAAAATGGCTATTGTCTCGCTTCATGTGTGGGGTATTATGAAATATTTGGGCTTATGAAAAAGTTGCTTTGGATATTAGTTGTATTATTAGCAATCGCTTGTGTGGCGGCTTGGTTCCGTCCGCACGAGCCTTTGCCGGCAGAAATACGCACCGAGACGAAGATACAGACGGTTGTCAAGACTGATACGGTTCTTATCTCTGCACCGATGGCAGTGTTTTGGCAGATATTGCCGAATGACACTGTACGGATAGGTGATACTTTGCTTCATCGCAAACGGGTTGTGTATGAAGATAGCTTGTATCGTGCGGTGGTGAGCGGATATGTAGACCCGCGGCTGGATAGTATGACTGTATATCCGAGGACGGTTTATCAGACGGTAACGAATGATATTTATCATCCGGTGATTGTCAAGCCGAAGAAGAAGCGTTGGGGATTAGGCTTGCAAGCTGGGTATGGGTATCCGGGAGGTTTTTATGTTGGAGCTGGGGTGAGTTATAATTTGTGGCAGTGGTAGATTATTACTATCTTTGCTTTTATAGAAAATGTTGATTTTGCATCAGATTAGTGTGAATGTTGACCTAAAAATTCCATGATATGAAAAAGATATTGATTGCATTGATGCTTATTATACCATTCTTTGCGAGTGCACAAGAAGATAGTATTTTAGTATTTAAAGATTCTCTAAGTACATACAGGGATTCTTTGCTTGTACGTAACCTCGTAGATTCATTGATGGAAGCTGGATTAAAAAAAGAACAAATAACATCTATCAGTGGCATCTCTTTTGGAATTTCTCAAGAAAAAGCACTACCTATCTTAAGGAATAAATACGGGAGAGAAGAAGAGAATCTTTCCGACAATAAATGCATAATATTTAAAAATATAAAGTACGCAGGTGTGGATTTTGATTCTATACATTTTCTCTTTCAATCAGATGGTATTAATAGCTATTTTAATTCCTGCATATTTGTTTTAAATGCAAAAAACAAAAAAGAGGTTGTTGATAAGCAACAAGAGATGAAAGATATCTTATCTAAAAAGTACAATTTATCTTCTTTTAAAGATGATAATGGATTTGACTTATATGTTGGTGGTATATCTCCATTATGGGATGGTCACTGGAAATCATTTTTAGAAGAGAATTATGCAGCAGCTGTCCATATAGATATAATTAATTATAGTGCAGATTTGGTAAGAATCACTAACGTAAAATACTCTGTTCGCATTGTCTATGGACCTTTTAATTACGTTAAAGAAGAATTTTAACTATGCTTTTTATAATCCGCCTCTGAAATGCTTTGTCTCTTCGTGTACTGATAGTGCATCTCCCTTTAAATACTTATTAGTGGTCGATATGTCGCTGTGTCTCGCTTGATCACGTGCTACTACTATTCCTTCTGCATTTGCCAGATCGCGGATACCAGTATCTTTTAAACTATAAAACTGATAACAGTTGGGCCATTTAAGAAAGGCTCTTACCTTATTAAAATATTCTCTGAATATGCGTGAGTCAGCTTTGTTGGTGTTTGGCTTGAATTGTTTGCCAAACAGATAACAGTGTGATGGGTTGTTGAATATATCCAGTTCTATCATCATCTTTATAATGGTGTCATTTAATCCTACCATGCCATCTCGTCTGTTTTTGCTGATAGAAGATGAGACGAATACTTTCTGTTCTTTGATGTTTATATCACTTAGGCGTATGTTGCTTAATTCGTCTGGGCGGATAAATGTATAGTATTCCATCATACAGGCAAGTAAGAAACTTTTGTTTGTTTCTGTAAGGTATTCTTTTAATCTTATCAAGTCTGATGTAGTCAGTGCAGAACGTCTCTTTTCACCTTCTGCTAACGGTTTTATTCGTTCTGTCGGATTGGTGTCTATATATTTTTTTTCTTGTAACCAAGTGCAGAAAGCAGATAACCAGGTGCGATAATTATTTCTGGTTCTGGCCGTGGCGTCCCTATCTAATAGTATGTAGTCTAAGAAATCACTGATATAAGGCTGATCAAATTGGTATATATATGTGATAGGGATGCTTCTTGTCGAATTATATTCAAGCAACATATTCATTCTTGACTGATAATCATAGGATGTTTTCTTCTTTAGAGTATTATTACTTGTGAGTTTTTCGATATATCTTATATACAAGGAGGTCACTTCTGAAAACTTGGAATATTGACGTTCTGTTGATGCTTCTGCCCATGGACTCCAACCATTTTGAAGTCGTGCGGTTGCGTTAGCGATAATCATGGCCGCTCTTTTCTTTCTGTCGGAAACTTTGTCTATGGAATCCAGCATATATTTTTTGCGCCGCATTCTTCCGTCTGCTGGATCGAAACAGGTGAAGTCGACGTACCAATTTTTTCCTGTATGTAGTTTGGGAAGGGTATAATCTACTATATTATTTATAGATGCACCTTTGCGAGTTTTGGATGAAGACATTTTTTTATACGTTTTTCGAGTACGAAAACGTATGATTAATATTATGCCGTTTTTTTGTCCGATATTTGTCCGACCTTTTAAATGGTAAAGAGGATAAATAGCTGCTTGTTAGCTGTTTATCCTCTTTTTAGTTGCGGAGGCCTGACTCGAACAGACGACCTTTGGGTTATGAGCCCAACGAGCTACCAACTGCTCCACTCCGCGATGTTTTGTGGGTGCAAAGGTACGGCTTTTATTGGAATCTGCAAATAATATCTGAATTATTTTTCATAAAAGATGCAGGCTTTTGTGTAAACTGTTGATAAATAATATAATAAAACAGATTTTTTTATTCCTTTAATAGCTTAACTTTGCAACCGATTGGTGCTTCGTACTTTACTTCTATCTTGTCACCGACTTTTTTCCATTCCACTGTAAGCCTACCGTAAAGTAATTCGGTAGAGGCTTTCACATATTGAAGGTCGCCTACTGTACGGGGGGATAGAATAACTTCGCTCATTCCCGGTTTGGCACTTCGTATACCCGCTAAACTTTTGAAAAACCATTCGTCTATTTGACCCATCATGAAATGATTCCATGATGAACCTTGGCGAGGATCCCACTGCTCGGTGAGAGTTGTAGCGCCAAACTTTTGCTGGAAACCATAACCGGGCACATCTTCATGATTGTGCATTGTGTACATTAGCTCGTCCAACCCATTCTCGGCTAATGTTTGGAAGAGGTAGCGGTTCCCTACATCACCTGTTGTCAGGTGATTTCCGTTTTTCTTGATGTCGGCTATCAAATTATTGAGTACAGCTTTTTCATCACCTTCGGGTGTCAGTCCTAAATAGAGTGGGAGCGATAGTGAACACTGACTGCCTGTACCATATGTTTTTTTCTCTTCTTGATAGAACTTCTCATTGAAAGCGTTACGGATTTCGGTTGCTAAATTGGTAAAGTAGATTTCATCGTAGTTGTTACCTACCATTTGAGCTGCCCTGATCATGTATTTTACTATCATGTAATAATGTGCTGTGGCTACTAACGGTACCGGTGTGTTGCGTGAGAATCCGGCACGAAAATTGCCATAGTCGTACCAATCACCTAACCCGAAAGAGAGAATGTGTCCTTCGGCGCGTGTTGCTAAATAATCAACATAACGGGACATGTTCTTGTAATAGGTGTGGATGAGTGAGTCATCACCATAAAAATCATAATACATGAAAGGAAGCACCACCAGCGTGCATCCCCATTCGGGAGACTCAGCGAAGTCGTCCATCCCTTTCCCCTGAAAGTAGACATATTCGGGGGCGGTGGTAGGTACTGCTCCATTGGGATGCTGGGCATCGGCTATGTTTTGTAGAGTCTGCGGGATGAATCCTGTTAAATCATAGTTGAACAGTAAGCCGGGGCCATTGAGATGGTCCTGTTCCAGCCATCCCAATTTTTCGCGATGTGGGCAGTCGGTAAATACTCCTTGCATGTTACTTCTTACGGCTTTCTCTATCAAACGGTGTGCACCATTAAAGATGGAATTGGAACATTCAAAAGTTGATACCTTGGGAGTTGAGTTGTATACAAAACATGAACGTATTTTTTTGATAATCGGGAGCTTCTGAGGATTCTTCTCACCTTGCATCGTAGCGCCCTCTATTTGGATGTATCGAAATCCATAGTAGGAGAAGCGTGGATGCCAGGTTTCTTCACCGTCGCCTTTCAATGTGTATTGATAGTAATGTTGACGACCTGTTTGGCGTTGGTTGCAGGCTCCTTCAGGTGTCAATGCCTCTGCGACCAATAATGTTACTGTCTGCCCTTTCTTTCCTTTAACTGTGATTTCGGGAAATCCAGCAAGGTTCTGCCCCATATCCAGTACTATGGCTGAGGCGTCTACCTTACGTTTGGTAGATTTGGACGCAGCGGCCAGCAGGGAGTCAGGCAGATGAGTGGCGGATATTGGCGAGTAGTGTTCCATAATAGCTACGGGAGCTGCTATTTGCGGACGCAACACACCTTTGGGGCCTTCTTGAACTACTACTTGGTTCCAAAGTGTATCATTAAACTTAGCCATGTTCCACCCTTTTTGTTCTTGTCGGGCATCGTAATCTTCCCCTCCGTAAATACAGTTGAATGTAACAGGACTGAAGTCGTATTTCCATGTTTTGTCCGATGCTACTGTCTGTGATGTCCCGTCTTCGTAGTGAATGGTGAGTTGCAGGCGTACGGTAGGAGGGCCGAAACTGATGAGTAGCTTGCGGTAACGACCTCCTTGTACATTGTAGAAGCCATTACCCAGCAGCACTCCGATAGCGTTATTGCCTTTTTGAAGCAGTGTGGTTACATCGTAAGTATTATACCACACAGATTTGTCATAATCGGAGATAAGAGGAGTAAACTCGCTGTTGCCTACTTTCTTGCCATTGATAGACAGCTCATAAAGACCAAGGCCGCAAATATTCACCACAGCTTGTTTTACTTTCTTTTGTTGCGAGGTAAAAGTGGTGCGCACATAGATGCTCTTACGTGAAAGGGAGTCGGCTGCTGCCCAGGCTGCTTTCACCGTTTCTTTTTTCATTTCGCTGCCATGAAAGATACGGCCTTCCGGAGTGTGGGCATCTGCCTTGGTGATGGCGCCAATCCAGCGACTTTCACCAAAAGATGCTTTTACGTTTGTGATGATGAAACGTCCTTTATCGCTCCATGACGAAGGTTCATCGCTTTTATTCCAAACACGTACACGCCAGTTATAATCTCCCACCGGCAGTGTTTTGATTTTCACCAATTGGCTCTGTGCGCTCTGTACCTTTCCAGTGTGGAAAACCACTTCGCCACTGATGCGATTTGTTACTTCCAATTCGTAGGAAGTCTGTACTTCGGTATTGTCCGAGGAGATCATTTGCCATCCCAACCGGGGCGTTCGGGTGGTCACTACGAGTCCGCTCCGCATTTCTGCAGTGGTCCGGGTTAAATCAATATTTGCCGCTTGCAGGGAGCAGGCGGCAAATAAGAGAAACATGGAGAATAGTCTTCGAATATTCATAGAATGAAGGACATAATATTATATTTTGATTGATATAGCCGTTAGTTCATTTCACAAACCAAACGCTCTAGTTTTTCACTATGGCCCGCAGGTCTGCCGTCAACTAAAATAGTGAGTCCATTGCCATGATGATACCGGCTTCCGTATTTATCCCAGATAATGGTGATGTTGTGACCATGATAGCTGACATTGTCTAAACAGAAGTATTCCCATTTGTCGGCTGGGATTAGTGGATTCACTTCTATTTTATCGTCAAACCGGGGACGAAGTCCTACCAGACCGGTGATGATCAGATCATTGAAAGTAGAATGGTTGTAATAACGGCTCCTTTCCCGGTCTCCCATTAGCCAGGCTCCATTCTTCTCGTCTAAATATTCGCCGATGTATGGTCGGCCACGATGATACTGGGATTCTACGTAAAGTTCCATCTGATGGAAATAAGTGGAATCGGCTAATATGTCGTTTTGAGGATAGTTATTCAAGAAATTAGCCATAGCAGTCAATGTTTGGGAAGATGCGAAGGGCCAAATAGCGCCGTCCCATTCACATCGTCCTACACCATGTGAACGGAATTGGGGATGACGACGCTCGGCAGTAGTCAATCCGTAAGGAGCGGCAAATCCTTTTTCATCCATTGTTTGGCGCCATGCTTCCGCATAATGCTGGGCTTCACGATCGGGTAGGTTAAAATACCAAGGAATAAAACCGATTGCTTCGCGTACTGCCGCACAAGTATCGCCACGAAGAGTCTCGAAGAATTGATGTTTCTCATTCCAAAGTTTATTTTGAACAAGAGTTTTCAGTGAATCAGCTTTCATGCCATACTTACGCGCCATTTCGGGATTATCAAGCAAGATGCCTATGTCAGAGAGTGCCTTAGCATTGGCATACATGTAACTATTGATAGTGGGGCGGGCATATTTCTTTCTGCGCCCGCCGCTGATGGATTCTTCCATACCATCCTGCACATCACCTTGCCAATAAAGCCCATTAGGCAGACGGTGGGTCTTTTCCCAGCGGGAATATTCCTTTTCGAGGTCAGGAAGCATATCTTTCAGAAAATCCATGTTCCCGTCCACAAGGTAACGTCCCAGCATTGCATCAATATTCCACGAACTGAATTTTTCCATCTTTTTCATGGGACCGCCTTCGTTACCTCGATACCAAGTGTGAATAATTTGATCGAGGTATTGAGAGTCGCGTAACCAGCGGCTTTCATAGATATGATGACCGATAGCACAGGCTATAAGGTTGTACTTGTCTGCATAGGAACGGTTTACCAAGAACTCAGTCATACCATAGCCTACGGGTGTCTGTTTGATGTGCTTACGCAGTGTCCACCAGCGATAATAGAACATTTCTTCAAAGTTCTTTTGAGGACAGTCAAATAAAGGGATGTTCTTCTCCATCCAAGCCGATGCCTCACAGTTTGGGATAGCCTGAGCTATGTTTTCATCTTCCATGCCGTTGAAATAATCTACGTAATGTTTGTAGTTGTTATAGTTGAGTACAGCTGCGGAAGCGCTTACGTCGGTCGATGAAGTTTGGAAATTGGCGATGCTGTATGCTACTAATGGCTCTTGTTCACCAGCATCTGCCAATGTACCGTCCCAATCGGCAGGAGTATCAATGGTGGGGAATGTACGGCGTTCACCGGTACGGAAAGCTATACGCTCAATAGCCGCTACCGGTGCGAAAAACATGCGTTGACCTGCTTTTTTCCCATCAATAAATACTTCGGACATACGTTTGGATACGGATAGTATGACCTCGACATGATAGCTTTTACCGGCTTCGTAATTTAGTAATTTGCCGTAGCGTGCCCCTCCTTTGCTGAGCATGGTACCATCTGGATTAAGATCGATGCGTGCACAAGCTATGCTATTCTCATCGAGAAACTCTATCTGAAGTAACCCTTTATCGTTTTGGTCTGCTTTAATGTCAAAGGCTACCTTCAATTCTTTGCTGGCAGGAATCTTGCGCTCTATGCGGCAGTAGTCAAAGGGATCGCGATCGCTCATTTTAAGCCATTTCCCCTCAAGGCTTACGGGGGCCCAAAGAGGAGAATAGAGGTTCCAATCCGTAAGGTCTGCCAATTTTTCGGCTTGACTGAAATCATCTTTTGCATGGGCAGTAGCTTCCAGCTGTACAGGCACTTGAATACGTGATACCCACATGTCTTCTTTGTTCACACTGTAACTCAACCAAAGATCACCATCTTCGGGAATACCGTTACCTTCTTGGATACCTCGTACGTATTGCGGCCCATGGGATTTATAATTGCCACCGTAGCGCATGCGCGTGATTTCGCCATGTACCAAATTGAGTGTGGTATAATTGAGTCCGTCTTTACTCAATGAAATGGCTAACGGCCATCGAAACTCGGAAGGGTTATAGACTGTGGCATAAGTACCGTCACTTAAACGTTGTCCCCAGATTTTGGCATTACTATTTACAAATCCTTTGGCACGTTCTACAGGCTGGTGCCAGGTGAGCCCACCATCTTTGCTTACGGAAGTCAATGCGTGTTTCCACAATGCTACAATGTCACCGTTGGGAAGTGTATAGTCACAGTATGCTTTATATCCTTTGTGCAAAGGAATCAACGGATCATTCCGGTCGGCCTCTTCCACCCACTGCATGCGGTAACGTGGATTGTTTAGAATTTCGTGGCAAGCCTTTACAAATCCCTTATCTTTACTACGGGTAAAATAAGGATAAATCGTATTTTTCTCATTGAAGTTGTGGTTATAATAGATAAAATAGATTGGCCCGAAGCTACCGTCTTTGTTGATTTCACGTACGACGCGGCCAATGCCGTTCCCATCATTCGGATCGTCTTTTTTGTCGAGGGCTATGCCATAGTTCCCCATGGCAATCAGCTTTCCGCTTTTGGATGTATAGAACCCTACGCGTTGGTGCATGATAGCATCTAAGTCTTTGGCACTGTCTGTACGGCCTTCTTTGGTATAGCCGTCGGGGATGCGGTAAGAAGGAAATAAAATTTCGGGTGCAGTCCAGTTGTAACCGTCTTTAGAGGTGACTAAATATGTGACTGAGGGAGGAACATGCTCATCTTTTGGATCGGAGAGATAATGCATATAGAACTGTCCGTTCCAATAAGCCATCATGGATTGATGATTGTATGTCCAGCCGTTGCCATTTTCCTTCGAGGGATGCTCGCGATTGGCACGTACTACCTGAATGTTATGCACGCCTACCACAGGTGAAAGTTGTCCGTCATGTTCATAGGGATTGGACAACTCAGTACCTGTGTAATGTACGAGTTGGGGTGTCTGAGCTGCTAAGGGAGCTACACCTGTCATCAGCGTTATTGCGATAGACAAGAGGTATCTATTCTTTTTCATATACATATAGGAGGTGTTGTTTTACTTTTTGACTTAATAAGCTATTTTCTTCATAGCTTCGATAATAGATTCCGGTGCCCTGAAAATAGTGCCATGCTTGTGGTCTTTAGGAACACTGACCTCGTTGGTGATATCTGTAAAGTTCACAAAATCAGTTGTGCGCATGGCTCCATAGATTTTTTTCTGATACACATCGAAGTATATAAGGTAGTTTGTATCAATCTGAACTACTGTGGGACCTTCAACAAAACTTTCCGTAAAAGCTTGGCTGGCAGGAGACCAAGGACCCTCGGGCTGTTGGGCGAACGAAATTTTCAGGTTGCGATTGGGACGGGTGTTGTCTTTCAGCACCATCACGTAGTCTTTTTCCGCCCGCTTGGTAATTACTGCGTCAATCACGCTGAATCCCGGATCAAACAATAACTTGGTGGGGGTGAAGGTGGTGAAGTCTTTTGTTTTTGTATAGTATAGACGATGATTGTTATTTTCATCTTCAATACCGCGTTCGAATTTCCCTGGGATACACGAAGCCCAAACAATCATCAATTCGTTATTACAATCATCATAAAAGAGTTCCGGAGCCCATACGTTGACGGTAGTTGTATCATGCTTCATGACAGGAATGAATTTTTCTTCGCTCCAATTCACCAAATCGGTACTATGTGCATAACCGAAGCCTAAATCGCCACGCCAGCTGGTGGTCCATACTAAGTGAAAAACACCATTTGGGGTAGCTACAATGGAAGGATCACGCATGATGCGTTGTTTTCCAATCTCGGGTTTGAGCCAGGTACCGGGCAGTGAATCCCAATGCATGCCGTCTTCGCTATACAGAAAACGGAGGCCATCGGTAGCAGGCTCATGAAATGAAGTGAATACATAGAGCTGCTTTTCATTTTGATTACACGAAATGAAAAGCAAGGTGAGGACAGCCCATATCAAACAAATAAACTTTTTCATTATTATTTTTTCTTCTGATTATACATATTGAGTGTAATTGTTATTGTGTTTTTCAGAGAAGACGAAAAGGAGTTTGGAATGTACTCATTACATGATTTTGATCTGTCTCTTCAATTACATACGAAATTCCCTTCAATACTTGAACTCAACTTCTTTACCTGCCGGGATTTCTACTACTTTTATCCCTTTTGAGGAGGGAATAGACAGATAACCTTTACCACCGGGACTTTTTACGCGAATTTTCTTTTGGTCCATATAAACGTAGATATCACCTTGTGGGGTAGGTACAGTGCCTTCCATCCATTCCAAACCGCCTAAACAGGGAGAGATGGCGTATTCTGTATAACCTGGCTTTGTAGGTTTCACACCCAAATAATACTTACCTAACAAGTAGATAGGGCTTGCACCCCACGCATGACAAAGACTTTTGCCATAAGGACGACCGTACATAGCCAAATGCTGTGTTCCACTTTCTTCGGGATTATATTTTTCCCAAAAGCTGGTGGCTCCCTCACGAAGCATTCCTCCCCAATAGGCCTTAATCTCTTTCAGAACTTCAGTTTGCATGCCCATTGAGCAGAGAGCTTCAAGTTCGTAAAAACGCATATAGGGAGTCGTGATCTTAAGGATACTGTCGTTTAGTAATACACTATGCTTGATGGCCTGTTGCTTTGACTGGTCTAAATAGCCGAAGAATACAGAGAACATATTGGAATAACGGGTGATGCTTTCGCTTTGCTGTCCATTACGGCGATTGTGCACTAATGCCTGTTTTTTTTCATTCCAAAAAGCCGGTAACAGTTTCTCGCGAAGATCGGTTGCTAAATTATTATACTTTTCTGCATCTTGGGCGCATCCTGCTAAATCGGCACAAAGTGACATTGTCTCTAAACTCTTGCATAGTAACACCTGTTCAAAGGACAACTCACCGCGTTTGTCCAGATAGCCGTCAGCCCAGTCAACAAATACCCAATCGCCTGTCATGCCTTCGATCATGCCGTTTTTATTGGTGCGTCCTAACACATAGTCCATCATGGTTTGCATGCGAGGATAAAGCTGGCTCACGAAATGGCGGTCACCGGTATAGAGGTAATAATCATATACACTCAAAAACCAGAAGAAGGTATAGTCCATTATCGTATTGGTGTGACTGGTTACGGGATCTTTGCCACGAAGCAGATAAATGGTACGTCGTACGGTAGGGCTATCGAAGAAAAGGTAGTAATTCATCAGATAACTCTGGATGGCATCACCACTCCAAACCCAACGGTCGCGTTTGATTCCGTCAATAAAAAACTCGCGTGTGGTAAGGTGCATGGTATAAGCGCCCACTTCCCAAATGCGGTTCATTTCTTTGTCATTGCAGCGGAACGATCCACGATAGTCTACTGGTGCATACTCGTAGTCCATTCCTACGTGCTCCACACTGATACCTTCATCGGTAACAATGTAAATGTAGCGAAAAGCCTTACTGTTGCTGAATGTATAGCTGTCGGCTGTAGAAAGTTGAACTCGGTCCAAAGTTTCACAATGCTCGGTATCCAATGCTTCTTCAGAACTTTCGCCATAATAGACATTCACCGTACCGTTTCCTTTCAGCTGTTTCAATACAAGATAACCGAATGTCTCGCGCCCGAAATCGTAAAGTACTCCATCTTGCTTTTTTTCTGATGTTACTGCTTCCATTGGCTTTCGGGGCAGCTGATAAAGAGACGGACGTTGGTCTTTGGTGTTAAAGTTCCAACAATCAGCATCCAGATAAACTGTGGCTGAGGTGTCACTTGCTTTTCCACTTTCATCAATCCACTCCTTGTCTTCATAAGTGACTCGCCATGTACGATCGCTCTTTACAGTTTTTCCATTTACAAAAATAGTCGGTGGCGTAGCTTGATTCCACACTTTGATATTAAGACTGTGTATTCCTGCCGGAAGTTTGAACCGGGTGGGCATACCAAATTGTAACTTGCCATCGAGTTTGATGTTGAAGGTGCCTTCTACTGCTATTTCAATTTCTTCGGGTTGTGGAAGATTGAGCTGCTTACTGAATTCTACAACTACAAAATGACTGTCTGTTTTCCAGAATGGTGGGAAAAAAGCCCCACGTTCGGTACGCCGGTTATTCATCTTGTTGCCGAGCCATATTTCATAATCGCCCGGATACCAAATCCATGTTTGAGCAAAGATTGTGGTGCTAAATGTAAGCGTGCTTAGAAGAATGATGATCTTATTTTTCATGATGTTTAATTTCCTATTTGATTTATTGATTGGTCGGCTTATACGTTTTTTTGATTGAGTGCGGAACATTACATCCTTTCACTTCTATTTTTTTGCATTTATCTCCTTCTGCCTCAATAATCAGTTCGTTTTGCGGCATGTCGAAGTTTATGCCTTGTAGAGTTAGGCGGTTGCAGTCTAATAACTTTATTGTATTGTCTTGGCTGTGAATTATAAGATTTTTCATTTGGAAGTTTTTAGCGTCTTGTAGTGCGCTAATGAGTTGCTGGCAATGGATGGTTCCATTTTCGATCAAAGTATTGCTGAACGGTATTTCAGGAATACCGTTGGCTGTGAAAAACTGCTTAGATGATTCTACAATGAAGTCTTTAATGACTGTATTTGAAATGTTTGGAGTTAAATGGTCAACAGCACGTTCGGGGTATCTGGCTGCCAGCTCGCCCATGTAATAGGCGTTTCCTAAAAGATCCCATGTAAAAGCTTTGCCTACATTAATCATGCGAAGACGTTCGTAAATGGTATGATTGGAGCCTCCCCCACGATTACGGCGGGTCTTAAAGCGTATTCCTGTTCTTGTACCGTCAAACACGCAGTCGTGAACATAAAGGTTTTTTATCATACCGGCTGTTTCGCTGCCGATAGTGATGCCGCCATGTCCATGCTGAGCTAGTGAATGGCGGATAACAACATTTTCGGTTGCTTTTCCTACACGTAAGCCATCGTCGGCACGTCCGGCTTTTAGTGTGAAGCAATCATCTCCACAATTCAAAGTACAATATTCAATAAGTACGTTTTTACATGATTCTATGTCAATCCCATCACCGCTGGGCACTTCTGTGGAATTTACAGTGATTCCCCGGATAATGACATTCTCACAATATATGGGAACTACATTCCATAGAGTACTTCGTTCCATGGTTATTCCCTCTATAAGTACGTTACGGCAATTGATGGGAGAGATTGTTTTGGGACGATAAAAGGTTCTTCCATCCATGCCGTCATATATACGTTGCTCAACAGGCATGTCCCAAGGGATATCTTTTTCTACTACTGATGCTCCGTTGGGACGCTTACGGATTTCGGCGTCCATATCAGGACCGAGGATACGCCCCTCGCCTGTGATGGCTATGTTCTCTTGGTTATTGGCATAAATGAAAGCGCCGGGTCCCATGATTTCCACTCCTTCATGTCGTGTGAAGACAGCGGGGAGATAATCTTCGGCACAACCACCGAATACGATTTCTGCGCCACGTGCAATGTGTAGTTCTACAAAGCTTTTCAGCTCGATGCGTCCCGAAATCCATTTTCCTGCGGGGATGATTACAGTACCACCTCCCTGGCTGCCTAGTTGTTCGATAGTCCGGTTCACTAGAGTGTGAATGGGGATATCGGCCCTCAGCCCTTTGTCGCCCATATTTACAGTACGGTCGGGGAATTGTGGACGTTTGAGCTGGGGAATATTAAAGTAGGTATTGGAGATAGGGGCAATATCATGGGGCATACAATGGGAGCCTACTTCGCTTAAGTTTGGAATGGGAGTACTATTTTGTGCGTTGGCATTGGTAAAGGTTATAAGACAGGTACTTAGTAAAACGGTAATGTATTTCCTCATATTTTTCTTTTTTATAATGGATCGTTACTTTCTAAAAAATGACGTGTGTGTGCTTTTTTTGTAATGTTTATAAATGGTAATCTTTAAGAAGGATTTGGAAAATGTCTTGTGTTTTGCAGCGAAAATTATGTAAGGCGGTTACAAATGTTTGGCTCTATCGTCATTAATAATGAAACTTATAGATATTTATTAATGAATGTGGTAATATGAAGAAGATATTTTCTATGCTGTTGTTTGGCTTCCTTTCTCTCTCTGTCTCGTCGCAGACTGCGGTTTCGGTAGCCGGATTCTTTCCTCTCCCCGAACAAGTGAGTCGGGGAAGCGGACGGACAGTTTATAATTTTAATTTAGGATGGCGATTTCATCGAGGTGATGTGGCAGGAGCTGAAGCTGCTGTCTTTGATGATTTGCAGTGGGAAGTCGTATCAATTCCACATTCAGTGCAGTTAATGCCTTCTGAAGCCAGTGGATGTCGTAATTATCAGGGGATAGCATGGTATCGCAAACGTTTTGTTGTGCCTGAAGCTTCCGAAGGAAAGGATGTGTCAATTCACTTTGAAGCCGCTATGGGTAAACAAGTGCTTTATTTGAATGGAGATAAAGTAGGTGAACATCAGGGAGGCTATCTTCCATTTAACTTGAACCTTACCGATCAGGGAGTTGTTGCTGGAGACACTTGTGTGGTTGCTGTAATGGTAGATAACAGTAATGATAAGACTTTTCCACCGGGAAAGCCTCAGTATACACTCGACTTTTCTTATCATGGTGGAATTTATCGTGATGTATGGTTGATTAGTAAGGGGCGTACAGCGCTGACCGATGCTGTTGAGGCAAATCGTGTGGCGGGTGGAGGCGTATTTGTCCATGCTGAAAATATCAGTGAACAACATGCGGAAGTGGTAGTGAAGAGTGAAGTGGAGAATAAAGAGAATAGGAATCGTACAGTGACAATAGAAACTGTATTAGTTGATGCAGGCCAACGTATTGTTGGAAAAAAACGTCGTAAACTAGCTCTGAAAGCCGGTGAAGTTGGAACAGTGGAACAGCGGTTGGCAGTGCGCAAACCCAAACTTTGGACACCGGAAACGCCCTATCTATATCATGTTCAGACTCGCGTATTGGATGGCGGTATATTGCTGGATGGCGGTGTGACGCGCATCGGTATCCGTTCTTTTGTTTTTGATGCAGAGAAAGGACTTATCTTAAATGGGAAACCTTATGGGCAGTTAGTGGGTGCTAACCGGCATCAGGATTTTGCTTATGTGGGTAATGCACTTCCCAATTCGCAACAATGGCGTGATGCCAAGCGGTTGCGTGATGCCGGCTGTACTGTTATTCGTACGGCCCATTATCCGCAAGATCCTTCTTTTATGGATGCTTGTGATGAATTGGGACTTTTCGTGATTGTTGCTACGCCAGGATGGCAGTATTGGAATAAAGACCCTAAGTTCGCTCAGTTGGTGCACAGAAATACGCGTGAGATTATTCGTCGTGACCGTAACCACCCCTCAGTATTGATGTGGGAACCTATCTTGAATGAAACGTCTTATCCTCTTGATTTTGCTCTTGAAGCGTTGGAGATAACTAAAGATGAATATCCTTATGAAGGTCGCCCGGTAGCGGCTGCAGATGTACATTCAGCGGGTGTGGCCGAGCATTATGACGTGGTTTACGGCTGGCCGGGTGATGATGAGAAGTCTGGCCGTCCCAAACAGTGTATTTTTACTCGTGAGTTTGGTGAGAATGTGGATGATTGGTATGCTCACAACAATAACAATCGTGCTTGCCGCGGTTGGGGAGAACGTCCGCAGTTAGTGCAAGCTCTCTCTTTGGCTAAAAGCTATGATGAAATGTATCGAACTACCGGACAGTTTATCGGTGGTGCACAGTGGCATCCTTTTGATCATCAGCGCGGTTATCATCCTGATCCTTATTTCGGCGGAATTTATGATGCTTTCCGTCAACCGAAATATGCTTATGAAATGTTCCGCAGTCAGTCGCCGGCCCACTTGAACCATCCGATTGCCGAAAGTGGTCCCATGATATATATTGCACATGAGATGTCACCTTTCAGTGATGCTGATGTAGTGGTGTTCAGTAATTGTGACTCTGTTCGCCTTTCCGTATATGATGGTACAAAGAGTTGGGTTCTGCCTGTGGTACATGCCAAGGGGCACATGCCCAATGCACCTGTAGTATTCAAGAACGTGTGGAACTTTTGGGAAGCACGTGAGTTTAGCTATAAACAAAAGAATTGGCAGAAGGTGAATATGGTGGCGGAAGGTATTATTGACGGAAAAGTAGTATGTACAACTAAGCGCATGCCTTCGCGTCGTAGTACTAAACTGCGTTTGAAGTTGGATACTGAAGGCAAGCAATTGGTGGCGGACGGTTCAGACTTTATTGTTGTGGTAGCAGAAGTGACAGATGATAGTGGTAATGTTCGTCGGTTGGCAAAGGAGAATATTGTATTTTCCATTGAAGGCGAAGGTGAAATAATTGGAGATGCTTCCATTCATGCCAATCCTCGTCCGGTTGAGTTCGGAACAGCCCCTTTGTTGGTGCGTTCTACTGGTAGGGCCGGTAAGGTAAAGGTGACTGCTCGCGTACAATTTGAAGGAACTCATGCTCCTGCATCAGCCGAAATAGAGTTTGAATCCATTCCTTGCCAATTGCCATTCTGTCATATAGAACAGCAACAGGATAGTGTTCTAAAACGGGTTGTGTCGGATCGTGAACAGGATTCAGTTAATAGCCGTAGATTCTCTGAAGAGGAAAAGAAACAAATGTTGGATGAAGTGGAAAAGCAACAGACGGAATTTGGTATAGGAAAATAGTTTTATACTCTTTAAAAAGTGCCACATGGCAAGTCGCTGATGTGGCACTTTTCGCCTTGTAAGTAACTTTGTAAACCTTATGATTTTTACTTTCGGATTCTTTTTGTATTTTTGCACTTAACGTCTGGAAATGCAAGAAGCTTGTGGATGGTCGTTGTTACAGTCAGTTTACGTTCTCTTGAGTTTTTTGCAAAGATAAGAATTTTGAGAATTGATTTTCCCTAAGTCAAAGCCGTTTTTAAGAGGGACAAATGAACTTTATCTTTGTATTAGAAGAATTACCTTGTTTAACATTCATTGGAGATCTAATATTATGAAATATTTGTTAACTCTTTTTCTGTCGCTTTTGTCATGTTTACTTGTAGCACAAAATGTTATAGTGGAACACTATTCGAAAAATCAGGGGCTGCTTAATAATATGGTTAGCATGACAGAGAAAGATTCTGATGGCTTTATGTGGTTTGCCACCTGGTACGGACTATGTCGCTTTGATGGAGAAAAGGTACTTACATATAACCATTACCAATTGGATCATGATGTGCCTCCTCGGAAGATACAATATATCATTGATGATGCCAAAGGCTTCATTTGGATAAAGACTATCGACCATAAACTCTATCTTTTTGATAAAAAGAAAGAATGTTTTAAGGCAGTCTATGGCAATATTAAAAGGTTTGTGGCAAATGTTCAGGTTATTAAACTGCAACGGGCTTTTGATGACTATGTGTTATTACTTACCAAAGATAAGAATCTTTTTCTGGCCCGGGTAGATGAGCAGGGAAAGGTACAGATAGAGTTACTTTTTGAAGCTAAAGATTATATTGACTCTTCCAACTATATGTTGAAGAGCAATCTGTTTTTTGAAAATAATGCGTATATTGGTTGGATCGGTGTAGATTATAAGATAAATGTTCTTCCTAAAGGAGAGGCTTTGAAGGGAAAACCTGCTGACTTCTTTCTGAATCAAGTGAAGCTTAATTCGGGAAGTAACTTTTCATCCAGTGTCATTCAGGACAAACTGATGTGGTTGGGTACCAGTGACGGCTATTTTTATTGTATAGACAGTGAGAAGGGTAATGTAACCCGGCATTATATACCTCAGAATATGGGGGCGGTGACTGATATATTGACTACATCGGCAAAGGCGCTATATGTGTCGGTTGCAAATAAGGGAGTTTTTGAATATTCTCCTGATAAACGAAAGTCGAAAAAAATTAATGTGGACGTTAATGAACGATTAGTTAGCCATTCGTTTATTGATAGTTATAATAAACTATGGTTTCATGAAAACGAACGGGCTGTTGTTTATTATGATCCTGTGACTAATAAGTCGCGCAGATATCCTTTTTCGGTATCCGGTAAAATAACGTCTTTTATCGTTGAAGATGCCGGTGAGCAGGGCGTTCTGTTTCTTTCACCGGCAGGTGAAGCCCTTTTTTTTGATAGGGACAATTTGACAATGTGTTCTATCAATCAGATAAAGTCTATCATGGATGTTTCGCCAAATCAACTTTTTTTTCATTTCTTTATAGACGATGAGGGTACTGTATGGCTTTCGTCAACAGAAAAGGGCGTTTATCATGTCTATTTCCCTAAAAAGCAGTTTCGTACCCTTGTCTTGCCTGTAACAAATAAGGCGGCGGGAAAAGATGATGCAGGCGTACGTGCTTGTTTTCAGAGCCGTAATGGAGATATTTGGGTCGGAAATCGTATGAAGGATGTATTCCGGTTTGATTCAAAAGGGTATTTGGTGCAGACTTATCCTGCCTATGAAGAGCTTTTTGGAGCAGTTTATCATGTAATGGAGGATGATAAAGGAAATCTTTGGTTTGCTACTAAGGGCGATGGCTTGGTAAAGTTGACGCCTGATGTCAAAGCGAAATATGGCTATCGTTTCCAGCGGTTCAAACATAATCCCTCTGACAATACTTCGCTTAGCGGAGACAAAATCTATTATACCTATCAAGATAGCCATAAACGTATTTGGGTATGTACACTTGACGGTGGTCTTAACCTGTTGCATGAACAGGGCGGGAGCATTACTTTTTTTAATGATCGGAACGGATTCATAAACTATTCTGCTTATGGGCTCCCTATGGAGGTGCGCAATATTGTAGAAGATAAGGAGGGACGTATGTGGGTCGGTACGATGGATGGGCTGATCTCTTTCGATGGCAATTTCAGCAATGTGTCGGATATTAAATTTGAAGCTTATCGTGGCAGAATGCGGAGGGCTTATGCTGATAGTGATGTATGCCAACTATATAAAGACAGTAAGGATACTGTATGGGCCAGTGTCTTTGGTGGAGGATTAAATAAGCTGGTAGGTTATGATGAAGAGAAACATGAACCGGAATTTGTTGCTTATGAACTTGTGGGAAACTTGAAAAATGAAGTAATTACTTCCATTATAGAAGATAGGCATGGTATGTTATGGTTAGGGACGAAATTAGGGGTCGTTTGTTTTGATCGGCAAACCGGTAACTTTCGTACTTATACCCATTATGATGGCTTTCCTGACTTTGAACTAGAGGAAGGAGGCGTGTGTACTCCGACCGGTGAAATCTGGATGGGGGGAACAAAAGGAATCATTATTTTTCATCCTGATGAATTGAAGGAAGTGGATAGAACCAGTAAAACATTCATTGTTAATTGTCAAATAGGAAATCAGGATATTCGCTTGGTAGACAATCCTTCGATTGTGGACCGTTCTATTTCTTATGTTGATGAAATAAAGCTTAACCATGATCAGTCAATGTTTTCTTTCGAATTTGTAACACTGAGTTATGTAGACCGTAATAGCATCAGTTATCGTTATATTCTGGAAGGCTATGAGGAGCAATGGCATTTTAATGGCGTTAATCGTCTTGCTTCGTATACGAATGTTCCTTCGGGCAATTATGTATTCAGGGTACAAGCGATGGATGATAATGGCGTTGACTCTTTTTCGGAGTGTAAAATGCGGGTGATCATTCGTCCTCCTTGGTGGGCCACTTGGTGGGCTTACGTTATCTATGTTTTATTAGGTGTGGGAATTCTCTATATGGGTATCCGTCTTTCTATATTTCTGATACGGATGAGAAATAATGTGTATATTGACCAGCGTTTGTCGGAATTGAAAATACGTTTTTTCACCAATGTGTCGCACGAGTTGCGTACGCCACTCACACTGATACAAGGTCCCATACAGGAATTGAAAACAGAGGCACTGTCTGTCAAAGGGAAAAAGTATGTGGAGTTGATGGAAAAGAATACTTTGCACATGTTGAAGTTGGTAAATCAGATTCTTGATTTCCGCAAGATCCAGAATGGAAAGATGCGCCTGCATGTTTCATGCTTCAATCTTACCGAACTACTTGCTTTTTTCGAAAAGGAGTTTATGATAATGGCAGAAGAAAAGGCGATAAATTTACAATTCTGTCCGGAAGTAGAGGAGCTTATGGTATGGGGCGATAAGGAGAGATTAGGAACTGTGGTACGTAACTTACTCTCGAATGCTTTTAAGTTTACTTCCTCCGGAGGTTCAATTAGGATTGTTTCCGGTTTAGCAGAAGATGGTAAACATTGTTTTATTCGTGTGGAAGACACCGGAGTAGGAATTCCTCAAAATAAACTGACCGAAATATTCGGTCGTTTCTCACAGGCTGATAATGCAAAAGGAGCTTATTATCAAGGTACCGGTATCGGGCTGGCTCTTTCGAAAGAAATTGTAGAATTGCATCATGGCGAGATATTTGCCGCCAATGGTAAGCAAGGTGCACAATTTACGGTATGGCTGCTATTGGGCAAAGAACAGTACAAGGAGAATGAGGTGGATTTTTATTTGGATGAACAGGTTGTAAAGGAAGTGCCTGACTGTAATGAACGGGTGGCTGATGAAAAGAACGGTGATGCTTCCTTATTGCCTAGCGTGCTTGTAGTGGATGATAATGTTGATTTGTGTAATATGTTGAAGTTGCAGCTTGAGGATAGGTTTAATATTCATTTGGCACATGATGGAGTGGAGGGACTCAAGATGGTGAACTTTCATCATCCTGATGTCGTGGTGACCGACCAAATGATGCCTTGCATGGACGGTATGGAAATGCTTAAACGTATTCGTGGCGATTTTCAAGTAAGTCACATACCGGTGATTATGCTTACTGCAAAGGGAGATGAGGATAGCAAGATACAAGCTATATCCCAAGGGGCTAATGCTTATATTGTGAAGCCTTTCAGTAAGGATTATCTGGTTGTACGTATTGAACAGCTATTAGGTGAACGTAAGCGGTTCCGCGAGCAAATGTGTGGTGATAATGGGGAGATGAATGATAAAGTCGAGCTTTCGGATAATTATGCAGGTTATTTGGAAAAGAAAGATTTGGATTTTATAGAGAAGATTCATCAAGTGGTTGAGGTAAATATGGAAAACAGTGACTTCAATATCGACACCATAGCGGCTTCTATCGGTTTGAGCCGTTCTGCTTTCTTTAAGAAACTCAAGAGCCTTACGGGGTTGGCTCCGGTCGATTGGGTGAAAGAAATACGGTTGAACAAGTCTGTCGAACTTATTAAGAAGACAGATTTATCTATCTCCGAAATAGCTTTTGCTGTGGGATTCAATGATTCCGGTTATTTTAGCAAATGTTTCCGTAAAAAGTACAACCAGACTCCGCGTGAATATATAAATGCATATCGGGGAAAGAAATAAAGAGTACAAAGTATTCCTCTCAAACGTCTTCTTGTCAGCTTAGATATAAAATATTAATAGACATGAAGAATTCACTAACACGTACTTTATGTACGGTGGTTTTTGTAGCAAGTGCAGCATCTGCCTGGGCTCAATATCCCACAATTCCTGCTGCTGAAAAAGCGCGTGGCGAAAGAATACAAGCCGAGATAAATCGTCTTTCTGACGAGGCTTGGCAACGCGCTTTACCGGTTGTAATGTCAGAGGCAGCTAAAGGGCGTCCTTACGTTCCTTGGGCAAGTAAACCTTCCGACTTGAAGCAAGCTAAGATTCCGGCTTTTCCCGGAGCGGAAGGAGGCGGTGCCTATACGCCCGGCGGACGTGGCGGCAAGATAATTGTTGTAACTTCTTTAGCAGATCGCGGGCCGGGTACATTGCGCGAAGCTTGTGAAACAGGTGGTGCCCGTATTGTTGTGTTTAATGTGGCTGGTGTGATCAAATTGGAGTCACCTATTAATGTGCGTGCCCCTTACATAACGATTGCAGGGCAGACAGCTCCCGGAGACGGTATCTGTGTGACAGGGGCTTCTTTCCTGCTTGATACACATGATATTATTATCCGTCATATGCGTTTCCGGCGTGGGGAACAGGATGTATTGTTCCGGGATGATGCCTTGGGTGGTAATTGCGTGGGCAATGTTATCATAGACCATGTCTCTGCCAGTTGGGGATTGGATGAGAATATGTCGCTCTATCGTCATGTGTACGATCGCAGGGCAGATGGGGGATACACTAAACTGCCTACTGTGAACATCACAATTCAGAACTCTATGTTTACTGAAGCGCTTGATTGTTATAATCATGCGTTCGGTGCAACGATCGGCGGTCATAACAGCATGTTCTGCCGTAATCTCTTTGCTTCGAATATCAGCCGGAATTGCTCGATCGGTATGGATGGTGATTTTAACTTTGTTAATAATATCACCTATAACTGGTGGAATCGTTCTATTGACGGTGGTGATAACAAGAGTTTGCTCAATATCATCAATAATAACTTTAAGCCGGGTCCCATAACTCCGCTTGATAAGCCTATCAGCTATCGTATTGTGAAGCCGGAAGCAGGACGTGCCAAAGAGTTTAAAGATGTATATGGAAAAGCTTATGTGAATGGCAATATTGTCCATGGGAACAAGCGTGTGACAGCAGATAACTGGGATGGCGGCGTACAGCCTCCGGTATCTGAAGATAAGATGGAAGAAACACTGGCTAAGATTAAGATGGACAAGCCGTTTGATATGCCTCATGTAACTATAATGGATGCGAAAAAAGCCTATAATTATGTGCTGAGCCATGTTGGGGCCACTTTCCCAAAACGTGATGCCGTAGATCACCGTATGGTGAAAAGCGTAAAAACCGGTAAAGCTATTTATGCTAAAGATGCTGCCAATTATGAATTCGTGCCAACGACAGTGAAGCGGCGCTTGCCGGTTGATTCCTATAAGAAAGGCATCATTACGGATCCCCGTCAAGTTGGTGGTCTGCCTGAGTACAAGGGTACTCCTGTACTTGATACCGATGGTGATGGAATGCCTGATGCTTGGGAAGAGAAATATGGACTCAATCCCAATGATGCTTCTGATGCTATACAGGATATAAACGGTGACGGCTACAATAATATTGAGAAATACATTAACGGCATTGATCCCACAAAGAAAATTGATTGGACTGATTTGAAGAACAATCATGATACGCTTGAAGGTAAAAAGAAACTTTTTTAAGATGTTATGAACAGACTTTTTTTTCTAACCTTATTGTTAACTGCTTCGCTCTCAGTGAGGGCGCAGCAGTTTCCCCTTTCTGTAAAAGAGGGAAAAATAACTTACCATGCAGATAAACAGGGAAATCGTATTCCCGACTATTCTTCGTGTGGTTATGAGAACAGCAATAAGCCTATTCCCGATGTGGAAAACCGGGTTTTTGTATCTTGGCAGGAAGGTGATTGTTCCGCCCGTATTCAGCAGGCAATCGACTATGTTTCTATTCTGAAACCTGATGCGCAGGGATTCAGAGGGGCGGTACTTTTGGATGAAGGTACTTTCTGTTTACATCAGCCATTGCGTCTAACTACTTCCGGGGTAGTCCTTCGCGGGATTCATCGCGACAGGACTATACTCAAAAAAATGGGGACAGATCGTGGCGCCGCTATTTATGTAGAGGGGAATAACGATCTTCTGATTACCGATACGCTCCAGATAACCAATGACTATCTGGCGTGCAATAGTACTAAAATTGCAGTGAACGGTAAAGTGGAACAGGGTGAAGAGATCATGGTTTATCGTCCTTCAACCAAAGCGTGGATTGATTTACTGGATTGTGATCATTTCGGTGGCGGACTTGGTTATCTTGGCTGGAAACCCGGTGACATTGATCTTCGTTGGATGCGTACCGTAGCTGATGTAAATGGAATGGAAATCACGCTCGATGCGCCGTTGACAATGGCAATTGACAAGCAACTGGGGGCGCCTCTCTTATTGCGGTATGAGTGGAAAGGACGCATTGAACGCATTGGTGTAGAGAATCTTACGATAGATTCCGACTACGACACTTGTTATCCTATGGATGAAGATCATTGTTGGGAAGGCGTTTATATGGATAATGCTACTAATTGTTGGGTGCGCCGTTTAAGTTTCCGTCATTTGGCCGGTAGTGCGGTGGTGTTGCAGAAAACGACCTCAAAGGTAACAGTAGAAGATTGTGTATCTACGGAACCTGTCAGTGAGATAGCGGGACATCGCCGCTGGACATTCCATACGCGCGGTCAACAGACTCTCTTTCAGCGATGCTTTTCATCGAAAGGTATTCATGATTTTTCTGCAGGTGCTTTGGCAGCCGGACCGAATGCATTTGTACAGTGTGAGGCATCTGAGGCATTAGGGTTCAGCGGTTCGGTGGGCTCTTGGGCTTGCGGACTGCTTTTTGATGTGGTGGATATAGACGGACACATGCTCTCTTTCAGTAATCATGGACAAGACATGTATGGACTGGGCTGGAATGCTTCGAACAGTATGTTTTGGCAATGCACAGCCGCCGAAATTGAGTGCTATTCTCCTGCTGTCGATGCCCGTAATTATGCTTATGGTTGTTGGTCTGCTTTCAAAGGCAATGGTGAGTGGGGCGAGTCCAATAATCATGTGTCCCCTCGCAGTCTGTTCTATGCGCAGTTGCAGGAACGTATGCAAATGGGCGATATGGGTGAGATGGAACCAAACCAACTCGAATGTCAGGCGCGTATTCTGCCGCGTGCCGTAAATGCCAGTAGCAGTCCCACTGTCGAAAAGGCTATGCAGTTGGCTCGCGAGGCCTACTCTCCTTTGCTTACTTTGCGTTCTTGGATAGAGAAGGCCCCTTATACGGCTTCTGTGTCTTCTGTAGGATTAATGACGGTAGATGCTTTGAAGCCTGCTCATTTGAAACAGATTATGAATCTGCGTCGGCTGCAGAAACGTCCGGAGAAAACACAGGATGTTCCTCAGTTTGCATTGAATAAGGGAGTCTTATCGGTGAACGGCGCTCTTCTTGCAGGTGGCAAACTTGATGTGCAATGGTGGAATGGGTGGCTCAAGGAGAACCGTATCCATAGCTATAAGCCTCATGTGACCCGTTTTGTCCCCGGGCGTGAAGGTTTCGCTTATACGGACCGTATAGACTCTACTGTGAATTATATGAAACGCAACAATCTGGTTGTGCTCGATCATAATTATGGTCTTTGGCTCGACCGCCGTCGGGATGATCATGAACGTATCCGGCGTCGGAACGCCGATTCGTGGGCTCCTTTCTATGAACAGCCTTTTGCGCGTAGCGGGCAAGGAAAAGCTTGGGATGGATTGACTAAGTATGATCTGACCCGTCCTAACCGTTGGTATTGGAGCCGTTTGCGACAGTTTGCCGAGAAAGGTGCTGAACAAGGAGTGTTGCTCTACCACGAGAATTACTTTCAGCACAACATATTGGAAGCAGGCGCGCATTGGGTAGATAGCCCTTGGCGTAGTGCCAATAATATCAATAATACAGGTTTTGCAGAGCCTGTCAATTTTGCCGGTGATAAGCGGATCTTTGTAGCAGACATGTTTTATGATGTGACTCATCCTGTGCGCCGCCAGCTTCATCGCCAGTATATTCGTACGTGTTTGAATGAGTTGGCAGACTTACCTAATGTAGTTCAGCTTGTCAGTAGCGAATATACGGGTCCGCTTCATTTTGTGCAGTTTTGGATTGACGTAATTGCGGAATGGGAGGCTGAAACCGGTAAGGACGCTCTCGTGGCACTGAGTGCTACAAAAGATGTGCAAGATGCTATATTGGATGATCCGGTGCGTAGTAAGATTGTTGATATTATTGACATACGTTATTGGCATTACAATACAAAAGAGCTATATGCTCCTAAAGGTGGAGTGAATTTGGCGCCTCGCCAGCATGCCCGTAAAATGAGAGTGGGAAAGGTGACTTATGCCGAGGCTTATCGTGCCGTAAGCGAGTATCGGCTTCGCTATCCTGAAAAGGCTGTGACTTATTATGCGCAAAACTATCCGGCAATGGCATGGGCAGTAGCTATGGCCGGTGGTTCTTGTCCGCAAATAAAAGGTGTGAGTGAAGAGTTGTTGCAAGCGTTTGCCCGGACTGTTCCAATGGAACGAAAGGCGGGTGATGTTTGTGAAATGGTAAAATCTGATACGGATATTATCATATATTCCCATTCGAAATCAAAATTTACCATTCCTGTGGCGGCAGGTAAATACATGCTGAAACAAGTGAATGTAGAGACTGGTGAAGAAAGATTGATTAGTAATAAGTTGAAAATCAGTGGTGAATATGAAATTCTTGGTGCTTCTCAAGAAGAGTGTGTTTATTGGTTGCATCGGTTGTAGTCAATGTTTTATATAGTGGGAGGGGAGTCTGAGGCAGGCTCCCCTTCTTTGTTATGGTAATAATTGTTTTTTGTATGTAATTTCTTTGCGTTATCTGTATTTTCTTATTATAGACGAATTATTACCGTTCTTCTGTTATAGGGCTGTTTATATTTGCATCGTTGGAATGGGGAATTGCCAGACCAGAATATCAACCTATAAATAACAGCTATGACGAACTCAGATTTTATAGAACAAACCCGATTGTTGGTAGCCCGCACGCAACAGGGGGATCACAAATCTTTCGCGCAACTTTATGATATGTATGTCAATCAACTCTTCAATTTTGGCTTGCGCCTAACAACGGATCGCGAGTTACTTAAGGATTGTATACATGACGTATTTGTTAAAATTTATGTTAAGCGTGAAGAACTGAGTGAAGTAGTTAATTTCCGTTCTTATCTTTTTATCTCTCTCAAAAACCGGATATGTGACGAGTTGCGTCGTTTGGTGTTCGGCAGCGATGTCCAGGTGGACAGTCTTCAACGTGTGGCTGAAGACGTCGATGTAGAGGAGGATTACTTGCGTCATGAAGCTGAGTTTTTTCAGAGTGTGAAGGTTGAGTCATTGCTGCGTCAGCTTTCTAAGCGCCAGCGCCAAGCTATTACCTTATATTATATGGAAGAAAAGAAATACGAGGATATTTGCGTGATTATGGACATGAATTACCAGTCTGTCAGAAACCTTGTGTGTCGAAGCTTGAATCGTTTGCGTGAATTGGCAATGGCTGTCTGATCTCGTTGTATTGTTCGTCCGGTTATCTCATTCTTACAACCTCATTTGTCTTCTTTTTACACCGCCAGTCCGGTGCTGCCTATTCCTGTCCAGAGTACTTTCAGGAGAGGGGGTAATTCAGTATACGATTGAATGGCATTCAGTATACGGGTTCACCAGTAAAAGTATGTGGTTTCATTCGATGCTTAAAGCTATATCTTCAACCATAAAACAATGAAGAAAAACAGAGATTCTGTCATCACTCAACACAATATGCCTTTATCCCTTTACCAGAGAAGGGTACAGGAGCAACGACATGGGTGATGACAAGGTGACGACAAACGTTTGTCATCACCTTAAATGCTTCCTCTTTTGAGGTTTCCTGCCACATAACTTATTTATAATCTGATGCTTTTGTCAGCAATCTCCTGTTTCTCCGTATCTTGCTGAAATTAGCCCGCATTAGGGGATAAAAGCACTCATTCCTTTGCTTTTCATCCCAAACATGCAAGATAAATGTACTTTTACCCGGTTGCTTTTATACTTTTCAAGCAGATGTAATGCCGCTATGTACCTTGATAAACTCCGTTTTCCAATTGCGAACCGGGCGGTTGCCTATTGCGGGCTGTGCAGCCCGCAGGTGGAAACCCTACAGCCCGCAATTGGAAAACAAGGCTTTTGTTGAAGTGCAGCTACATTTATCCGGTATCTTTTCGATATAATACAGCCGGGAAAATGATATTTAGGACATAGGTTCGGGCTCTCCTCTTCCTGCGGTTATGAATCTTTTCACCGCAAAGAAACGAGCCCATTTAGCTCCTGATATTCCTGATATGAATTAATTGTGAACAGTTATTTATTGGAGATGTAGGTTTAAGCATCGAATGAAACCACATACTTTTACGGGTGAGCCAGTATACGACCGAATGAGGTTCGGTATATGGCTGAAAATTATCCGTCCTCTCAATGTAAAATTAGTGGATTTCGTTTCATTTCCAGAAAGCAAGTATAGCCGGGAACAGGTAACGGCTGTGTCTTGGGTCCTTTCCTTGGGGACGCCTTCCATTGTCTTTATCAGATAAGAAACGATAGCTTTCTATAATTTTATCTCTTCATTAACTCCCATTCCACTGATGCCATTATAAATGAACCGATGGCTTTTCCCTCATTCTCAGTGATAGTGACATCCTTGCCTGTCAAATAGTAGTTTATTGTACCTGTGCGTGAAGGACTGTTTTTAGGACCTAAGCCAGCTGAGGCGCATACTTGGATGATATGTGTTTTGTTGCCCTCTTGGCGCACAAACTGCTTCAATATTCCGTTGTAGGCCTTTTCTGCTACGGGGAGATATTCATCTTTGTCAAGCAGACCCAAGCGTATGCCTTTCAAAAAGGCATAAGTAAAGATTGCCGAAGCGGAAGATTCCAGGTAATTGGGTTGCGTGCCTACATTATATACTTTGCCGCTTATGGTATCACCTTTTCCGTCGGCTGCCATTGAGTGGTCGTATTGTAGCAGTTGATACCATACGCCGCTTTTCGGATCCTGCCAACGCTTCAGTCCGGCTGCTACTTCATTCAGAATCCGGTACATCGCCGGATAGTCTGCGTGTTCGCGTGGCATAAACTCCAATACATCTACCAGGGCGGCTATGTACCAGCCCATACTTCTTGCCCAGAATTCGGGGCTGCATCCTTTGAACTTGCCGTCCTGTTGGGCCCAGAAAGAATTTTCATCTTCAGGAGTTGCAGTCCAGGCATGATAGTTCAGCTGCTTTTCGGCATTATATGAGTATTGGTGAATTGTTTTAAATTGCAGTGCTATGTCACTCCAGCTTTCGTTGTTGTCCTTCGTGTCCTCTTTCCCAAACTTGGCTTGCCATTGCGCGTAGATGGGTGAGCCCATGAAAAGCCCGTCCAACCATACTTGATTGGGGTATACAGCCTTGTGGAAAAAGCAGCCGGCACCCGGAAGCGGTGCTTTGATGCGGCTATGATCATACTTCAGCCGGTTGCGTATGAGAGTGGCGGCAGTCTTGTATTTGCTCGCTTCCAAAGTATCTCCCTGCCGCATTTCTTCTTCATAAAGTCCGAAGAAGATATTTCCTGCGGGCAAATCGTCAATGTTACTGGGACGCAGGGCGTCTTTACCTTTCTTATTGTGAATGAAAGTGCCGTCTTCATTGAGGCTGTTGTCCGCAAACGCTTTGACGGCATCATAATAGGCTTTCTTTTCCGGATAGGCACTCCAGGCTTTCAGAACAGAATGAGCGACTAAGCCTGATACATAATCCCAGCCGGTTGTGTCGAGTTTGGCCTGATGGTGTCTGTTGCAGTAAAAATCGCCTAAGCCGTGTGTCTCTACCATCATTTGCGAGTAGATCGGTTCGCACTTTTCTTTTTTAGCCGGACTGCAGCTTATCAGGAGCAGTATCGGCCATAAATAGTGATGTTTCATATATTATTATCTGCCATGTAAATCGTATAGTTTCAGAGAATAAGCTATGTCCTCCTTGACTTCAAGCTGTTCTTGCTTGGTCATCAAGGGTGCTTCCCGGTCCAATCCCTCCAAGATAGTTTTGGCTGCAAAAGCTTCTTCCAAGGAATCTCCGTAATTGTTCCGCAACCATTGCTCTATGTCGATAGATGGTTGCGGATAATTACCGAGAATCTTCTCCAAAAAGATGTCATCCGTCAGCAAATCTGCTACGCTTCCTAATACCATTGTCTTTCTTTGTTTAACTAAATATGCAAATTTACACATAATGACGGTCGAAAATAATTGTTGTACTCATGTTGATAGGCGAGGTTGACAACTTATAACATTCTTGCTTGTATGGCGGGTACAGAAGTGCTGTGTATCCGTCTTTTTTATAGGTATATTTATTGGATAATGGTATGATGAAAATGAACATATTCTTTATTTCTCTTTTTTTATTGAGTGCGCCGGCCGTATCTCAGGTTGTGAAAGCTGATAACGCGAGTTCGGGATAAGGATTGCGTAAAAAATAGGGTAAAACGAGCTAAAA
>OGIL01000073.1_pt1 | contig 59260 bp, 81 predicted proteins | sample 1571751 | NCBI WGS metagenome assembly OGIL01 (sample SAMEA2581964, study PRJEB24529) | metagenome | biome: Human gut stool | place: China | collected 2011 | reverse complement strand
TGGTTGTATTGTCCATCCTTGGTCCCATTGCCTTTGCCTTCAGTGTGTGGGACGGTTTCCAGTCCACGCTCAGCCAGTGGTTCACACGTTACATTTCCGTCTATCTGTGGCTTCCCGTGAGTGACCTTTTCAGCTGTATGCTGGCCAAGATTCAGGTGCTCATGCTGCAGAACGACATCCTGGAGCTCCAGAACAATCCGAACTATTCGCTGGACAACTCCAATTCGGTATATGTGATCTTCATGCTGATAGGTATCATCGGATATTTTACCGTGCCGACCGTGGCCGGATGGATTGTACAGGCAGGCGGTGCCGGAAACTACAACCGAAATATCAACCGTACCGCGACCAAGGCCGGAGGATTTGCAGCCGGTGCCGCAGGTTCCGGACTGGGAAATATCGGAGGGCGTCTGCGTGGAAAATAAACAGAACAGGAACATAAAAATCATGAAAACAGATGGAATTCAAATCACTGACCAATATTGAAAGCAGTTTCAGACGGATACGACTGATGCTTGCGGTCTTTGTCGGATGCTGCACGCTTGTGACCGTCTTTGCCCTGTGGAACTCATACCGCTTTGCGGAGAAACAGCGTGAGAAAATTTATGTACTCGATGGCGGCAAGTCACTGATGCTTGCCCTTTCGCAGGATCTTTCACAGAACCGTCCGGCTGAAGCCAGGGAGCATGTAAGAAGGTTCCATGAGCTCTTTTTCGGGCTGTCGCCACAGAAAGATGCAATTGAGCACAATATCAACCGTGCCTTGCAGCTGGCGGACAAAAGCGCCTATCATTACTATGTGGATTTTGCCGAGAAAGGATATTACAACCGTCTCATTTCCGGCAACATCAATCAGGTGGTACGGGTGGACAGCGTGATCTGCGACTTTTCCGGATACCCCTACAGGGCCAGGACGTATGCCCGCCAGATGATTATCCGTGAGAGTAATGTGACGGAACGTTCGCTGGTGACTGACTGCCAGCTTCAGAATACGTCCCGTTCCGATGACAACCCCAACGGCTTTATCATCGAACATCTGACCATACTGGAAAACAAGGACATAAGGAGCGTAGAGCGATGAAAAGGAACCTGACGAGACAGGCGGACCTTCAACTCAGGAGGTTCTGCCACAGACTTACCGTTAAACAGCGCAAGGCCGTTCTCTGGATACTGTTTGTCCCGTTTGCCGCCGCATGTGTCTATACGGCATGCAGACCGTTTATAGGCAGTAAGAACCGGGAGTCCGGAATGGAATTTATGGAAAAGGATTCACTCCGTATGGAGTTCATTCAATCTATTGTAAGAAATGGAGAAAGAAAAAGTCAAGAAAGTAATGGAACGGCTGATGAAACCGTTCAGGCTCCGGTCCTCAAAGGACAGGAAGCCGCTGAGTGAGGAACAGAAACGCAAACGCGCCGGATTTGTGGTGTATCCGCTGATGTTCCTGCTGTGTCTGGGAAGTTTCTATCTGATATTCTCACCTTCCGGGCAGGAACGGGAGCGGCAGGATAAAGGACAGGGATTCAATACGGAAATCCCTTCTCCCGAGGACAGCCGCCTGGAAGGGAACAAGAAGGATGCCTATGAAAAGGCTCTGATGGAACAGGAAAGCAGGAAAAGGAAGACATTCTTTGAAGCTGCGGAGTCCATGTTTGCCAAAGAGGAACGGAAAGACAGTGTCCGTCTTCCCGATAACATTCCACCGGAGAGGCAAACGAACACGGAAACGGAAACAGAAAAAGGCAATGCCGGACCGGTCAGTTCCTCGGCCGTAGCCTACCGTGAGATGAACCGTACGCTGGGAAGCATCTATGAACCGCGGACCGATCCGGAAAAGGAAAGGCTTCTGGAAAGGATTGAGGAACTGGAGCGTATGCAGCAACAGCAGCAGAAACAGGAGCCACTGTCAGGCATGGAGGAAAAGATGGCCCTGATGGAAAAATCCTACGAACTGGCCGCCAAATACAATAACCGTCAGGCAGTGGAGACTCCTTCTCCCGTCAGAAAAGCGGAGGACAAAAAAGCCATACCGGTGAAACAGGTTCACAATGAGGTGGTATCCTCGCTTTCCAGACCTATGAGCGACGAAGAGTTCATATCCGCCTTTTCGGGAGAACGCAATGCCGGTTTCAATACGGCTGTTGGCCGGAAGACCGTAACGGAAGGCAATACCATTGCTGCCTGTGTACACGGAACACAGACCGTATCCGACGGACAGGCCTTGCGCCTGCGGCTTACCGAGCCCATGTCCGTTGCCGGACGTTTCATACCGAAAGGGACTGTACTGGTAGGTGGCACACGCATACAGGGTGAACGGCTGGAAATCATGGTCAATGCCGTGGAATACAAGGGAACTATCCTGCCGGTGGAACTGGAAGGCTATGATCTGGACGGACAGCAGGGAATCCTGGTGCCGGGTTCACTGGAATATGACGCTGCCAGGGAGATTGCCGCCAACATGGGAACCTCGATGAACAGCAGCATCAACATTTCCACCGATGCCGGGGCGCAGATTGCCTCCGATCTGGGAAAAGGTGTAATACAGGGCGTTTCCCAGTACATATCCAAACGGATGCGTACGGTAAAGATTACTTTGAAGGCCGGACACCGGGTACTGCTCCATTCACCGGAGAAATGAAATACAGGAAAACTATGAAAGAAAAGACAACCATTAAACAAAAGCACATGAAGAAGATTCTGATGATGTTTGCCCTTTTACTGGGCGTATCGGCTGCCTGGGCGCAGCAGAGTAGCGGTGATTATTATGAGGGGCTGACCCGCAAGATCGGTTTCAGCCAGATGATTCCGCCGCACGGACTGGAAATAGCGTATGACAAGACCGTCCATGTTATTTTCCCTGCTCCGGTCAAGTATGTGGATCTTGGTTCTACAAACCTGATAGCCGGCAAGGCCGACGGTGCCGAGAATGTAATCCGAGTAAAGGCCACGACACGCAATTTCAGGGAGGAGACCAATATGTCTGTAATAACCGAAGACGGGAACTTCTATACCTTCAACGTGAAGTATGCCGATGAGCCGTTGCTGCTGAATGTGGAGATGTGTGATTTCATCCATGACGGAGAATCGGTGAACCGTCCCAACAATGCCATGGAAATCTATCTGACCGAGCTGGATAACGAGTCACCCCGTCTGGTACGTCTTATCATGAAATCCGTGTATGAGAATGACAAGCGCCGTATCCGTCATATCGGCTGCAAGCGTTTCGGTATCCAGTATCTGCTCAAAGGGCTGTACACCCATAATGACCTGCTTTATTTCCATACCCAGGTAAAGAACTCCTCGAATGTGCCCTTTGACGTGGATTTCATTACGTTCAAGGTGGTGGACAAAAAGGTGATGAAGCGTACGGCCATGCAGGAGCAGGTGATTTATCCGCTGCGTGCCTATAATTATGTGACACGTGTAAACGGCAGGGATTCGGAATGCACGGTATTCGCCCTTCCCAAGTTTACGATACCGGACGACAAGAAACTGGTTGTGGAGATGTATGAGAAACAGGGCGGCCGTCACCAGAGTTTTGAGGTGGTCAACGAAGACCTGGTGCGTGCGGAAACCATTAACGAACTGAAGGTGCGATGAGAACGAAAGTATTGTATATGCTGGCATTGCTGCTTGTCCTTTCCGTAGGGCAGGCAGACGCCCAGCGGATTCTGCCAAGGATGCAGGGTGTGGAAATGCGTGGAGGTATGGCTTCCGATAACGGATACTATATGGGAATGACACTTTCAAGTTATGCCAAAGGCGGGAACAAATGGGTATATGGAGCGGAATACCTGCACATGAAACACGGTTACCGTCATGTGACCATCCCTTCGGCGCAGTTTACGGCAGAAGGCGGATATTACCTGAATTTCCTTTCCGATGCGGGAAAAGTGTTCTTCCTCAATCTGGGAGGATCGGCACTGGCCGGATATGAGACGGTAAACTGGTCCGATAAAAAACTCTATGACGGGGCCACTCTGAAAAACGGCGATGCCTTTGTGTACGGCTGTGCCCTGACGCTGGAGATGGAACTGTACCTTGCCGACCGTGTGGCATTGACGGCTTCCTTGCGTGAGCGTTTCCTGTGGGGCGGAAGTCTTGGACATTGCCATACCCAGTATGGAATCGGCATTCGTTTTATGATAAATTAGCGGGTTATGGAACTGGAACAGATTAGACGGATTTCCCTTGTCGGTTTTCTTGAAGATCTGGGGCATATGCCTGTATCCCGTAAAGGAAATGATGTCTGGTTCAGATCCCCTTTCAGAAATGAGAGAACCGCATCCTTCAAGGTGGATACGCAGCGGAATGTCTGGTTTGATTTTGGCCTCGGAAAGGGAGGTGACATCTTCCATCTTGCCGGAGAACTGACCGGAAGTACCGGTTTCATGGAACAGCTGGAGTTCCTTTCAGGGAAATCCGGCATCCTTCCCCTCCGGCCTTTACAGGAACGTAAGAAGATACCCCGCGTTTCCGGATTCGAGGACGTGAAAGTGGCGGAACTGAGTCATGAGGCATTGAAAGCTTATTTGAAAGAGAGAGGCATTGATCCGGCCATAGCCGGGAGATTCTGCAAGGAAGTGGCATATGGAATACGGGGCAAACGGTATTTTGCCATAGGCTTCATGAACCGGAGCGGCGGTTATGAACTGCGTAACCCGATGTTCAAGGGATGCATCTCTCCCAAGGACATTTCCTGTGTGTCCCTGTCTGGAAAGAAAAATGATACGTGCTGTGTGTTTGAAGGATTTGTGGATTTCCTTTCTGCATTGGTATTGCGGACTGTGACGGACGAGGACTGCCTGGTGCTGAACTCTGTATCCAATCTGGAACGGTCGTATGCCGTTCTGGAGGGTTACGGCAAAATCCGGTGCTTTCTTGACCGTGACCGGGCCGGGATTACCACACTGGAGAGTTTGAACATACATTTCGGGAATAAGGTTACGGACTGTTCCGGTCTGTATGATGGATTTAAGGACTTGAATGAATATCTGACAAAAACAAAGGAAAACAAATGAAGACAGAAAAGAATATGAGAAAAGAATTTGGACTGGCAGGCAAGATTGCCATGTTCTGCATGGGTCTGGTCAGTTTTATACTGACTTCGTGTGAATCCGAGCTGGAAATCCAGCAGAGTTATCCGTTTACCGTGGAAACAATGCCGGTTCCCAAGGAACTGAACAGGAATGAGACGGCGGAAATACGGTGTGAACTCAAAAGTGAGGGCGATTTTGACGGTACGGTCTATACGATCCGTTATTTCCAATATGACGGGGAAGGTTCCCTGAAACTGGACAACGGTCTTGAATTCAAGCCGAATGACCGTTATCTGCTGGAGGACCGGAAGTTCAGGCTGTATTATACTTCACTATGTGACGAGGCGCAGAACTTCATTGTCGTTGTCGAGGACAACTGGGGAAACATGACAGAAATGGAATTTGACTTCAACGATGCAGGTGATGAAGAAACAGGTACTGTGGAAGATTCTTTGTCAGTTCAGGAAGGAGGTGCCCTATAATAACCGTTAGACTTCTAAGGTCAGTACTGCCGTTGGTGGTACTGGCCATGACGGTAACTTCCCTGCGGGCACAGGAGAATGTGGAAGACTCACGTTGGGAAACGGCTGTCAGGTGTATCAAGAAATATGAAGGATGGCATGGTCCGGAACATCATCCGTATGTTGCATACGGTCACCGTATCAGAAAAGGGGAAAAGTTTCCCGCCAGACTGACAGAAAGTGAGGGAGACAGTATTTTGAGAAAAGACCTGAAGGAAATGTGTGCGTTGTTCCGTCATCTGGGAAAGGATTCGCTTTTGGTTGCATGTCTGGCATACCAGGTGGGACCATATAAGTTGCTCGGTTATGGCAGGATGCCCAAAAGCACGTTGATAAGGAAACTGGAAGCCGGTAACCGGGACATTTATGCGGACTTCATACGATATTGTCACTATAAGGGAAAGAAAATTCCGTCAATAGAAAGGAGAAGAAAAGAAGAATACAAGTTATTGTTTATACAATGAAAAAGAACAGAACAGCCGTGAATTATGAAAAGTTCACGGCTGTTCTGTTATAATGTTCTGTTCAGAAAAAGTGACAGGGGATAAATGAACCGGTTATACTGTTTCAGAGCATCCATATCCAGCTTCATATTTCTGTAAGGATTTGAATCTTCCGTATAGAAATAGATGTCTATTGTCCGGTTGCCATTTTTTATAATCTTACCGTTCAATGGTATTGCGTCCACATCCTCAAATTTTTCAAGAGGAAGTCCTTCAATAGAACCGGTTTCCTGTTTCCCAAGACTGTTTATATAATGATTGAACAATACAAATCCTTTTTGGGCATAATCAATATGAATGCCGTACGGACGGTTACGATAAAAGTTTTCTTTGGCTTTTTCCTGATAATTTTCCATTATAATACCGGTTTGACAATTTCAATCTTCAATCCGAGTGCATCAATGATACGGCAGAACGTACTGATACCCGGATCTACAATACCTTTTTCTATTCTGGAGATATAGGACTTGTTGGTCCCGATTTTTTCAGCCAGTTCGGACTGGGTCATCTTTTCCTTCTTTCTGGCATCGCATATAATCTGTCCCATGCAGTAGGCGTATGCCTCCTTACGGAACTCCTCACGTTCAGGTGTTCCCGGCTTGCCGAATTCCGCATCCATGATAGCATCGATGCTGGTCAGGTTTTCATTTCTTGCTTTCATAATACTCCTCCTTTATCTTTAATGCTTTTTCTATTTCAGAAGGCGGTGTCTTCTGTGTCTTTTTCTGAAATCCGTTGAACAGGATTACGATGTTCCCGTCATCAAATATGAAGAATACCCTGAAGATATTGCCTCCATATTCAGCACGGATTTCATAGAGCTCTTCACGCAGATACTTTACGAACTTGCTGCTTACCCTTTCCTGTACTTTCAGCATATCAAGAATGTAGTATATCTTACGGGCTTCCTCTTTTCTGAGAGATGAGATAAAGTCCATAAAATAATTCTTGTAGGCTGATATGGTCCGTTCCTGTTTCATGACGCAAATATATATAAAGTTTACATATCAGGCAACCTTGAAAGATAAAAAAGATTTTATGCTTTATTACCCAGGTCTGTGAAGTTGATGCACCCAGTTACTATGAAATCCTCTTTTCCGTAGTCAGCCAGTGATTTCAAATCAGAGAGGCTTTTACAGTAGAAAAATATCGTATTATCATATTCTTCAGGTATATCAGTAATTGCGATGTTTACGTATTCAGTATTAAGACTGTCTTTCCATATAATCTCGCACTCTGCAAGTTCAGGTTTTCTCCCGTATGTTTCGACAAATCTCTTGAAACCGTTTTCAGTATCATTTTTTACGGCTTCTATGTCGCAGAGAATGGTATAATTGTCACATTTCTCACACCATCCATACAAGAATGACTCATCATCATAATTATAGAACTGTTTTGTATTCGGATTGATGAAGGCATTGCATATTACATGATTTCCTCCACATTTGCAACATATAACATTCTCTTCCAGTCCTGTATTTTTTATCTGAAAGATGTTAGTCATGGCTTCCAGTATCTCGTTAAGCCATACCGGATTGGCCAGAGCCGCCTCATGGCGGCTTGTGACCTTGTAATTTTCTCCGGTTATCTTATCATGGACTTCAAGTGTGATTCCTTTTCCGACAGCAGTTACCTTGTGTACCGAGCATTCGCACGGATCGCCTGTCTTGTCAAACCAGATTACGTAAACCGGATTGTCATTGTCTGTCAGTATTACTTCGGAAACCGAGTTTACCTTCATCAGTGCAAGTATCCTGCCGATGATTTCATCGCACAGGTTTTCAATTCTTTTTTGGAAAATATTCATATTCAGATAAGATTTAGATGTTGGACTTCTTTTTTGTATTTCTCCAGTGAAGGCTTGTATCCCTGTTCATGGATAACGTCCTTCAGCTCTTTCAGGGTATAGGTCCGGGCTATGTCCAGTCCGTAGTCTTCCGCAAAGGCTTCTATTCCAATCAGACAATACCCCATATTGCGGTGTACCGTTTCTGCATTGATTTCCATAGAGTCATCTGTTCCTTTGGGGAGTACAGCCTGCTCCTTCAATTGACGGATCTTGTATTGCAGGCCGGAGGCGAGCCTTTCCATGTTCCTGTCATGGTAGGTCAGCCCGTCCTTGCGGATACAGTATTCCACTGTCTGCCCCATGAAAGAGTTGCGGAATATTTCGCAACCCAGTATAGTACGGATATGTTCCACCTCATAATACCGCATGGCTTGTACATCTTTCAAATCCTTTTGAATCTTCGGAATCCGGAATTGCGGGTCGTTGTCACATATTGTCTTTTCCAGCCATGTCCGGTGGAATGTAGTAATCTGTTTTCTGAACACTGTCTTGGCAGGCATATATCGGTTGGGATGGCGTGTCATGATAAGATAATATTCACTTTCATGCCATCCGCGTTTACATTTTTGTAAGGCGATGTAAGCGAGTCCTATACGGCAGTATCGGCGGCTGTCATCACGGTCCCTGATATGCTCGAAATCCGTTTCACATCCATAGAATTCGGCTGGAAGCCCTGTATATTTTTGGAACTCCATGACCCGTTCCTTGAAATGACGGATATTATCCTGGTCTTTTTGACATAACAACCTGGACATTTCAGGTGTGATGAATTCCATCCGCAGATAATGGAAGTATTGAGGCTTCTCCTTGAGAACCTTCTCGGCAAGTTTTCTGGTCTGTAGTTTCTTCGGCAGTTGAGGGAGCCAGCGCAGACTATGGCCGTATTCGGTGAAATATTCCACAAGTTCCCTGTTCCAGCGTTCCGATGGAATATCAGGGTAGAACGAATCCCTTCTGGCCAGTGCCATACAAACCTCTTTCGTCATCAGGTTCGGTTCAAGAATGAAGTTGTAACTGTTGATTTCTCTTTTTACTTCAAGTGTATGAATAAGTCTTTCCGGTGTCCGGAACCGTCTGGGAAGTTTGTTAAACAGGTTAGGTTCCAGCTCCATTGCTTTGTCAGCCATGGCATCATCCGCATGTTTGGAGAACCACTCGTAATGTCCGTATGAATCGAAAATGCCATGCAGGTTGCCTGTCTTGTGACAGATGGCCTTCCATACGGTGTCATAGTCAAGCCAGCGTGTATCCACTTCCTTGATACAGCGTATGGCCCATTCCTTGTAGTATGCTGCCTGTTTGAAACATTTAGGCATCATTTTGTCGATAGTCATGGTTGCGATACGTCCGTCATGGATCAGTTCTTTCCAAAGTCTGAAATCCTTGGCTTGTCGCGGAACGAAAGAAAGCATGACGCTTGTTTCATATAAGAACTGCTGTTCATACCTCTCTGAACAGTACCGGTAACCTCCGTTTTGCTGTACGTCACGGTAAAGGGAGTATATTGCATCACGGACTGTTCCGTTGTTCCATGAGGATGAAGGTATCAGATGCAGGTAGTGCATGAAATTCCTGTGTGCGAACAGCGATTCAAGTATGTCACTGTTCCTGTATTTTTCCGGTATGTCAGGAAAATTACTCTTTTCGGCCTTTATTGCCCTTAGACAAATCTGGCGGTTACGTTTTTCTTCAGGTATCTTCGAAAGCTGCCAGGAACGCCATCCGTAATCATCTGTTTTGAAGATACTGTCAAGTATTTCAGAAGTAATATATTTCTCCGGCAGATAGTTGACCAGTTCCGGACGGTGTTCGGTCGCTGCCAGTTCAACCATTTCCATTGTGATGAATTTGTCCGGCATACATGATATAGCCTTTGTCATATTGATTTCTTTCATGATTCCAGTTTTTTAGGTTTGATGACTTTTATAAGTTGTGTTTTGCGGAATATATATACCGTTTTTCCTTTTTCACTGACTCTTTTGGGAAGGCTTTTCCAGGTATCCCATCCGTTGACAATTTCCGGAGTGAATTCCAGTTTTCCCGTTTCGCCGATTACGGCAAAGGAAAGTCCTTTGTCCAGAGGGGAAGGTGTATGGTCCTTGTCGGGAACAAAGACAGAAAATTCAGGATTGCTGATTTCATAGATTTTTCCTTCATAGCCCAGAAACCATCTGCCATTTTCATACAGGTAAGTCCAGTCACCGAGCAGGAAGAACTTTTCCTTGCCTGATATTTCCTTTGCTTCGTGAATGGGATTCCCATTATTCAAAGGCCAACAGCTTGTCTTGTTTTCATTTGATGAGAGACTGCCTCCCAGATGGAGCAGGTTTCCCAAAGCGAGCAATTTTCTCACCCTGTCTTCCGTACGATAGAATGTCCTGAGTATTCTTCCGCAGTTTTCAAAATCCCCTTTTTCAAAAACGGTGATGTACCGTATTCCTTCCGGCAGGGACATTCCGATGTAAGTGTTTTCATCATTTGTCATAGTCGTATATTTTTATATGATTGTTTCTTTGTCATTCCAAGTCTCTTGCACGGACTGGATTATAGGGACAGGACTGTACCAGGTAATTGGTATTTCTGCCCTGAGTCTGACTGTGCTGTCTGAAACATTCGATGTCATCTTCCTCCAGTTTCAGTTTTCTTCTGTTCTTTTGCAGGAAGTCTGCTGCCTTTTCTATGGAAGAGAAGACCGCCTTTGGCTCGAATGAACTGTATTCGTGCCATGCGTTGCAGCTGAAAAGGATATACATTTCAGCCTTTTTTCTGTTACTTGCTGCCATATCTTATCTGATTATTACAGTTAATAAAATACAAAGCCCGATTCCGCTGGTGACGGAACCGGGCCTGTTGTCTTCGGTCTCAGATTCTAATTCTGGTTATATGAAAGCAGGAAATCGGCCATTGCTCCATTTTGTGGAATCATGGCAGGAAAATCAGTCTTTCCAGGCTTGTAGATTTCTGTCGCTACATTGTAGACATCCCACGCTGTAATGCGTGGCTGTTCAAGTGAGAGTTTGAGCAGTTCTTCCGTAAACACGGAAATCTGTCCCTGGTTAAGCGGATAGGTGTCCACCTGTGATGCCAGTCTTTTGTCTGCACTGTCATGGGATACACGCAGAGCCGTCAGCATACCGATGATCATGTATAATTCACCGGGTGTCAACACCTTTTCCTTGAGCCTTTGGATTCGGCTTCTGTCCGCATCCATGTCACGCTCAAAATTGCGCATCCAGTCATCTACCTTCCCGAACAGTTCCTCGGTAGTCACCTTGTCCTTACCGTAGTTGGCAACGCTTCGTTCGGGTGAAAGGATACACTGGTTGTGGCAGATACGTACGCAGGGACCTATTGCCGCCTGGATACCGTCCTGATGGTAGGCTACCACGAGTGTGGTTGTCAGTTCGTCGGTATCTCCGTTCAGAATACGGATGGTGGTGAATATTCTGCGCAGTACATGTGCTTCTACCGCTTTCTCTCCATAGGTCTGTTCCACCTGCGGCAGGATGACCACTCCGGGCTGTGTCCGGTTCTTGTTCTGGGCGGCGAAGATTTCCTCCACCTCGTAGTTCAGGTTGTGACGGCGGCAGATGTCCGTCATGCGCTGGATGACCTGGTAGTGGTAGATTCCCCTGACCGGATTGCCGTAGATGTCGTTCTCCTTGTAGGTACGCTGTAGTGTTTCAAGGTCCATTACTTCGATTCCGTTGTTCTGGAAATCAAACTGTCTCTGATTGTTCAATGTTGCTAAAGCTTCCATAATTATATTTTTTAAATGGTTGGTAATTATTTGTCCAATAGGTTGATGATACGGACTGCCTCTTTGAAGCGTCCGATATTTTCCGGAAGAGGATTCCTGTATTCCTCTTCCTTCATGCGTCTTATAGAAGGTATTCCCGTCAAGGGCAGAGCCTGGTTGACTTTCCATCCGTCGGTGAATGCCTTCGGCTGGAGACTGTCATGACAGATCACTTCCCCGACACATCCGTGGACGAGCATGTTGCATACGGTCATCATGCAGCAGGTCCGGCTGATGTCTTCTCCGACCAGATAGTTTCCCGGATTGTGCGCATGGTATGCCAGCAGGAGCCTTCCGCTGCCGCATGTAGGGTCTCCCATCCTCTGTCCGGTCTCTTTTTTACCTGCCGCGCACATGACCATGAGTTCACAGATATGTGACGGCGTGAAGAACTGTCCGTTTGCCTGCTGTCCCGGTTTTGAGCAGTAGGCCATGTGGAGTTCACCGAAAGCGTCGAACCAGAGCCCGACCTGCCTATCTGCCTCTGCATGATACGTGTCCATTCGGCTGTCATTTCCATGAACGAGGCGTTTTGCTGACGCTTGTATTTCCAGTTGCTTATTGGCGGTGCTCCAGGAGAGAAACCGTGGATGATGAAACGCAGCAGGTCGTTGAATACGGTCTGTATTTCATAGCCGCATGAGGAGGCAAAGCCTGTGATGAGCCTGTCGAGCGGCCTGACTTCGTTGGAGATTTCATATCGTGCCATATTCCTTTATTTTATAATTGGTTATAGACTGTCGTTGATTCTGTATACTGTTACGGTATGGTTTTCATTGTCCGTGTGGATTCTGACCGGACCGTATCCCATGAATTTCATGCGGATTTGTCCGTGCTGTCCCATACCGTTCCACTGCTCACGTGATATTTCCTTAATATCCATGCGGTATCCCCAAAGTACAAGAGAGTCAGGCAGGATTCCCTTGTAGAGTCTGCCTTTCAGGATTGCGGCCAGCTCGTCCAGCTCGCTCCGGCTGTATAGCGTGAATGAATCGCTGCGGAAGGTGTATTCGCCTGTCCTTTCCCTGTCCCGGTGTTTCATGATATGATAGCGGAACCAGTTACGGGTGGTGTAACCGTCATACAACGGATTCGGTTCTCTGTATTCCCATTTCCTGACCGGAGCGTCGAACCTTAGACTGCCCGTATTGCTGCGCTTCCCGAATCCCCATATCCTGAATATGCGGATTTCAGTACCTGCGGGTTTCATGTTCCGGATATTGACCTGCGTCCAGGGACTTCCGGTGGTATCATAGGCGGCTTTTCCCATGTCATCAAAACAGAATACCGTTTCCGGTATCAGGCATATATCCGCATATTTTCCTGTTATCCGTTCTATATGAGCTTTTCCGAAATAGTCACCAGAACGTGAGACAAATTCCACGCAGTCTCCTTCTGTCGGGCACATCTGCCTGCTTCGGACATTCTCCATCAGTTCCAGCATACGGTTCACTTTCCGTACTTCCTTTTCTGTAATGGGATACCCGAAGTCACCGTTTGCCAGTTCAAGACTGTCAAGGTCATATCGTATCTTTGTATTCATCCTGTTCTCCTCCTGTTTTGTGTATAGCGTTCAATCTGTCGGGTGATCATATCACAGAATTTCTGGCCGTTTTCTTCCTCACCCCTGAAATAGGCGGCCATCATCAGCAGGTTCTTGTTGTAATAATGCACCCATTTGTCATGGAAATGTGCGCCGGGAACCTGTCCGAATGTTTCCTGAAACAGTTCCAGGGTCAGATCCTCGTCCTGTCTCCTGTTGTATTCCCATATTGCCAGAAGCAGCATGTCATTGTAATTCAGTCTCATATTGCGTTGGTATTTGAAATGGCCATTATGATGTTGCAGCAACCGATTTCCCGGACATTCTCCTTCAGCTTTCCGTTGTTTACCAGTCTGTCGTATGCCTCATGCACGAACCTGTATGCCGGTGAATCATATCCGATACCGTGCAGATGTGATGTCGTCGCCACATTTATCCGTGATGCCATCATGGAAAGTATGTCCTCTTTCCCTGCGTGGCGGTTGCTGAAGGCATCCAGTATATTCCGGTGGATGCACGTTCCGTATCTGGCACGGTAATATTCCATTTCTTCTTCATCGGTGAAGGAATACACCTCTTCCGCTATCGTATCCTTTACAAGACGGAATGTACGGCCTCCTTTTTTCAGTATGGCTGTAATCTGTGGAATATGCAGTGTTTCACAGTAGCCGCTTATTTCCATCGGATGCACGTACAGGCGTGTCTTTCCTTTTACAAGATACATGGCCTGTGATGTACAGCCGGTTCTGTCCGTGTCGAATCCCTCTCCATGAAATTTCTCTTTTATTTCCTTGTAGAATGCGTCCGTTTTCTCATGGGAAAGACCTTTTCCCCATTCATATCCGCTTTCCAGACTGAAAAGCAGATGGAAGAGGGTTGTCCGCCCGGTCTTGCTTTCCCAGTAGCCGTAAAGGTCAGTCGTGCCGGATTTCGGTCCGAACCTGTATCCGTCCGGAGTATAGCTTTCCATCACTTCCAGGAGTGAGTTCATGAAATTTTCCGATTCTTCCGATTTCCACCATTCTGACGTATCGTCATCCATGGCATAAGCCGGTATATGGTTCATAACCTGCAGGTATTCCGGAGTCTCTTTCAGAATGTCCAGCATCCTTGTGACGGCTTCCTTCCTTTGTCTGATGGAGAACAGTTCCGTTCCGGTATCCGCGTGAAGCCTGTTCTGTGTCTTCTGGTCTGTAATCATGACTTCTGATATTTATTGTTATACATTGTCTGCCTGTAAGGTACAGGCATTCTTATTTCTTGTTGTCCCTGTTGTCTGTTTGCCCGCATCCCTGCAAGGCTTGGCGGAAAAAAATACCGGAGCGAAGCGAGGATGATTTTTTTCCAGACAACCAGCCCGCCAGGGCCGCCTTGCGGGAGTTGCGCGGCAAACAGCTATTTTTGCAGCAAGAAATGAGGATGCTGTCATCATGTCTCCGGCATAAAAAAAGGGAACCCCATATTGCATGAGGCTCCCCAATACAGACTGTCGCATATATGTCAGGTATGTATGCTCCATCCGTGGAAACGTTCCATGGTGACGGCAAAGGACTCGTCCGGATTTCCATGATACAGCAGTCCTCCGACAATGCCTGTATTCCCGTCCGGATAACGTTCGCAGAATCCGAACGAATACGGCGCATGGTCGTAATAGAGTTCGATTTCGCATGGACGGTTCTCGTTTTTCTCCCATTGCTTGAGACGTTCAAGACAGTTTTCCAGTGTCTTGTCATTGATTGATTTTGCATACTGTACGACCTTGTCGTAATGCTCTTGTGAACAGCAGATTTTCATATCGTTTGAATTTATTGGTTGGTAAATGTTTTTTCAGTCAATCCAGAAAGTACCGCAATGAGGGCACCTGCATCCGGCAGGATATTCATTCGAATACCGCACGTCACGGTGGCGTTTGTAGTTCATGTCACCGAAGGTGCATTTCCCGTCTCGGAATGTCTGCTCATAAGCGGCTTCCTGTTTCTTGTATTCAGCCATCCGGCTTTTTCGGACAGATCCGGTAAAAGGTATCATGCCCGTTTCCCATTTTGTGGAATCACACCAGTCATTGGTCATGCCGCAGACTTCATTGGCATAGGAATAGTGTACCTGTGAATCGACAAACAGGTTCTCCCTTCGGAAAGGGAAAGTGATGTCCAGCGGAATCCGTACATGATGTCCGGAACCGTTCCGGCTGTCGGCAATGGCCACCACTACATTCCCGTGGAAACGGATGCTTTTGAAATCGTTCTCAGGGTCTTTGCTGATGAGCCTGTCAAACATGGCGTTGAAGTAGATGCGCAGTTCTCCGCCGTATGTGGCATTCTCTACCAGTTCTTCAATCTTCTCGTCAAACTGCCCCTTTTTCAGATGCAGTGCGCGACGTACCTTATGGCAGGCCATGGCGACTGATTCTCCCCGCAGTGAACAACCGGTCAGATATCCGCTGATTTCCACTCCGAGCGAATAGAAGAAATTAGTGACGGATGAGTTGCGTATCAGATCCTTTACCGGGTCGGAATCGTTCCGGTCGTAGATAAGTTCCCTGATTTCATCTTCATGCTCTTCAAACTCTCCGGCTAAATTGTCCGTTTCCATATTCTTTCTTGTCTCCTCCAGATAGTCGTGCATGTTTGAGCTTTCCTGTTCCTCATACCATTCGTATGCCTTTTCATAGAGTTTTTCCATATTGTTGGAACGGATGCATTCCTCCTGGATGTCTTCATGCTCATCAAGGTCATCCCGGTAGTCCACGTAGTAGAGGCTTACATACTGTGGAATATAGTCTGTAAGTTGTAATGTCTGGTTCATGATTCCTGATTTTAAGAGTTATACAAACGAAAAAGCCCTGCTTGTCGTGCAGGGCCTGATTCTTGTGGAACTGAAACCTTTGGAATGTCTGTTTGTATGGTATCTCCATGTCTCAAGCAGATAATCCTTGGTTCCCTTGATACTTCCGTGTACCATACATCCTTTTTCATCGTACAGGTAGCAGGTGTTAAGGAGAACCGGTATGCCGTCATGCACCTTGTACATGTGCAGCTCAATATCATTCTTTATGGCGGCAGACTTTTCCTTTTCCACTTTTCTGTGTATGGCTTTTCTGACCTTGCCGATATGGGGTGAGGTATAGCCGATTTTTTCCGAATGGAATGCAAACTGATATTTTTCCATAACACTTTATCCGTATTAAAATTCTGATATAAGTTCATCTTCATATACCTCCAGTTCAAGACCGCTCTCGACAATCCTGACCAGCCAGCGGCATTCCAGTCTTTCCATCAGTTCGACGGCACGGTATCCCTTATAGGGACGTCTCAGAAATACAATGTCTCCGGTTTTCATATTTGTTCCTCCTTTTTATTGTGCGTAGATTGTTTCTATCAGTTCTGCATCCGTAAGATAGCGCAGTTCCTGTGTGGAACAGAACAGGCAGATGCCATCCAGCAGTTCATTTGCCGCAGCATCCAGGTTCCGTACTCCTTCGATCAGAGATTCTTCCAGTTCCTTGCTTGAAACAAGATATATTCCGTGAATGTCTTGAACAGTTCTCAAAGGGAAACGTCTTTCCTGATAGATGATGTCCTTTATCATGTCATCCTGTGGTGGCAGTTTGGCGCTGATTGTCTTGAACTGTTCGGGTGCGAGTTCCTTCAACCTGTCAGGGTTGAAGCGAAACATTCTGAATCCCTGATATTCAAATCCGGCAGGCTCCGCTATTCTGTTATTGGTCAGGAAATCATACACATGTCTGTTGCAGTCCCGGCTGTCCACATAAGCATGGAACGGGGGAAGGGAATTGAGGTTGACGGTGATGTCCGTGTAGGATTCCCAGCATCCCGGATTCTCCTTAGACCGAGATTCAAGTCCTACATACAGATTGTCATTGTCGATATAACTGTTAAGGACGAGTCTGACCTCAATGCGCTCAGCCGGATCTGTGGCTGTTTTCCAGTATAGAGTGTTTGATTTGTTCATACTTGTATTGTTTTTATGAGGGAATACGGCAGTCATTCTACCGCATTCCCCGAATATTATGATTTGATATTTATTTGTCCCTGTGCCGATTCCTTTTTCACGGTCCTCAGTCTTTTAAGGAGATACAGGAAATATTCACGGTCATAGATCCGGAAAAGAAATTCCTCTGATGTCTCCTTGATGTGTCCGATGAAAGTTGCGGATTCCCTGCCGGGAGGATATTGAAAGAAATGTCCGTCGGAAACAAGGGTGAGCTTCTTTCCTGATACATGGTCTATCAGTTCGTCCGGAGTTTCGTAATGTCCTTTTCCTTTATAGAACTGATAATGGTTCCGGCGAAGACTTTTCAGGGTATTCGCCATGTCCGTCCTTGCTTGTCTGGAATCTGATTGGATGACAAGGTTGCAGATGAATACGGACTGTTTTCCGTCCAGTGAAAAATAATAGGGAATGAGTCTGGTTCCGCTGATTGTTTTGCTTGTTTCCTCTTTTGAGATCACGGCTTTCCGGTTGATGATTTCCATGTGACGGTCTATCTGACTGTCCAGTTCGGATTGCGGAGTAAGTACGGAGCGCAGGCCCTTGAAATATCTTCCTTGACGGGTAAAGCAGAAAGAGTACATATTTCCGTAATACGGTTCTCCCACAAAGAACGAGTTTTGTCTCATGCGCAAGGGTGGCAGTACATCCAGCAGGTCATAGTAGTCTTCTTCGGTGATTTCCTTGAACGGTTCGGACAGGGACTGATTGTATAGCCGCAGCTTCTTGTCCATATCAGAAGGTGTTACGGCTTTCAGATAGGGATTGTTTTCCCGTATGCGCAGTTCTTCGATTGTTTCCCCACCATAGTCATTATGGAATCCGTCACTCATACTTGTCAGGCATGTTCCGTCGAAGTAGCGGGAATCGATTACATATTTCAATCGGTCTTTCATGTCTTATAGGTTTTGAAGGTTCAACACTCTTTTGACTGCATATACGGCATTCTGTGTAAGTTGCCGTTGCCATGCCTGGTATCTCGGCGACCATTTGAAACCGTATGATTTCAGTTCCTTGCGCCTCTGGTCATCCGGAATACTGTCAAACAGGATTTGCAGGCGGTCTGCCTCATAGTTCCATACCAGCGTTCCGCCTTCAAATTTCAGTTCACGGTTTTCCCGTTCTCTGATTTCCTGAAGTTTCAGTCTGGCCTGGCGTGCCATTTCCGGCAGTTGGAAGAAACGGTTTCGTGGAGTGATAACCGGTTTTTTGCATTGTGCATTGAAGTCTGTAATGAAGTCCACCGCTTTCTGTACGATTTCCACTTCTCCTTTTCCTGCATAGGTGCTTACCTTATTAAGGATACTGCTGACAAACAAGGCACGGCTGTATCCTCTTGCTTTACCGGTATCAATATCATGAATGGTCTGTGCGCTGCTTGCAATGTCACGCTTCAGGCGGTTCCATGCCTCTTCCTGCTTCTGTTCTTCCGGTTTGGCAGCCTCTTTCATCCTTTCCATGGCAGCCTTGAAGCGGTTACGCCAGTCATGAAATTCATCAAATCTGTTCTGGTATGCATCCAAGGCCTTGTTGTTGCGCTGGCAGTTGAATTTGGCAGGCCCTGTCACCATCGGACTGGCACATCGTGAGAGACTGCCCAGCAAGGCGGAGAACTTGCTATGGTATGCACTGACATACTCGTTCTGCTTTTCTTCCGGAATCTGTTTCAGATCCTCTACAAGTTGTTTTTCATATTGCATGATGTCTGTTTCCGCCCTTGCTTCAGGTTCGAAGGAACTCCATCTGTACGCGTTGTATGCAGCATCAAGCAGGTCTTCCAGATAGCCGGGATACAGGAATTCCACAGCTTCCCATTTTTCAAATTCAGACGGATGAAGTTCTGTTTCTCCGTCTGCCGCTTCGATTGTGTGTACATAGGAGCCCATTCCCGTACAGCGTTTACGGAAATGAAAAAGGACGGCTTCGTCATCCGTCCCTTGTTCTCTGATTTTCTTCACTCGGTAAGCATTCTTTCTTGTCAACGTGACAACCGTCTGTTTTCCGGTCTTGTCCTTCATGAGGTCTGCTACTGTACCTTCACATACCTTCTTTCCAACTTCTTCAGTCATATTCTTTTATTTAAATTAGACATGACCGGCTCCGTGGAGCCAGTATTTCAATTTCTTACTGGCCCAACTGTTCTTTGCCAATGACCGGTGCAAGGCTTGGCGGAAAAAAATACCGGAGCGAAGCGAGGATGATTTTTTTCCAGCCAACCAGCCCGACAGGGCCGCCTTGCACAGTCAGTGGCAAAGGGCGATATTTGCTGTAAGAAATGAAATAATGGTTGAAAATTATATTGCGAACTTGTTTTGCAGTACTTTCATTTCATTGGCAATGGTAGAATTCATTATTTTGGCATAAATACGAGTTGTACGAATGTCCGTGTGTCCTAACATTTTGGCAATGGATTCCAAGGAAACCTTATTTGCAATAGCCAGTGATGCAAATGTATGTCTTGCAATATGTGTGGAAAGATTCTTCTGAATACCACATACATCAGCTATTTCTTTCAAATAACTGTTCATTCGTTGGTTGCTGGGAACAGGAAGTAATAATCCTTTTTCATTGCAGATTGGATTTGACTGATATTTCTCTAAAATAAGTCTTGGTATATCCAACAATGGAATGTCGCACATATTATCGGTCTTTTCCCTTGCTTTTCTTATCCACCATTCACCATTATCAGCCTGTACAAAGTGTTCCTTTTTCAGATTCTTTACGTCTGTGAAAGCCAAACCGGTGAAGCAACAGAAGATGAATATGTCCCTTACGGTTTGTAATCGTTGAATATCAAAATCTTTATTGATGATTTTGCGAAGTTCCATTTCGTTTAAGAATTCACGGTTACACTTGGTCTGTTTGAAGTGTATTTCTGCAAACGGATCATCAGTTATCCACTTCTTTATCAATGCAGTTTTGATGATTTTCTTTAAATTCTTCAGATATTTCACTGTTGCATTTTGCGCACAGTTTTTCTGTATTTTAATGAAATGTTCGAATTTGGTTATAAATTCATAGTTGATTGATTTTAATGGAATATCAGCCAGTTTATACTGTTCACTGATAAACTCCTTCAAATATCTTGCTGTACGTTCGTATCGAAGTACAGTACCTTCGGCATATTCCTTGTTCATTAATTCCCGATATTCCGAATTGTGTTCCTGGAATACTTCAAGCAGCATTTTGGGAGTAGAGTGTTCTCCATAATAGATATTTTTTATAATATCTGCTGTAATAGGTTTACCGTCCTGCTCAAGTTCACGGTGAATTTGAAGGATTTTAGTTCTTATCGTATCAAGATAGTGGTTTATTTCTTGATACTTCTTTTCCCTGCCAATCGCGCATTCTTTTTGCGTATTCCATTTTGTAACATCTATACTTCGCTTAATTTGTACTTCTGCACGTTTTCCGTTTATTGTGATACGCATACAGATTGGTGCTTCTCCATTTTTAAGCAGCTTTGATTTCTTCAGGAAAAACAATACCGTAAAATAGTTTCTTTGCATTGCCATACTCTTCTTTTTTTTGATGGTGTAAAAATATATGTTTTGAAAAGAGTTTGTTTTATGCAAAACGCAGATAATCAGTGAAATATAATCCAATCAGGTGGACTTGTTTTTATGTGGAAATTAAGTCCACCTATTTCACCTCCAGTAAGATGCGGTATTCTGCTTCAATTTGCGGTATGGATAAAAAGAAAAACCGCTGATAATGATTGATTATCAGCGGTTTTCATTGTTTTGCTTTTTGTTTGAGTGATCCGCCTGGGGCTTTGTTGGTATATGAAACACTTTGAATGTCAGATGGATAAGGTTTGTTGCTTTATGTTTTGGTATCTTTTTAGTAACGTGTGTTTATCTTAGGACTAAATGAGCTTTAAATTTTTCAAAGTATTTGTCGAAATCTTTTTTTCTAAAAGTAATTTCGTTGTCTCCTGGTAGAAAGCCTGTACTATTTTCAAGAAAAGGATAGTATATAATAAGCATATGATCTAAAGAGTCATAGCCACCAGATTCCCATGTATTGTAAGGAGAATAATATACGTATCTATCATTTTCTTTTTTTAGAAAATCTAATGATTTATTGCTTCTGGACGCATATCTATTAAGCGTTTTGTTGAATATAGCGACATCTGTGTAATTTAGATTTATTTGACAAGTTTCTAACATGGATGTACTATATATGTATATGCCATCATCTTTTAAAGATATCTCTGTATCATAAGATAGGAATTTACGATTATCTCTGATTGTATCACCTTTGTAGTGGATTGTATCCCCTTTTAGTAGAAGGGTATCTTTGGTACCGTCAGAGAAATCTAAAACAATATCCTTGTGAGAGATTATATCAGAATCTGCAATATATGTGGTATCAGGCAGATAATGAACTGTAGGAAGGAGAATGCCATCCTTGGTTAAGGATATATACTGAGTAGAGTCAGAAAGAGGTATTAAGTTTATATTAGGCTGTTTGGATTTAGAGCATCCTAATAAGATGCCTAATAAAATGATGATGAAGAAGGTTCTCATTTAAATAGTATTTCTAATTATTTTATTATTCATTTTTACAATTATATTCTTTCAAATCAAAACACCCCTTTAGGGATTGTCTTTCCATTGCAAACGATCAGTCTCAAAATCTTATCGTTTGATGTACTTAAATTGCATAGATCATCCCGCTTAATAGGTCTATATAAATTCATATTGCTCTCTACTTCTAGATTATTAAGTAGATTATCTTTTTTATTCGACTAATTATATAAAATGATAATAAGTCAGTTGTTCGTATCTATAAATCTCTCAGCCATTTTTTTCCAGATTTCGTGCGAAACCAAATAAGTATTCCCACGCATATTACAGAACAAACGGTAAACAGTATTGATAGCATATTCATATAATACCTCCTATTTTAATATTTTGTTTCCAATGTTAGCTAAAAGTGTCGTAAGTATTATACCAATAGATAGTGAATACCAATTAACGACCTCTGCAAAATTTATAAATGATGGTGCTATTGTTCCAAGAACAAGCGCCGTGAAAGTCAGTTTGGACAAATCTAGAAAATACTTTGCTATATTCTCTCTTCTAGTCTTGTCTTTTTCCTTGATCTCTTTCTTTATTTCTTGTTTGTCACTCCAATTTCCCATGCGAATATAGATGTTTATTGTATATTCTTAAATTAAAATGCCCTCTTATTGTTTTATAACCTGTGCAAACGATAAGTTTTAATCCTTCTTCATTTGATGATTTTAGATCGTGCAACTTGTTATATCTATATAATTTCATATTACTTTCTACCCCTAGATTGTTAAGTAGATTCTCTTTTTTTATTCGCCCAACTATCTTTAAGTCGGCAAAAGCTTGCGTTAAAGTGTCATCTATGTTCATCGGTATTAAATTAGTCTGAAATGAACAAAGAGAAGCGCTTTTTTGTTTAGGCGGATTTGGCTATTTCTAACTGCCCTTTCAAATTTCTTATTTCTTCATATAGCTTTTTGTTCTCTAAAGCCATCTCTTTAAGCTCGGCAGCAGTTTGTCCGAATAGGTTTACTATTCTTTCATACTTCTTCATGCTTACATATTGACTTTTATCAAAATTATTGTTAATAACATTTTCTTCTATATCTTTTTTTCTCTCTGAATTTAGCATTTTTCCTTTGCCAAGCAGTAGCCATTCTGCGGATATGTTGTCAAATGACAAAATGATTCGTTTGATTAACTCGCTATCAATTGTATTTCTTCGTCCCGTCAAATAATTATTTAGAGTCGAATAATTGAATTTAATCAAACTAGAGAAGCTGCGTGGTGATTCTCCTTCTTGTTCGATAATGTACCTAATGCGGTCAATAATAGATGTTTCCATAACTTTGGTTATTTAGAATCATTTTTAATAGTGTCATTTGGCGATATTTTAATACTTTTTATTTTGATATGTCGTCGTATGACGATATATTTGCATCCGTATTCCAATAACGCAGGATACAAACGGATATAAAAAAGGCTGTCACGACGTAAACCGTGATTTTGCTAGCACCAAAATTGTCTCAACGGCAAATATAGTGACTCCCTTTTAAATATCCAACAAAAAAAACGATAATGTCTGATGGGTTTCGTGGCTGTTACCTCAAATGAATAAAATATTAATTCGGGCTCTATTCGAGTAACTATCAACAGCCACATCAGATAGTGAAAGGATAGGGCTTTTTTTAATCAGATGAATCTGATAGAACGGAGAAGTTATGAATGAAACAGAATCAATTTTAAGCCTATTGAGAGCGTTGTGTGGCGAAGTGGCTGAACTGCGTATGGCAGTCGAAGAAAAAACTGCTAAAAAGAAGAATTTCACTTATAACGAAACCTGTGGATATCTTCGGATAAGCCGTACAACTCTAAATGAGAGGATGAAGCGCGGTGAATTTCCATGGGCTGTAAAGCGTGGCAAAAGCTGGCTCTTCCCTTTCGAAAAATTGAAAAAATATGCGGGCAATCAGATTTAGTATCTAATCGCATATATCTTTATAAAACCCAAATCACCGCTCCTGTGAAGTGCCCGGTCTTTTAATTGTGAATAAGTTTAAAATTTGATGGGTCGTTTTTCTCGTATATAAGCGACCGCTGGGTGTACGGTTCGTGAGAATAGTCCACTTTAAATAGAGTTTTCAAACCAATTATATAACTTTTAAAAATCAAAATTATGGCAATGCACACATTTTTTGAAGTTCGCGTCCGTTACGAAAAAACGATGGAGAACGGAACGGATAAACAAGTGACCGAGCCTTATTTGGTCGATGCGCTTAGCTTTACAGAAGCGGAAGCACGCATTATTGAAGAGATGAAACCGTTCATTTCGGGTGATTTCAAGGTAAAAGCCGTAAAGCAGGCTAACTACAGTGAATTATTTTCCAACAACGATGCTAACTCGGATAGATGGTATAAAGCTAGATTGGCCTTTGTCACGTTGGATGAAAAGAGCAGAGCCGAGAAGAAAACCTATACCAATATTCTTATCCAGGCTGCGGACTTGCGTGTCGCAGTCAAGAGACTCGATGAAGGTATGAAAGGAACAATGGCTGACTATAAGATTGTCTCTATTGCTGAGACAAAGATAATGGATGTGTATATGTACGTACCGGAAAAAGAACAATAATGAGGTTTCTACAATTCATATTATCCATACTCCTTGTGGCCTGCTCTTTCATTATGTTGGCAGGAGCGATAGTGAATGCTAGTCCTATAAAGATGTTGTCTGTAATCGGGATGCTAATAATATTTATCCTGTGTTGTGTGATGTCTGGAATAGCTTGCCGGGAGCTGTTAAGCAAAAGTAAATAACAAATTATATGAAACTGAAAGATTATAAAATCCCTTCCGAATGTTCCCGTGTGTCAATAAAGGCGGAAGGTCGTATGTTGGTCATAATGTTCGAGCCTGATACTCCGAACAGTTTTTTCTGCGACGAAACGGAATCCGTAGAGGAAGAACCGCAGGTGGGACATTTGGCTATTATGTGGGATAACCAATGCAGCGCGGCTATTATATCAAAAGTCTCTGATATTGACTATTCAGATTTCACATATAAAGCGAAAAATGGTGTATGGTACCGGAAAGCTGTCCGCTTCCGAAATGAGGAACAGTACAATAAGATACTTCAATCAAATGTTGCAAAAAAGACTGAGATCAAGAAGTAACAGCTTGAAAAATAAGCTGGACGATGTTTTTAGTGAATTTATCCGGCTGCGTGATTCTAGGGATGACGGAACCTTTGTATGTATCTCATGTGGAAGATTGTTGCCTTATGATCAGGCGGATTGTGGGCACTACATTAACAGGAAGCACATGTCTACCCGTTTCAGTGAAAAGAACTGCAACGCCCAATGCCGTTCCTGCAACCGCTTTGATGAGGGGAACATTCAAGGTTACCGTCGTGGACTTATCGCCAAATATGGCGAACCTGTGGTTTTAATGCTCGAAGCATCAAAGAATCAGATAAACAAACTGTCTGAATTCGAATATAAGGCAATGATTGACCATTACCGTAAGGAAGTCAAACGTTTGAAAAAAGAGAAAGGAATAAAGTAATAATGGAAACGTATAAAAAGGTAAAATGTGACTGTCGCGACTGTAAGCGTGCGGGCCCCGTAGAAAACTTCATGGTGTTTTGTCCTATTCATAGGTGTAAACGGTCTGTAGGATTAAGAATGTGTATGTATTTTCAGAAAAAAGATGTTCGACAAGGTAATAATAAAGGCTACGGTTGACACTGTTGATATTGATACGATTGTCTTACGGAACTACCTGGAACAATGTACGGAAGGTGATGAAATCTATTACAAATCGACTGCCTATGCCAACTTCGATGGATGCTTCATTGAATTACGCGGTAATAAGTTGCGCTGTAAATGCTCCATCTGTAAGTTGTATAGTAAGGGAAAGAATGGAAAGCTCGACAATAGCCGACCTATGACCTTTGCTATGGCTGTTCGAACGATCAAAGAATTGCTGTTAAGGCTTTGTATTAGAATGGAGAATGCAGTAGTTACTTACTATGAGATAGGCATAACGATGAAAATGTCTCATCCTGCTGACTATTATATCAGGCATGTTCGTGAAGCTTCCGGGCGCATATTATGGAATGATGCGAACTTTCCGGAAGCTAAACAGAAGACAACGGAAAAAAGCAAATATTTCCGTAAAGTTTTGAAGATATATGACAAGACATTTGAAGCCGGAGAGAAGGGGCGTCATGTTGACGATAATGTATTGCGAATAGAAACGGTGTACAGGCATCAGTCTGTATCTCTGTTAGAGTTGACCAGCAACCTCTTTCTGTCAAAGATAGGCCGTATATTTTATAAGGATTGGTCGGAATTGTGCTTTGTCCGGGAGTTATCGGCGAAGAAGGGAGTCAAACTTTCGCAGCTTGATAAGGCTAGAGAAATTCATCGGATAGGAGTGACGCGTTACAAGGAACGTTATAGGGGAATGTATCTTGATGGTAAACTGACTAAGAAACAGTGGGAGACTATCAGAGTATTTGCAAACAACTGGTCAAAGGAACGCGAAAACTATATCGAAGAAATAGGTGATATGGAGCAGGAATTCAAATCCCGTCTTTTATCTAATTATCAGATTGGGATATTTACACCTATTTGTAAGAAAGTGTAATGTGTTGATTATCAATGTTTTATATAAAACAGAAAAAGCACCATATGGTGCGCGTATAAAGAGTTGATAATTAAATAGTTACTGTTATTAATTTGTAAATTTAACAATTTTCGGCAACTTGTCCTATACTGCCCGCAGGGTAGTTGGGTAACAACTCAAAAGGGCAGTTTGCTTTAAAAAAGAACAAATATGCCGTATAAAGCTTCGGGCGTAATTATTGCGGTAATGCCTACCGCGCATGGAATAACAAGAAAAGGGAAAGATTGGGAAAAGCAGGAGTGTGTGTTAGAAATGTCGGATAAATATCACACAAAGATGAAGTTTTCCGTTTATTCTTGGGATGGTCCTATCGAAACTCCTCTTAAAGTAGGAGACAGCGTTGAAATATCTTTTATGGTAGAAGCAAGAGAAGTAAAAGGAGATTGGTTTAATGAGGTGAAAGCTTATAATATCGAATATAAGTGATGTTAGCGTTAAAATAAGAGGTAATTATGACTGTGACAGAATTGATAAAACAATTGGAAAATTGTATCCGGAAGCAGAAGTCTATATCTATACAGGTGATATAAATCTGATGGTTATTGATGAAGTGGAACAAAAAGCTCCGGCAATGGTAGTAATTTCATGACTTAAGATAAAATAAAACCTTGCGGTGTATAGGGAACTGCATTGATAAAATGAATACAAATAATAGTTCTAAAAATGGTGGTGTTGGCTTCTGTGGACTTCTTACGATAGTATTTATAGTCCTAAAACTGACGCATTATATTGATTGGTCCTGGTGGTGGGTCTTATCTCCACTCTCGATTCCCGTTGCTATATTCTTAATTGTAGTTTTTGCAATTATTCTATCAAAGGTAATATCTAGAAGAATATCAAAACCTGAGCAAGAAATAAAGAAAGTAGGATTTGCAGGAAGGATTCAAAAACTTCAGGATGATCGGGAAAGAATGAGGATGAATAAGTAACATAAGAAAAGATATGAATACGTATAGCAAATATGTACCCAATGTTTTTCTCGCAAAATGCAGTGAAAAACACGAAAAAGGAGAAGTTATTGAAGTTACAACCAAATATGGCAAAGAGAATGAATGTATTGTATTCAATCTCATCTATGAACGTGAAGGCTTTTATTATTACTCCATCGTTAGAGCTGACGGTTTCAATGTACAGGAATGGGCGAAGCAAAGAGCGGAACGCAGGCATGATTGGGCCCAGTCTGCCGGACAAAAAAGTAACGAATATTTCAACCGCTCGAACAAAGACAAAGATTTTCTTTCTCTTGGAGAGCCAATCAAGGTCGGACACCATAGCGAAAAACGGCATCGAAAAGCGATTGATGATGCTTGGAACAATATGGGTAAAAGTGTTGAGTTTAGTGACAAAGCTGCCGAACATGAAAGAGTAGCCAAGTATTGGGAAAAACGTGCTGAAACTATCAATCTTTCAATGCCGGAAAGTATCGATTTCTACGAACACAAGTTAGAGAAAGCGAAAGAATATCATGAGGGTGTTAAGTCTGGCAAATATCCACGTGAACACGCTTATACTCTCACTTATGCCAAGAAGGCTGTTAATGAAGCACAAAAGAATTACGAATTAGCTAAAAAACTATGGGGAGATTATCTGACGAATGGTGTTGTATGAACTGCGCCCGATTGAACGAATGTTTGATGAATGAACCAGATTTAAACTTACTTGACTATTGCGTGGCATACAGAGACTTAGAAAATAAAGAAGATTAATTAAAAACGAGAATAGAAAGGAGATAAAATATGATACTTGCTACTGATAAGATGGTATTTGTCACCGATCAAGATAATTCAAACGAATACATTGAGAGTCTTATAACTGAGTATGGGACTAATCAATACTGTATAAAGATTGACCGTACGTTAAGTCCACCATATTACCAATTATTCCACGAATGGAAAGAAGGTAAGCGGAAATTAAATCGTGAACTTTTCTCTTCCAGTAAGTTGGGAAAGATTGTAAACTACATAGATGAAAACATTCAATAAAAATCAGATATGAGTATGTCTCCAGTAGTACGTGATGCCTGGATGCTTCGCAAACTATTAGAAAAAGCAACTGGCATTAAGGTTTATAAAGCAGAATTAGGATCGTTCAGCTCCTTCAATCTTTATAGAGGGATAGTGCAGGAGTATAAAGATGAAACCAACACACATATTACAGTAGCGCAAGGAAGCTGGAGTATAACCGAAGGAGGTGAATATAAGGTTTCGCTTTATACGCCTACTATCACCATCGGGTACAAGAGGATGATCAATGCACAACTGGTACGTAATATTGCAAATAATATTGTAGATGCCTTAAATTCGAAATTTGGGCAAGACTGTTGGAATACATGTAATGAAGAGCATCGTTGCTGGTTACCTCTTTCCAGAGTTTCATTTTACCTGCAGATTCCGAATTTTGAACAATATAACTAATTAATAACAAGATAGCAATGAATAAAAAGGAGCAGCAAGCAATCGACTTTCTTTGTAGCATGGAATGCGATTTACCCTTAAATCTCGGCTTTTCCGGTGGTAAAGATAGCGTTGTTATTCTTGACCTTGCAGAACGGGCAGGCATTAAGTATAACGCCATCTACGCCAACACCACAGTAGACCCGCCGGGAACAATTAGCTTTATAAAGAAGAACTATTCACAAGTGCAAATTATGCACCCGGAAAAATCTTTCTTCAAACTGATTGAGGAGAAAGGCTTTCCGTCCCGCTTGCGTAGGTTCTGCTGTGAAGTATTAAAAGAACGTTATGGAATTGGCAAACGTAGTATTGAAGGAATGAGAGTCGCTGAAAGCCGGAAACGGAAAGATTACGAGCCGGAACAATGCGATACACGTAAGTGGATGAAAGGTGCAAAGCATATTCTTCCTATTCTTACGTGGACGGAAGAAGATGTCTGGAATTACATTCGTAAGCGCGGTTTGCCCTATTCAAAATATTACGATGCTCCATACAATTTGAACCGTCATGGGTGTGTTGGTTGTCCTCTTTGCAATTTTAAGCAGATGCAATTAGAGTTTAAGATATTTCCCGGCTATGCCAAAAGAATGATAGTAGCTATTGAAAGATATATGAACACTCACCCAAATGGTTTCCTTTCCCGCAATTTTGCGGATGGCTACGAAGCTTTCTATTACTACATTAACGAAATACCTATTGCGGAATTTCACGAGCAAAAGAAAGGTTTATTCGGTTTCAGTGCAAAGGAGATTATTCAAAGAGAAATTTTAAATCAATTAGAGTAAAACGGAACAGAAATGAAGCAAAGTAAATTGACTCACGGCTCCCTGTTTAGTGGTATTGGCGGTTTTGAATTAGGTGCCGAAATGGCAGGAATTGACACTTTGTGGAATTGTGAGATAGAAAAATTTCAAGGTGAAATATTAAAAAACAAATTTCCTCATGCAGAAAGATTCACAGATATTACAAAAACAACCGGACTCCGATATGTGGACATCATTAGTGGAGGATTTCCGTGTCAAGACATCAGTGTTGCCGGAAAACGTGAAGGTATTAAGGGAAAGCGCTCCGGGTTGTGGAGTGAGATGTACCGAATTATATGGGAAGTTAGACCTAAATACGTCATCATTGAAAATTCGCCAGCTCTCACTATTTCCGGTCTCGAACAAGTCCTATGCGACCTTTCCAAAATCGGGTATAATGCGGAATGGCAATGTATATCAAACTACGCTTTTGGATACCCACACAAAAGGGAAAGACTTTATCTTATTGCCTACTCCAACAAAATCGGATTACAAGGCGACGTTTGCAAATGTGGAAGCATTAACTCGATATTTAAACAGTGGACATCAGATACGAGTGTCGGATATACTTGCGCAAAAAGGATTCTTGAAATCCCAGCGCATAGCACTGTTAGAAATGATGATGGGTTTCCCGATTGGTCACACAGAGTTGGAAGTATCGGCAATGCGGTAAATCCAACAGTGGCAAAATATTTATTTGAATGTATTAAGATTTTCGATAAACAATTAGCGTAAAACAACAATAGAAATGATTGAATTTACAGAAAGAGAAATCCGTATTATCTCTGCTGCTTTAGATGGAGGTAAGGAAAATGTATTTAGTCCTATTGTTTTACGTCAGACAAAAGTAAATAATGCATTTGGTATCGGTTTTATAGAAGGTGCATTATGGGCTGATGAACATCCAAAATCCCCATGGATAAGTGTAGAAGAAAGATTACCGGAAACAAATGATGGACAATCTTTATATGAGGTTATTGTAGCTACTTCCGATAGAAGATTCTTAGTTGTAATCAATACAGAAGTAGAGTCTCTTGTTGGGCTTTTAGGAGTCACTCACTGGATATATATTCCGGAGTTTAATGAAAAATAATTATTAACCCTTTAAAATGATACGACCAAAGCATTACAATTATCACAACCGGTCCCTACTGTCCAAGTACGTAAGGACTACATTAACCGCTTCCGGCAATCGAAGCCCATTGAAGGAATATACTTCACAGACTTCATCCGGGAAGTACTTGAAAAGAGATCCAGACGCAAGTCTGAACACTATGCGGCCGTCTATGATGCTATCATAAAACACATTGATAACTTCTCAGAAGAATATGATTGCGATATATTCACCAATTCTGTAACGGCTGAATTCTTAGATGATTTCATTGTCTATTTGGAAGACCAAGGTCTACGACATAACACCATCGTCGGATATATTCTGAAAGTGCAAACACTTGTCCGTAGAGCATCGCAATACAATTATGCAGTAGATAATACCTACGATGAGATTGATTTGAAATGCGAGCCGACAAATGCGGTCTTTCTCTCAATGAATGAAATCACTAGGATATACTACTACAAGTTTGAGAAGCAGGATAAACGGAAAGCCAAGGAACGAATTAGGGATATGTTTGTTATAGGATGTCTTACCGCTCTTCGCTACTCCGATTATTCAAGGTTGACAAGTAAGAACCTGATAAACGGTTATATCATGGTTCGGACAAAGAAAACTAACGTTGATGTTAAGGTTCCGGCTCATGATTATGTGAAAGAGATATTCGAGAAGTACAACGGTTGTGTTCCTAATGGTCTATGCATCCAATACTTCAACAAGTATCTGAAAGTGATAATGAAGGAAATTGGACTGAATGATAAGGTTGCCTACTCTTACACCCAGGGCGGTGAACTAAGAACTGTCACCCGTGAGAAATGGGAACTAATCAGCAGCCATACAGCTAGAAGGAGTGCGGCTACCAACATGTATCTGACCGGACGGATGAAAACGTTCGAGATAATGAAACTGACTGGGCATCGTAGCGAACAGAACTTCTTCCGGTACATCCGGTTAACTGGTGATGATACGGCACGGTCTATTTCAGGAGATATGTTTTTTAGAAAGTAAAATTATAGAAGGATTATGAAAGATAAAAGACAGTTGAAATTTGTAAGTATTCAATCTAAGGTTTCCCCAGAAACAGCAGAAAGGATAGACAGGATAGTTAAGGAAAGTGGTTTTGAAAGTAGATACGAACTGATGCAATATCTACTATCTGCATTTTTAAAATATGCAGATAAAGAGATAGAAGGCAGTGATGAGATAAGCGAGTTTGCTAAGATATTCGAAGGATATCAAAACAAGAAGAATCGGATAATCACTACTAAGCCTGGTGGTAATAGGGGAATGAAACTAGTTGAAAGTATTAATATATTCAGTGAGATAGGTAGAAAGGGATATGTGTGCAAGCGTATTGTGTTGAATGGAGATAAGGAGAGTATTACATCTAATACTGAAAGTGTAATACGCTCAGTAATAAGAAAGCTATTTCCAAACATTGTCGGACATATAGAGAGTATCGGCAATGATATAGGTGAGTGTAACTACATGAAGATACTGGAATATATCATGATGGAAAAGAAGGACTCGGACGATATCAAGAGAAGCGTAGAGGATGAGTTCAAGATAATGAAGCAGGAAGTTGATTATGGTAATACCCCCCTGCGTCTAAAACATAAAACAGTAAATGAGCTATGAGCAAGAATGCGGATTATAACAGGATGATACAATCACCGAAATGGAAGGTATTGAGGAAGAAAAAGATAAATGCTTTTCCAATATGTGAAGATTGTAATGAAAGGGGAGTAGTAGAACCGGCAACGGAAGTTCATCATATTGTACCGGTTGAGGCGGCTTCAAGCGTTGACGGCATGGAATATCTGATGTTTGATGTGAATAATCTTCGCTCTTTGTGTCATGAGTGCCATAAGAACGCCCATATACGGTTAGCATCAAAGAAAAAAGAGAATATACAGAAGAATAACAAGCGTGCTACGGAAAGATTTCAAAAACGTTATCTTTAGTTGAAAAGTAATATTTAAAGACAGGGGGGGGTGTTTTTTCTTCCGCCCCAGTCTTACTCAAATCCACTGCCCCTAAGGAGAGACATTTTTTTGTTTTTGGGAAAATGCCCGTGGGGGTAAAAAAGTATGATTCCACGAATAGGGTTTCAATTAGCAAAAGTAGGTATGCTTAAAATATTTAACTTATGGAAGAGAATAAAGAATATAATAAAAAAGTGAAGGAGCTTAAAAGATGGATTAGGACTTTGCTTGAGAAAAACGAACTGTATTCACCGGAGCTTACTTATCAGGTAGAGGTTGCGGCTTCCATATTGGTTGTATTTCGGGATGTGGCGAAGAAAACATACGGCAAGGATGTCACGATTACGGAAAAAAGCCGCGAGGGACATCCGAGGGAGATAAAGAATCCGGCTTATGATACTTATTGCATGATGGCTAAGGCTGCGCAGAATTCATTGAAGTCGTTAATGATGAACAGGGAAATACGCCCTGAAAAAAAGATAGAGAGTGGAGAAGACAATGATATTCTTACTAATCTGATGAATGACTTGAAGGAGGAATGATGTGCAGGATGTGTCTACTAGGGAATATAAGAATGAAAGGACGCGGGAACTTTTATCTGTTGACATAGAGAGATACCAACTGGATACGATAGATCCCCGTCTCTTGTCTTACGTGGAAGAGGTTAGGGAAAAGCCGGACAGCCATAATCTATATGAGATACTGGCTGTCTTGAAGTTTTTCCGGTTGATGGATACGTATGTCTTCCGTCCGTCTAAGGTGAAAAAATTCGTCAAGCTTTATGAGAGCCTTAAATTTTCCGGGATGGACGGAAGGCGCTGTTATAAGTTGACGCGAATACAGTATTTTCAGTTCGCGTCCATTTTGGGATTTTACCGGTGGGAAGTAGTGGGAGATGCTAAGGGGATGCCGGATGCAGAGGAACTCACTAAAAAAGTGGAAGGGGGTAAAAGGTATGAATTGAGAAGGCTTGTCCGTGAAGCTATCCTCTTTGTGCCTAGAAAGTTCTCCAAGACAACAAGTACCGCTTCATTGGCGGTAAACGAGTTTCTGTTTGGTGATGCAAATGCACAGGCGTATACAGCCGCGAACAGTTACAAACAAGCAAAGATATGTTTTGAGGAAATCAAAAAGATAATCAAACAGTTAGACCCTCGAAAGAAATACTTCAAAGCAACACGCGAAACCTTGCACTGGCGGCCTAATAAGTTTGAACGCGAATCATTTGTAGAATGTCTTACCGGTGGAGGTGATACAAAGGATGGCTTGAATGCATCTCTGGTTATATTTGACGAATACGCGCAGGCGAAATACGTGCGTGATCACTCGGACGGTGCGGAGCTTTTGCAGGTACTGACATCTTCGATGGGAACGCGGCGGGAACCTCTTACGATTATCATCACAACTGCAAGCCGTGTAGAAGATGGTCCGTTTTCGCGCGAATTGGAGAATGCTAAAAGAGTGTTGACCGGAGAATATACCGATGATTGTCAGTTTGCATCGCTGTTTCAGCCTGATGCGTGGGAGATGACCGAAGAGGAGATGGGAAAACCGGAGGTGTGGAGAAAATGTAACCCTCATATCGGGATAACCGTACAGGAAGGGTATTATAAGCAGCGCTGGGATAAGGCTCAGCGTGATGTTGAGGCTATGATAGAGTTTAAGACCAAGCTTCTAAACATCTTTGTGTCCGGTGGAATAAAGGATTGGATACCTCAGAATCTTGCAAGGTCGTTAATGACTGGTTTTGATATAGAGAATATACAGGGGAGACCGGAGGCAATGGTGGCTATGGACTTATCTGTCAGCGATGACTTCTCGGCAGTTGTATATAACATCTATAGTCGTGCACAGCGGAAGTTTTACCTGTGGATGGATTGTTATATCCCGGAAGAGACGCTGAAGAGTCATCCGAATAAGGAGTTGTATAAGATATGGGTCAGTACGGGATTCATGAGGATATGCCCGGGGGCTGTTATTAGCGAGTCTATGATAGTGGAAGATGTTTTGAAGAGGAATAAGAAGCTGACAATTCTTCAGATAGGATATGACCCGTATAAATCTCAAGAGGTCGTAAACGCATTGGGGGCTGCGATTATGGCTTCGGGTACGAAGCCGGAAAAGATACTCCGTGCTGTTCCTCAGACGTATGGTGCATTTACTTCTCCTGTGGAAACATTCGAGATGGCAGCAAAGAGTATGCCGCCAAAGGTTGCTCTTTCCATGAATCCTATTCTTCCGTATTGTTTCGGGAATTGCTACTTGGATGAAGACAGGATGTGTAATAAAAAACCGTTGAAGAGAAAGGAAAATTTGAAGATAGACGGTGCGATCGCTTCTTTGATGACATTCTGGCTTTATAACAATTATGAGCAATAGGTAGTCTCAAACAGGTATTAGACCGTATTATGTAACGGTTTAATATGATGAGCAACAAATTTATAAATCTATTCAAGAGAGAGGTGATTGCCGGGAACAAAAGCGAAAAGAAAAGCTCGACGGGCGGTGATTACAAACAGAATGTGGTATGGGTGACAAGTGCTGAGGCTTCAATGAAGATAGCGGCAGTTTACCGTGCCGTGAATCTGATATCTTCTTCTGTCGCTTCGCTTACATTGCAGTATAAGAGAAAAGACCGGGTAAAGAACTACTTTAAGATGTACGAGGATAAGGATGGAAAGCTTTTGAACTATCTTCTAAGTGTCCGGCCTAATGAGCGCATGAATTCATTTACTATGATGAAAAATGCGGTGGCAATGATTCTTTTGAGGGGAAATGCCTATATCTATCCGGCAAGAAGCAGGTATAACGGTGTGGAGAAGATGCATTTGTGTTCTCCCGGTTCTGTGATGTATGACATGTATAGTAATACATACACCATTAACGATCCTGTTAACTGTATATACAAAACGGTAGGTGCAGACGACATGATCCATCTGAAGAATGTAAGTAGGGATGGTGGATATACTGGGGTTTCTACGATAACTTATGCCGCTATGACATTGAGTATCGCTTCGACTGCTGATAATGAGACTTTGAAACGATTTGCTACCGGCGGGCGTTTTAAGGCGATTCTTCAAAATGATACTTCCGTCAAGGGGTTTGGTGAATACCAGGATAGGCAGATGGAAGGAATGGGTGACGATATTCAGGAGGCGTTAAATCGTGGTGATGATATTCTGCGATTGAAAGGGGATGGAAAATTAAACCCTATCAGTATGAGTTCGGCGGACATGCAGTTTTTGGAAAACAAGAAGTTTACGCTTCGCGAAATAGCCAGATTTTTTAATGTCCCGCCGTCCAAGTTGATGGATGATAGTAATGCCAATTATAAAAGCGTAGAGGTTAGCAATATTGCTTTTTATACAGAAGCATTGCAACCGATAGTAACAGAAATAGAGCGGGAATTTTCATCCAAGTTATTAACTGTTGATACCTATCAGGATTATAAATTTAAATATGATTTGGGTAGCTTGTATGCTTTGGATTTGGATAGTAAGGCCAAGTGGGACAAAGCGCGGTTGGATAATGGGCAGGCAAGTGTCAACGATCTACGTAGGGAAAGCGACAAAATCCCGGTGGATAAAGGGGATGATGTCTATCTGAGTGTTAATCTTGCGCCTCTTGGAAGTGCTAAGTTGAGTGGGGAAGTGGCTGAACCGGCGAAAGGCTTCAACGAGCTATCGGATAATAAGAAGGAGGAAGAAAATGAGTGAATTAAGGGTTGTGACATTGAATGAGCTTAAGGCGCAGATGCGTGTGGACTTCGAAGATGAGGACGAAATTATTAGATTATATGGAAGTGCTGCGGAGGATGCCGTGATAGAGGGTACGAACCGCACATTGGAAGAATTGAAACGTATAGGCTATGCCGAGAAAAACGGTGGAGCGGAAGATGGAGAGCTGTTTCCGGACAGATTAAAATTGGCCATTCTGATATTGGCGGCTCACAACTACCGTAACCGGGAGCCGGTCGCTTCTGTTTCGCAGAACACAGTGCCTTATTCTTTGGAAGTGTATTGCAAGCCGTACAGAAAACTAACGGATAGGGAGGTTTGATATGCTGAGGGCGGGAAGTTTGAATGAACGGATAGGCATATTGGTTCCTACAGTTAACCGGGGAGAGTTTGGTGAGCAGGAGGTTATATTTATTAAAAAGAAAACGGTATGGGCGGGTGTGACTTTTCAAAGAGGTGCGAAGGCTTTGACAGCCGGTGAAGTATGGATGTCCGGCAGTATAAGCGTTATGATGCGGAATAACCCTTTGGTGAATGACCGATGTCGTTTGGAATGGGATGGTAAGATCTACGCAATTGAAAGTTTTAACAGAAGTAAGGTTGACGGAAGCATCTCAATTGTATGCAATGTGATAGATGAAGGAAGTAGCGTTGAGAGCGAGTAACCTGAAAACGGTAAAAGAAAGTAATATAGAAGCTGTAAAGTTAGTGTGTTCTATAGAAGTGTATTTATAGCAGTGCGTTCTATAGAAGGTCTGTTTTATAGAGAAAGCGTAATAACAAACATGGAAGAAAGAAAAAGAGAGATAAGAAGCGCAATGGGCGGTCACTTTCAGCCGCATTTGCGTGAAGTTTCCGACGGGGAAGGCGGCAATCGTATAATTGAGGGATATGCAATCGTATTCGGTGTAGAGAGTCGGATGCTGGTTGATTATTGGGACGATTATCGGGAAATAATAGAGCCGGGGGCAATAACTGAGCAGGAGTTGGCACAGATGGATATTAAGATGACGATGTGGCACAACCGGGAAAAACTATTGGCAAGAAGTAACAAGGGGGTTGGAACTCTTAAATTGTCTGTTGATAGTATTGGTGTGAAATACGAATTTGAGGCTCCTAATACTTCTGACGGTAACAATGCCTTGGAACTGGTGAAACGTGGCGACATGAGTGGTAGCTCTTTTACTTATTGGAGTGATGAGGCTTCCGCTGTGAATTATACTAAGGATGAAAACGACATTCTGATTCGCCATGTAAAAAAGATAGGCATGGTTTATGAGATGACGATAGCCAGTGACCCTGCATATACGCAAACCAGCGTAACAGCACGGGAAATTGAGCAAACCGGCTTGAAAATAGGTGACAACTCCAATGATGAGGCTCGCAAACGTGAGGAATTTCGTAGAAGAGAGCGGGCTATCAGAGAAGTAAGAGAAAAAAGTAAGAAACATTTTTTTAATTGAGAAACATATGAATAAGGACAAGAAGGTTAGTGTACAGCAGTACATCGCAAGAAGAGAGCAGATTGTAATCCGTATGAATGAGATTGCTGATGCTGCTGAGGGTGAAAACAAGAGAGAATTCACAGAACAGGAGAAAGAAGAGTTGAAGGTTCTTGAACGTGAAATGAACGTGCTTGATGTGCGTATTGCGTCCGCTGAAAAGACGGGATATGTCACGGTAACGAGCCGGGAAGCCGCTTTTGATGCTTTTTTGCGGGAGAACATAAAAAAGATGACGAACGTCCCGTTGCAGCGTGAATATACCGGAATAATGACAACCGGAGCTGAACCGCTGATACCGTTAACGATCAATGATATTCTTCTTCCGTTGGAAGAGGGGTTGATTCTGAAAAAGGTTGGTCTTCCGTTGATGACAGGCTTGGCCGGTGATTATGTATGGCCGACTGTTGGCTCTATTGAAGCGGAAGTAGCTGGGGAGGCTGTGGAGTTGACCGATAAAAAGGTAGATTTTGGAAAAATCAAACCGGAACCGGTGCGCGTGGGTGTAACAGTCAAGATCACAAATCAGACCATCACTCAGACAGAGGGTGTTGCTTATGAAGTGGTAAGACAGCAGCTTCCGCAGGCTATGGCTCGTACGCTTAACCGTATGATGTTTACTACGGATAAGAGCATCAATCATAAGCTTGTCGGTCCGTTTATGGAAATAGCGAAGGGAAGTCCTGTGGATATTGGTACGCTGACTACGAAGGCAAAAAGAAAAGCCGCTAACTACATTGCATTTGCCGGTGCTATTCCCACTTACAAGGAATTGGTTTTGATGCGTTCTTTGGCTCTTTTGAAAGGCATTGAAGGTTTGAATCCCTGCTACGTGATGGATGAATATACCAAGGGTGAATTAGAATCTACGGAACGTACTGTAGGGAGTGGAAGAATGATTATAGAGAACGGTGCTATTGCCGGTATTCCGGTTTTCACTACCAACTATATCAACACCGAAGAAGATACATTCATCGGATTTGGGTATTGGGGATACGAACCATTGCAAGGATTCGGACAGCAGCGATTCATTATTGATCCGTACACCGGTGCCACAAGTGACTCCGTGCGTCTGACATTGAATGCTGACTGGTCTATGACTACATTGCGTAAAGAGGCTTTTGTTCTTGGAAAGTGTGCATCTGAGTAATACTTCCGTTTCTATTTTGTTTTGTTTATCATCTTTGCGGGCGGACTCTGTTTCCGCCCGTTTTTACTAAATCAAAAAGGGTATGGCAAATTTAATCACACGTCTTATAATGGACGCTTCTCAGTATGATGGCGGATTGCAGAAAGCACAGAAAGGTCTGGATAAATTCATTGATAAAAACACTTCATTAAGCACGGTGATGACGAATGCCAAGGGAGTTATAGCTAAAATGGCAGGAGCAATCGGACTTGCTGCGGGAGCTGGTGAGGCATTCAATAGAGTCTTAAACTCATCCCAAGTTCTGGGTGATGCAACTGCTGCCACAATGGAAAGTGCAAAAAACAGCATAGATGAATTCTTTTATTCTTTGGGGTCGGGGGATTTCACCTCTTTTCTTAATGGATTGGATAGTATAATAGCAAAATCAAAAGATGCATATAGTGCTTTGGATCAATTGGGGAATACAAGAATTTCATTCGATTTCTACCAGGGGAAGTTTGATGAGGCTATAGCGAAGGCAAGATTGAACGCTAAAAATAAGCAGCTTGACGAATCGGAAAGGAAAAAATCGTTTGAGGATTGGGATAAAGAGTTAAAAAAGAAAGAAGAGGCGGGCAAGACGGTTGCAAATGACGCATTGAATGCGCTTACAGAATCTATCGCTGTTGGAACAGAACTAAGAGCTTCAGATATAAAGCTTGAAGATTTTGAAAAGGTAATGAGAATTGATTTAATGCCATCTGCATCACGGGAAAGGGAAAAAAACTATTGGGCACAACAATATGAGGAATATGAAAAACTGAGTGATCGGATTGAAAGCGACCGAAGAGTAGACGTTGTGAGAACAAATGATTATGGTCGGACTAAATCAATTAATGACGCTGCTAAAATAGCGCAAGAAGGTGCTGCTGAAAGATATAAAGACGCGATAATTTATAATAAGTTGTTGAATAAATTAAGTGATGATGATTTGATAAAATTGACAGAGCTGGGAAAGCAATATTATTCTGTATCTCAATTGATTTCCCAACAGAGACAAGAGTATAATGAATCAATTGTAGAGTTTGATAATTCAATAACTGCATCCGCTAAAGCGCAAGAGAGTGCTGCAAATGCATCCGCCAAGGCTATCAGGGAAGCAAGAGAGAAGAATATAAACCCATTTTACAACAACGAACAACTCAACGAAGAAATAAAAACAGTCATCTCCGGCAGTGATGCATTAAGCGATGAAGTCTTAAAGGCTATAAGCACCGGTAAAACTCTTCCTGTATTGACCCAACCGATTCAAGCTGCAATGGTAGATATCGAAGATGAAAAGGTGGAAGGAGAAGATCCGACAGAAGCACTAAGAGGAAAGGTTCAGATGTATGAGATAGCCCAAAGCAAGATACAGGAATACACTAAGATGTTATCTGTTGCGAATGAAGATGAAAAAGCTTATTTAAATGAACAGATTGCTATTTGGCAGAAATATACAGAGGGGATAACCGGAATAGGCGAACAAAAAGATGGTACAGATAAATTGGCTTCTAATCTTGATCAGGTAAGTGCTGCCTTAATGAAGATGGGTGGGCTTTCCGACAGCGTTTTTGGTTCTATGTTGACTTATATCGGCGGAATAGCCGGTGCGGTTGCTGAAGCTATTCCTGCGATAGCAGCATTAACTGCGGCGCAAACTGCACAAGCTAATGCGAATACTAAAAATGCAGCTTCCGGTGCCGCTTCTTCTGTTGCTAGTATTCCTATTGTTGGTCCTATCATGGCGGTTGCTGCCGTTGCTTCTGTATTGGCTGCAATAATGAGTGTTCCAAGTTTTGCTGAAGGTGGTATTGTAGGTGGTCATAACTATATGGACGGCATAACCGCCCGTGTGAGTAGTGGGGAAATGTTTATCAACGAAGCCGACCAGAAGAAACTGTATGATTCCATCCATTCCGGCAATATAGGTAACGGTGGCGGTGGAAAAACAGTAGTGACGGGTGAGCAGATAGTCACTGTTATCAATAATTACGGCAAGAGAACCGGAAAAGGTGTAATTCTGAAAGGATAAGGAGTATGGCAAAGGTAGAAGCAGGCTATATAGTCAAGACTCCCGTAGTAGTTACGGATGCCAGGGGAGCGTTAGGATTACTGAAACGTTTAAGCTACACGGAGATAATCCGAAAGAAAGACTTGAAAAGGTATATCCGCCAAAGTCTTAATCAGGCGAAAAAGGAAGTACAGAACGCAGCAAAACGGGCGTTGCCTAATGACCCGCGAAAATCTTATTTGGGTGTGAAGGTTGGCGTTTATAAAAAAACATTGGGTGGTAACATATCGCTTTTTAATCAACGTTCAACTGGAAAGAAAAGCAACTACTCTTTGCCGAAAGGTGGGAGAAGTGGGATAGTGCGCAACCGGAAGAGAAGCGCCAGGACTACGCAGGTAGATTCCTACTACGGACGGGATAGGTCTTTTATCTTGCGAATGCATAATCAAGGGACAACAAGTCGTATAGCTTTCACCCGGACGAAAAGCAAGAGTGGAAAAACCGCTAATCGCGGTTCGTTGCGCGCATTGAACTTTTTCTCTGTTTCTGATGCTGCGGTAAGAAGATCAGCGGACACCTTGTCGCAGAAACTGGAACAGGCTATAGTAGAAGCCGGATATGGAAAGTAACCTAAAAACGTATAACATAGGTAATATAAAAGGCTATGAGTTTATTAGTTGGATTTCATATAAAGAGTGCCTTGCTCAAAGATGAGGCTTTGGTGAAGGAGGTCGGAAGCAGAATTTATCCTCTTGTTATTCCCGAGGGAGCGCCTGAATACCCGTTCATTGTATATGGAAGTGCGGGAATATCTCCGACGGACACAAAGGATGGAAGCTGTGAGGATAATGTAAATGCGTCGGTAGTGGTTGTTTCAAAAACATACTCCTCTGCTATTAGAATTGCTAATATGGCCCGGTATGCTTTGGAAGGTGTGTCGGAAAAGTATAAGGATTTTGAAGTGAGAGATTGCATGTTGTATGGAAGCTCCGAGGATTATTTGCAGGAAATTGACGCTATCAGTGTGACGTTGAATTTCAATATAAAGACGATAGACTATTGATATAATGTTTAACTAAATAAGTATTGATATGGGAAAAGCAAAAAGCTTGAATGGAAAAGATTTGATGCTATGGATAGAAGACAAGGTCGTAGCATTGTCGACGAGTTGTAAAATTAGCCTTGCTGCTAATACGGTGGACAGCGCTACCAAGGACGACGGCTTTTGGGATGCTGCCGAAATAGGCAACATGAACTGGAGTGCCACGAATGAATCGGTGGACAGCGCGGATAAGGATCGTAATAATGACTACGTATATGACCAGCTGTTTGATCTGTTTGTTGCGGGTAAACCGTTGACGATTACGGTAGGATTCCCGACAAATGCAAACAATGATGGTGTACCCGAAGAAGGATGGACTGCTCCGGCGAAGGGGATGTATCAAGGAAAAGCCCATATAACTGCGCTTGACCGGGATGCAACAAAAGGTAGTAACGCAAGTGTATCCGTATCTCTTACCGGATATGGAGCGCTTAGAAAAATAGCAGCTGAAGGATGAAGGTTACAATCAAAGGCAAGGAGTATGAATTCTCATTTGACAGCATTTGGGGACCTATGTACACCTATGAAGTGATGGCTGGGAAAAAACTTCCTTTTAATCCGGAAAGTACTTTATGTCTTCATATATTGTACTACTGTATTTTATGTCGGGCTAACGAAGGTTTCACTCTTTCTTTTGAGGACTTCATTTTATCGTTGAATGACATCACCCTGGTAAACGCCATGAGTGATTATTATGTGAAACGTATGGAGGTGCTTTCCGAAACGGTAGAGAGTGCTGAACCTGAAAAAAAAAAGAGGAAGTCTCGGAAGACGTTAAAAGTCTGAACGCTCGTGAAGTGTATCAATTGATAGTCGGTGAGGGCGGTTGTTCTCCCGACTATTTTTTTAACCGCATGAGTATACATGAAGCACGTGATTATATCATAGGACTAAACAGGCGTTATCGTCAGGACTGGGAGCGTACGAGGATGGAAGTCCAAGTGTTACACAAGGTTCAGACCGGTAAAGACTTGGATCTAGAATTTCCATGGGAGAAAGAAGAGAAACCGGAAGCGACAGAGGAAGAAATTGAAAGACTACGTGAAAAAGCTAAAATGATGCAGGATCTAATAAACAAAGGATATGGCAAGAAAAATACGATGGCAGATAAAGTTCAAGACACTCAAAAATAAAGATGGAAGGATTGATATCTACGAGGAGGGATGGGATGGCGGAGTCACAGAGTTGGAACCGGCAGCGAATCCCATCACCACTGAAGAGGATTCTGATGACGATTATTTGAAACCCATCCGGTCGCAGACTGGTTATCTGCGTGTTGTAGATAATGGCGACCTGGAAGGCTTGATGCCATCGGATAATAGCCAGCATTATGTAGAATTGCATATTGACAATGAATTGGAATGGCGTGGATATATGCAGGCCGACACATTTTCAGAAGACTGGGATGTTACCCCCTTGGTAATAGAATATCCTCTTATTTCTCCGATAGGCTTGTTGGACGGGGTGTATTTGGACCAAGAGAAAGGAATGGGTGTTGTGATGCTTGCTGAATTATTCTTGGAATGTATAGAAGCCACTGGGGTTGCTTATGATAATGTATATTATCCAAGGGAAGTGTGGTATGATGAAAATGAGGGTGGTCTGAAAGCTCCGTTTGAAATAAGCCTGTCCCGTCAGACTTTTTTCAAGGATAACGGTTCGGATGAAAAGGATTCGGAAGATTGGAAGAGATACGATGCCGACACGTGCCTTTCGTTTTTGGAAGAGTTTTGTAAGTTTTGGGGATGGACGTTGCATGAACGCAAGAAAGATTTATATTTTATCGGACAGGCGGACGAATGTTATAAAACCACTATGGAAAATATAAGAAAGATAGTCTATGGTGGTACGTATATTGCTAACAGGCAAGTTGTGAAAGAGATTGACTTCTCTCTTCTTTCATTGGATGGTAGCGACAACAAGAAGGAAATATTACAGGGTGTAAACAAGTTGAAGGTTGTTGCTAAAATAGATGCGGTTGGGACGGTAGTTCCTTCAATTGATGAGGGGTTTATGAATGTGATATATGATGGGACAATAACATATAAAACCAATGATACAATTACCGGTTATAAAAAAGTAATAGCCTATGAATCTGAAAACACCGATGTACAAATGAAAGTATATAGGGGGAGATTTACAGATGATGGCGATTGGGTATGGGAAGACAGTCCATATATTTTTAATAATATGATGATTGGTGTTGGAGCTATGTATGTTAAAAGAGATATATACTCAGCAGGTGATTTGCAAAACAAAAGAAACTATAATTACAAAAATGGAATATGGATAATTGCTCGGTCTGAGCAGATAATTTCACGTCCCGGATTGGAACAGGCAAGAGGGATGCCTATCCTTGTAATGAGATCAGCGAATGCGGCAAAGTATAGTAATGGGGCATTTGTGATATCGGGACAAACAACGGGGTATGAAACTGCACTTATGTTAAATCCTAATAATCCGACAGATGGTGCAGGAGCGATAGAAATCAAATTTAGAGTGGGGGATAAATGGTGGAATGGAAGTGGTTGGTCGAACAATGAGGTTTGGTTTGAAATTCAAGCCGGTAGCGAAAATGGATATTCTATACCGGGAAAGATATTGAGTACAAAAACTTTGGATATGCCTTACAATGGGGCAGATGGATATGTAATGCCTATAAATGAAGATTTGTCGGGAATCGTGGAGTTAACAATGCATGCTATAGTCAATACGGCGATGTACAAGCAGCTCTATATTGATAATTTGAAAGTTGATTATTATAAGGATGATAGGTTGAATCCTGTTGGTAAGTCAAATAAAAATGAAAATGTATATGTGTCTCTTTTAAAAAGGCGTGCATCAGGAGAGAAGGAACTTGAGCTTAAAATAGCAAGTAATAACAATAACCAGGCTGCGTACAACACATTATATGGTGCAGGAAGAGATATCGGACCGTTGTATTTTGTGCAGGAAGGTGCTAGCATGTTAGCTGAGCAACATCTTTTGGGTATACTAAAACAGGTCTACGGTAGAGTTATAGAGAAGCTTAATATAACGGTTGAACGAAGTGATTTAACTCCGATGATGAGGCTCGTAAGAGATGAAAAAGTATACCGCATACTTTCAGAAAAGATAGAATGGGCCGACGAATCGGAGGAGATAATGATTGAAAATATACCAGGTTAATATGGCTAAGATAAAAGGAAACGATCTGATATTGTTCATACAGAAAGATGGTAAGTATAAGGCTTATGCTTATTCGACCACCTGTGAGATAGACATTCAAGCTGATACTATAGAAGTCGGGAGTCCCGATACCGGTCAATGGGTAAAAAAGAAAAAAAGAAAAAAGAACTGGCGTCTTAGTAGCGGATATTTGATAAGTGAAGGAGGAGATACATCGGAATTATTTAAAACGCTTATCGATAATAATCCTGTTATGATAACGCTTGGTAGTGTAAGACCTCACGCGGATGTAATGGATGCGAATGACTATGTTACAGACGGGAGATTAACTATACAAGGCGAGGGCATGTTAACTCGTATGACGATAACGGGCAGAAAGGGTGATTTTGTAACTATGTCTATAGAAGTAGAAGGTAGTGGCGGCTTGGCTGTACTATGGGAACCGACAATAACAATAGAACCTTTACGTGGCAGCGATGAAGGAATTGCGGGAGAAAAGAGAATATTAATTACAAGTAATATTAATTATGAGATATTACCAGATTCGTCGTGGCTAACGGTGGATAAAGAGGAAGGTAGCACAGGTGTAACGGAAGTGGTGGTTAATTACGCTGTTAATGATGGGGAGGAACGTGTCGGAAAGGTTACGGTTATTGGAAAGTATCCTTATCAAACAACGACTGCTGTATTTACTTTTACTCAACGTGTGCATCCGTCTAAATTCTTGATAATAGAACCGACTTCTTTGGATATTAACGGACATGGAGATGAGAAAGTTATAAAAATATCGGGATATAGAGCCTGGGTTTTGATATACAAACCTGAATGGATAACGGTTACGCCTGATAATGGAGGAAGTATTTCGGGGGAATATGAGGAGACAGATGTTGTTGTCAAGGCTGATATCAACTACGAAGGAGATAGGGATGGGCGGATTGAGTTTATAACTTACGATGCATATTTGGGTAAGACGGTTGATGTAGCGCAGGAGAGGTATGAATATGTATCGGTTGATCCGAAGGAAGTACGTTTTTTGAAATCTGGTGGAGAAGAGAAAGTAGAGTTGGTCGGGTCTTCGTCTTGGTATATAGAAGACAAACCTGAATGGATCACGGTTGCTCCGAGCAGTGGAGACGGTTCTTCTGTGATGCTGAATATAGTATCGGGTCCTAATGATGAGAATGAACGGAGGGGTAGTATAGTATTCAGAACGGATACGGGTGCAAGTTCGGAAATAGGTATAGTTCAAATGGGTGTAGGGGTTGATATTGTTGTGACTCCGGAAACTCTGGAATTCCCGGAAGATGGTGGAATAAAATATGCGATACTGAAAGCTGGTCACGCATGGAGCGTATCTTCGGATGTGTCGTTTGCGGAAAGCATATCTCCAAGAAACGGAGATGTCGGAATGTATAAGATAGCTGTTACAATCCCGGCAAATATGGGAGAACGGCGTACCGGGGAATATAAGATAACGGATGCGAACACAGGGTATGTTGCAGGGTTAAATATCATCCAGGAAGAGAAAAATGTCATTCTGTCTGTTTCCCCGAAGGATATAGTGATCCCGCAAGACGGTTCTCCTACTTCTATAACTGTAAATTCAAACACTTCATGGACAGCAATATGACGGACATAGTAATAAAATGGAAAGAGGGAGAAGGTAATATTGTTATTTCTCCGGGCGAGAATAATATCGCTAATGTAACAAGTGATATCGCCAATGAGGGGCTTGACAGGTCGCAAACGGTTGTTTTTTTAGCAATAAAAGAAAGTGATACGGCATCGGTGGAAACTAAAGTGTCACAAGAAGGTAAGAGAGAGGCATTCGCGGTTACGGAGGGAAGATTTATATTGTCTGACGGTAATACATTTAACGTAATAAAAAATAAATATTTATGAGTGATTATAATAGTAACTTTTCAGGGGATCAGGTTGTTGAATTACTAAACACTATCCCAAGACTGGCTAAAGCGGATTTATCCAACGCCATGACCGTTTCACTTAATCAGAACGGATATGCGAAGTTCAACAACGGGTTGTTGATACAATGGGGATATTTTAGCACCGGTGCTTCAAATAATCAGTCTGTCAATTTCCCAATATCTTTCAAATCCTGTTTTTCCCTAGCTTTTTCCAGTTCTACGGATAATACGGATAATTCTATATGGTCTGTGAATTATGCAGCTATATATGCTTCATATTTTACGGTTTATAGAAGATACGCAAACGCGGGAAGTGTATCCCCTTCTTCGCAGTCATTCAGATGGATAGCAATAGGAAGTTGGAAATAATTAATAAAGAATAATTATGGAACAAAAAATGTATTGGAAAAACGGATTCCACGACACACCCCAAGAAGGTGCAATAGAGATTACGAAAAAGTATTGGCAAGAATTGTTAGACGGTCAATCTGCGGGAAAGCTTATTGTTACCAATGATGAAGGGTATCCTATACTGGTCGAGCATGAATATACGATTGACGAACTGAAAGAGATGAAGATCGCGGAAATCAACGCCTATGACAAGTCGGATGCCGTCAACTCTTTCACGCTTGCCGGAAAACAGATATGGTTAGACAAAGACACCCGTGTCGGGTTGGTCAACTCAATCGGTATCGAGAAAGAATCCGGTCGGATAAATACCACGCTTTGGTACAATGCCGAGAAGTACGTTATCCCGGTAGATGATGCGCTGGCTATGCTCAACCAGCTTGAATTGTACGCCCTTGACTGCTACAATGTGACGCAATCCCATATAGCGGCTGTGAAAGGTTTGTCTGATGCCGGACAAGTGGAAGCCTACAATTACAAAACCGGATACCCGGAACAGCTCAATTTTGTATTATAAACTCAAAAACAGATAAAGCTATGATTCTATTAGTACTATTATCATTTATTCTCATCGCAGGCTATGTTTATGCGATGATTAAGAAAGGGAAAGAAATCCCTTATTCAATCAGTGCCACCTACTATGCATTGACGCATAAGTTTTGGTTCGCTCTGTGTATGATTGGCTCCGGTGTTCTGCTTCTTCCGGCAGCTTTGGAATCAAGTACGGAGAACAGCCAGTTTCTTGTATTCCTTTCGGTTGTCGGTATGGTTGTGCTCGGTGTGTCTCCCAACTTCAAATCGGAGCAAAAGGTTCCTCATGCAATAGGTGCCGCCATGTCTTTAATCTTCTCCCAGATATGGGTAGGCTGTAACAGTTGGTACTGGCTTCTGTTATGGTCGGGATTCATTATTTACATGGTTGTCTCCATGAAGAAGCATTGGACGGGTAACTTCATCTCCGATTTTATAAAGAGAAAGCCTATGTTCTGGATTGAGGTAATTTCATTGTTGACCGTTTATCTTACTTGCTTGGTTTAATATGGAACAAATCAGTCAGATAGTGGCAATGATAGGTGGGATAGTCGCAACCATCCTGCTTCCCCTCATTGGAGCCTTCCAGTTCTACGATTCAAAGAAGAGAAAAGAAGCAGCAGCCGCCAAGAAGGCGGAAGCTGAGAATATAACCCAGTATGCAGCCGAGTGGAAAGAATTGTACGAGAAGAAAGAAGCCAAAGTTCATGAACTGGATACCAAGATCGACCAACTTTATGTTGAGAAGAATGAAGACCGCGAGCGCATACGTGACCTACAGTCTAAGAATGTAAAGCTCGAACTCGAGAATCAGGCATTGAATTTCAAGAAATGCGAAGTCAGAGGATGCAAGGAGCGTAAGCCGCCCAGTGATTATTAAAACATAATTATATGAGCTGGATAAATGAAAGTAACCGTATCAAGCACCTGCTCTACGCCATCCCGGCAGGTGCACTGTTAACCATCCTGTTTGCGGCAGGACTGGCTGTCGGCATGGAGTTCAAGGACCGTGCATACGGCAACGAATGGGATTGGCTCGATATTGCCGCCACGCTGATAGGCGGGTTCATCGGACAAGCGATTCAAATCGGAGTATTAACATTGATATTATAGGAGGAAATAAATATGAGTTTACCAAGAGGACTAAGAAACAATAATCCGGGCAACATCCGCATCACAAAGGACAAATGGCAGGGATTGAGAGAAAAGCAGGAAGATAAGTCGTTCTTCCAGTTTACGGAAATGAGATGGGGCTACCGTGCCCTTATCCGCACTTTGCAGAACTACCGTAAGAGACACGGCTGTCAGACGGTGGCAGATTTTATCCACCGGTGGGCACCGGAGAACGAGAATAATACAGCCGGATATATCAGCCGTGTATGCAGTGAAATGCAAGTCCCGAACACATACGTCCCGGACATCAACGACAAAGCGACCATGTGTGCTTTCGCTGCCGCTATCTCACATGTAGAGAACGGTATCCCGGCTGTCATGGCTGACATAGAAGCCGGATGGGAATTGTTATAAATTAAAATAGGAGGAACAATCATGGCAGATTTAAGATTTACAAAGAATAATGATACTCAGGAATATGTGGCGGAAGTAGTGGTAAATGCAGATTTTAATATTCACTTGGAGCGTGTGTCCAATGGTGGTCTTAAAATCTATCAGAAGAATGGTGAATATGCGGAAGCTGTTGACGGTCGGACTGCCACTGAGAGAGGCTTTGATATGGTAGCGGTTCCCAACATCATCCCGTATAATTCGGGGATTATCTTTGACTATGACTTCTCAGCTTTAGTTTATCCGAAAACTATCCGCATCGAGAGTGGAAGTGAAGTATTAAGTGGAACAGTAACCGAATCCGGCAATGAAGCTTAACAAGTTACCATTAAATGTAATAGGGTTGAATCGGGTTGGTTTGAATCAGATCGGTTCGCCTTCCCACCGGGCTAATACTTCCGACCGTCCTTATATAAGATACGAGGATATTGTACAGCCTTATCCAGCAATAATTAATCTAAAACAAGATGGTAAAACTATCACTTGGGGAGATAAGTTGAAAGTAGGCAGTGATATAGTCTTTGTAGGAAGTGCCAACCTTTTACCGGAGCTATATACTGTATCCGAGACACGGTATAATGGTGTAACGCTTTACCCAAACACTATCATAAAGGTAGAGAAGTCTATGGTGTTTGATAATGCACGTACCTACCTAAAAGCCAATGAGCCGAGCTGTATCCTGTCACCTAATAGGTTGAGGATTCCAAATTCTAGCTACAAGATACTAGGCTACATTCCGGACTTGACAGGTAAAGGTAATCATGGTAGATTGAATAACTTCGCCTACACGGAAGAAAGTGGAGCAAATGAGGACGGTAGTATTCGCTTTGATGGAACGGATGACTATATTACCATTCCTACCTTGTCTCATGGTGGTAAACAAGTATTGATGAAGGTAAATTATAAATTAAGTAATAGTACTTGTACTATCTATGACCAAAGAGAACCTGCCCGATGGTTACCAACATTTTGTATTTATTCCAATAATGAAGCTATCGCCTATTCAGATGGTAATAGTGGTAAAACCTATATTGATGGAGTACTTAATACTTCCGTTAAGGGTAGACAATTGGCAAATATCACTCATAACATAACTATTGCCAACGAAGATGTGACTGATGTAAATTCGGTTTCACCTAAGATTGGGACTTTATTTGTTAATGGTTCAGCTTATGCTCAAATGGCTCTCTTCGATTTTATGCTATTCCCAGAAATATCTAGTGAAGATGAGATAAAGGAGCTGAATGAGTGTGTAGGAATAGAGGGAAATGTTTGGGGAACTCTCACCCAACTAATTAACTTAACTTTAATTTCAAATGAAACATTAATTAAAAACGAATGATATTATGGAAAAGATATTTGATATAGCAAAGGACAAAGAACAGTCGTGGGGGACTTTAGCTACTGCGATTGATGGGAACTTTGATGATACAGTAAAGTTTCTATTAGCAGATAATATTCCATGCGGAGATAATCTGATTACACAGCCAGCAGAATTATCCGAAGGATGGAGCTATGAAAATGGTATATATACCCATACAAGCGGATACGATAACGCTCTTGTTTTTACACTTGCTACTACCAAAGGCAAAAAATATCTTGCCAAATTAACAAAAGGCATAGAAGGTAATGAGAATTCTATATTAGTAGGTATCGGAGATAAGACACCGATAGATACGTATAATGGCGAATTGGTTATCTATATAGGAATGATTAGCGATGGTGGTTCATTGAAAGTGTATCCATCAGCTAAATATGCTTCAACACTAGAGATTGAATTATATGAAGTGGTTGATAAATCATCCGCAAAACAATACATATCTTACGGTCGCCAAAATATATATTTTAAAATAGGGGATAATGATGTATCAGGTTGGTGGAATGTCGCATTAGGTTACAAAACACTTGAAAAATCTGAAAACTCAACGAGATGTATTGGTATAGGAACAAATTCACTTTCTGAATTGATTTCCGGTTCTCGTAATATTGCCATTGGTACTTATTCTTCTGCGTATATACCGAGTGGTAAGGATAATGTTGCGATAGGAGCTGATACTCTATACCCAAGCAGAAAAGAATGTAATAGTAATGTTGCAATCGGGAGATCGGCTTTGGGGGGTGAAGAAAATCAAGAGACTGTTGGTATCGGAGCCGAAGTATTAAGCTCTTATTCGGGCGCAGGCTCTTCTCAATGTGTTGTCATTGGTTGCCGTGCGAGTCGAGATTTGGCAGATCTCAAAGTGAAGACACAAGGGTGTACGGTTGTAGGTTTTGAGGCAGGGGTTTATGGCAATCAAAAAAACACCTATATAGGTTATAAAGCTGGTAGGTACTGTAAGGGAAGTAGCAATATTATGGTTGGTGCTGATAATGGAGGTAGTGTTAATCAATTAAATGATGTAATCATTCTCGGCAATAATACTAAGGCATCAAAAGATGGACAAATGATTCTTGGTTCGACAGTACAAACAGAGGTTGTACTACTTGGAAACAAGAAACTCATTTTCAATGAGGATGGAAGTGTCACTTGGGAACAAATATAATTAGTCTGATAAGTAATTAAATAATAAAGCAATGAAATACGCAGTAGTAACAATCGAATGGCTAGCCCAGCACGGTCTGCTGGCTATCCCCACAATGAGAAAGAGTAAAGACGGAAGTAAGGTAATCCTCCACGAAGAGTTTCTAACCCCTTACAAGGATGAAGAGTTTCCGAGGTACTATTTTGACAGCCCGGAACTGAACGCCCTTCTGTCAAGTGATGAATGGTCATGGACGGAAGAAGAACATCCGGCAGGCAGTGCGCAGTTTATTCAGGTGGCGGCAGCGCAGAACCTTTTGAATGTGACCAAAGCCGGAATCCAGACAATGAACTTGACAGACAACGAAGCGTTGAAAGTGAAGTCCATGTATCCGTATTGGAACGAGTTTATCAGCAAATCACTAACAACCGGAATGAAAGTGCAGTACAACGATAAACTCTACCGGGTTCGTCAGGACATTGCTACCGTCTTGGAGAATCAACCGCCAAGCATCAACACCGCAGCTCTCTATGAGGAAATCAACGAGACCGCTGCCGGAACAAAGGATGATCCGATTCCATATAACAACAATATGGCATTGGAAGAGGGCAAATACTATTCGCAGGACGGAGTTACCTATAAGTGCACCCGTTCTACCGGGCAAGCGGTTTACAACTCACTAAAAGACCTTGTAGGTATTTACGTTGAGGTAGCATGAAAACCCTTCCTTATATACTGATTTGCCTGCTGCTTGGCGTGATCGTGTGGATGCGTTGTAATTCGCACGAGCCACAACATATGTATGTAAAAGGAGATACAGTTCATATCCGGGATACAGTAAGAGACACAATCCTTAAGCCGGTAAGGGAGACTTTGAAACGTACTGATACGGTATATTTACCGATTTTGATAGATACTACCACCGACAGAACTGTAGAAGACGACTCTATCCCGGTACTAATACCGATTACAAGCAAAGAGTATAAGACCGATAATTACCGGGCGGTAGTCAGTGGATATAATCCTACTCTTGATTCTATGGAAATATACAGAGATAATAAAATTATTACTTTTCCACCTTTACAGAAGAAGAAACGATGGGGATTAGGCTTGCAGGCTGGATATGGTTATCCGGGCGGTTGGTACGTAGGAGCTGGAGTTAGTTACAACTTGTTCATGTGGTGAGAAAAAGGTGCTATCTTCCCAGACGGCACCTTAAGTAATATGAAAAGCTTAAGTTTTACTACATAACAATTTCCAATGGAAAAAGGTTCATAAAGAAAGGAGGATAAAATGATACATTAATTAATACTAAGCAATAAGTTTATCCGGTAAAGTAGAAGACCGGTAATCGTTAACAAATACCCCAGGGGCGGGGAAAGAAGAAAGCCCCAACCCGTTTCGACGACCAAATCATACACGGGCTAACATCTCAGGGACTGTTAATGGGGCTTCATAGCTTTATCAACAGATTTTGAGATGTTTTGTTTTAACCCTGTATATGTTTAACAGCATGAAAAATATAGATTTATACAAAGAAGTGGTCGTTGCGGTGAAAAATGAGACAGGAGTTGAAGAATACGAAATGCTTCATAGTAACTCCGAGGAAGCGGTAGACGCAAGATATATCCTTATACATTTGCTTTCGCAGAAACTGACCGACACCCAGATATCTTCTCTTACCCGACTGACCCGTCAATCAGTCAACAAGATACGCAACAATTTTCAGTACAAGATAAAGAAATGGAGTGTAGCAACGAACTTGCAACATATTAGCAACGAGGTAGCAACGGAATAATTTAGGAGCAACGCACTTTTCCTGTCCTTTGTTACACGGTTAATGTTGACCGTGTATAAAATACTTATAAGTTATGAAGATTAAAGGAATGAGTGGTGAGGAATACAGTGTCACCGGGCAGGGTCAGGGAAATCTGAATACCGTATTAGGTTCGGCTGGATTAGCGTCTTTTTTTGGGGTGAATGCCGGGAATATCCTTGGCGGTTGTGGTAACGGACGTAATGCAGGTTACGCAGGTCCGGTAGAAGTAATTACTTCGGAAGACAGACCTGTTAGCCGCTATGAAGCCGGTATGATGGATAAGCTTGCAGCGAAAGATTCCGAGATTGCGTTGCTTAAGTCTAACACCTACACAGACCAAAAACTTGCGGATGTCTACGACCGCCTGTTGACTATCATCAACAGAAACAAAGAGGATCAAAATGCAATCAACATGAACCAGGCAGTTTACAACGGCACCAATACCGCTACGCTTAGCTGTATGAAACAGCAGATTGCGGAACTGGCTGCATTGAGCGAGCTTGTTGTTCCTCAGAGAAAGGTGTGTGATACAGGATGTTGCTGTAACGGGTAAGCGTTATGTATTCCAACGCACAAAAACTGGCGGCTGTGCTCAATAAATGGGCGCAGCCCGCTATTCAAGAATTGTTGGGTAGCAATTTGAGCCGGATGCCTTTTCTTTCCAGCATTGAATCAAAAATAAAATCTACCGGATGGGTAAGCCCGATGTGGAGTATGGCAAAAGAGATATCTCCTGTTCTTGATGGCGTTTCATCCTCTTTGGTTGAGCCTTTTCTTGCCAGATATATAAGCGGAATCCCGGATGACTCCATCCCACAGCTTGCCCATAACGTGGTGGATGATGCTATAAAAAATGGTGGATTGTCACTATTTGAAGGAAAGGTGGAGTTCGAAGTAGAGGATTTGGAAGAGCTGAAAACCCTTCTCAAATACAATCTGCCTATTAAAGAGACGGTTTCATCTTATAGCGTATTGACAGAAGAGCCTATTCCGCAAGGTGAAGATGCGGACGAAAAATAACATATAAATCTTTATTATTATGATTCAATTAACCCCAATTGCAATCGCTGCTACCAGCCAGCAATATCTGACTAATGTAGTGGAAAACTTATGCCAGGCGTTTTGCGCTGACAATGGTGTACAGCCTACCGGCATTGTTAATTTTACCGTTGCTGAACAACAAACGGTGAATACTCAGACTATCGTGACGATAAACGCTGCTGTCCTTGTGGCTTACACTCCGAAAGGCTCCTGCCGTACTGTCACCAAACAATGGGTTGAGCAGTTCAAAGTCGCATTTATCGGTGCTGCCGGTGCTGTTCCTACTATCTCTTTGACTCCGCTTGTTACACAGGTGACACCGGAAAATGTGAAATGCTGCAATCGTGCCTATGGCGTAAGCCTTGCTACCCCGCTGACTATTTCCGCCACCTTTCCCGCTTAACGAATACATGCCGGTGTTAAAGTCATCATCGGGAAAGTCCGTAAAGAAGGGAAAGAATATTAATGCTAAAAAATAGATTTATGAAGTATATAGATATGATGAAGAAAGCCAAGGCGGACGGTGTGACCTCCGATAAGGCAATGTGGAAGAGCGTGGAGAGCGTGGATGAAATTCTCTGTGTCGTAAAGGAAGAACACCCCGAACTATACATGGCTTTTATGAGGAAGCAGCATGAATCCCTGTATGGTCCTCATTATGATAGGCATTTTGCCGATGCGGACGTGGAAAAGATTCGCTATACCAATGCATCCGGCGAAAAGAAATCCGGTGCTCATTGGAATATGGATCAGATTCTCGATGCAACGAAATCCATGCCGTTCCCGCAAGGCACAACTCCCTGGGACAAATATGTCGCTTTCAACTCATTCTACGCAGACATGTGTGCAGTCCTCGATGAAGCAACGTTGCTAAAAGCCGCTTTCCGGTTCTATTTCGCAGATGAGGATGCCCCGGTCGGCAAGGTTTGGGAGTATATGACCGCAATGAACTATGAGGACTAACCTCGACATATTACTAGAGCAAGCGGACGACAGGTATCATTACGATTTCTGCCGTCTGCTCATGGTTATGCTGTGGAACGCTTAGAAAATACTCTGGATTGGCTTGTGTCTGTCGCTGTGATAGCGAAGGTTGCATCTTTGTGTTTGTCCCTGACTATGTAGTCGGGGATTTTTTATACCTTTGCCGAAAACTAAATATTATGGCTGAAGAACAGAAATATGACCACGACTCGATCAACGAGTTGCTAAGCTGGGCTAAAGAAACGCTCAACAATAAGAGATACCCGGTCGGGGAATTTCAACTGGATAAATGTGCAAAGATTCTTGATTGCGAGAAGTATCTTGATTCGATGATATTGGTGATAAGCAAGAATTGGGAGAACCCTACGTTTTACCCAACAGTTGACCAGTTAAGGTTGTTTAGGGATAAAGTTTCTTTGTAATAGTGAATATCATTTTGATAGTAAAATAGCTGTTTGTGGTGATAGATAGTAAGTCTAAAATACGTCGATTAGACTGTCAAAGTGTTATGTGATGTCCGATAAAACAAAATAAAATGATAAAAATAGATAGCGAGAAATTAAAGTCTCTTTCTGTTGAAGTAAAAAGGCAGTCTATCCGACTGCCTTTCTTTTTTATATAACCTCCTTTATCTTTTGAAACCCTTCTAGGACAGTTTTGGGCATAATCTTTGCATATATCTGTGTAGTCTTTATATTGCGATGGCCCAACATCTTGGCAACAACCTCTATGGGAAGACCTGAGCCTAAAGCGATGGTAGTAGCAAATGTATGTCGCCCAATGTGTGTACTAATATGCTTCTTAACTCCTGCTGATGAGGCTACCAGTTTTAATGTTCTGTTGTATACATCATATGCAAGATGCGGTAATTGGTAGTCGTATCTGTCTAGCACTTCTATAACGGGCGGAAGAAGGGCCGCGAAAAAAGTCACGCCCGTTTTTAACCGTTCGTCTTTTAGTATAAAATCTTCTCCATGGCGTTCCGCTTTTGTGAAATCGACATTCATAAGGTCTGAATATGAAAGCCCGGTGTAACATTGAACTATGAATAAATCTCGCGCTTTCCTTTCTAAAGAAGAAAGTGTCTTGTAATTCCTAATAAGGTCTATCTCTTGCAAGCTGAGCACGGTGCGTTCGCGTGGGGTTCCGAGGCTGTCGTGGAATTTCCGGTAAGGATTATCCTGCATCTTTTCGAATTTAATAGCTTCATTGATATACAATTTGATAACCTTATGGTAGGTGTGTATGGTTGTTTGCATCATGAGGTGTCCGTCTACCTTACGTTTTTTAAGATATTCATCTAATAGTGTAATATTGGGATATGTCAAGTCTGAAAAGAAGGTTAAGTGCGGGTATTCATTCTTTAGAAAATTAAGCACCTTATAGTGCTGCTTTTGTGTGCTTACACATGTAGGACGCTCGCTTATTCGTTTTTCCATGAATTCAACGAATGAACCGCCAATATAAACATCATTGATGTGATCAAGATAATCAAGGGAGAATTTTTGCTTGTTTTGATCCAATCGGTCAACAAGCTCGTTGATTTCGTTGATTTGTTCTGTGACTTTCTTGTTTAAGCGATCCGCATCATCAATATTCACTATACGTCCAGTCTTGAACTGGTTTTTGTATAGCTTGATTCCTGTGGTGACAAACTTTCGTTTGTTCTCAAATCTAACCTCAATTTGCACTAAGCCTCTTTTCTTGGATGAGGCTGTTTTTTTTCTGTCGAAAACGACTCTAATTTGTACTCTGTTCATAACGCAGTTTGGTTTTAAAAATTGGTATCCGATTTAGCAAAAACGGTATCCGATTTTGGTATCCAAAATGCGCATATATCTTAATAAACCCTTATAAAACAGTACATTTAAATAATATGCATTTGCAAGTATATTGAAATGTAAATAATTAAAGCACAAGTAGTTACGCTTATTGAATCGTCCCAAACTCGTGCTTTATTTGGTGATCCGCCTGGGGCTCGAACCCAGGACCCCAACATTAAAAGTGTTGTGCTCTACCTGCTGAGCTAGCGAATCAATCCTTGTTTGCTTTCTTTCGAATGCGGGTGCAAAGGTAGAACATTTTTTTATAACTCCAAAAGATTTCAAACATTTTTCTTATCTTTGTGCCATTATCAACAATATACATTATTAATATATGGCTGCTGACGATAAAAAAATTATCTTCTCAATGGTAGGGGTGAGCAAAGCATTCACTCCAAATAAAAATGTGTTGAAAGACATTTACCTGTCATTCTTTTATGGAGCGAAAATCGGTATTATTGGTCTGAATGGTTCCGGTAAGTCAACGTTAATGAAGATTATCGCAGGTTTAGAGAAATCCTATCAGGGAGAAGTGGTCTTCTCTCCGGGATATTCTGTGGGCTATTTGGCACAAGAACCTTATCTGGACGACACAAAGACAGTAAAAGAAGTAGTAATGGAAGGTGTGCAACCCATTGTTGACGCACTGACAGAATACGAAGAAATCAATCAGAAATTCGGTTTGCCGGAGTATTATGAGGATCAGGATAAGATGGATGCTCTTTTTGCTCGCCAGGGTGAATTGCAAGATATCATTGATGCAACTGATGCATGGAATTTGGATAGCAAGTTGGAGCGTGCGATGGATGCTCTCCGTTGTCCGCCTGAAGATCAGCCGGTAGAAAATCTCTCCGGAGGTGAACGTCGCCGGGTAGCTCTTTGTCGTTTGCTATTACAGAAACCGGATGTGCTTTTGCTGGACGAACCTACCAACCACTTGGATGCAGAGTCTATCGACTGGTTGGAACAACATCTACAACAATATGAAGGTACGGTTATTGCTGTGACGCACGACCGTTACTTCCTCGATCACGTTGCCGGATGGATTCTTGAACTGGATCGTGGTGAAGGTATCCCCTGGAAAGGTAACTACTCTTCCTGGTTGGAACAAAAGACCAAACGTATGGAAA
>OGIL01000070.1_pt1 | contig 59702 bp, 60 predicted proteins | sample 1571751 | NCBI WGS metagenome assembly OGIL01 (sample SAMEA2581964, study PRJEB24529) | metagenome | biome: Human gut stool | place: China | collected 2011 | reverse complement strand
GCGCGCCGGACGAGACTGTACCGGTTTTTCAACTCTCCCTACGGATCCGACTATTCCTATGTCTCACGACCGTATTCTCATCCTCGACTTCGGCAGCCAGGTGACGCAGCTCATCGCCCGCCGCGTGCGTGAAGCGCACGTCTACTGCGAAGTACATCCGAACGACGTCTCCGCCGACTTCATTCGCGAATTCAACCCGAAGGGGATCATCCTCTCGGGCTCGCACATGAGCGCCTATGAAGAAAGCAACGACCAGGCGAGCTCCGCCGTCTTCGAAGCCGGCGTGCCCGTTCTCGGCATCTGCTACGGCATGCAGACGATGGCCCAGCAGCTCGGCGGTCGCGTTGAAAGCGGCACGAAGCGCGAATTCGGTTACGCCGAAGTCCGCGCCCACGGCCACACCCGTCTGCTCGAAGGCATCGAAGACTTCAAGACCGAAGACGGTCACGGCATGCTCAAGGTCTGGATGTCGCACGGCGACAAGGTGACCGAACTGCCCCCGGGCTTCAAGGTGATGTGCTCGACCCCGTCGTGCCCGATCGCCGGCATGTGCAACGAAGAAAAGGGCTTCTATGCGCTTCAGTTCCACCCCGAAGTCACCCACACGGTGAAGGGTCGCGAAATGCTCGAGCGCTTCGTCATCGACATTTGCAAGTGCTCGCCCGACTGGGTCATGGGCAACTACATCGAAGAAGCCGTGGCGTCGATCCGCGAACAGGTGGGCGACGAAGAAGTCATCCTCGGCCTCTCGGGCGGCGTCGACAGCTCCGTGGCCGCCGCGCTGCTGCAGCGGGCGGTGGGCCGTCAGCTGACGTGCATCTTTGTGGACCACGGCCTGCTGCGCAAGGACGAGGGCGACCAGGTGGAGCATGTGATGACCAAGCAGTTCAACGTGGACGTCCGCCGGGTCAACGCCGGTCCCCGGTTCCTGAGCAAGCTGACTGGCGTCACGGACCCCGAGCGCAAGCGGAAGATCATCGGCGAGGAGTTCATCCGCGTGTTCGAGGAGGAAGCCAAGAAGATCGGCGCCGTGGACTTCCTGGCCCAGGGCACCATCTATCCTGACGTGGTGGAGTCCGGCCTGGGCGGCGAGTCCACCGTCATTAAGAGCCACCACAACGTAGGCGGTCTGCCGGACTGTGTGGATTTCAAGGACATCGTGGAGCCTCTGCGCCGCCTGTTCAAGGACGAGGTGCGGCAGCTGGGCCTGGAGCTGGGTCTGCCGGAGCAGCTGGTGTGGCGTCAGCCCTTCCCGGGGCCGGGCCTTGCCATCCGCGTCATCGGCGAGATTACCGAGGAAAAGCTGGCCATCCTGCGGGATGCCGATGCCATCTTCCGGGAGGAAATGGCTCTGGCGGGTCTGGATCGCACCACCAGCCAGTATTTTGCCGTGCTGACGGACCTGCGCAGCGTAGGCGTTATGGGCGATGAGCGCACCTATGACTATACCCTGGCCCTGCGTGCGGTGCAGTCCCAGGACTTCATGACCGCCACCTGGTCCCGCATCCCCTATGATCTGCTGGACAAGATTTCCGGCCGCATCGTCGGCGAGGTGAAGCACATCAACCGGATCGTCTACGATATCACCTCCAAGCCCCCCGCGACGGTGGAGTGGGAATAATTTCAGAGGCCCGGAAAAGCCTGATATGACTGGGCTTTTGAGGGGTTAAAGCCCTTCGTGGCAACGATTTGGCAACATTTTTCATTATTCATAAAAAGAGAGCTAACTGATTTTGATTAGTCAGTTAGCTCTCTTTTTCTTTTTATTATTGTCCTGTGCAACAAACGCCCTCTCCCGTGGCCTACAAGTGAGAGGGTCAAGCGAGATCCTGGGGCGGCGTCTTCACATAGTTCTGGGTCTTGTCAAACTCCGGATAGTGGTAGCGCCACTTATCGTAATCCTCTTTGGAGATTTCGCCCGCCTCCAGCATGGCAGCGGCCTGCTGCCAGGAACAGAGCATCTCGTGCAGCTGGGCGGCGTCCTTGTTCTTCCGTACATCAACTTTCAGGCAGACTTCTCCATCCATCTCGCTGATCTTGAGCCCATAGTTGTCCTCCAGGGTAAACAGGGTGTGCATCAGCCCCACATAGGAGTCTATGTCCGGGACGGAGAGCGCATGGGGCGAGACATCCAGTACCTGGGCCAGGGCAGCAGTCAGGTCTGCCTTTGGGGTTCTTGATCCTGTTTCATACTGCGCCAGGCGCACATCAGCGGACTTCTCCGGGAAGCCCAGCGCCATACCGAGATATTTCTGCGTCATCCCCCGCAGGAGACGGAAAAAGTGAATCCGTTCGCCAATCGCCATATCATCAACTCCAATCGTTGCTTGTCCTTAGGAAAAGCGTAGCAGAAATGCTTAGTAAAGTCAAGAGAATCCTAAACAATTTTATTTAATTTATTTTGCGTACTCCAATTGACACAAGCTATTTTGCTTAGTATAATGGCAATAGACTAAGCATAATAGCTTAGAATCAATAAATAAAAAAGAACTGCCGCAACCCCTGATTATACATCCGGGAAAAAAGTGACGGACGAAAGTGAGGAGGCATTTATGGAACACAATATCCAGCCGCAGCAGCCATCAACGAGGAAAGGAAGGTATTTTCAATGCAGGCACAAAACTTTATGCGCGTGGAGGAAGTGGCCCAGGAGCTGGGCATCTCCAAGTCCCACGCCTACAAGGTGATCCATAAGCTCAACGCTGAGCTCCGGGAGAAGGGCTATCTGACCATTTCCGGGCGGGTCAATCGTAACTTTTTCATGGAGAAGTTTTGCTACGGCAAGACGGGAAAGGAGGGCTAATCATGGCAGTCTATAAGGAAGAAAAGACAAACACCTGGCGGGCGGTCTACCGCTATACTGACTGGAACGGCGAGCGCAAGCAGACCCAGAAGCGGGGCTTCAAGACCAAGCGAGAGGCGCAGGCCTGGGAGCGGGAACAGCTCAACAAGACCAGCGCCGATCTGGATATGACCTTTAAGAGCTTCGTGGACCTCTACACGGCGGATATGAAAACCCGGCTTAAGGAAAACACCTGGGCCACCAAGGACCACATCATCCGTACCAAGCTGCTGCCCTACTTCGGCAGGCTGAAAATGTGTAACATCACCGCCCAGCAGATCATTACCTGGCAAAACGAGATGCTGAACCATAAGGACGAGAACGGCAAGCCCTACTCGCCGGTGTACCTAAAAACGGTCCACAATCAGCTCAGTGCCATCTTCAACCACGCGGTTCGGTACTACAACCTTCGGGAAAATCCCTGCAAGAAGGCAGGCAGCATGGGCAAGAAGAAAAACCGGGAGATGATGTTCTGGACCAAGGAGCAGTACCTGAAATTTGCCGAGGTGATGATGGACAAGCCACTGTCCTTCTACGCCTTTGAGATGCTCTACTGGTGCGGTATCCGGGAGGGGGAACTGCTTGCCCTGACCCCAGCGGATTTTGACTTTGAGAAGCGCACTGTGTCCATCAACAAGTCCTATCAGCGTCTGAACGGTGAGGACCTGATTACCACCCCTAAGACGGAAAAGAGCAATCGGGTCATCACCATGCCGCAGTTCCTGGCCGAGGAAATCCAGGATTACATCAAGATGCTCTACGGGATCGGGCCGGATGACCGGATGTTCACCGTCACCAAGAGCTATCTCCACCGGGAGATGGACCGGGGAGCCAAAGAAGCCGGGGTACCGCGCATCAGAATCCACGATATTCGTCACAGTGCGGTTTCACTTCTGATCGACATGGGCTTCTCCGCCACGGCCATCGCAGACCGGGTGGGCCACGAGAGCATTGACATCACCTATAACTATGCGCACCTGTTTCCGTCCAAGCAGGCGGAAATGGCAGATAAACTGAACATGGAAAGGGGTAATTAAAAATGTCAGCAAAGAATATGGACAAGCACAACCGTTGGAGGAACAAGACCGTGGCTTTTCGGGTCTCCCCGGAGGAGGATGCTCAGATCGAAACGGCGGTGAAGCTCACCGGTTTGACTAAGCAGGATTATATCATCCGGCGGCTGCTTTGCCGGGATGTGGTGGTCCAGGGCAACCCCAGGGTCTATAAAGCACTGCGGGACCAGCTGGCCGCTGTACTGGACGAGCTGCGGCGGATCGAGGCCGGGCAGGGCGTAAACGATGAGCTGCTGGACACCATCCAGATGATTGCTACCATTATGAACGGGATGCAGGAGGACTTTGCCTATGATCGATGAGAAAAAGAAAATGACCGCCCAGGGCTCATCTGTTGGCGCAGATGATGGGCAGTCAATCTCTCAAAATTCCAAGACCACTATACCAGACTCGGACGAAAAAAGCAATTCCCCGGAAAGAGATTTGGAGGAACTTTACCGGAAGATGCGCCGCATGAGCGACCCGGCTTACCTGCATACTGTGACCCTGGACGAGCTGATGGACAATGTGTTCGAGGGTAAGTCTGCGGTGATTGAGAACCTGCTTTATACAGGAGCGTACATCCTTGCCGGAGCGCCCAAAATCGGCAAGTCCTTCCTGGTGGCACAGATCGCCCACCATGTCAGTACCGGGCAAGACCTGTGGGGCTACAAAGTCCACCAGGGAACCGTCCTTTATCTTGCTCTGGAAGATGACGAGAGCCGTTTGCAGCGCCGGATGTTCCGAATGTTCGGAGTGGAGGGGACAAGCTCCCTTCACTTCGCCACCAACGCTAAGATGATCGGCGGTGGCCTGGATGAACAGCTGGAAAAGTTCGTCCGGGAACACAGTGACACCAGACTCATTATTGTAGATACCCTGCAAAAAGTCCGGGAGGCAGTGAGCGATAGTTACAGCTACTCCAGCGATTATGAGGTAATCGGCAAGCTGAAGCAATTTGCTGATCGGTATGGCGTCTGCGTTCTGATCGTCCACCACACCAGAAAGCAGCCTGCGGGAGACAGCTTTGAGATGATTTCCGGTACAACCGGCCTGCTGGGCTGTGCGGATGGGGCGCTTCTGATGCAGAAGGAGAAGCGGACGGATAGCAGGGCAACCTTGGAGGTGGTAGGCAGAGACCAGCCGGATCAGCGGCTGTATCTGAGCAAAGACCAAGAGAACCTGGTTTGGGATCTCGACCATGCAGAGAATGAGCTTTGGAAGCAGCCTCCGGACCCGGTACTGGAGGCTGTGGCGAAGATCGTATCTGCTGACAACCGGGAATGGGAAGGCAGCCCCACCGAGCTGGCCCAAGCGATTCAAACGGATATGGCGGTGAATCGGCTTACCAAGCATCTGAATGTGAATGCCAGCCGCCTATTGGAAGAACATCAGGTAAAGTACGAGAACAAAACCAAGCACGCCGGGCGGCGTATCCGACTGACTTACATGGTGGTGGAAGCAGCTGCGTTTGAAGTAATCGAGTAAAGCGCGACGCTCGCAACGGTCGCGACGGTGTTTTGAGGTGTACTCCCAGCACCGTTGCGACCGTCGCAACCGTCGCGGAAAGAAAAAGATGGGGTGGTATTTTGCCACCCCATCTTCAAGGAGGATGCCCCATTTTAGGGCACCCTAAAAGTATCAGAGAATGTCGCGATTCACGACACCCTATGCCCCGAAACAGGGCACCGGGTACAGGGGCAAAAAGCGTTCGGAGAACGCGCAGCCACAGAATGAAATTCTGTGTTCAGAAGGGGCTTGGGGGCGCTGCCCTCAACAAGCAGACGGCAGGAAATGTGAGTGTGTATTAACACTCGCATTGCTTGCCGGATTTGTGTGTGGCTATCCACACGCATTGCTTGCCGGATTTGTGTGTGGCTATCCACACGCATTGCTTGCCTGTATCTAAAACAACCGAAACGGCCCTTGTGCCGCTGCGGAAAATCAACTGAAATTCAAGTATTGGGAGGTAACGAGTATGAGAAAGATTTTGTCCTGTGAGTTCAACCCGGACACTGCCTGCGTGGAGCTGTGCATGGAAGATGGAACCCTGTTGTCCATCGACTGCACCGCCGTGGAGAACGAGGTAGCGAACAGTATGTACCAGCGGTCAGAACTGGACTGGCTGATCTATAATGATCCGCTGTCCTATGCCGAACTGATTTTGAATGGTGAGCTGAGCAAATACCTGAAAAACATAACGATCCATAAGTCGGCAATAGACTGACTTTTATTGTCAGATATACGCTATAAGCGCGGGAGTGCTACTTGATTATCAACATATTCTTGATATATATCAAGAATATGTTGGATTTTAGAAGATATATGTGTTACAATAACTTATGCATACAAGGAGGGAGCGTTATGGCTGTAGATTACTCTAATCTTTGGAAGTTGTTAATTGATAAACATATGAATAAATCTCAGTTGCGGGAAGCGGCGAAAATCAGCACAAACGCAATTGCTAAATTAGGAAGAAATGAATCAGTTTCACTTGATACTTTGGAGAAGATTTGCTGTGCTTTGTCTTGTTCCATAGAAGATATCATGACATTCACGGTCGAATCATCCAAAGGAGAATCAAAATGAATGCTTTAATTAGAGAAAAAGGCGGAACTTTTTCGCTGAACAAAAATGAACCTATACATAGATGGTATTCTTATATAGAAGGATACTCATCCTGTTTAATTGCTGAAGAACTTAAGATGCTTCTTTCATTGCAACCAGATATCAAAACCATTTATGATCCTTTTTGCGGGACAGGTACGACTTCTCTTGTTGCAGCAACTCACGGTATAAAATCTTTTTATAGCGAATCAAATCCTTTCATGCAATCAGTCATTGAGACAAAAATCAATTGTGTGCGAAATCTTGATCAAGATACTGTAATCCCTAAATTGATTGAATATCTTACTTTAATCAATACCATCAGGGTTGAAAATCACTCATCTTGGAACGGCTTTGAAAAATTCTTTGGAGAAAAGCAGTTAAATGAATTGTTGACCATAAAAGGACTCATTTTCAAAGAAGATAATGAATCAGTAAAAAACATCCTTGCTTTAGCGTTGAGTTCCATCGTTGTTAAAGTTTCAAAAATGATCAGACGAGGCGATCTTCGCTATGCTACAGAAAAGGAATACCGTGAAGAAAATGTGTTGGAGTGTTTTGCTGATAAGGTAAATGAAATAATTTTTGATATTCAACATCATAAATCTATTATCAAATGTGGAACAGTAAAAGTTAGCGATGATGCCCGTGATAATGACTATGTTAATGCTTTTGATTGCGTTATCACCTCGCCCCCATATCTTAATGGAACAAATTACATTCGCAACACAAAGTTGGAACTTAAATTGAATGATTTTATAACGAGCGAAAGTGATTTACCCCGCTTTCATTCAAAAGGTATCATAGCAGGAATCAACAACGTTTCAAAACGAACAGTAATAGATACGATTTTGCCAGTAGTAGAGCCATATTTGGAACAGTTACAACCGGTTTCTTACGATGATCGAATTCCCAAAATGGTTGCAGGATATTTCAGAGATATGGATACGGTTATTCAAAAACTAAGCAAATCCGTCAAGCCTGGTGGCCTATTTACAATGGATATTGGGGATTCTCAATTTGCCGGGGTACACATTCCGACGCATCAGATCCTTTCAAACATTTGCGTCCAGTATGGGTTCTCCTTATATGATGAAGAAATATTACGTAAAAGACGTTCCAAGAATGGCATGATCTTAACACAAAGATTGTTGAGATACAGATTGGAGAAATGATGGATATAGCGTTTAGAAAAAAAGCAGAAGAATTCGTTTCCTGTCTGCCATATAAGCAAACTCCCTACGGGAATAGAAACTGGGGACACCCCTGGCACTCACTTTGTTCTTATCACGGGAAATTGAAACCAGCGATAGCCCATTGGCTTATTTCTGAATTTACAAGCGAAGGTGATGTGGTTTTAGATCCTTTATGTGGAGTGGGTACTATTCCTTTTGAAGCTTGTCTGCAAGGGCGAGTTGGGATAGGAAATGATTTAAGCGAGTTGGCGTATGTTGTTACCAAAGCCAAAGTTGAAAAGCCTAATTATAGTGGTGTGGAAGATGTTATATGTCAACTAGATGATTACATTAAAAACAACAAAGGTAGCAAATCTATCACAGAATATGAGGATTTCGGATTCAACGGGAAACTTCCACAATATTTCGAGCATGAGACATATAAAGAAATTTTGTGCGCAAGGGATTTTTTCCTTAACAGATTTTCTTCAATTTCGCCCGAAGAAGCAATGGTTTTTTCCGCGCTTTTACACGTGTTACATGGAAATAGGCCCTATGCGCTTTCACGGCATTCACATCCATTAACACCGTATGCGCCTACGGGGGAATTCGAGTATAAAAGTGTAATTGAAAAGGTTGTTCAGAAAGTTAATGCTAGCTATGCAAAACTTGAACAGTCTCAAATAACGCGAGGCCGTGCTGTATATGGTGATTACAAAGATCTAGCAGCTAAAAATATCAAAGCAGATTTTATAATCTGTTCACCTCCTTTTGCAGACTCTATTCGGTTTTATATGCAAAATTGGATGCGGCTTTGGCTTTGTGGATGGGAGCCGAAAGATTATAAAAAAGCTGACGAAAAATTCTTAGATAAGCTACAAGAAAAAAACTTCGATCTTTATTACAGTTTCTTTGAAATGTGTGCTGATGTTTTAAATGACAATGCAAAGGTAATTTTGCATCTTGGTAAAACTAAAACCACAGATATGGGTGCTGAGCTTTCAAAGCGTGCAGGATCTTGGTTTGATCTTGTTTATCTGGCTGGAGAAGATGTCAGAACGATCGAAAAGCACGGTATCAAAGATAAAGGAGTAACTGTAGAGCATCAGTATTTGTTCCTACAAAAAAAATGAGGTGGGATTAATGCCCGCCTCATTTGTAGAGTTCATTTTATGAGTGAATTTGCATAGGTAATCCAGGACTCTGATAGAGCAGTCGCATACTTGAAGAAATCGATTCCTGTATCAGCAAGGATGCGATTTCTCAATTTGCATACTTCGTCCATATGTCCAGAATTTTTCACAAGCAGTGCATCGACATCAGCTGGATTTTGCAATCTCCTAAGAGCTTCTGGATTATATTGTGGTTCTCCGGCCAGCAAATGATAGTCAAAGCCAGTATGTACAGCTAATTGGTGCAGTTTAGCATCAGTATAAAATTCAGAAGGCCATTTGCCGGTCTTATTGCCATTGCAAACACGACAGAGCAAGGTTCCAGAGTCAGTTGTTGCAGGCCACAAATAGTAGACTGGCAATGTATGATCTATCGGTTTTTCCTTGTTGGAAGTTACGCCACTCAAATCCTCTCCGCAATTGAAACATCTAAGACCATATTTTCGTTCAATTGCCTTGCGGCTCACACGAGTTGTGCCAGCAACCTCAATTAAGAGACGGCGTTTCTGAGAAGATTCAAAGTGCTGATCAGAAGTTCTGGTTCCGTTTTTAATAGCGTTATAATTTGTTTTGCACATTATACACTCACCCTGTCTTCCAGATTTCAGGACAGCGTGTTTGTGGAAGCACTCAATAGGTTTAAGGGTATTGCAAATTAAACAGTACTTATACAGTGGAGCATTTTCTATGTATTCATCATGAGAGACGACAAACTCTCCTTCTTGCACAGAAACAGCCTCTCCATTATCATTATTAACATCCATAGAAAAATCAAACAAGTGTTGCTCTCCACCAGAATAATGTTCATATCCACATTTGGGGCAAATAATAGAATAATCTTCGTCGATATCATCTTTTTTGACAGTGATCATCTCCGTACAATCGGGATTGAGACATTGAAATACTTTATAAAGAGTTTGTCCATCAACATGATGTGGGCGATACTGACCTATTTTATTTAAGTTGCTATATATTTTCCTTCGTGCCATGCTTATTCCTCCAGAAATAGCTTATATGTTTCAATTTCAAGTGCATCAGCTATACGTTGAATGTTTTCAAGTGATATACTTCTACGATGGCACTCGATTGCGCTAATATATGTTCGGTGAAGACCACATTTCTCTGCAAAGGCCTCTTGGGAGATCCCCAGGGTCTGCCGATAACGCTTCACGTTGTCTCCAAAAACCTTTACAATATCCATACTTGCAAACCTCCAACATAAATGGTACAATAATGAATACAATAAGTCGACATACAATAAGTCACTTTGATGAATTTTTGCTCAAGAAACAGACTTGATATTTGATATAGATGTAGAGGAGAGATTGTGCTATGTCAGAAGGCCTTGTTTACATTCTTACTAACCCATGCCTTGAAGGATGGGTTAAGATTGGCATGACGGGACGTAACGACATCGAGAGAAGATTACAGGAACTCAATGCGCCGACCAATATTCCGCTTTCATTTCGGTGCTACGCCGTTTATGAGGTGGAGAACCCGGCAATGGTTGAAGAAAATATACATAGCATTATTGACCAAGTGGATGACTCTCTCCATGCCCGGGAGCAGCTCGACAACGGTAGAATGCGTGAGCGGGAATTTTTCAAGATTTCCCCTGAAAGGGCTTATCGTATTTTTAAGAATATAGCGGCTCTGAGAGGTGATCAGGACAAGTTGAAGCTGTATGTGCCTACCGAGGGACAGGCGCAGGAGCAAGAACTTGCTGAGAGAAGAACAAAGCGTTCAAATAATTCTTTCACTTTACTGCACATCAATGTGGGTGAGGAAATTTCCTTTCTTTACGATGAGTCCATCATTGCACGGGTGCTTGACAGGAAAAATCAGGTAGAGTTTGAGGGGGAAAGATATTCTGTCACTGGGCTTGCTGGTAAGCTTCTTACAGAGCGATATGGTTGGTCCGATAATGTCCATGTGAATGGATGGCGGTATTTTACAAAAGATGGAGTCACCCTCAGTGATTTGCGCGATAATATTGAAAGTGCAGATTCTGAGGATGAATGAATCCGTTTTTCTGGCAACACTATGGCAACAAAAGATCAGATAGCCTCTACTATCTGAATAATGAAAAGAATACCAATAATCTGAGCTAAATCCCATAAGCAAATCTGTTTAGAAAACTTCTGACAGGAGCGAGTGGGAATAAATATTTAGTGTTTTCTGAATCCTGAAAAACGTTGGTAATACAGCGTTTTTCAGGATTTTTCTTTTTTAGCGGCTACAAATTGGCTACATTTGCAGCGATTTTTGTAGCCAGAGGCTCACGGCATGATGCCGTCAAGCTGTCTGGCTACCTCCACCTGCTTGTTGGGGTACAGGTGGCTGTAAGTGTCCATCGTTGTCTGTACCTTTTCATGTCCGAGCCGCTCTGCGATCAGCAGCGGAGAGAAGCCCATCTCCACCAGCAGGCTGGCGTGGCTGTGTCGAATGTCATGCACCCGTATCCGCTTCACGCCCGAAGCCTTGCAGCCATACTCCATTTCGTGGTATAGAAAGCTCTTGGTGTAGGGAAAGAGCCTGTCGTCCTTTTGCAGCCCGTAGCAATGGGACATATACTCCTGCAAACAGTTGCAAAGGCCGTCGGGAATAGGGATAGTACGGATGCTTTTCGGTGTTTTCGGAGTGGTGATGATGTCCTCTCTGCCGAGACGCTGATAGCTCTTGTTTACCGTCAGGGTTTTCTTTTCAAAGTCGATGTCCGACGGTGTGAGTGCCAGCAGCTCTCCCTCCCGAATCCCCGTGTAGTACATGGTCATGAATACCGTGTAGCTGGCGGGACGGTCTTTCATGCTCTCGATAAATGTCTGGAACTCATCCTTTGTCCAGAACAGCATTTCATCGGCTTTCTTCTTGCCAATGCTCCCCGCCTTGTGGCAGGGATTTTCTTTCAGCCCATAGTATTTGACTGCGTAGTTGAAAATCGCCGTGAGCTGGTTGTTGATGCACTTGAGATAGGTCTGGGCGTAAGGCTTGCCGTTTTCATCCCGGTAGCTGGTCAGGGAGTTCTGCCATTGGCGCACGTGAGTGGGCTTGATCTCGTTCAGCGGGATTTTCTTGAAGAAAGGCGTTACCTTCAGGTCAATCAGCCATTTCTTGCTGGCAACGGTTGAGGGCTTGAGGCGGTGCTCCATATCCTTGACATACAGAGAGATGAAGTCACCGAAGGTCATGCCGAGGCTGCCCGTAGATTGGCTGATAAAGTCACGTTCCCATTGCAGGGCTTCCTTCTTGGTGGCAAAGCCGCGCTTCTTCTTGTGGATGGTCTTGCCCGTCCAGTCCGTCACGCGGATCTGGGACATCCAGCGACCGGTGTCGCCGTCTTTTGTTACTGACATTTTTACCTCCTTCCCTCAAGAATCAGGCTTTGATCAGGTTATTCACTCGTTACTCTCGCTTTTACCGTATTCCTTTTCCAGAAACTCCGTCCGCTTTGCGATTCGCTCATCGCGGTCAAGCTCCTCCGGCTCTGTGCATTTGACTGCGTTCGCGGCGTAATATGCCAAAGTCTGCTCCTTCCAGCGCTTATATGCTGCCTGCGTGGAGTTATAGGCGCGAAGCTCGCTGCGCTCGTCCTCCCACTGTTCAAGAAAGAGGCACATATCCGCATTGAACTCCGCCGTGCTCTTTCCATCAAAGGAAACCGAGCACTCCCATTGCTTGCTGCGGGGCGGCTTCTGCACATTGATCTTGAAGTCGATGCCCTCTACCGTTTCCAGCTTAAAGAGGAAGTCCATCACATCGGCAAGCGTCCTGATCTGTGTCGTGCTGGATTCATACCCAAGAATATAGGTTGAGGTCGTGTCCAGCAGGTCTGCGATCTGATTGACAACGGCAATCGACACTTCAATCTCTCCGGTTTCGTACTTCTGTACGGTGCGGAGAGATTTTTTCAGCATTTGTGCCAGCTCGGTCTGGTTCAGCCCTTTGCGTTTTCGGAGCTGCTTGATTCTCTGCCCAATGGCGGGATAATCGAAATTGTCCATGTCTGATTCACCTCGTCCATATCATACCACAGAATAAAGCGAATTGCAAGTACATATTTTTATTTTCTAAAGGCTTGACAGATGCATCTTGTATGCGTATAATTAAATATGTACTCAGGGTGCACATTTCGGAGGGGCTGGGGAAAGGGGCGTGAACAAAAGATACGCAGACTGAGGGAAATCACATTGAAACAGGAGGTACTATGAGAGCACAGTTTATCACAGCGTCAGAGGTGGCGGAGATCATGGGCATCAGCCGCAGCAAGGCGTATCAGATTGTCCGGGAAATGAACAGAGAGCTGAAATCCCAGGGCTATCTGACCGTAGCCGGAAAATGCCCCGCCCAGTATTTCAAGCAGAAGTTCTACGGCTTCCAGATTCCCGGAGGTGAGCGCAATGACGGAAAATGAGAAAACGACCGCCCTCATCCCATCTGTTGGAGCAGATGGAGGGCAGCCGCCTCACAATTCAACCTACCAGAGCATACCACATGAAACCTGCGAAAGCAATCCCCCGGAGGAAAATATTGAGGAAATGCGTGAGAGAATCCGACGCATGAACGACCCGCATTATCTTCATACGGTTTCCATGACAGAGCTGTATCAGACCACCTACAAGAGCAGACCGCCCGTCATAGACGGTCTGCTCTACTCCGGGGCATATATCCTCGCAGGAGCGCCCAAAATCGGAAAATCCTTTCTGGTAGCGCAGCTTGCCTACCATGTCAGCACAGGGCAAAGGCTGTGGGGCTATGAAGTCCATCAGGGTACGGTTCTATACCTCGCGCTGGAAGATGATTTCCAGAGAATCCAGAGCCGAATGTTTATGATGTACGGCGTGGCGGATACCGCCAGCCTGCATTTTGCAACGGCAGCAAACAAAATCGGAAACGGTCTTGACGAGCAGCTTGAGAATTTCATAAAGGAACACCCCGACACGAAGCTGGTTATCATTGACACCATGCAGAAGATTCGGGAGGCCGGAGGCGAGGCTTACAGCTACGCCAGCGACTATGAGATCATCGGCAAGCTCAAGCGTTTTGCGGACAGGCACAGCATTTGCATCGTTACCGTTCATCACACAAGAAAACAGCCAGCCGGAGACAGCTTTGAAACGATCTCCGGCACGACGGGACTTCTCGGTTGTGCAGACGGAGCACTCCTGATGCAGAAGAAGAAACGGACAGCATTGGAGGCCACGGTCGATGCCGTGGGGCGAGATCAACAGGATCAGATTCTATATCTGAAAAAAGATGCCGACACGCAGATATGGAGCCTTGAACGGACAGAGAACGAGCCGTATCAGGAGCCGCCCGACCCGGTATTGGATACGGTTTCCCAGCTTGTTTCCTCCGAAAGCAGAGAATGGGCAGGCAGTCCGACCGAGCTTGCGGAAGCGGTGAATACAGGCATGGCGGCAAATGCCCTCACCAAATACCTGAACGTTAAATCCGGCAGGCTGCTGGACGAGTACCATGTGAGGTATGAGAACAGAGCAAAACACTCCGGGCGGCAGGTGAAGCTCACCTATATGGTAATCGACAATGTTGAGTACGAAGTAATCGAATGAGGACAGCGCGACGGCTGCGACGGTCGCGACGGTGGAAATGATGCCATCAAAGCAACCGTCGCAATCGTTGCGACCGTCGCGGAAAGGAATGGATAGGAAAATGAAAAGCGTACAAATCCCCTATGATCTGTTCATCGACCTCGCCATGTACCATCTGCGGGGCGAGGATGATTTTGAAGAAGAAATCCGGCAGGGCTTGGAGCAAAAGCTCGACGCCATGCTGAACCGGCAGCTCTATTCCCGGTACAAAACCGCTCCCAACGAAGAAGAACGGGAGCAGGCGCGGCAGGAGTATCTTGACCGGCGTGGAGTGCCGCAGAGCTACCGATGGACTACTCCTCCTTGGGAGCTGTGACAGGAGCGTGCCACGCTCCTGTTGCTGGAGGACAAGGCAAAGCATTGGCTGACACAGCCCCTCGCATCCCCGTCCCCATCGAAAAACCCGCAGTTTTTGAGATGGATGGCGGAGAGGATTTTCAAAATTCTCTCTGCCTGTGGGCGGCAGCGTTGAAGCAAATTCGATTGCTGAAAGGCTGGCGGTCACGCCGTGGATTTTGCAAAGTGGATACTACTTGCAAGCCACGGCAGAGGCTTCCGCAGAAGCCGCATTCCCCGTTCCCACTCGGAGAGCCCACGATACTTTGCAGCCGCAGGATGAAAGTATCATAGTGGGTTATTACACTTCCGCAGAAGTGCTCCCCCGAAAGCCACCTTGTCCTGCGAAATCTGAAATCAGGAGGTAAATGCCCATGGCAAGAGGCGACGGTATCCATCGTACCAACGCAAGAAATATGAGGCTGACCGCTGCCAGAATCGGCAACGCGCAGCAACACAACGAACGGGAAAAGGGATCCTATGTCAATCAGGATATTGTCCCGGAAAGAACGTGGCTCAATATTCATTTCAAGAAACCGACCGCTGGATATGCGGAGATGTTTGAGCAGATGAAAGAGGATGGGATCATCTCCACCCGCGGACTGAAAGAGGACGCCTTTCTCTACGGCGAGCTGGTCTTTGACGTAAACACCGCCTACTTTCACAACCACGGCGGCTATGACTTCGCAAAACAATTCTACATCGACGCATACAAATCCGCAATAGAAATCGTAGGCGGAGAGCAGTACATTCTCTCTGCGGTCATGCACGCCGACGAGCGCAACCGCGCCATGTCCGACGCGCTGGGCAAGGACGTGTACCACTATCACCTTCATGTGGTCTACATTCCCGTCGTGGAAAAGCAAATCCTGTGGTCGAAACGCTGCAAGGATAAATCGCTGGTGGGAACGGTCAAGGAAACGATACAGCAGGTCAGTATGAGTAAAAAGTGGGATTCCAAGCCCGCGCTGGACGAACATGGGAAACCGCTGCTGAACGCAAACGGAAAAACTGTGCTCCGAAAATCCTATTCTGTTCTGCAAGATGATTTCTTCGCCGCCATGCGAAAGGCAGGGTATGACGATGTGGAGCGAGGCGAGCGCGGCAGCTCCGAGGAACACCTGACGGTGACGCAGTTCAAGGTGCAGCAGGAACAGGCGCGGCTGGCAGAATTCACAGAGCAGAACCGTCAGCAGGAAAAACAGGCAGCAACGCTTGGAAGCAAAATTGAAAAAATCCAGAATCAGCGGGTCGATGTGCGGTCTATCGAAAAAATCGTGGCAACGTCCATTCCCTTCTCATCCAAAGTTGCCGTGGAGCGTGAGGACTTTGACCGACTTTCCACTCTGGCAAAGAAGTACGTTACAGCAGAGAAAAAGGAATCCAAACTGCAAAAGGCGTTGGATGCGGCAAACAAACTGATTGCAAAACTCAAGGCTGAGATTGACGGTTTGAAGCAGGAGATTTCCGATTATAAGTCTGTTCGCGGCAAGCTCCGTGCAGCAGAATTGGAGCGTGAAAATACGGAGCTGCGCGGGAAAATCCGAAGCTATGAGGACGTGATTCAGCGCAATAATCTGTGGCGTTTCTTCCACCCGCACAGAGAAAAAGCGGTCACGAGGGACGAAGCTCGCTGATTCCTGTGTAGAGCCGGAAAAAACGCATTTTATCGAATGGAAGCGCGTCGGACAGGGCCAGACATCGTCCGGCGCGCTCCTGTTTGAAAATCGCCGTTTTCTTCAAGTCAAGATCCGGAGAAAACAGCCGAAAAATGCCACTCCTGTGCGACAGAGGGCAGAAAGGAGAGTTTATGAGAACAGGGCTTACGAAGCAGGAAAAGACCACTAATATTTGGTTTGACGAGAAAGACCCCCTTATCCATATCCGCACCCACAACACCAACTTGAAGAAGCGGCTGCTTGCTTACAGCCGCCGCTACCCGGCGATCTGCCAGCAGACCGACACAGACCCGGACACGGGCTGCATGGAGTTTGTGATTGCAAAGGGGCGTTTCTCTTTCCGTCTGACCGCCCCATACAGCGAGGAACGCCGCAAGGCGGCAAGCGAGGCGGCGAAAAAGAGCAGCGTTCATGGAAAAGTTGCAGTTCAAGGCTGTATAACAGATTGAACGCTTTTAATCCGGCTGGTATAATATAAGTGCATTGAAACTTACCTTCTTCATAAGTGCATTGAAACTTACCTTCTTCAAATCGCATCTTACCTGTCCAAACCTACCACTTACCTAAAAAGCACAGACAAAAAACAGAGCCTGCGCTATAATATACTTGCAGCAGGGAGCGAGGTGATACGAGTGAAAGTTGAAATCAAAATGACCGAAACTGCCAAGGAGCCGTATGCCGTTATCTTCACGAATGAAATGACGGAAGCCGTGCGCCAAGCCGCAGCCATTCTTGAGGGCGCAGTTTCCAACAAGGCGATAACCGTAACGGACAACGAAAGGATCTTTGTCCTGCGCCCGGAGGAGCTGTATATGCTTCGGGTAGAAAACGAAAGGGCAGCCGTTTACACCCGAACGAAACGCTTTGACAGCGGCAGACGGCTGTATGAATTTGAGGATATGCTCGGAGTTAGCTTTATGCGTATTTCCAAGTCTGTACTTATCAACTTACAATACCTTGAGTGCGTTGAGCCGACTTTGGGCGGGCTTATGATGGTAACTCTGAAAAACGGCTGCAAGGAATGTATCTCACGGAAGTATCTGCCCGCTTTCAAAAAATATTTAGGATTATAGGGAGGTGTTCCGCATGAAAAAGCTGCTGAAACAGATTTATTCGGGAATCGGCATGGGGTGCTTCACTTTTGTCGCAACTCTGTTTATCGGACCTGTTTTTGCGGGAGGGGTAGACCGCTTCTTTGCAGGGTACACGGGAGGAGATTTACAGCGGTTTGCAATCTGCTGCATCGTCATATCGCTCGGTTTTTATGTCCCTGCGCTGATTTACTACAACGAAAAACTTGCCCCCTGGCTCAAAACCTTGATCCACACGCTGATTGGTATGCCTGTCTTTCTTCTGACCGCATATTTGGCAGGGTGGATGGAAAACAGCTCCGGCGTTCTTAGGTTTTTCCTGATTGCAGTAGGAACCGCAGCCCTTTGGTGGCTTTGTGCTTTCCTTGGACTTAGAGCGCAGGCGAAGAAGATGAATCAGAAAATAAAAGAGAAGCAGAAAAAGGAATGACCGCTATTACCGCCCATAGCCGCCAAAAGCGCAGCTGACGAAAATCGGTTGCGCTTTTTCGCTTGAACACGCCCCATACAGCGAGGAACGCCGCAGGGCGGCAAGCGAGGCGGCGAAAAAGTGCGGTGTTCATAGAAAAGGCCCAGGACGGTAAGATAATTATGCTTGACAAGTTTGCTTGGCATTGATATAATAATGACAAGAAAACTTGGAAAGGGGCGATTCTGTTCAATGAATAAAGAGAAAATTTTGGAAAGCAGCCGCAGAGAGAACAAAAACAGGGACTTGGCGGAGATGGAAGTAACCGCGCAGGCAGGAAACAGTGCCGGTCGTGTTGGTGCTGCGGTCTGCGTTGTTCTCACGCTTATCTTTCGTATCTTTACAAAAACATACTTTCTGAGTCCGTGGGTTGTTTACTTTAGCATCCTCACCACCCACACTCTTGTAAAGTATGCAAGGCTAAAGAGAAAAACCGACTTGATCCTCGGTATTCTCTATTTAGCGATGTGCCTCACATTTCTTGCCTTTTTTGTCCTGCGGCTTGTGGAGGTCAAGGAATGAATGACGAGCTAAAATTGAAAAACAACCTCAAGGAAGCACGCGCAGAGAAAAAGCTATCCCAAACACAACTGGCGGAACTGATTGGTGTATCGAGAAACACAATCAGTTCCATTGAAACGGGGCAATTCAATCCAACCGCAAAGCTGGCATTGATCCTCTGCATTGCTCTGGACAAGAAATTTGAAGAACTGTTTTATTTTTAAGGAGGAAGCGAATGGATAATATCGCTCTGTTGATCTTAGGCGTGTTCATCTCTTTCCTTGGAATCGTGAACATAATGGGAAATATCAGCACAATACATTCCTACAACCGAAGAAGGGTCAAGGAAGAAGATGTACCGAAGTATGGGAGAGCCGTCGGCACAGGTACACTTATCATCGGTGCATCTTTGATAGCGGCATTTGTCACAGCTTTCTGGAGTGAAAAGGCAATGTCTTTCATTGTTATTCCGGCGCTCGTCATCGGCTTGGGATTTATCTTGTATGCACAGTTCAAGTACAATAAGGGAATCTTTTAAGAGTAATTTTGCAAAGTAATTCAACAAACTTGAATCTGACGGGCAGGCACAGTCTGTGCTTGCCCGCCTTGTCTGCCCAAAAAGCGCGGCAGGCGACGGCAGTCAATGGCGCAAAGCGTTCATCTTGACCATTGACGGCGGTCGGCCGCTGCGCTATAGCCTTTCCGTCAGCTATCGAAAGGCTTATATTCCGTCACTGCTTTCAGGTATGCTTCGGGATCGCCGTTCAGAACCAAGTCTGCATAAGCAAGCGGGTCATTGTAGATCAGATAATCCAGCTCTGACCGCTGGAAGCGGTTATCGGCAACTTCGTTTTCAACGGCGGTGCAGTCAATGGAAAGCTGGCTTCCATCATCAAAAACCAATTCTACGCAGGCTGTGTCTATGTTGAATTGACAGGATATAAGTTTGCTCATGGTCATACCTCCAAGATGTTTTTTGAGGTGAGTCAGACGGTCAATTCCGGGTGATTATTGGCGGGAATCATACCGAAACCCGCTGCAAATCATTCAAAATAAGTCGTTGCGAACGGTTAGTACGTATAAAATAGCTGGCTACAAGACGGCTACAAAATTCGTAAGGAACCTATGTACAGCCCGAAATACGTGGATTATTTGGACAAAAAGCGTATCGAGAGTGCATTTTATAACCCTAAATCAAAGCCCAAGACTTGAGTGGGAATAAAAAACGGGAGCCGAAAAGTCCAGTCATACCAATGGTTTTCCGGTTTCGCCCACCCGTTTTGATAACACTTTGATAACACTTCTTCCAAGTGCCATTATTCTGAAATTCCGAGGGTTTCGGGGTTACAGATGATTTCCGGCGGCTTGGACGAAGCACAGAACCATATTTTAAGCCCGTACCGATGGGTCATCATCGGTACGGGCTTTTTGTCGTTTCGGGCGTTATTGATCCTTCAATCGATCCTTGAACGCCTCCACCAGCGCATCGCTGAGTTGCTGGGATGGGACTTTCACATAGCCAGAGGTTTCATCGTATTTCGGATAGTTATAACGCCACTTGTCATAGTCCTCCCGGTTGATTTCGCCATTGCGGAGCTTTTCCGCTTGCTGCGCCCAAGCAACAAGCATTTCGGAAAGTTCAGCGGCATCCTTCCCCTTCCGGGGGTCAACATGCAGAGAAACGCCGTTCTCACCGTTTTCCACCGTCAGGCCGTAGCGATCCTCCAAGGTAAACAGCGTGTGCATCAGGCCGAGGTAGCTGTCAATGTCCGGAACGGACAGCGCCAGCGGCGAGATACCCAGCGCATCGGCAAGGTTCTCCGTCAGCTCCGCTTTGGGCGATCTGCTGCCGGACTCATACTGCGCCATACGGATGTCGGCGGTCTTTTCCGGGAAACCGACCACCTGCCCCAAGTATTTTTGTGTCATTCCCCGCAGATTACGGAAGAAGCGAATTCTCTCACCGATTGCCATAGCACAACACTCCTCTATGTATCGTGCAATTAGTATAGCATATAGATTTAATTTGTGTCAAGGTAGCAAAAGCAAAAAAGTTAAATATTTTCCTGAAAGCCTCTTGGCAATAGCAAATTCGTTTAGTATAATGGCTATAGCAAATAGCGTTAAGTTATTTGTGAACAACTGAATATCCGTCGTGCGTCACGGTAATGGCGTACCCGCTCGGGCAAATCGGAATGCGGCCAGAAAGTTCTCCGACCCTAAATAAGAGAACCACGACCAAACGAAAGGGGGTGTTCAAATGGAACCGAAATTTCTTCGTGCCGAGGAAGTGGCACAGGAGCTGAGCGTATCAAAGCCCTACGCTTACAAGCTCATCCGTCAGCTCAATGAGGAACTGAAAGCCAAGGGCTTTATCACCATTTCCGGTCGAATCAACCGGGAGTATTTCAATGAACGGCTCTACGGAGCAAGAAAGGAGAATTGATTGAATGGGAGTTTTTAAATGCAAAGAAACCGGTACCTGGTATGTAATGACCCGCTACCGGGATTGGAAGGGCGAACGCAAACAGAAATGTAAGCGTGGCTTTGCCACCAAGCGGGCAGCACAGGACTGGGAGCAGAAATTCCATATGCAGAATGCTGCCGATATGGATATGACCTTTGAGGCATTCTACGAAATCTACACCAAGGATATGAAGTCCCGGCTGAAGGAGAATAGTTGGATCACTAAGCAGAACATTGTGGAAACCAAGATTCTCCCCTATTTCGGCCGGCGGAAGATCAGCGAGATCACCACCAAGGATGTGATCGCCTGGCAAAATGAGCAGCTGGCGTTTCGGGACGAAAAGCACAAGCCCTATTCCCAGACGTATCTCAAGACGCTGCACAATCAACTCAGCGCCATCTTCAACCACGCTGTTCGGTTTTACGATCTTCGGGCAAATCCTGCATCGAAGGTGGGAAATATGGGCAACGAGGAACGCCGGGAAATGCTGTTCTGGACGAAGGAGGAATATCAGAAGTTTGCCGTCGAAATGATGGATAAGCCTGTTTCCTTCTATGCTTTTGGAATGCTGTACTGGTGCGGTATCCGGGAGGGCGAGCTGCTGGCATTGACCCCGGCGGATTTTGACTTTCAAAACAGCACTGTACGAATCAACAAATCCTACCAGCGGCTCCACGGCGAGGATGTGATTACCAGTCCGAAAACCAAGAAAAGCAATCGTACCATCAAGATGCCGCAGTTTCTCTGCGAGGAAATGCAGGACTATCTGGGAATGCTCTATGGGATAAAAAAGAAGGACCGCATTTTCACCGTAACCAAAAGCTATCTCCATCATGAGATGGACAGAGGCTCCAAGGCCGCAGGGGTAAAGCGTATCCGAATCCACGATTTGCGGCACCCGTATGTCAAGCACACGACAAAAATTTTTAGCTTGCGCTTGATGGATTTTCAAGCACAGGCTTATCCTGATGCTCGGCGAAAAACTCGCGGAGCTTGTCAGCTTCTTCGGGGAGGACAAAGCCGAAGCCCTGTCCGTCCACTCTGCAATAGAGAGCGATTTTCATGACTGCCACCTCAAGCGAAAATGTCTTGGATTTTATATGCGATTTCAATGCGCTTGTCAGAGTACACCAGTACCCGGTCGATCAGCATCTCGGCCAGCTCGGTGGTCAGTGCGTCCGCATCAAAAATCGCCTTGGACGCTTCCATGCGGCTGTCCTGCCGTGCCTGTTCATCCTGTTTCTGCTTCGCCTGTGCCAATACTGCGGCATAGGCATTTTTCGTTTTCAAAAGCAGCTCGTCACACGCGGCCTTTTCCGCCTTGTAGGTGTTCAGGTCAATCTCGCCCATAAGATAGTGTTCGTAAAGAGTGCGCTTGCCGTCTTGCAGCGCCTCGATCTGCTGCTCATATTCGGCGCGTTCCGGTACGGAGGCATCCACCCGAAGCGTACCGTCCGGGGCAAGTGGTGCGGCGGCTTCCATCTGCTTTTTCAGCGTCAGGAATACTGCCTGTTCCAGCTCTGCGGCGTTCAGCCGCATCTTGTGGCAGCGGCTTTCTACGTCCGCCTCGGAATGGCGGCAGTAATAATACGAGGTTTTCTGCATGGTGCGGGACAGCGCATGACCGCAGTAGCCGCAGAAGGCTTTGCCTTTCAGCGGGTAGTCCCGGTTTTTCTTGTTTGGCTGGGAAAATCGGAGCTGGCTGGCCTGCACGGTATCAAACACAGCTTTCTCGACGATGGCCGGGTGATGGTCGGGGATGATGTACCACGATTCTCTGTCCTTCAGGCGGCTTCTGGTGCCGCCTACTTCGAGAACCGCCCGCTTGCCGATCACATACACGCCGGTGTAGCGTTCGTCCTCCAAAATGCGGAGAATGGTGGACGCACTCCAAATCCCGTGACAGCGGGAAATATCGTGGGTATGATTGCCGTGCGCCGCTTTGTACTGGCCGGGGGTGGGGATGTTTCTGCGGAACAGCTCCCGCGTGATGGCGGTGGCGTTGATGCCCTCGGCGGCAAGCTGGAAGATGAGCTGCACAACGGCAGCGGCCTCCGGGTCAGGCTCCATTCTGCCATCGGCGCTTTTGCGGTAGCCGTAGGGACAAATCTTGCTCTGATACTCGCCGCGCTGCATCTTGGCGTACTTGGCGCTCTTGGTTTTGATGGACATATCGCGGCTGTAATACTCGCTGATGAGATACTTGAACGCCACATCCATGCCGCCGGTGTCGCCCTTGAATTTGCTGCTGTCAAAATCGTCGCTGATGGAAATGAAGCGGGTATGGAACAGCGGGAACACGCGCTCAATGAAGTAGCCGGTTTCAATGCTGTTGCGCCCGAAACGGGAAAAATCCTTGACAATGATGCAGTCGATCTGATTGGCCCGCACCAGTTCAATGAGCTTCTGTACCTGCGGACGCTCAAAATTCGTGCCGCTGTACCCGTTGTCGGCTGCTGTACAGAAAGGACTAATAAATTCACGCCGTGCAGGATTCCCGGCGCAAGGTTTCCATCAGAGCTTTGATCTCATCGACAAGGTTCAGCCGAATGTCCATGCGCCCGTCCGGGTAGATGGTGACGGAGTGCAGCAGCTCGATTGAGATTTCTCTGGTCAGCGCCGTAATCCCGGCATAGCTTTTGAAATGCTCGATTACAGCATTGCTGCCGTCGTCGCTGCCGCTTATTTTGCGCTCCAGCTCCAAGACCGTGCGGGAGATTTCCTCTGCCTGCGCCGTCAGAGCTTTCTTCTGCGCCGCGAAGCTCTCGCGGGATATCCCGCCCTCCACCAGTCCTTCATAGAGGTCTTGCAGCCGCTTGTCAAGCCGGGCTTTCCGGCTCTGGAGGGTCTGCAACTGTCGCTGCGCCTGTTTGCGGTCAAGCTGCCGCTGCTCCTGCCTTGTTTGCAGGAGACGGTCTATGCTGACGGCGTATTGGGCATAGACCTGTATGGTGTCGATCACCGCTTCCAGAATATCAGGCTCAGGGATTCTATCCTCTGAGCAGTCAAAGCCGGTATTCAGCCGTTTCATGACGCAGCGGTAGGAGCCGTTCTTCTTATTGTCCCGCTGTATGGCATGACCGCATACGCCGCAGATCACCTTGCGCTTCAGCGGATTCCCGCCGCTCGTCATGACTTCTCGCTCTCTGTATTCCCGCATACAAGTCTGCGCTTTCTCGAACAGCGCCTCCGGCACAATGGCCTCGTGCCTGTCAGGGACGATAACCCAATCATTGCGGGAGATTTTGACCGTGTGGGTGCTGCCTACAATATCCCGGCTTCGTTTGCCGTACACCGTCTTTCCAATATACCGCTCGTCCCGCAGGAACTTTGCGACCAGATTGGCCGTCCAGAAGTTTTCCTCTTGGATGCTGCGCCACGGCGTTCTTGTGCAGCCTGTCTCGACTTTGTAGTTCTTTGGAGAGCTTACGCCCTCACCGTTCAGCGCCGCCGCAATCTCCCATGTTTTTGCACCATCCGCTGCCATTTGAAAGATGCGCCGTATCACCTCGGCGGCTTCCGTATCCACCAGAAGATGATTCTTGTCCTCCGGGTCTTTGACATATCCGTAAGGCGCATAGGGACTGAGAAACGCCCCGCGTTCGGCTCTGGCCTTCTTTGCGCTTTTGACCCTGCGGGAGAGGTCACGGCTGTACAGGTCGTAGATCAGCGTCCGAAACGAAGTATCGAGGCTGTCGATGTCCAGCGGGTTGCTGCTGTCAAAACCGTCATTGACAGAAATGAAGCGTACACCCAGGAACGGGAACACGCGGGAAATGTAGTCGCCCACGGTGAGGTAATCACGACCAAAGCGGGAGAGGTCTTTGACAAGGATGCAGTTGATTTGCCCGCGCCTGACCTGCTCCAGAAGCTCCTTTACCGCGGGACGCTCGAAGTTTGTACCGCTCCAGCCGTCGTCACAAAATTCCAGTATTTCAGAATCGGACAGGTCTGCGTGACTGGACACATATTCCCGAAGGAGGCTGCGCTGGTTGGATATGCTCTCGGATTCATCCTTTTCGCCGGTTCTCAAATCCGCGTCCTCGCTGGATATGCGAAGATACATCGCCGTTCTCATGCGTCAGCGTCCCTCCCTTCCAGATATGTACAGAGCTCCTTGTATTCGTCCCGGTAGCGGAACACGATCTCGATATTGCTGTCACCGTCCACATACACACGCTCAATCAGCGCCTGCGCCATTTCTTTTGTCAAAACATCCGCCCCCCGGAAGCTGCCGAAGGCCGCAAGGAACGGGTTTTCCGGCGTGTGCGCCGCTTCCGCCGCTTGACTGCGTGTCAGAGCCTCGATCAGCCGCTCCGCTTCCTCGGCTTCCGCTTTGTAGCGGCGTTTCAGCGTCATATACTCCTGCTCGGTCATGAGCTGATCCACATAGCTCTGATACAGGCTGTCATACAGGCCGTTGCAGCGCTTGAGTGCCCTTTTTGCCGCGTCCAGCCTGCCTTGCAGCGTCGCAGTCTGCTTTCTGTATTTGGGGGAGCTGTTCACCCTGCGGACAATGGCTTCCATATCGGCGGCAAGGGCGATCTGGGTTTGAATGGCTTGCAGGAGCATGGGGAACAGTGCGTCCTCCCGGATGTTTTTCAGCGGACAGCTGCCAATGTCGTTGGCGTGGGTCGGGCAGATAAAGGTGTACCACAGCTTTTTTTCGTGGCTCACATTCTTGTACCGCACCAGCGGACGCTTGCAGTCGGCGCAGCAGACCAGCCCCTTGAGGATGTTTTCGGTGGTTTCCAGATGCGTGAATCTGCCGAGGTTTTCAAAGTATTCCGCATTTTTGCGTCGGGCAAGCTCCTGCACCTTATCGAATGTCTCCCGGTCGATCAGCGGCTCGTGGGTGTTTTCCACGACGACCCATTCCTCTCGTGGCTTCTTGTATTGCCCCCGGTTTTCGTAAAAGGACTGCCGCTTCTTTCCCTGCACCATGTGTCCGATGTACACCTGCCGGGACAGAAGGTTCTTGACCGTCTGAACATACCAGCTCACGCCGTTATACTTCTCCGTTTTGCATACCCCGGTGTTGTACAGGTAGGCGGAGGGGGATGGTACGCCGGAATCGTTGAGCCGCCTTGTGATTTGTGTGATTCCCATGCCCCCGGCTCGCCACCGGAATATCTGCCGGACAACGGGAGCCGTCGCTTCGTCCGGCTCCAGCTTGTGGGGATTATCCGGTTGTTTGCGGTAGCCGTAGGGAGCCCACGCGCCGATGAAATCACCGTTCTTCTGCTTTGCTGCCAGCGCGGAGCCGGACTTCCTGGAAATATCCTTGCTGTAAACCTCGTTGATGAGATTTTTCAGCGGAACCAGATAACCGTCCGCGCCCCGCTGGGCGGTGAGGGTGTCGAAGCCGTCGTTGACGGCAATAAAACGAACGCCCAGGAACGGGAAAATTCGCTCCAGATAGTTGCCGGTTTCCTTGTAGTTTCTGCCAAAGCGGGACAGGTCTTTGACCACGATGCAGTCTATATACCCTTTGCGTACTTCCTCCATCATCTTTTCAAACTGAGGACGGTCAAAGTCCGTGCCTGTTCGTCCGTTATCGCAGAACAGCCCATACAGGGTAAGCGTTGGGTCATCTTCAATGAACCGTAGCAGCAGGTTTTTCTGCCCTTCTATGGTATCCGCGCCGGGTTTGCCGCTGTCCTCCACGGAAAGGCGGACATAGGCGGCAGTGCGGTATTGCTTCTGCGCCTGTGCGGGAGCTTCCATCGCCGGAATGACCGGGTTTGTCTTTCGTTTCGTTCTTGCCACTTATACCACCTCCCGTATTTGTGATCTTCTGAGAATATCCGTCTGCCATGCAAATTCGTCCGCAAAGCGGAAGCGGACTTCCACGCGGTTATCCCTGTAAATGAGGATGCGGTCGATCAGCGCCACAACGATGCTGCGCTCCAATTCCGCGATGTTCAGGTGCTTTCTGAACTGCGCCATCCATTCCCGGTGCTCGCCGCCGTGCTCCCTGATCTGCGTAAGGGTCTCCTGCAAGGCGTCCATCTGCTTTTCGCACTCGGCGCAGCGTCCTGCGTAATTCTGCTTGAGCCTTGCGTATTCGTCCCGGTCGATGATGCCGTCTGCAAGGCTTTCATACAGGGACATGAGCAGCTTCTGAAGCCGCTCATATTCCGAGCGCTTCTTGTCAAGCTGCCGCTGTACCTTCTGGGCTTCTGCGGTTCTCAAGGGGGCTGTGTCCGTCATGGCAAGAATATCGTCCAGGTCTACTACATCCCGGATATACTGCCGGAGCGTTTCCAGCACAATATCTGCAAGCGCCTCGTCACGCATCCGATGGGGCGAACAGGATTTATCCTGCTTGTGCGCGGCGCAGATGTAGTAGGCGTATTTCTTCTTCCCGGAGGGGACGGTCTTGCGTACCATGCTTGCGCCGCACTCGCCGCAGAACACCATGCCGCTGAAAAGCCGCACGGCGCTGTCGCCGGGGCTGCGGCGGGTATCCAATAAGAGCGCCTTCTGCACACTGTCAAAGTCCCGGTGCTCGATAATGGCTTCGTGGGCGTCCGAAACGATTGCCCATTCGTTTTCCGGCTTTGTGACGCGCTTTCGCACCTTGTAGCTGGGCGTGGTCTCCCTGCCCTGAATGAGTACGCCGGTATAGACCGGATTTTTCAGGATACGAAGCACCGCATTGGCCGACCATAACGCCTGTGGGTTCGCCTTGAAGGAAGTGGCGAATTTCATGCCGAGAGATTTCTTGTATTCCATAGGCGAGAGCACCCCGTTGCGGTTCAGGCGGGCGGCAATGTCCTGCGGACTCATGCCCTCCAGCTTCCACGAAAAGATGTCCCGCACGATATCTGCGGCATATTCGTCTACGATCAGATGGTTTTTATCTGCGTCGTCCTTCAGATAGCCATACACGGCAAATGCGCCGATGTACTGGCCGCTTTTGCGCTTGACCTCAAGCTGGGTGCGGACTTTCACGGAAATATCCCGGCAGTAGGCTTCGTTTATGAGATTCTTGAACGGAATGATAAGCTCGTCCGAAGCGTTTTTCCCACCAAAGCTGTCGTAGTTGTCGTTGACGGCGATGAACCGCACGCCTAAAAAGGGAAATATCTTCTCAATGTACTCGCCTGCGTCCAGATAATTTCGGCCAAAGCGCGATAGGTCTTTTACGATGATGCAGTTGGTGCGTCCCGCCTTTACGTCCTCCAGCATTTTCTTAAAGCTCGGACGCTCGAAATTGGAGCCCGTGAAGCCGTCATCAATTCTGACGGCGTATTCCCGAAGCTCCGGGCGGGTTCGGATAAAGTCCCGCAGCAGCTCCCGCTGCCCGGTGATGCTGTTGGATTCCTCTTTATCCCCGTCGTCCCTCGACAATCGGAGGTAAAGCGTGGCGTTCCAGATTTTTGTTTCCTTGCTGTTTTGCATATTGCCAGCTCCTTTCCTCCAAAATTGTACCTGCATAGTGCATAACTGTCGAGGATGTCGCGGGGTCAGCCCTTCGTGCGGATATATGCTTCCAGTCTGTCCTCCAACGAAATATCCGTATCGGCAAAGCTGACCCTGACCACATATTTTCCGTGCCGGTAGCAGTAGGGATTGCCGATCTGACGGATGAAATCCAGAATACGCTCCCGCTTGGGAAGCGCCGTGTTGACCTTTACGTCGCGGATATCCACCAGCGTATTGTGGTCAACGGTGCGAACATCCATATCGGATGCCGTATATGCGTCCATGCCATACCTCCTTGTTTTGTTTATTCCATGGTTATGATTGGATATATAAATCTATGAGCCCGAGCCGAGGGCAGAAGAATAGGGCTGTGACGGAACACAGCCCCATGGTTTCCGGCCTCGATGCGGATAAAAAGACCCTTCCCTCAGAACTTCATGAGAAGGGTCGAATGCTTGCGCCTGCCGTTGTAGATGCGGTAGAACAGGTTGACGTAGCGCTTTACGCCCCGCAGTTCCTTTTCCGCCTTGCCCGCTGCGTAAATAAACTTGGGCTCGTAGGCGCGGAGGCTGTAAATGAGCCGCTCCCGGTCGTACTCGCCGTGGTACAGCTTCACGAAATGGACGATTCCCTGAATGATTTCCGCTCTCAGGGAATCGGGATCGCCGCCCCAGGCTTCCAGCAGGAGGGTCAGCGCTTCCTTATAAATCTCTGCGCCGACACGCTTGAACTCCGCAAAGGCGGTATTGATGCAGATGATGCGCCCGACGCCCCCACCGCGCTCAAAGCCCACATGAAATCCTGCGTCCTCGGTCGCTTCGTAAAACTCGCCCGACGCCTTATCCTCGCCGCGAAGATTGGCGCGGAGCCTGGCGCTGGGGGTCAGGGCTGCGGAGTAGCCGGTCTGCATGGCAAACAGCAGCGCTTCATCCTGTTCTGTCATGCCATAGTACACCTTGCAGAGGATCGGCAGGTCGTTGTTGCCGTTCATGTGCTTGCGCGCCACAATAGTATGTTGCCCGTCAAACACATAATAGTGACCGTCACGAAAGCTAACCTTCGGTTCGTTGGCGATACGCTCATTGAACCCGGCCACGATCTTTGCCACACGCTCGGTGTTCAGCTTGCGCTGGTACGCATCGGGAATCTCCAAATCCCGGCTGCTGACCTCCATCAGCTTGTAGAGTGTCTTAATGCTGTTCATTGTCTGTTTCTCCTTCCAATTTGAGAATGTATTGTTTTGGCTCCTGCATGATTTCAATGACCTGATCTTTGTAGTCCGGCTTTTCCAATAGACCGGGGAAGTTCGTAAAAAGCACGTCGCATGTCTCGACCATGTTCCGCGCCGTATAGCGCAGGCTTACCAGTGCCGAATCCTCCGTGACGCGCTTGGAGTCCTTCATATCCTCGTAGCTTTTGTCGATAGTCGCATAAACCTCTTGCTGGCGCTTTGTGCCGCTCCGGGCAGACTCCTTATCTGCTTTGGGCTTCTTTTCCGGGATCACCCTGAGCTGCTCCGCTTTTTCCCGGCGCTCCTCGGGGGCAGCCTTGGCGATAGCCGCAACGTCGGTCTCCCTGGGCTTGTATTTACCCAGCAGCAGGTCATTCTTGATGCCGGGAAGGACTTCCTCGGCGGCATTGACGCCTTTGGCGTATAGGTCTGCCCGCATAACATAGCTCTCGCTCGTTTTTGTATCCTCAGCTATTTGAGCACGTGTCATGTGTGAAGAAATCAACGGTTCGTTTTGAACCGTTGATTTTACCTGCCCACTTTTACGGTCTCCGCCGTGTGCTTTTTTCTCAGCGTCATACCGTTCGCCTATGAGATATTTCTTCTGCTGGGGTGTCAGATTTCGCCGTCCGAGCTGGTTCTTGCAAATCCAGGAAAGGGCTTCGTAGCGGTTGCTGAACTGCTTTTCATGGGTGCGGAACTCGATACCCGGATGCGCCTGCGCGATGCGGTAGCGGTTGTGACCGTCCACAATCGTATCGTTCCAGACAATGAGGGGCATGAGCACCAGCCCTTCCTCTAAGATGTTTTCTTCCAGCTGGGAAAGCTCGTCATCTGTCAGCGGCGGGCATTTTGCCTCAAATTCAGGGTCTATGGTCAATACGGGATTCATTACGGAGCCTCCATTTCCTCGGGGACGTACAGCCCGAGAGCTTCCTCGATGGCTTCCCCGATCTCATCCATCTGCTGCCGGGTCATCCTGCCCAGGTACTTCTTCACGCGCTGCTTGTCGATGGTCTTGATCTGCTCCAGCAGCACCATACCGGGAAGCTCCAGCCCGTGGATGCGCTCGGCGTAGTAGTGGGTAGGCTGGGACGGCTTCTTGCCGGCCTTGGACGTGATGGGCGCGACGATCAGCGTGGGGCAGTAGTAGTTGCCGGTGTTGTTTTGCAACACTACGACTGGGCGTGTGCCGCCCTGCTCGGAGCCGATATACGGGTCGAGGTTGGCGAGGTACACGTCGCCCCTGCGGTAAATCCAGTTTTCCTTCATGCGGTTTCTCCGTTCCTTTCGTTCGTTTCTTTCGATATTCCTCAAAGCGAGAAAGCAGGTCATGTCCAAATATCTCTCGCTGTTGTATCTGTCCTGTGCGTTCATATTGCGTCTCCTTGTCCTTTGTCATTTTGGTTTTTCGGGTATGTACGCTCTCAATTTGTCCTCGACGCCCCGAGAGCAGGGAGAGCATCAGACGGCGGTGTGCTGCACCGCTCCATAGGAATCGAACCTCCCCGCCTTCCTTGTGGCCGGGCCGCGAATTACGGAAGTATCATTGTCCCCAACACCTGTCGTCGCCTCCACCGGGAGCAGCCCGGCTTTTATCGTGTAAGCTGTATCGCTCGCTCATTTCTGAGGTCGTGGCGCACTCACGAAAGCGGCTCAGGGGTTCAGCCCATAGCGTTGGGAATGTGCCTGATGCCTGGATATTCAGTTTTCAAGGTTCGCTGAGCCGTAAGGCTCTGAGAAAACTGAATCTCCGTATCCCTTGCGGTGAGATTTGTCCTCTCACCTTTCAATGGACATTTTTTTGCCCTTTGTCAGGTATCACGCAAAATATATTTTTGCTTTTTTGCGGATCAGTGCGATTGCGTCATGCACGCTTTGCCTGGTCATGCCGTGCTCCGCAGCATATGCGGACTGGCTTTTCCCCTCGATGAGGCATTCCCGAAAGATCGAACGCTGGCTGTCCGTCAGCGTTTTGCAGAATGCGCCTGCGAGTTCTGCCGTGAGCACCTCGGAGTCGATGCGCTGCCGCGTATCCCACAGCCATGCGGCCTCGTCCATGCTTCCGCCGTCGCGGATGGCGTCAAGGCTCAGAACCGGCCCGATGGTCTGCTGTTTTGCGTACTCCCGGCGCATCTGCTTTTCCTGACGGAGCAGCAGCCGCATCACCTCAAGGCTGACCTCCGTTTCCTCACCGGTGGCCTTGATTCTGGCGAAATACCTCTTTCTTCCGTTTTCCTCGATTGCCCAAAGGTCGTAATCGAACTCCTTTAATGTTTTCATGCCGTGATCTCCTTTGAATTTGGGTGAAATCAAAAATTCGGAGCTCACGGGTAATGGGTGTTGTACTGTTCAAAGCGGCGTTTCATGGAAAAAGTCCTTTCCCGAGCCAAGCCGGGAAAGGACTTTCAACGCCGTACAAAGAAATCGAGCAGCAAAAAAGCGCCGTCAAAGCAGACCGAACCCATTTACCGGTTCAGTCTGACTTTGTACGGCGCTTGGCAGTCTCCTCAGAACGAATCTGATTCTCTCCGCTTGCTCGATTAAAAGTCGTTTTTGTATTCAGTTTATCGTTTCTGCCTCGGTTTTCCGGAAAGCAGGCGGCAGACGGCCTGTTTCGCCTTCATCCTGCGGAAGCAGCCCAGATTGATGGGATACTCCGACTTGCATTTTCGGCAGTAGACCATTTTGTGTCCCGCTGCGTCGGAGAACACCTTCTCCACCAGAAAGCTGCAAAAGGGGCAGTGGATCTCCCGGAGGGTCAGCGCAGCGGATTGCCTGCGGGAATCGGACAGCCTGCGCGACACATCCGGCGAGAGCTTACGGGGAGCGCTTGCTTTTCTCATCCTGCGCCACCGTCCTGTCCCAGCCCCATTTCCTCCGTGATGTACTCTGCCAGCGGGCGGTAACACAGGCAGCCCAGCTCCCGCAGCCGAATGAGAAAGGCGGAGAAGGACACGCCCATGGCGTTGGCCATCTGTTTGATTCGGAGCTTGTCCGCCGTCCGCAGAACGCTGTCTCCATATACGGGGATGCGGTCTGTGCATCCGTACATGGAAACTACATTGCGAACCATGAAGCGGGGCATAAGGAGGGCTGCGCCCATGCGATCGACCTGCGTTTCCCGGAAGCTGAACAGGTTTTTGAAGTCCTCCTGAGAGTAGATGCGCTCGATATCAAACTCTCTGTGGAAAGCAGCAGAGGGAACCGCCCTGTCCATGATGTAGTGGGCGCACTCGTGGCTGATGGTGAAGCGCCGTCTGCCGCTTTCGTGCTCCTGCCGCAGGCAGCGCTCTATCACGATGGTTCCTCCGGGATACACGCGCCGGACAACGACCCCGTTCTCGTAGACGCGCAGAGGGGTCACGCCGTCCGCAATGAAGCCGATTTTGTCGCTGTCCTCCTCGGCAAAGCTGCGGTACAGCAGGGGCAGCTTCAGAAAGTCCGTAACGAACCCCTCGATGTCCACGCAGCAGGTGCGCTCCGCTTCCTTCCCGAGATATTGGTGAATTAAACCTTCGCCCAATTCGTCGAGTTCCTCATAGGAAAAAATCCTCATGTCTCACAAACACCTCCTATGGGGAGCGGTCAACATACCAGCGCTGACCCTCCCGATACAAATATCTTACCGCACGACCGATCTTGACGGTGTAGCGGACGCCTTCAAACTCATCGTGAGAAGCAGTACAGGTATGAAGCACCTTTGTCACCTCCCACTGTCTGCCGTCATGCCAGCGGATGAGAAGCGGGCGGATCACGCCGTCCGTATCCACCTCCGCGCTGACGGACACATATTTTTTCTGCATGGGCAATACCTCCGTCAAAGGGCTTTGATCACATGGGTGGCTACGCCCTGTACCCGAAGCCCGGACACATAGATATCCTCCATGTCTTTGTTCTCCGGGTGGAGGTAATAGCTCTGCCGGTCATCGTCATATAAGAGCCGCTTCAGCGTGTTCTTGTCCTCGTCGGTGAGGGCAACGACGATCTCTCCGACCTGGGCGGTGTGCTGTTGCCGGATGATAACCAAATCCCCATCGTCAATCTGCGCCCCCGTCATGGAGCTGCCGGAGGCGCGGAGGGCGTAGAAGTCTCCCTTGCCGAAGAAGGACACGGACAGGGGCAGGTATTCCTCCACCTGGGCTTCCTTTTCCTCCGGCGAGCCGCAGGGGATAGTTCCCACAATGGCGGCGGGGCTCACCGCCGGATTCATCCTCCGGATCCTCGGCGTGGAGAGCGTGCCGTCTTCGTAGAAAACCATATCCTTCTCCGCCATTGCTACAAGGTATCTGTGTGCGGAGGAAACCGCGATCTTCATGGCTCCGGCGATCTCCCGAACGGTAGGGGTAGAGGAATACCGCTCGAAGTAACCTTCGATGTACTCCCGGATGCGGAGCATAAGCTCCTCGCTCTTGCGTCTCATGGTGTATGATCTCCTTATCTGGAACAATAGTTCCTGATAGCGCTATTATACACATAACTCGGAGAAAATCAAGGGGAAAAAAGAAGGTGTGCAATCAGATGCACACCTTCCGCAAAAAATCCTCAATATTTAACCTGGCAGCCATATAAGAGGGCATTTCAGCGGCTGATTACCGTTCGCTGAAGCTCTCCAGCATCCTGCAAAAGCCTTCCACGGCCTCCTGCGGCGCTGTGATCTTCATCTTTCCGCCTGAGGCGAATACCCAGCCGTAGAAATCGCTGCTGAGATTGACCGTTGCCTCCACGCTGAAATGAGCCTCGTCCACGACCTGCGAGGGAACATCCTCCCCGAAGCGGTCGATGATGCTGTTCATGAGGGCGTTTTCGCACAGCAGCGTAACATGGCATGTTTTGCCGGCAAGCATGGAAAATTCCTGTGTAAAATACGCCGACACATCGAAATCCTCGGGCTTTTGAAGGGCAGCTTCCTGCGTGACCTGCAACCCGTCGATGCGGTCTACTCGGAACTTTGCAATCTGCTGCCGATGGTCGTGGAAGCCTACGAGATAGTAAACATCGTTGTTCCAGAGCAAGGCATATGGGGAAACGGAGTAAAGCTGTCCGTCATGCCGGTGGATGCGCTCTTTGGCGGGGGAGTAATCGAAGTAGCGGAAGGAGATTTTCTTTCGCTCCGCGATGGCAGTCTGGATTCGGTCTACGCTGATGTAGACGCTCTCATTGACAGCCTTTACCCGGCTGTCGATGTACAGATGCCTTTTAAGCAGTGCGGCGTCGCCCGGAGCGGCAAAGGCAGTCAGGCGTTTGACCAGCTCTCTGCTCTTCTTCGGAGTAATGAAGCGGGCGGACTGCACCGCATCAATCAGCAGCTTGACCTCCGGCGCTTCAAAGTGACGGGTCGCCACATGGTAGAGGTTCTGAACCCTGCGGTCTTTGACAATATCCACACCGAACTCTATCAGCTGTTCGATGTCTTTGCGGAGTGTTCTTGGATCGGCGGTAATCTCATATTGCTTTAGAACCGCAGAAATATCCGCAAGGGAGACCGGGAGCGCTTCGTCCGTGGTCTCCCAGAGATATTTGAATATGATGAGTGTGCGGTTTGTGAGTGCCATGTTGTCCTCCAAGCTTATCTGCGGCATCCTGCTAACTGATGTGATTATCGTGATAAAACAGAACCTCGCCAACCTTCTCTTATTCGCTATTATATATTTATTAGGGTTTAGCTCTTTTTATGTAATTTATCGTTTTGCGTTCACTTGTTGATCCATTTATTTTGCTCCTATAAGTTGTAATATCCGAGCTCTCGCGATGCCTCATTGACCGACTGTGTTTGCAAATATTCGCAACATTTAAGACAAATCTCAACGAGCGTTTTCTCTATGCTACTCTTCCTGCACCGGTAACCCTCAATGATCTCGGTTTCAAAGGACACACACTTAAGACACGTCATGTACAGCGAAACGTTGCTGCTATTCGTCGATAGGTTCCAGTCATAGTGACCGATGCAGTAGCCATAGCGAGCCTAGTTGCTCTCGTAACGACCAGACTGAGTCAACTAATCTGCCTTCGACCATGTATTTTACAGCCATCCAGTTGTGCAACGGATGGCTTATTGTCTGTCCTATCCATATCCAAGTCTATTTTATGCTCGGGTGTTATATTTTAATTAGTTGCGATTTTAATTAGTTAGATAGTTCGGGAACAAAGATAATGCTTTTTTCTATTAGCAAAGATAAGAATTCACTAAGCTTATCCTTCATTTCATCCTCAGGCATATTGAAATGCTTCGATGCCTTTCGGACAATAACATCAATTTGCTTGCCTCCGTTTTCTTCAATTAGGTTAAACAAATACTTTGTTTCTTTAGAAAACTCAAAAACTTCACTGGTTGCACAATCAAACACAAGAAGTTGATCGTCAGTTTCTATGGGGAAAACTCCTGATTTCAAAGGATAACTATTTGTTACCTCGCTTGCTTTTTTCAGAGTTTCTTCTATATGGTCCCAATAAATAACCCAATGCTCCCTAAAGAGAAGGCATAATACTCTTTGTGCATACGTAAATAAGTGCTTTGTTACGTTACTATATGCAGCTTTCCGCTTTTCTTCATATTCATTATCCACATCAATTCTCTCAAATTTATAATTTAGAGAGGCACTGTCTGGATAATCCTTATCTAATATTCTGATTTTGTATTTCTCGGGTTCTTTAGCGATGGGAGAATGCTTTCCTAAAGAGAATTCTGAGCAGCCCTGACAGGCTATTATATCTTTATTTCTTATGACAAAATCGACTGTTTCTTGATACTCTTCTATGGTTTCTGTTGGGAAACCACAGATAAAGAAGCAATGAGCGCCTATGCCGACCATCTTCGCATCAGTAAGGATTCTCTTAGAGACATCTACGTGTGTGCCTTTGTTCATTAGTTTAATAACACGATTGTTAATACTCTCCAATCCAAAGAATAAAATTGATAATCCTGCTTTATGCGCAGTTTTGAGAATATCATAAGTGAGCCCTCTATCCAAGCGTGCATCGGTTGACCATTTTATATCAGCTCCATCCTCAATTAGTCTGTTCGAAAGTCCTAATAATCCAGACGGGCTCATTGCTTCATCGCGAAAATTAATATATCTAACATTATACTCGTCGATATAGTTATTGATATCAAACAAAACCTTATCCACATTTGCGGGCCGATAGTCGTTATTGTAAACGAATGAGTGGTCACAAAAGGTGCATTTGCACCAATAACACCCTCTGCAGCCTAGGAGCGGTAATGAAGGAACAGGTGAAAGATATCTACCAATATCTGCTTTATTGAATACAGGCGTTGGTAAGGCACAAATCTCCGGATTACTAATAGGCAGGTTGTTATATGTTATTTCCTTATTATCGTTCAAGTAGAAGAGCTGAGGAACATCTTGTATGGAGGATCTTCCTTCAAGATAGTCGACCAATGCAACAATTGGTACTTCCCCTTCATTAACTATAACGTAATCAACAAACTCGAAAATGTTTGGAAGGTTGTTCCTATCGGCAAACCACCTTGTAGGTACGCTCCCACCCAACACTATTTTTATAGCAGGGTTTTTCTTCTTTATCATTCCAGCGAGCACAAAAGACGGAATTATCTGGTTTATTCCCGTAAGAGAAATTCCGATCAGATCAGCCCCATCGATTAAATCATCTATATAATATGATGTCAATAATTGAACGAGGCTTCCAGTCGACTCCGAATATGCATCTTGTGCACATTTCAAGATACTGCTGAAACTATCCCTATCGTATGTAGAATCATAAGTGTAGTGATCAACCGCTTCACCAGGGAAAGCGGCGTTAATAATTGAGAAAGCCATAGCGATAAAATAACAACACTTTTCATAAACTAAGATGTCAAGTGCCTCATTGCTCCGCATTATGTTCTTTTGTTCTTCGATATTTTCACAAACATATTTTCCAATAGCGTCCAGATAAGGAACGACCTGCTGGTCATCTATTTCGACAATGTCTTCATACTTATGAAGGCAATAGTCAAGGAAATCCTTCGAAAGGATTCGATCTGTAAACTCTAAATTTAAATCGATCTGTTCAACATCTTTTCCGTGCATTCTCAGGAAAGCAGTCAAGGATGGTAGGCTCAAATATGGAGCGCTACAAGTCCAGAACCCAGGAAACACAAGTTTAGTTTTCATAATAACGGAACCTCCTGTTTTTCTATTTAGTCCTCTCCACTTTACCGTACCCAGTTATTACAAAAACTTTTTGAAAATACTGGGTGTCAGAAAAATTGTGTTCAATGATAATAACCGTTTTGTTCCTCAATTCTTCTTTTATGTTTACCCAAAGTCTTTCTTGAGTTCTTTTGTCTATCCCCACAAAAGGCTCGTCAAGAATAACAATAGGAGCTGCACAAGCAAATATCATTGCTAAACTTAGACGTCGTCGTTGACCGCCAGAAAACGTAACTGCATTCTTTTTAAGTGATGTATCTAAACCGTTTTTCCCGGGACTAAAAATATCATCATAAAGCTCAACTTTTTTGAGTATTTCTTCGATTTTATAGTCCGGAATATCCGGATCGATTCTAATAAAATTCTCTCGAATACTTGCTGGGAAAAATAGATCCTCTTGGGTAATATAAGCTATGCTTTTTCTTAATGCTTTCAAATTATACTGATTAACATTCACACCCCCGATCTCTATGCTTCCGCTGGAGCATGGAAAAAACCGCTTGATTAGTGAAACGATGGTTGATTTTCCGATGCCGCTTTTTCCTACTAACAGTACTTTTTCATGAGCGTCTATTTGGATGTTAACGTTTTTTAGGACATCATGAGTTCCGTATGAAAAACTAACGTTTGAAAACGTAATGCTGGGGGAACAAATAGAAGCAACACCATTTTCGCCAACATACTCTTCATTGTCGTTGTTATAGTACTCTATGTATCGTTCAATTCCAACTAGTGATTCATTCATATCATTAAGCGTTTGAATGATGCTAATAAACGGTTGATATAATAATTCAAGATACGAGTAGTATGCAACCAATGCTCCAATAGTCATTTGCCCACGTTGAATTAGCTGTGCTCCATAAATAAGGACACCAAGCTGGTTGAACTGGGTGACAATCTGTACCCCATTCGTTACAAAAGCTCCAGTAATAGCATATTTTAAGCTCAATCTCTTAATTACCTTGTTCCTTTTTTCTCCTGCTTCTTTTTCATAGTCCTCTGAACAGATGTTTTTCACCTGTTTAATGCTTCGAATTGTACTCATATAAAAATCAGTGAGTTTTCCGCTTTCTTCACGAGCCTTTTGAACCTGAGTGAAAAAGCGTTCCCTTGTTTTCATATAGATAATAATGAAGGCCGGAACAGCAATAAGCGAGAAAAGCGCCATGACAGGATGGATGGTAAACAAGATCACAAAAACAATTACTATCGTTCCACCAGAGGAAATTAATCTTTCTAAATAGATAGATGGAATTGTATGAAGCTGCTCTGGAGATCGCATTAGTCTATCAACTATTTCTCCGTCACCAGTGGAGTTAAAGAACTCCAGATCTTTTTTTATTATGCAAGAAAAGAGGGAGTCTCGTGCTTTAGCTTCAATATTTGCAGAAAAACGATTATACAGAATATTAGTTGCAATGCTTAACATCCTTGATATAATAATGGCGAGCCCCATGAAAATCACAAACTCAGTGAACCTATCCCACTGATTTGCGCCTAAAACATCATCTATTAAAAATCGAATAATTAACGGCACTATAAGCGTTAGTGCTACCACACACTCTGTTAAAAGGATAAATGCAATGTTTTGCCTCATAAATGGTCTGATGTTTGGGTAGCACTTTCTCAACAACAGAAGAATCCTCTTGAGCTTCATAGCTTTATACCATCACTTTCGTATTCTGAATACTAATAAGAGGTTGTAGTCTCCCATTTCCATTCAAATGCTTTGTTTCTTCAACAAACAGAAGATATAAAGCATTCATCCTCGACCTAAAACCACTAATTTTTATTGTAGTTGTGATTGTTATTATTATTGGCTAATGACGCCACTCCCGATGCGCTAACAGCCAACGGAAGCTTAATCTGCTTAATTAAACCAAAATTCACTTTTGTACCTCCTTAACTATTGTTTCTAACTATCTTCGAATTTAATCGGATACTACAACCCCTTTATATCATATGTATAACTATACAACGATTCGAAACCTGAAACAGGTTACAGCTTTTTCAAAAAAGGTTTGCAACAATTGAAAACTACAGGATATATGCTATAATTTCCACAGCAGAAAATCTACACTGCGCAGGAAAGGAGCTGCTATGAGCAGACGCTTTGACTTCCTTGTTCTTCATCTTTTGAGCAAGGAGAAAATGTATGGGTTTCAAATCATTAAAAGCTCATTGATGCTACCAACGTTGAAATCGAGATGAAACCAGAACGCTGTATCCGTTGCTGCAAACGCTGGAAAACAACGGTTATATTGCCGCAGGCCATGTTCCCATAAATGTGAAAGGGATCGAAAAGTCTATCATATAACCGGAAAGGGGCGGATATACCTTTCCAATCAAAAGGAGCGGTGGCTCAGATGTATGACCATTGCCAATAAAATAATTGACCTTTGATGTAACCTATTTGCCTTTTCCCATCGTTATATGCTTGAGGGTTCCTTGAGAGGAAGGAGAATATATGCTGGTTCTATACATGAGCTTTATAGACGACGAAATACACCGCCGTCTATTTGAGGAAATATACATCACCTACCGGAAGCAGATGTTTCTTGTTGCCCGCGCCGTGTTGAGCAACGATTCCGATGCCGAGGACGCCGTCCACGATGTTTTTCTGAAGATTGCAAAAAGTCAAATGCAGAAAATTGGCAGCATCCAGGAGGCGGCGGATGTAAGAAGCTATCTGTTGAAGGCAACTAAGCATCAGGCTATCGATCATTTACGCAAGCAGCAGCGTCAGCGGACTGTCATGAATGCGGAACGGGAGGATGCACTGAAAAGCATAGTGGAGCTGTCAGATGACCAGATTGTGGACATGATCAGCAACGGCATGGCATATGACCGCATCCTTCAGGTCATTGCGTCACTGGATGACATCTACAGGGACGCCCTGTATGCCCACTTCGTGCTGGAGCTGTCCATACCGGAGACGGCAAGCCTGCTAAATTGTAAGACAGCAACAGCAAAGCAGCGGCTGGTTCGCGGAAAAAAGCTTTTGCAAAAGCAGCTATTGGAGGAGGAAAAGATATGACCGATAACTTGTTAAAAACAGCCCTTCGGGAGGCCGCCTCCCGAGAATTTGCAGGTATACCGCAAAGCGATGGCGATATCACCTACACGTTCTCGCCTCGCTTTACCCGCAGGATGAATCGGCTTACCAAGGCTGAGAAAAGCTGGCTCTGGCGTATGACAAGCACGGCCTCCAAGCGGGCTGCGGCAGCGGGTATTGCCATGATGCTAATTGCCCTGACTGCTTGCAGCATTCCGGCCATTCGGGAGCCTGTGGCGACCTTCTTCAAGGAGACCTATGAGAACTGCGTTCACTTTTTTACCGGAAACGCCGGAGCTGACCGAATCGCGGAGCGTTATACTCTGACGGAACTGCCCGATGGATTTGAGGCGGTCTATACCGTGGATAATGATGCGAGCTTCACTGTGGTGTACCGAAATGAGGATGGAGAGGAGATTATACTGTCACAGAGCGTAGGAGCGGATTATTGGATTGACATAGATACCCAGCACGGAACGCTTACCGAAATCGACCTGTCCGGCGTCACCGTGACCCTCTATGAAGCCGATGGCTGCATGGTTGCCCTGTGGCAGCAGGATGAGTACGCATTCGATCTCACCGTATACGGAAGCCTGGATCGGGAGCGAGTGCTCCGCCTGGTGAACTCCGTTCAACATCCATAACCTCGCAGGCCATGCGGGGCCGCTGCCGATTTGCTTGCAGCGGCCCCGTCATTTTTTTACAAAAGGCTGTAACCTGTTTCCGCAGCTGATGCGTTGTATAAGTATCAGAGGGATTTCCTCAGTGGGGGTCGCAGATTTGTCCTGCGACAAAGCAACGAAATCGAATCATAAGGAGGTTATTGACATGAAAAAGTTCGTTTCCCTTTTCCTTGTTGTGGTGCTATGCCTTTTAACGGTTCCCATGCAGGCATTTGCTTTAGAAAGCGATTTGCACGCAGAAGAACACACACAGGCAGAGCAGACAAGAGGATGCAGTCATCCGGAGATTATTGTCTATGAAACCAATCCTGACGGCTATGTATCCGTTGGCAGTAATGGGCACAAAATGCAATATAAACACAGCGGCATATGCACAAGCTGCAATCAGACTGCATCGATGTATACTTATGGGGCTCTTGAGGCGCACGCTACGCCAAGTATCTATGCAGCCGAATGCAATGGGACATGGCAAACGCACCACTATTATTGCCGCCCGTGCGGAGGTAATGAAACAATTAGGCAAATGAGATGCCCCGCTGGACCTCATACGGGAGGCTGCACCGTTCTTCCTGTTTAACTGTTAATCATATTGTGTGGCGTCAAATTCCGTTGGCGCCACACAAAGGAACTTCTACAGAGTGAAGATAAATATGAAATCTTTCCTTGTTTTGTATAAAAAGAGGCCCTTGTTTCCCATCACGCTCTCGCTGCTGCTATTGTTTGCAGTCTCTCTAAACGTGATTGGAGCGGCCATGTTGGCGAGTGCCCATAGGCAGAGTGTGGAGATCAGTAACGAATACGTTACCATTGCTGTTCCCCCCGATAGAAGGCAGTATACATGGGAGGAGGGGGAAAACGGCATGGCAAAGGATGAACCGAGTATTCCGCACTATTTGGCACACGAGACAGCAATGAAAAGTGGCTTTGTGGAGGATGTAGATTATAGATATATCCTCGGCGCAGAGGTCATGGGAAGTAAGGCTATTTCGTCCGGGTATAGTAACGTGATGGATTATAACGCTTATTTTGACAATCCATGCTACAATATGGCCATTTTTGCGGTCAAATGTGTAAAAAGTGAGATGCCAAGCACGGATAAAGATGCTACCCTAATTGATCCTGGCTCCACGGCTTATTATTTGGTTGAAACAGAAATTATCGATGTCATTTCACTCGCGGACGGCTACCCTGACATTTATGATAATACCGCACTGGTCAATGCACATGAGCACGGTGTCGAGGCGCATCAAGTTAAAGCAACCGTCCCGGCTCCGGCAACAATGCGTATATACGGAACGCTGTTTACCCCCAATGGGGAAATCCCGTTTCAGCAAGGGAGGACCTATCTGATCTATGGATTCTATCATGATTATCCTGTCGATACCATTAAAACTCCGACATCGGTTATTACAGGAAGAATTCTGGATTCCGGGCGATATTTCTACCTCCTTGATGAGACAAGAAAATTTTTGCATCTCACCGGGACAGTAGTCACAAGCCCCGATTTCGAAAGGATTTATGACGATGCGCTGCAAGTAAAGCGCGATTATATGGATGATGGCACACCATATTACTATCCGAATGAAGAAATGCTTCCACGCTGGGCAGAATACAGCGGTTCTTGGGAGGAATTTCTCGCAGGCAACGAAGGGCAAGTATGGCGTGAGGAAATCATACCGTTGTGTCATGTCAACCAGAGCAGTGCAACGGTGATTCTTTCAGATAATGTACAGAGTATGTATGTTTTCAACACAGGAATAGCGGGTCTGATAGAGGGACGCTTCTTCGATGCAACAGACTATGCTGAAGGAAGCAATGTCTGCATGGTCAGTGCAGCATACGCGCAATACAATGATTATCAGCTCGGGGATAAGCTTACACTGGACCTCTACGATACCGGATTCTATGCAGGTGATGCCATACCGCGCGGACCATGCCTGCCTGAAGATCGTATGAATGTGACGGGTGAATACGAGATCGTAGGCATCTATTCCGCGCCGGAGTTTTCCCTTGGCGAACAGTTGATTTGTGCAGATACGATTCTTGTGCCAAAAAAATCCGTCCCCGGAAATGAAAGCTTTGGAAGCATTCCGGTTAACCGGTTGATGACCTCATTGATTTTGAAAAACGGGACAAAAGAACAGTTCCTTGCATATATGGATCGAGCAGGACAGAAAGATGCTTATCTGTGTTTCGATCAGAGCTTCCGTGCTGCCGAGATCAGCTTGGACGCTGTGCTTCAAAACGGACGGCAGCTCCTTTGGACTGGCGTTGCTGCATTGATCGTTGCATCTGCTCTTGCACATTTCCTCACGATGCGGCGCTTTGCACCATCGGCTAAGACCATGCGTATACTCGGCATCGACCGCAAAGTCGTGACCAGACAAGCGTTGGGAGCTTTCCTTACGATCGATGCATTGGCCGTCATTCTTGGCGCAGGTCTTTCTGCTGTACTGTTCTCAATAATCACGGAAAAAGCACTTGCACGCGCCCTTGCCCCCGATCCGCTTGCAATCATTGGCTCTGCTACTGCGGCGTTTCTACTGCTTGCTTCATCGTCATTGCTGTGTGCAAAACTGCTTTCAAATATACCCCTTATGCAAACTGGAAGGAACAGGAGAAGCCAAAGATGAGTATGTGGCAAGCGATAAGCTCCGCAATGATGCGGCGAGAACGCTGGACAATCCTTCTAATACTTATAGCATTGCTTGAAACTGGAGCAGCTATGGTACTCTGTATGCTGGCGGCACGGCAGGAATCTGCGCTGGAGAAAACAATCGACAACACGGTGATTCCCTGCGTGGTGACGGACGCATACGGGCTGAATCAGGACAACCTGCATATGGCTACAGGTTTCGTAGATTTGCTGTGCGGGCTTAGACACGAGAGGGGTTACTATCAGGACGAATATGTCGAAAACGTGCGGGCAAAGGCCAGCATCAAGCTGATCAATCCGAAAGGATACACGATGGTCTGCCTCCTGACCCCTGACTCCGACTACACCCTGACTGCGGCTGGCGGTGGAAGCATAACACTGTTCGATGGGTGGGATGCTTCCGTGTTTTCCGGCGATTCGAAGGTGTGCGTAATCCCATGGCAGCTTGCCGGCGATGGCGAATACATAGAAATCGACAACGGTAACTTTTCCGTGAATCTGCGGGTCATAGGTACACATACAGGGCCGGCAAACAACATTTACTGCCCGTTCCATGCCATGGACTTCCATGACGGACAAAGCTATATGGTTACGGCTGACGCCTGCTCCTTCGACATCAAGGATGCACGCCGCCTTGATGAGGCAAAGGCGGCACTCTATGAGGTATTTGCGGATCTGAGCACCGTCGATCAATCGGGTATCCGGCCTGCATTTGCCGTTAGGATAAATGACGATATTCTCCGCAATACATTGGAGGAAATACGCGGAAACATTAGAACGCTGCATTTGCTGGTCCCGGTGCTTTTGTTTATAGAAGGGGCTGTAAGCTTCTTCGCCGCGTATCTTTCTACCCAAAGTCGACTGCGGGAATATGCCGTGATGCGCTGCCTCGGTATGACGCGCGGGAGAATTTTCCGCTTGACGTTCTGCGAGTATTTTATGCTCGCAATTGTGGGAGCAGCTTTCGGAACTGTCACCGGAATTGCAATCACCGGAACGCTTTCACCCCAAATGCTGCTGTACGGAGCCGGTGCAGTCTCCGCATTTATGATTGGAACCTCAATGTCCATCTCTCGTATCACGCGGATAAATGTAATGATGCTTATGAAAACGGAGGAATAGAAGATGGAGAGTCTCCTTGTAAAGGATGTAACCTACAGTTACCGCAACAAGTATCAGACAGTGCACGCGCTGAGTGGCGTCAGCGTCGAATTCAAGCCGGGCAAAATGTACGCTATCATTGGCGCTTCAGGCTGCGGAAAGACAACCTTCCTTTCGCTGTTGGCAGGACTCGACGTGCCGGAAACCGGAAGCATCAAATGGGCTGGCGAAGCAACCGCCACAATGGATCGTGACCGCTACCGGCGGGAAAGCGTTTCGGTGATCTATCAGAACTTCAATTTGTTCCAACACCTTACCGCACTGGAAAATGCCGCCTATCCGCTGTATATGAGGAATATGCAGAAAAAAGCAGCTGAATCGGAAGCAAGAGAAAAGCTTTTTGCAGTAGGTCTTAACGAGGAGCACTTCAACCGGCTGCCTAATATGCTCTCTGGCGGCGAGCAGCAGCGTGTGGCGATTGCAAGGGCACTTGTTTCTGGCAGCCGGATCATCCTTGCAGATGAGCCCACAGGCAACCTTGACAGCGAAAACGGCAGGAACATCGTGGAGATATTGAAGCGTCTTGCTTACGAGGAGGGCTGCTGCGTGGTGATTGTGACGCACGACCCCGCTGTGGCAGCAGAGGCGGACATTACGGTAAAAATGCAGGATGGCAGGCTGGCGGAATGACAGGCCTACCGAGCACCCGTAATTTTTACAAAAAGCTGTAACCTGTTTCCGCAGCTGATGCTTTGTATATATAGATGGGCAACATAGCATGGTTGCTGTTTTGCAAAGGTGTACCAAGACAATACATGGAGGAGGAAGTGTATATGATCAAAAAGAGAAGAATTCTACCCAGCCTTATAATCGCCATTATCCTGATACTTAGTTCATCAACAAGTGCGTTTGCCGTTTTCTCATATGAACCGAAATTCAATAATACTATAACAGCGAACAGCGTTGCATCTATTTCGGATGGCGGATTGTTGACCATAACCAACAAATATCAAGGTATTAAGGGGACGACAACCAAAGGTGAAATTACAACATATGTCGAGAAGAAAACGATGGGATTCTTCTGGACGCGAGTTGATATTGGACAACCTGACAACCAATGGCATGATGTTATATACAACTACATGTATATCGGTGATCATACGTTCCAATTGGCTTCTCACGGCACCTACCGAATTACAGTCATCTATGTAATTTCTGGTACAGGCGGAGATCCGGACACTATTACTCGAACAACAACGAAAACGTATTAGTATCAGTAGAATACCAAATTCCTATCTATCCCTCAGTGCTTACATCATCGTAGAAAGGAGTTTTGCGTGAAAAACAAATATGTTGTAGCCATGACCGGGTTGGTGGCTGCGCTGTTGCTGTTAGGAGCGACAACAGTTTTTGCCGCCATGTCGCCGAACTATGCGACAAACTCCCACGAAGATATGTCCATTTACTACTATGGATATGTTCAGTGTCAACCATCATATGTCGAAAATGGAAACCACGCTGCGCGCGGTTACATCCGTTATTGGCGTTATGATTTACAGGGAAATATTGTGAACGATACAGGGAGGCTTTATACCGCTTATGGGAACGGTCCCAATGACGGACGTATCTTGAGCCGAAGCCATACCTATACGGACTCCATTATTCCCAACCCCCATAAGACACAGTTCAGATACGGATTTGATTGGGTTCCTCATGGGTCCGGCATCTGGCCTGTGAATGCTCCACCAGTTGTCGAATAGCACTTTAGAACTATACACTTGATGTAAGCACTGAGGGATACATACGAATCGAAAACGGAGGATTATTATGGGAAAAAGAAAGGGAGAATGGCTGTCGTTTATGGCGCTGCTTCTGGTGTTCATGCTAACGACCTTGTTCTTTTATATGGTTTATACTATGCACTACGATTCCGCATCCGATGATTTTACCGGGTTTACCGTGTTCGACTATCAAAGTGAACCGGGCGCACAAGCGAGCGCAGAGCTTGGAACGCTGCGGGAGGATTTGGACGACTGGGCAAGACGAAATCAAGCCGTGGTTTTTTACAAGGGCTTTTCGTCAGCCGGAATTGCCGCTTTGGACTATGCGGGATGGTTCCAAAGAACCTGGCAGACGCCCTTTGATGGCCGGGAAGCCAAGACCTCCCTCGTCCAAAAAGGAAGCAGAAACCTGCACGCCTATATGAAGGGTGATACGCTGTTCCCCGGAATGTATAACTATCACATTCTCGGGGAATTTGATGGAAACCGCTCCCCCACCTTCCAAGGTGACGCATTCTTTTATTATCCACTGGCAGATATTTCTGATTTGCAAGGGCTGCTGTTCACAAACGTGGACAGCGGCGAGAGCCTTTCCGAATTAACAAGCATAGTCGAGAAAACCGGCAGGAGTATCGAATATCAGACCTACACCGACAGCAATTTGAATATCCTTGAAGTCCTGAAAAAGATGTTTATGGATGATTTCGTGTCCCGGTCTTTGCTGTTTGCCTTCCTCGGGCTGGTGTTCTGCGCCGTATTCGCAATGTCCATGATGTATCGGGAAAGCAACCGCTTCATGGTCATACACCACCTGTATGGCGCGGCCTATGCATACCTATTTGTAAGGCTTCTGCTTCGCCTGATGTGCATCGCGGTATTGGGAACGGGCCTTGGATATATACTCGGGAGAACGCAGCTTTACTTAATACATAGAGCGGCGTATCTGAATGTTGCCGTATTAAGCGGCGTATGCAGCATCTTGTTTATATGTGCGGTTCAGACGATATGTTTCCTAGGTTGGCAGCGAAAGCATCGCGGAATGGAGGGGCGTTACTGATATGGTATGGAAGCAGATACTCAAAGACCTCCGAAAGGAATGGGCATGGGCCTTCTTTTACACCGTTGTGGCGATGATGATCGCCATGGCGATTCTGTATCTTTCGGTGAGCTTTTCCTCGGTGCAGAGGCAGTCAGCGGCCATTCGCTCCTTTATCCGTCAGAACGTGGTCATGTTTCAGATGAAAACCGTACAGATGGAGCCAAACCCGGAGGGCGCTGCATCCGCAAACAAGCAGCAGCAAAAGCCCGACGCTGTTTTGGATTATTTGCAGCATAGCCTGTCCGCAGATGGGAAGGCCGGCAGCTTTGTCTTTGTTGGCAACGACGGCTATGTGGACAAAAAATATACACAGATACTGATCCTTTTCGGGCAGTACAGCACTCTGGCTGGGCTGCACTATGATGGGGATATGGCGCTCTTTGTTCCCGAAGCTCACCGTGAAGATGCAGGCGGCAGTGTTACGATATCGGGCAGGGAAATAGAGGCTGTTGCCAATGCAGGCGTGCAATTTGATCTGTTCCATCCGCTGCATTATATAGAGTCGGGCGATCCCCTGCTGTCCGACACCCTGATCCTTTGCACCAGGGACTTTCAAACGGTCAATAAGATGTTTCCATGGTGGGGCTTGAGTAGCGAGGTCTTTGGACGAATGGTTCTCGTAGATCCGTCCGATGCAGAAATTGAACAGCTCCAAAAATTGTTCTACGAGCAGACAGGAATACTGTATACGGGAATCTCCACAGAGGATTTTACGCAGATAACCACCTCTGCTTCGATCCGCGCCCACAGGCTGTATATTCTGTTTTATCTTTTGTCTGGCGCTCTGCTGGTCATTCTTCTGATCTGCAATATCATTCGCATCATTGAAACCCATGTGGCAGAGTACACGGTGCATCACCTTTACGGTGCTCCGATCCGCACCATTCGGAGGCGGGTGGGCGGCTTCGTGCTGGTGCTGCATATACTTCCAATCATAGGGATCGTATTTGTCATGTTCCGAAACGAAATGGCGCTGTGGTATGTTTTGCCGCTGTGCATGGCATTTGTTGCCGGCCTGTGCCGGTTTGCGGCCGTGTACGCCGGAAAACGAATCGGGACAATGAATAGCTTGCAGAATCTAAGGAGGGACTACTGATGGCTTTATTATCTGTTCAAAATGTCAGCAAAACATTCAAGGACCACGACTACCGGGTTCATGCCGTCAGAAATGCTTCGCTGGAGGTTCATCGGGGCGAGATGATCGCCATCATCGGTCCCTCGGGAAGTGGAAAAACCACGCTTCTAAACCTAATGGGCATAGTTGTTGCGCCCGATTCCGGCGAGGTATATGTGGACGGGCAAAAGGCAAGCGATATGAGTGACGCCGTGCGATGCAGAATACGCAACCAATACTTCGGATACATCGTGCAGGACTTCGCCCTGATTGAGGAGGATACCTCCATGCAGAATATTCTTGTTCCAACGCTTTACAGCAAGCATAAAAAGAGTTCAAAGGAGTATCGGGAGATTATCAACAGCATGGCGGAGAAATTGCAGATTGCGGATAAGCTGAAAAGCACCGTAAAGCATCTGTCGGGCGGCGAACGGCAGCGGGTTGCCATCATTCGCAGCATGGTCAATGACCAGAAAATCATACTGGCGGACGAGCCGACCGGATCGCTGGACAAGGACAATTCCGCCATCGTGATCCATTGCCTGCGTGAGCTGGCTCACGATCTGCAAAGAGCCGTGGTGATCGTGACACATGATCCGGATGTTGCACGGCAGTGCGACAGGACGTTTCTTCTGGCCGACGGCAGCCTGACCCCGTGTGCATTGTAGCTTGCGAGGCTTTGGCAAGCAAGGTCTTTTGGAGCCAAAAGACAGCAGGCGGAGACTCTGACGAGTCCCCGCCTTTTGCTTGATGGGGCGTTCCCCATACCCCCTGTAACACAGATTTCATCTGTGGCTGCGCGATGTGCCATCGCTATTTCTCCTCGCGCTGCCGCTCGGTGGACTGCCGGTTCTGTTCGTCCAGCCCCAGCAGATAGGCGGCGTTCGCCTTGTGGATCAGCAGCTCCCGCATCTGCTCCTGCGCCCGGTGGTACTCGGCGTAGGCCGCCTTTTTCTCTGCCAGCAGCCTTGCGAACTCCTCGTTCAGGCTCCTGCCCGTGGGCAGCTTTTTAAGGCCAAACGCATCAAAGGCTTTCTTCGCCGCCTTGTGGATGAGGATGTCGCCCTCATGCTCCGCAAGGTTTTTTTTCGAGTACCCCGCCTTGCGGTAGCCGGTGTAAACGCTGCGGGTTCTGGAATAGTTCATGATGTGCGTCCGCAGGGTCTGTATCTCGCTCATCCGCGCTTCCGCCGCCTTTATGGCCGCTTTCAAATCATGGAACCGCTTCTCCGCATCGGCGGCGGCATCAGCCAGCGCGTCGAAATCGGCAAAGCCCTTTTCCTCCAGATACACCAGCGTCTTTGCCATCTGCTTGAGCTTTATCACCTTCATCGCCTGTTCGTAGCGGTAGCCTTTTCCCGAATTGAGCTTCGCTTCAATCTCGGAGATAAGCGTGGCGCGCTCCCTGCGCTTCGGATATTTTTTCCTGACAAAGGGCTTGTGCGTCCTGCTTCCCGCAAGGACGGCGCGCAGCTCCTGTTCGGAATATCCCTCGCCCAGGGACTCCAGGCGGATGCTCTGTTTCTGGTTTTCGTGCCGCAGCGACAGCCTGCCCCTTCGGGCAACGGAATAGCCGGAATCCTTCAAAAGCGCCAGCAGCGCGTCGAAGTCCTTGGGCTGCTTTTCAAGCGCAGCGTCTATCGCCATGCGCAGAAGCTCGCGGTTGGAGAGCTTGTCGTGACCGCCGCGCCATTTGTTGTAGCTCAGCCCGTGTTTCTGTGGATTCTCCACCACGGACAGCCGGTGCTCGGCGCAGATCAGGTCGGACAGCCTGCGGACAGCGCGGTAGCTCCCGATGAAGTTCTTGAACTTTTTCGTACAGTCCAGCGCCGTGGAGTTCCAATAGATGTGGTTGTGAATGTGCTTTTTGTCGGTGTGGGTGCAGACGAGAAAAGCGTGCCGGCCCTTTAGGAAGCGCTTGGCAAATTCGTAGCCGATGCGGTTGGCCTCCTCCGGCGTAACCTCTCCGGGCTTAAAGGACTGCCGTACCTGATAGGCGATGACGTCGCTTTCCTGCACCCGTCCGGTCAGCTCCCGGTACTCCCGCTTGGACAGGGCAAATTCGGAAACGGCGGTCTCCGGCTCGCAGGCGAACGCGGAGATCAGCGCACCGCCCTCGGTCTTATCCGGGTTCATGCCGTACTCCGTCCGGTCGGCAAGGCACTGCGCCAGCGTCTTGCCCTTGTTTAAGTGCATGGGTATGATTCGTGTGGTCGCCATATTCCCTCCATGGAAAAAGGCGCAGGAGGGAGCCTGCGCCTTTTCACATTCCGCATATTCCGTTTATCCGTAGATTCGCTCCTTGAGCAGTATTCTCATGCCGATAAACCGCGCTGTGAGCTTCACCGCCAAATAGTGCAGTCCGTAGGGTGAAAGCAGAAACGCAATGCCCAGACAGATGCAGCCGTTCTGCACGTTGCCGTCCACGAAGTAAAAGAAGCCTGAAAGCAGAAACAGGGCGGAGGCGATGACACAGACCACGGCGGAAGCCTTGAGCGCCAGCGTGAGCGCCCATTCCACGATCCACAAAACCAGCATAAGGGGCGCAAGCAGCAGTTTCAAAATGAATTTCATAGTCGTTTTCCGTCCTTTTTGATTTCATTATACAGAAAGAGCTGCTCTAAAACAAGGATGCCGGCAGCATGGGCTTATCGTATATTTCTGCCTGCTCACTGAATGGTGGACAGCTTCATAAGAATTTTGTTGGCAAGTCCCCATAGCTACTTCTGCTTTTCCAGAATCTCCGCAAGGTCGGTGTCATAGGCTCTGCCGCTCTCGTTGAGCCGTTTGGCGATCTGGTTGATGTTGTTGCTCGTGTAGCGCAGAAGCGATATCATCTGCTTCAGCTCCGGCAAATCCAGCCTGATCACCAGCCCGTCCAGCGCCATCTTCCGCAGGAACGCCTTCTGATTGGTAACGCCGATCCGCGCCATCTTTTCCTTCAGCAGCCGATGCTCCTCCTCCGTCAGGCGAACGGAGATGCGGATGTTCCGGCGCATGAACTGCGCGCTCACAGGGACGGCTCCTTTGCCTTTTTGACTGCCTCCGCCGCCGCTTCGGGCGGTCTGCTTTTCAGTCTGCCGAGCACCGAGGGCTTGCGCTCATGCGCCCTTGCGTCCTCCCGCGCCAGCTTGGTAAACAGATCAACCAGCCCGCTGTGGCTGTTCACCGCCAGATAGCAGTTCCGATCCGTCCCCCATGCGTCGGGGTTCTCCGAAACGGGAACGGTCTTTGCCCATTGCTTGTTGTCCGCTGAGAACCGCCCATCCCAATCCTTCTGCCGAATGGTAATCGCCAGCACATATAAAATGCGCTCATGCCCGAACTGCTCCGCTACCTGCGCGACGGCTTCCCGGTGCAGGACGTTATCGCAATAATGCTCGGAGATCGCCTTCTCAATGGCCTCCTTGCAGGCGGCGCTGGCCTTGTTGGAGGCGCGGTAAAGCTCCAGCTCGCCGTTTTCACGGGCGTGCTCGGCGGGAAATCTGTAAACGGGAATATCCTTCATATTGGTGCATCCTTCCTTTCATTAAGCTGTAGTGAAGCGGCTCCGACAAAATCCGTTCTTCGTCGGAGCCGCCGTTTTTTATCGTTCCTCCTTGTCCCTGCGCTTGATTTTGTCCTCGGCGCAGGGCTGGGACAGCGGCGCTTTCAGCTTTGCCAGCACGGAGGGACGCTCCGCCTTTGCGCTCTGCACGGCGGGCGCGTCCTCCGCCATCTGCTCCATGGGCGTGCGGTCGTCAATGTTCAGCTCGGCGTTCAGCTCCGCAAGCCGCGCGGATTTTGTCCGCAGCTCATCCTCCTGGGGGAAGGGCTTGCCCAGCTCCGCCTTTGCCGTCTCCATCTGCGCGGTGAGCGCGTCCAGCGTGTTTCGGACATTCTGCAATCTGTCCGGCATGGCGTTCAGGGCGTTGTCAATGCGGGTGAGGTTGCCCCGCGCGTCCTTGCCCAGCGTCACGCGGTGGTTCATTTTGCCCTTGAGGGTGAGAATAAAGTCCCGCCCGAAGTCCTCCACGGTCAGGGACATGGCAAAGCCCCGGTAGCTGCCGATGGGAACGGGCTCCATGCCCTTTGCGTCCTTGAAGGCTTCCAGAATGGCAGCGCCCGCGTTGTCCTTGTCGGTGAGAAGGTCGCCCTTGACCTCCATGCCCGCAAAGCCGTCCACAGGGTGCGGATGTCCGGCGAGCGTCTGCATATCGGCGGTGAAGCCCTCCGCGAAGCTCTCGTTCTGCCTGATCTGTTCGGGGAAATGCCTGAGCAGATTGTCCTCCAGACGGAACTGCTGGCTCTGGTGGCTGGCCTTCATGAGCTTCAGGCGGGCAACGTCCACGTCCAAGTCCATCTTCTCTTTAATTCTCTCGTCTCCGGCGCACAGCGCCTTGATCTCCGCATAGGAAAGGGCGGTCTCGTCCACGTCCTCGCAGGAGCGAACCGGGGATTTTGAGGTCATGATCTGGGAGATGAATTTCTGCTTGTTTTCTACCGTCTGCCAGAGGTAGGCGTCGAAGGTGGATTCCGTGACGTAGCGGTAGATGTGTACCTCCTTGTTGCGGTTGCCCTGACGGATGATGCGCCCGCTGCGCTGCTCCAGATCGCCCGGCCGCCACGGGCAGTCGAGGTCGTGGAGCGCCACAAGCCTGTCCTGCACGTTCATACCCGCGCCCATTTTGAAGGTACTGCCCATGAGCACACGCACCTGACCGGAGCGCACCTTTGCAAACAACTCCTTCTTCCGCGTCTCGGTGTTGGCTTCATGGATGAATGCGATCTGCTCGCGGGGGATTCCTCTGGCGACGAGCTTTTCCCGGATGTCGTCATATACCGTGAAGCCGGGTTCGTCCGGGTTTTCCTTGTCGATCAGCCGCTCGACGGCGTTGAGCTCCGGGCTGTCCAGGTTCCCGCCCGCCGTCTTTGCCGCCTTCGCCCCGGTCGCGCCGGTTTTCGGGGTGGACAAATCGCAGAACACGAGCTGGGTCAGCTTGTCCGCCTGCCCGTCCTGCCAGATGCGGTGGATGTTGTCCACACAGCGATTGACCTTGCTGTTCGGGTCGTCCGGCAGGTCGGGGTTGATAACGCGCTGGTCAAGCCCCAGCTTGCGCCCGTCCGAGGTGATCTTGAGCATATTGTCCGTGCCGGGGTCAACAAGCTGGGCGTGTACCCTTGCGGCGCGCTCGGACAGCTCCTGCACCATCTGCTTCTGTATCTCCGTGGGCTGCGCCACCTCGTTGTGATAGATGGGCGTGGGCGTAGGCAGGTTGAGCTGGTCGGAAGTCTTGATATCCGCTGCCTCCCGGAACAGGTTCATCAGCTCCGGCAGATTGAAGAACTTGGCAAATCGGGTCCGCGCCCGGTAGCCCGTACCCTCCGGCGCAAGCTCGATGGCGGTGGTGGTTTCCCCAAAGGCGGAGGCCCAGCAATCGAAGTGGGTCAGGCTGTTGCGCTTGAGCATATCGTGCTGCAAATACCGCATCATGGTATACAATTCCGTCATGGAATTTGAGATGGGCGTACCCGTGGCGAAGGTGACGCCCTTGCCGTGGGTAAGCTCGTCGATATAGCGGCATTTGAGCAGCATATCCGAGGACTTCTGGGCGTCGGTGGTGGAAAGCCCCGCCACATTCCGCATTTTTGTGTAGAGGAACAAATTCTTGAAACTGTGCGCCTCGTCCACATAGAGCCGGTCTACGCCCAACTGTTCAAAGGTCACAACGTCGTCCTTGCGGGCGGCGTCGTGCAGCTTTTGCAGTTTTGTTTCCAGATTTTTCTTGGTACGTTCCAGCTCCTTGATGGTAAAGCGTTCGGCGCGGCTGGCCTTGAGTTCCGAGATGCCGTCCTCGATCTCCCAGATCTGCTCCTGCAAGAGCCGTTCCTGCCGCTCTCTGGACACGGGGATGCGCTCAAACTGGCTGTGACCGATGATAACGGCGTCATAGTCGCCGGTGGCGATGCGGGCGCAGAACTTCTTGCGGTTGCGGGTTTCAAAATCTTTTTTGGTGGCCACAAGGATATTTGCAGAGGGGTAGAGCCGCAGAAACTCCGAGGCCCACTGCTCCGTCAGGTGGTTCGGTACGGCAAAAAGGGATTTCTGGCACAGGCCGAGGCGCTTGCCCTCCATGGCTGCGGCAATCATCTCAAAGGTCTTGCCCGCGCCCACCTCATGGGCAAGGAGCGTGTTGCCGCCGTAGAGGTCGTGGGCGATGGCGTTTCGCTGATGCTCCCGCAGCGTGATCTCAGGATTCATGCCCGGAAAGATCAGGTGCCTGCCGTCATACTCCCGGGGACGGGTGGAATTGAAGCGCTCATTGTAGAGCTGCACCAGCTCCCGCCGCCTGTCGGGGTCACGCCATATCCAGTCACGGAACGCCTCCTTGATGGTCTGCTGCTTCTGCTGGGCGAGGGTGGTTTCCTTGCTGTTGAGTACGCGCTTTTCCTTTCCGTCCGCGTCCCTTACGGTGTCGTAAATGCGCACATCCCGCAGATTCAGCGTATCTTCAAGGATTTTGTAGGCGTTGGCGCAGTCGGTGCCATAGGTCATGCGGGCGTTGATGTCGTTGTAGGGGATGCTGTTCTTGCCGGAGATGTTCCACTCCGCCGTGAACTCCGAGTAGTTGACCTCCAAGGAGCGGCGGGCATACAGAGGCGGCTCCAGCAGCTCGAACATGAACTGCTGAATGTACTTTTTGTCGATCCACGTCGCGCCGAGGCGCACCTCGATCTCCGAAGCGTCAAGGTCTTTCGGCTGGGCGGCGCGCAATGCCTCCACGTTGGGCAGATAGCCGGGACTATCAACGGCGGCGTTCTCCGCCTCCCGCAGCTTTTGCCGGACGTTGCCGGAGAGGTATTCGTCCGCCGTCTGCCAGTCGCCGTAAACAGGGTCGAGGAAAATGACGCCGTTCAGCTCGTCGATGATGTCGTCCTCGCTTTTGCCGGTGAGCTGGGACATATACGCCATATCCACGCGGGCTTTTTCCCCAATGGACAGGGCGAGGGCTTCTGCGGCGGTGTCCACGCCGGTGACGGACTGCCGCTGCCGGATGGTGCGCTTGGTGAACATATCCGCCTTGCCCTTGAGTTTGGTTTTGTCCTCATCGTCCAGCATCTCAAGGGAGCAGAGCAGATAATAGGAGCTGTCGTCTGCAAAGGCGAGGGCGTTGCCCCGGCTGTTGATGAGGCCGTATTTTTCGGTGAAGCGGTCATAGAGGCGGTTGAGCTTCTGCTGTTCGGCGCGGATGGAAAGATCGTCGGATTCCCACATCTGGAGGTCGATGAGCCGGTGAACGCAGTCCCGCAGCTCTGCCATTCCCTTCACGCGCTCCTTTGCGGTGGCGTTCAGGTTGGGCTTGACCATGACGGAGTTTTCCCGGTAGTACACCTCGCCGTCCACCACGGCATAGCTGTAATTCTTCACGTTGGGGTCTGCCGGAATGGTATCCTGTATGGTTTCGTTCTCACCGAGATCAGGCAGCTCGGCGGCTCTGTATTCGCCGCCAATGCTCTGCACCGCTGCATGGAGCTGCGCGGCAAGGTCCGCGCCCTCGATGGGCGCAACTGTAAAGTCCTGCCTGCCGTACTGCGTACTCTCCGAGGTCTGCCGCCCCAGCACCATCTCCGGGTGGTCGATGAAATACTGATTGATGGCAAAGCCGTCCGCGTTCGCTCCCGGGTTTCGCCAGATACCCGTGTGTACCCAATCGGGTTCGATCTCAATGGGTCTGTCCCGCTTTTGAAGAAAGATAATATCCGAAACGACATCCGTGCCGGCGTTGGCCTTGAACGCATTGTTGGGCAGGCGGATCGCGCCGAGCAGGTCTGCGCGCTGAGCAATATACTTCCTTGCGGCACTGTCCTTGGCGTCCATGGTATAGCGGGAGGTGACGAAGGCTACCACGCCGCCCGGACGCACCTGATCCAGCGCCTTGGCAAAAAAGTAGTTGTGGATGGAAAAACCGAGCTTGTCAAAAGCCCGGTCGCTGACCTGATACTGTCCAAAGGGTACGTTGCCCACGGCGAGGTCGAAGAAGTCCTTTCGGTCGGTGGTTTCAAAGCCGGCCACGGTAATATCCGCCTTTGGATAGAGCTGCTTTGCGATTCTGCCGGTAATACTGTCCAGTTCCACGCCGTAGAGCCTGCTGCTTTTCATGCTCTCCGGCAGCATACCGAAGAAGTTGCCCACGCCCATGCTTGGCTCCAGAATATTGCCGGTCTGGAAACCCATATTCTCCACCGCGTCGTAAATGGCGCGGATAACGGTGGGACTGGTGTAGTGGGCGTTGAGGGTGGAGGCGCGGGCGGCGGCGTATTCCTCCGGGGAGAGCTGCGGACGAGCCGCAGTCCCGGACTTCTTGGGAGTGAAATTGTTAGTCATAGCTGATTACCTCTCTTTCGATTTCTTATGCTTTTTCGGCTGGGTGTGAACCGTCTGACGGTTCGGTTCGGGAGTCTTGCTTTTCTCCTTGGAAAGCGCAGGCTCGGCACGGTCTGCTTCTTTGTCAGCTTTTGCAGCAACCTTGTAGCGCTCCAGCTTTTCTCTCACGGAAGGCTTCTTGTCTGCCTGCTTTGCTGTACCCCGGTCAGTAACCGTACCGCTGATCTCGGAGCTTCGCTCGGACGGAGGGCTTTTTTCCGTCTTTGCGACCGTAGGGTTTTCGTGGGACTGACCTTCTTTCTGCAAAGGCTTTCCCATTGCTTCCTCCACGATGATCTCGCCCTTGGTTTTGGTCGGCACTTCCCGTGCTACCGCTTCACGGTCAGCTTTGTCCTGCTCCGCCTGCGTGATAACGACTGCCTTATCGACCTTGCCGATCTCGAAGCGTTCCACAATGCGCTGGATTTTGGAAGCGTCCTCTGCACGGGCGATAATATCCACGGATACATCATCTCCCTTGGCGCTCTTGTCTCTCAGGACACAGTAGAGAACGCCATAGCGTTTTGCCTGTTTGGTGAACTGTGCCAAGTCCTTGTTCGGGATAGAAAAGACCTTCAGTTCCTTGCCAGACTTGATCATATTGGTGAGCCGTGCCTTGCCTTTGGTCTGTTGTTCCTGCTTCAGCACGGACACGAGAAGCAGGGCGACATTCTTTGCCGCCGAGCCTGTAAGTTTTGCGGCAACTTCAAAGCCTTCAAGCGAGAGCCTGACGACCTGCTCAGCCGCATCACCGCCGTTGTTCATAGTTGCGGTTCTCCTTTCGTTTTGATTTTTCTTCCTCTACTCGGACTGCATCCACCTTTTCCTCGATAACCTTGGAACGGGCGGCGATGTCCTGACAGAGTTTGACCTCCTTGCGGAGTTCTTTCAGCTTCTCGGTAAGAAGCGAGATACTTGCCTTTGCCTGTGACAGCTCTGCATCTGTGATGTTCACTTTTCGTATTTCATTTCGGAGGTGCGTTCTGTCGGCAGTTATGGTCTTGATCTGCTCCTCGACCGAGTGCTGATATGAAAATAGCTGCTCGTCTGTACCGATGTGGTGCTTGCCGAGCAGCGTAACTTGTTTGGTGAGTTCATCTATCTTCATCAGATCCTCTTTGAAAAGATAGTGAACTCGTGCGTGATTCTGTTGTCCTGCCTTGTACTTCGGCAGATAGCCGAGCCGGTAACAGTAGTAAAGGTACAGCCCATACATACCGCCGACTTTTCCAATTCTGTCGCTCCGTGTTCTGAGCCGGTATTGCTTCGGTCGGTAGGTTTTAGGCTGAAACGGCTCGAAGTCGATGTTATCACGGTTTTCAATGAGCCGTTGCGTAATGCGCTCTTTGGTGTATTCATCACCGAGCCTGTGCAGTCGGATGGGGCGTTCATCGCCCTTGCCCTTGTTCGTCCAATACTTCCGCTTGGGATTGGAGCCGAGGGTGTATCCCATCTCAGACAGATGATATTCAAGCTGTCGAAGATTGTAGCTCATTGCAATGGCTTCATCCAAGGCGGCACGGGCGAGGTTGTAGCGTGTGGGCATACCGGCTTTGTCCTTTTGCGTCAGGATGCGGGGCGATTGATAGGCTTCCGGGTTCTGTACCACAGACAGTCCGTGTCCCAAGCAGACCTCATCGGCAATATGGCGGAAGTACCACCACGCTTTCTCTTTGTTCTGCAATCGCTTGCCGTCCCTGAACGAAACAGAGTTCACAACGAAGTGGCAGTGAAGATGCTCCGTATTCAGATGCGTTGTCACAAGAACTTGAAACCGGTCGCCCCACATTCTTTCTGCGAACGCTATACCGACCTGCTGTGCAAGCTCCGGCGTGATGTCGGTTTCCTCAAAGCTGAGATAACCGTGATATGCTTGGATGCCATCCGGCTTGTCAAATTGCTCTTTCACCGTGATGAACTGTTCACGGGCAGTTTGCGGATTACAGTGGATACCCTCACAGAACAACTCC
>OGIL01000009.1_pt1 | contig 104087 bp, 111 predicted proteins | sample 1571751 | NCBI WGS metagenome assembly OGIL01 (sample SAMEA2581964, study PRJEB24529) | metagenome | biome: Human gut stool | place: China | collected 2011 | reverse complement strand
TTTTCATCATTGATTTAGGGAGTCAAGTTTCAGATTAAAAGTTGTCCTTTCATCAAATCACGTTTTGACACACCCTCATTTTCTTATGCATCAATTGGAGTGACAGAACAAGGCAACTCAACCATAAAAGTAGTACCTATTCCCAATTGGGAATCAGCCCATATCCGTCCGTTCATCTTATCAACAATAGATTTACAAATAGGCAAACCTAACCCGGCTCCCTGAGTGAAAGAGTCGACTTTCTCAAATCTTTCAAATATCTTTTCCAACATATTCTGAGGAATACCACGACCGGTATCTCGAACACCGATCCGCACATAGGACGAATCTATCTCATAAAAAACCTCCACATATCCACTAGTCGTATTCTTTAGAGCATTGGAAAGAAAATTATTTAAGATCTGCTTGATTCGCAACCTATCCAATTCTACTAGAAAACCCTGATCAAGATAATGGGTCCGAAGTTCAACTCCCGCAGCTAGCTGACGAGTATATTCCGCAACACTTTCATCTAAAAGTTCTGCCAGGTTAAACCAACTCGGATGCAGCTCCAGATAACCGGATTCTAACTTGGACAAATCAAGAACATCGTTTATCAGCTCCAACAGAAGCTCATTATTATGACTGATGAGAGAGTTGTAGAGTTCTTTTTCAGCCATATCCTCCGTAGCTGCCAATAGGGCTGAAAAGCCGACAATCGCATTCAACGGCGTACGAATCTCATGTCTCATATTAGCCAGAAAAGCTGATTTAAGACGGTCGGACGCTTCGGCTTTATCACGCGCCTTGACAAGCATTTCCTCTGTCTTTTTCAACTCCGTTATATCGTAATTTATACTGATCAGTTCAATAATTTTATCTTGCGGGATATATTTCCGAACTAACAAATTGACATGCGTCCATGTATATTCACCGTTGCTTCTAAGGACACGCACTTCCTTACTTAATTTAGCCGTCAATCCGTTTCGTACATCTTCAAAGAATTGAACCATGCAATTACGGTCGTCCGGATGGAGATGTCTGTAGATACCAATGATATCGGACAACGGCGTTCCATCCGCTTCACCGATGTTCCTATACCAACTCTTTTGGGCATAACCTTCTCCGGTCAGAAGATTAAGATGGGCATATCCTACCTTGGCATAATCTCCCACCAGCTCAAAAAACTCTTCAAATTCCTGAATTTTATTATAAGCAATGGTCGTTTCTGTCTTATCAGCATTGATCAACAGGTAATTAATCGGATTGCCCTCATCATCATACAGTGTCGTTACCTTAGTTACCAGGTCAATCGTACCTTCCCTTTTGGAATTTTTATAATATGAACCGATCTTAGAGAAGTCATAACGAAATGTAAAGTCTGCATCTTCATTCCTTCTCAACCGCTCTTTCATTTCTTCCGGGAACATTGGATTCTTGAAGATATCAAGTCCTAAAAGGTCCTCCTTTTTCTCGAGATGGAACATCTCCTGCTCTTTATCATTCAAATCTATCAATATCCCATCCTCATTGTATAATTCGATACCGACCGGCAGGTGCTTATAAATATTATGCAAGATGCGTTCGCTGTGCTGCAAGGCCTGATAAGCTGATGTCATATTAGGAGCCTCCTGCAATTCGGCTATCCCATAGACATTTGTATGCCCTTCTTTATCCGTTTCCTGAAAGCAGACCTTACTCCGCACCCAAACAGCCCCTTTTACCGTATCAAGTAAATACACTACTTCCGACATCTGCTGCTCACTAAAAGAATGAACAGTTGTAGGGCGTTGCTCCTCCTTCAATATGCGTTTGTTAAAATTTTCAAAACTAATAATACCCGAATCATCCAAACCCAACAATTTCGAGATATACTCCGAACACTCATAATTTAAAGTTGTCAGATCAGCCTTCCACCAACCCATGTCAGCAGCGTTCATCAATTTTGAAAAAAATATAAAATCTTTCTGTTTATTCATAATGCTATGCTAACTCACCTTTCTAAAGATAGTCAAAGATGTAAAATTAAATATTACAGGCAATCTATAACTTTCTAAAAGATATTTTTTAACACATTATAAGAAGTTTATTTATCGATAGACTAAAAACATCCGATTGAATAAATCTTCTTCTGAAGTAAATTCAATCGGATGTATATCAAAGGCCACTTCTCTATTTCATTCTTTCAAAGCTTGATAAACGGCTTTTGCCATTACCTTCGCTCCTTCTTCATTCGGATGAACTTTATCCGGGAAAAGTTCGGGCATTCCATCCATTGCCGCATGAAGATCAATAATCGGAAAATGATTTTTCTTGGCAACTTTCTTTATCATTGGAATAATTTCTTTGGAAATTATATCATCATTGATATTGTCACCAGTCCGATAGGATTTGGAAGGATAGCAGAGATAAATCTTCGGTTGGGCAGGCAGAGCTTTGAATGCATCCACCATTGTTTGCAAATCTTTTGTGAAATCCTCCTTATACTTCCAATTGAATGATTTGCTATCGTTTGTTCCAAGCTTGATTACTACGATATTGGGATTGAAAGCCAACGCATCCTGATAGGCTTTCTCTTTCATATACGGATGATCTCCTTTATTTAATAAGGTACGGGCACTGACTCCGAAGTTCTTAACCCAATAACCGTCACCCAACATACGTCCCAACACGGAAGGATAGCTGTCGCGATTACGATTCTTAATCCGGGCTCCATAAGTAATGCTGTTGCCAATGCAAGCAACACGGACCGCATCTTTACGGGGAGCCTTGAAGCTACGTAACCAAGCTGTCAGTTCATCCAGCATTTCATTTTTATAAAGGAAACCTTCGCGGATTCCCCATCCATGCCCGCCGGAAGGATAAATATGAAGAACTGCAGAAACTTTATTCTTATTCAATGCCAGATAGTAGTTAACGCCATTGGCAGGAGGAACGGCATTATCATCATCACTATATACGATGAAGGCACGCGGTGTCTCTTTTGTCACCTGTTTTTCATTGGAATATTCTTTCTCCAGCTCGGCAGAAGCTTCTTTTCCTAACAGGTTATTGCGAGAACCCATGTGGGTATACGATTGATTCATCGTAATCACCGGATAAAACAGGATTTGGAAGTTAGGACGAAGTTCGGGTTTGGCATGGGTGGCAATCGTCGACGCCAAATGACCACCGGCAGAAGATCCCATAATACCAATATCATTTGGATTCAGATTCCATACATCAGCACTGTCACGCACAATCTTCATTGCTGCTTCGGCATCCGAAATAGGAAGCGTGCGATCGCCTTTCGGCATTCGATATTTCAGCACAATAAGAGCAATGCCTTGCTTGTTAAAGTAAGGAGCCCAATCGTAACCTTCGTGGTCAACTGCCAGATGGGAATATCCTCCGCCGGGACAGGCTACCACCGCTCGCCCCGTAGCTAATTCCGGTGCCGGAAGGAATACACGAAGTGAAGGTTGTTCAATATCAAAAGGGTTGGGAGCCTTCTGGGCTACCGTCTGCTGACCTGCCAACAGGAAAAGCAACAGGAAAAAAAGAGTAGAAAATTTCTGTTTCATAGTATCTATGTACTTTGATTAATGAATAATTAGATGTGCGAAGATAGTAATTTTCCATATCTTTGCAGTTCATTTTGATTATAAAAAGATATGCAAGGAATAAAGAATCTGACGCAAGGGCCTATCAACCGCCAATTGTTCAATCTGGCAATGCCTATCATGGCAACGTCATTTATACAGATGGCGTATAGCCTCACGGATATGGCATGGGTAGGACGACTGGGAAGTGAAGCTGTAGCCGCCATCGGCTCTGTCGGAATTCTGACATGGATGTCGGGGTCCATATCTTTATTAAATAAGGTAGGCTCGGAAGTCAGCGTCGGTCAATCTATCGGTGCACAGAACCAGGAGGCCGCCCGGAACTTTGCATCCCATAACATCACAATCGCACTTATCGTTTCTCTTTGCTGGGGTGGATTGCTTTTTGTTTTTGCCGATCCTATCATACGCATCTACGAACTCGAAGAGCATATTACCGCCAATGCTATCCAATATTTACGGATTGTCTCTACCGGACTGCCTTTCGTCTTTCTGTCGGCAGCTTTCACCGGAATCTATAATGCAGCCGGACGTAGCAAGATTCCTTTTTTCATCAGTGGCACCGGATTGGTATTGAATATCATTCTCGATCCTTTGCTGATATTTGGTCTTGGGCTGGGTATTAACGGCGCAGCCTACGCTACCTGGATTGCAGAAGCAAGCGTTTTTCTTATTTTCGTCTATCAGTTGCGTCATAGAGATGCATTGCTCGGCGGGTTTTCTTTTTTCACACGACTGAAGAAACAATACACACGGAGAATCTTAAAACTTGGATTACCCGTAGCAACATTAAATACTCTTTTCGCCTTTGTCAATATGTTCCTTTGCCGCACCGCTTCCGAACAAGGAGGGCACATCGGATTGATGACTTTTACGACCGGAGGACAAATCGAAGCTATCACCTGGAATACCTCACAGGGATTCTCTACCGCACTAAGTACTTTTATCGCCCAAAACTATGCAGCAGGACGGATCGAACGGGTACTCAAGGCCTGGCATACTACACTATGGATGACTGGTATCTTCGGAACATTCTGCACATTATTATTTGTTTTCTTCGGAAATGAGGTGTTTTCTATTTTCGTCCCCGAACAGGCTGCTTATGAAGCCGGAGGTGTTTTCCTTCGCATCGACGGATATTCACAGCTCTTCATGATGCTCGAAATCACCATGCAAGGAGTATTCTACGGTATCGGCCGGACGATACCTCCTGCCATTATCAGCATTGTCTGCAACTATATGCGCATTCCGCTTGCTATTTTGTTCGTGCAAATGGGTATGGGAGTGGAAGGAATCTGGTGGGCTGTCTGCGTCACTACCGTTGCCAAAGGATTGGTACTTTTAAGCTGGTTTGTGATTATTAAAAAGAAATGTCTGAGTATCCCTTCTGTAACAAAAGAATAACTCAGGATTCTCCTTCGTTAACAGACGGTCGGAATTCCACTCGTTATTTTAACTTAAAAAGTACACCTTTGCTAAATAATATATATCTTTGCGGTGTTATTCATCATACGATATGATTCGTATGAAATTATTTTTTTACTAATTAAAAACATCAACATTATGAACAAGATGAAGTTTATGGTTCTCTTTATGAGTGTTGCCATGATATTCAGTGGCTGTGCGAGTATGAATAACACCGGTAAAGGTGCGGCTATAGGTGGAGGTTCGGGCGCTGCTTTGGGTGCTATTCTGGGAGGCGTTATCGGTAAAGGTAAAGGTGCGGCTATCGGCGCTGCCATCGGTACGGCAGTAGGCGCAGGTACAGGTGCCCTCATCGGAAAGAAAATGGATAAAGCTGCAGCCGAAGCAAAACAAATAGAAGGTGCGCAAGTAGAACAGATTACGGATAACAACGGACTGAAAGCCGTAAAAGTAACATTCGACTCGGGTATCCTTTTCACAACAGGTAACGCAAGTTTGAGTCCTGCCGCTAAATCCGCATTAAGCAAATTCGCAAATAATGTACTTAACCAGAACCGTGATATGGACGTATCTATCTATGGATATACCGACAATCAAGGATGGAGAAACAGTACGGCTGAACAAAGTCGCCAGAAAAACCTGAACTTGTCACAGGAACGTGCACAGAGTGTAGCAAGCTATCTGTTGAATTGCGGTGTGTCCAGCAACCAGATCAAAGGTGTGCAAGGTATGGGTGAAAGCGATCCCGTTGCAAGCAACGATACAGCAGTCGGCCGCGAACAGAACCGCCGTGTAGAAGTATATATGTACGCTAGCGAACAGATGATCAGAGATGCACAGGCAGCTGCTAATTAAAAAATTACTGCGTTATACACGCAACCTGCTGATTTTTTTCTTCGCATCGACCTTACTGACGGTCATTATCTATCGGTTTATGCCGGTTTATATCACTCCGCTGATGGTTATTCGAAGTGTTCAGCAGATTTTCTCAGGAGATAAACCCACGTGGAAACACACGTGGGTTTCTTTTGATAAGATATCCCCTAACCTCCCGATGGCGGTGATAGCTTCCGAAGATAACCGTTTTGCGGAACACAACGGGTTCGATTTCGTAGAGATCAGGAAAGCAATGAAAGAGAACAAAACACGTAAGCGAAAACGGGGAGCAAGCACCATCAGCCAACAGACAGCCAAAAATGTGTTCCTATGGCCTAAGTCTTCATGGGTACGAAAAGGGTTTGAAGTATATTTTACCTTTTTGATCGAATTATTCTGGTCGAAGGAACGAATCATGGAGGTTTATCTCAACTCCATTGAAATGGGAAATGGTATCTATGGTGCACAAGCTACCGCCCAAATAAAGTTTGGAACAACAGCCGCCAAACTGACACGGGGACAATGTGCGCTTATCGCCGCTACCCTCCCTAACCCGATACGCTTCAATTCTGCGAAGCCTTCGCCATATATCCTAAAACGTCAAAAACAGATATTACGATTAATGAATCTGGTTCCCAAGTTCCCACCGGAAGAAAAGACTATAAGAAAGCAACAAGGTAAAAACAAGAAAACGAAGAAGGAGCAATGAGAAATCTCTCATGCTCCTTTCACTGATAAACTTGTCCGACTGTGTGCTATCCCCATTTATACAAAATCTTTCAACTCTTGCTGTAAACGCTGACGTGTGAAAAAGATACGGCTCTTCACCGTTCCCAATGGCAAACCTAACTTCTCTGCTATTTCACGGTACTTGAATCCCGACACATGCATGGAAAAAGGTACCTTATATTCTTTTGGCAATGCATTGACTACACGATGCATCTCTTTCAAATCATACGCGCCCTCCGTACTGTCAAATCCGGAATCTTGCGGCAAATTCAAATGATAATAATTATCGGTAGTGTCTACAAAAGTCTGGTCACGTACTATTTTTCGGTAGTTATTAATAAAGATGTTGCGCATAATAGTGTACATCCATCCTTTGAAGTTTGTGTCCGGAACATATTTATCCTCATTATCTAATGCTTTTAAAGACGTTTCCTGCAATAAATCATTTGCTTCTTCACGGTTAGCCGTTAATTTATAAGCAAAACGAAGCAACTCCTCCTGAACTCCAATTAAATCTTTTCTGAAACTTAAACTTTTCATACTTTAAAGGTTTTAATGGTTAATATTCGTTTTTCTTGATGTTTGCAAGTTTAAAGGTATTTTTCCTCTTCGGAAGGGTAATTTCCGTTATTTATGAGGGGAAATTCTATCAAATGATAGTTTCTAGGTGTTTTTTGATAGTTTTTGGGTGGTGCAAATCGGAGGAAGGTCGAATTTTCTATTTAATTTTCATTAAAGAAAACAGAGGAGTTCCCGACTTTTTAGTAAATTTGGTTGTTATACTTATATCAACCTAAATACAACGGATATGAAAAAGAAGAAACAAATCTTTATGTTATTGCTAGCCTTGCTAGTGGGGCTCCCCCTTTCCGCTCAAAGCAAACAAGAGAAGAAAGAGCAGAAAAAAGAGGCTGTCAAGAAGCTCATTGCCTCAGAGAATTACAAGATAGATGTCAGGACCGCCATGCCGATGCGCGGACGCTCCATTCCCTTGACGTCTCCCTACTCATTGGAAATCAGAAATGACTCGGTTATCTCCTACTTGCCTTATTTCGGACGGGCCTACAGTATCCCGTATGGTGGAGGTGACGGACTCGATTTCAAAGCTCCCCTTAAAGAATATGATATGAAAATGGATAAAAAAGGAAATGCCGTTATCGAATTCGTTGCCCGGAATCCGGAAGACAGATATGAATTCAGAGCCCAAGTATATACGAATGGTGAGGCAAGCATCAACGTAAATATGCAGAACCGTCAATCTATCAGTTTCCAAGGCGAACTGGAGATGGAGGATTAGCCTAGTCTTCCGCCTCTTCTCCCCCTTTTAATATAGGTAGGCAAATATGATATTTCACAGCTAAGATGCGGGTTAGAAAGACTACTAATCCGCCTATCAGCTGACAACCGTATGATTCGATCCCTACTAGGTCACAAATCCAATAGGCAATGCCTCCTACCACACAGGCCATCGCATAAATTTCTTTTCGGAAGATGAGGGGAATCTCATTGATAAACACATCACGAATCACGCCACCGGCTGCTCCCGTTATACTACCCATAATGATGGCTACCCAAAAAGGATATCCCAAAGCGATACTTTTTCCCACACCTACCACAGTGAACAAAGCGAGCCCGATAGTATCAAAAATAAAGAAGGTATTATTGAGCCGGATCAGCCAACGTCCGAAACAAATAACCCACAGCAAAGCAAGTCCCGTACATATCAGATAAATAGGATTTGTCATCCAACCGGGAGTAACATCAAGCAGAACATCACGGATAGTACCACCACCGATCGCAGTAGCAAGACCTACAACATAGGCTCCAAACCAGTCGAAACGCTTAGCCGACGCAAGCCGGATACCACTGATGGCAAAGGCAAATGTGCCTATAAAATCAAGAATTTGAACGAATGTGGGCATATATTTGTTATTTTGTATGCAAAGTAACGAATAAATTCCGTAAGAAAATGTACTTTTGCTTCACGAATTAAACCGAATAAGATAGAAACAGTATGAAAATAACAATTGTTGCCGGGGCACGCCCCAATTTCATGAAGATAGCCCCCATTACACGCGCTATTGAAGCCGCACGGGCGCTGGGTAAAAGTATCTCGTACCGATTGGTATATACAGGCAAGAAAGAGGATACAAGTTTGGACGCTTCTCTCTTTTCGGACCTCGACATGAAAGCTCCCGATGTCTATCTGGGAGTGGAAAGTAGTAATCCTACGAGCTTGACAGCCGGAATCATGATAGCTTTTGAACAGGAACTAACCGAAAATCCTGCTCATGTAGTCCTTGTAGTGGATGATCTGACAGCAACGATGAGTTGTGCCATCGTCGCTAAAAAACAAGGAATCAAAGTGGCGCATCTGGTGGCGGGAACCCGTTCCTTCGACATGAAAATGCCGAAAGAAGTAAACCGTATGATCACAGACGGGCTATCCGACTATCTGTTCACTGCCGGTATGGTTGCCAACCGTAATCTGAACCAAACGGGAACAGAAAACGAAAACGTATATTATGTAGGTAATATCCTCATAGATACTATCCGATATAATAGAAACCGGTTACTCAAGCCGATATGGTTTTCCGTATTGGGACTGCAAGAAGGTAATTACCTCCTACTTACCCTGAATCGGCGTGTACTGCTCAATGATAAGGAGAATCTCCGACAACTTTTGCAAACATTAATCGAAAAGTCTGCCGGTATGCCTATCGTAGCTCCAATGCACACGTATGTACGCAATGCCATTAAAGAATTAGGAATCGAAGCACCGAACCTGCATATCATGCCTCCTCAGAATTATCTATTTTTCGGTTATCTGATAAACAAGGCAAAAGGAATCATAACGGATTCAGGCAACGTAGCCGAAGAAGCGACATTCTTAGGCATTCCATGTATTACGCTCAATACATACGCCGAACATCCGGAAACATGGCGTATGGGAACAAACGAACTTGTCGGTGAAGATCCTGTTCTTCTCGCCAAAGCAATGGACACATTAATGAAAGGCGAATGGAAAAGAGGCGAGCTTCCCGAACGCTGGGATGGGCGCACAGCAGAGCGTATCGTACAGATCCTTACGAGTAAATAACCAACAATGATGGGTAAAAAAAGTTATATATTCAACCATCCTCAGAGTTATTTGTTAACTTTGTAGCTCTACTAAGAACGTTTATGAAACAACGATATAGCAAAATACTTATACTGATCTTACTCATATTGGCAGCCTCAAACGTTTTTGCGCAGCAGATAAAGGGAGTAGTTACAGATTCGGTGACCCATGAGCCATTGATGTATATATCTGTTTACTACCAAGAAAAAAAGGATATGGGTACGATCACCAATATTGACGGAGAATACAGTCTCGAAGCCCGTAGAAACGGGGGGACACTTGTTTTTTCCGCAGTGGGCTATATCAGTAAGACAGTAAAAGTGAACTATGGCAATCAGACGGTCAATGTACAGTTGGCTCCGGATAACGTGATTCTGAATGAAGTCGTTGTAAAGCCTAAGAAAGAAAAATATTCGCGCAAGAACAATCCGGCAGTGGAGTTCATGAAGAAAGTAATCGAACATAAGAAGGCGCAAGCCCTCGAAGTGAACGAATATTATCAGTACGATAAGTACGAAAAGATGAAAATGTCTATCAATGACCTTACTCCGGAAAAACTAGAGAAGGGTATCTACAAAAAATATTCTTTCCTTAGAGATCAGGTAGAAGTGTCGGAAACTACCAATAAATTGATTCTCCCGATCTCTGTACAAGAAACGGCTTCACAAACCATCTTCCGCAAAGATCCCGAAAGTAAGAAAACGATTATCAAAGGAAAAAACTCCAATGGTATCGAAGAATTCTTCTCTACAGGAGATATGCTCGGCACTGTATTGAAGGACGTCTTTGCGGATATCAACATCTATGATGACGAGATCCGTCTGCTTCAGCAGCGTTTCGTCAGTCCTATAGGTAGCAATGCCATTTCTTTTTATAAGTATTATCTGATGGATACGTTGATGGTGGACAGGCGCGAATGCGTACATCTGACATTTGTTCCACAGAATTCGCAGGATTTCGGATTTACAGGACATCTCTATGTATTGAAAGATTCTACCTATGCAGTCCAGAAATGTACAATGAACCTGCCTAAAAAGACCGGAGTCAATTTTGTGAACCGTATGGATATCGTCCAACAGTATGAACAACTACCAAATGGCAATTGGGTATTGGCAGATGACGATATGACCGTAGATCTCTCGTGGAGTTCAAACAAAACGGTGGGGGGATTGCAGGTAGAGCGAACTACAAAATATAGCAATTATAAGTTCGACCCTATAGAGCAACGGCTTTTCCGTTTGAAAGGCAGTGTGATAAAAGAAGCCGATATGCTCTCGAAAAGCGATGAATACTGGGCTAGTGTTCGCCAAGTACCACTGACAAAAACAGAAAGCACAATGGATGTATTCGTCAACAGACTCGAACAGATTCCGGGATTTAAGTATATCATCTTCGGTGCGAAAGCTGTGATCGAAAACTTCGTAGAAACAGGAAGCAAGAAACATCCGAGTAAAGTAGACATAGGTCCTATCAATACGATGATTTCGAGCAACTATATTGATGGAACCCGTTTTCGGTTAAGTGGCATGACAACAGCTCATCTCAACAAACACTGGTTCTTGAACGGTTATGGAGCCTACGGTCTGAAAGATGAACGATGGAAATACAGCGGAACACTGACATATTCATTCAACAAACGCGATTATGTGGTTTGGGAGTTCCCGAAACATTACATTTCGGCAACTTACAGTTATGATGTAATGTCTCCGATGGATAAATTCCTATTTACAGATAAAGATAACATTTTCCTTTCATTAAAAACAACGACAGTAGACCAAATGTCGTATATGCGCGATGCTACCATCAACTATGAACTTGAAACACTTACAGGATTCGGTATAAAAGCAATGCTCCGCCACCGTAACGACGAGCCTGCCGGAAAATTGGAGTATTTGCGTAACGATGCCGCACAAACCCGTGTGCATGACGTCACTACTGCCGAAGCAAGCCTGACACTACGCTATGCTCCGGGCGAATCATTTGTCAACTCCAAACAGCGTCGTATTCCCGTGTCATTGGACGCTCCTATCTTCACACTCACTCATGCCATGGGATTCAAAGGAGTGTTAGGTGGCGAATACAGTTTCAACCGTACGGAAGCGAGTGTATGGAAACGTTTCTGGCTTCCATCTTCGTGGGGAAAGATAGATTGCAGTATAAAGGCAGGGGCCGAGTGGAACACCGTTCCTTTCCCGTTACTGATTCTGCCGGAAGCCAACTTATCATACATCACCCAACGCGAGACGTTCAACCTTATTAATAATATGGAGTTCTTGAACGACCGTTTCGCTTCAGTTTCATTGTCTTACGATATGAATGGCAAACTATTCAATCGTATTCCCCTTATCAAGAATCTGAAATGGAGGGAAATGTTCCGTGTCCGTGCCTTATGGGGTACTCTGACAGACAAGAACAATCCGTTCAAAAGCAGTAACCCCGATTTGTTCCGCTTCCCGATGCGTGATGGAAAATTTACTAGTTTTGTCATGGATCCGAAGATTCCGTATGTTGAAGCAAGTGTGGGTATCTATAATATATTCAAGTTGCTGCACATTGAATATGTACATCGTTTCACCTACCGTGATAATCCGGGTATCAATAAAAACGGTGTCCGCTTCATGGTATTAATGGCATTCTAAGAATTATGCAACCTTTAGCAGAGCGATTACGCCCCAAAACATTAGACGAATATATCGGTCAGAAACATTTAGTAGGACCGGGTGCTATCTTGCGAAAGATGATTGACGCAGGACGCATCTCCTCCTTTATCCTCTGGGGACCTCCCGGGGTAGGCAAAACTACATTGGCACAAATCATTGCCAATAAGCTGGAAACCCCGTTTTTTACTTTAAGCGCAGTGACTTCAGGGGTAAAGGATGTGCGTGAAGTGATAGACCGTGCCAAAAGCAACCGATTCTTCTCCCAGTCCAGCCCTATCCTATTCATCGATGAAATCCATCGATTCAGTAAATCACAACAGGATTCTTTGTTGGGAGCTGTAGAGAACGGAACCGTCACACTAATCGGAGCAACAACGGAAAATCCGTCGTTCGAGGTTATCCGTCCGCTTCTGTCCCGCTGCCAGCTCTATGTACTCAAATCGCTGGAGAAGGAAGATTTGCTGGAACTCCTGCAACGTGCCATCACTACGGATACTGTACTGAAAGAACGTAAAATCGAACTAAAAGAAACAACTGCCATGCTGCGCTTTTCCGGTGGAGACGCACGCAAACTCCTTAATATATTAGAGCTGGTCGTTGAATCCGAAGCTGAAGACACCGTTGTGATCACTGATGAAATGGTGACTGAACGATTACAACAAAACCCGTTGGCATACGATAAAGACGGGGAAATGCATTATGATATTATTTCAGCCTTCATCAAGTCTATTCGTGGCAGTGATCCGGACGGAGCAATCTATTGGCTTGCCCGTATGGTGGAAGGCGGTGAAGATCCGGCTTTCATTGCCCGCCGACTGGTTATTTCGGCCTCCGAAGATATCGGCTTGGCAAATCCCAATGCCTTGCTTCTTGCTAATGCCTGTTTCGATACATTGATGAAAATCGGATGGCCCGAAGGAAGAATTCCTTTAGCTGAAACGACCATATATCTGGCAACCAGCCCTAAAAGCAATTCAGCGTATAATGCCATTAATGATGCACTGGAGTTGGTTCGCTCGACAGGTAATCTACCTGTCCCATTACACTTGCGCAATGCACCTACGAAGCTGATGAAACAATTAGGCTATGGACAAGAGTACAAGTATGCTCACAATTATGAAGGAAATTTTGTGAAACAACAGTTCCTTCCGGACGAATTGAAAGACAAACGTATCTGGAAACCGCAGAATAATCCGGCAGAACAGAAACATGCCGAACGGATGATACAACTGTGGGGAGACAAGTTCAAAAAAGACGTATAACATATTATTAATATAAAATCGAAATGAAAATTATTGTTTTAGATGGTTTTGCAGCCAATCCCGGCGATTTGTCTTGGGAAGGGATAAAAGCCTTAGGAGAATGCGTGATTTACGACCGTACTGCTCCCGAAGAAGTATTAGAACGTGCAGCCGGAGCAGAAGTACTCCTGACTAATAAAGTAATCATTAATGCAGAACACATGGCTGCACTGCCCGAATTGAAATATATCGGTGTATTAGCTACCGGATACAATGTAGTTGATACAGTTGCAGCTAAAGAACGGGGTATTGTTGTCACTAACATTCCTTCATACAGCACAGCTTCCGTTGCCCAAATGGTATTTGCCCACATATTGAATATCAGCCAGCAAGTGCAACATCATTCGGAAGAAGTGCATAAAGGCCGCTGGACGAACAGCAAAGATTTCTGTTTCTGGGATACGCCGCTGATAGAATTGAGAGATAAGAAAATAGGTCTGGTCGGATTGGGAAATACCGGATATACAACAGCACGTGTTGCCATAGGTTTTGGTATGCAAGTGTATGCGTTGACTTCAAAGTCTCATTTCCAATTACCACCTGAAATCAAGAAGATGGATTTAGACCAACTTTTCAGCGAATGTGATATTATCAGTTTACATTGCCCGCTTACTCCGGAGACACATGAGATGGTTAATGCCCGTCGTCTTGCCATGATGAAGCCAACAGCTATCTTAATCAATACCGGGCGTGGACCGCTAATCAATGAACAAGATTTGGCAGATGCTCTGAACAGTGGTAAGATTTTTGCAGCAGGAGTAGACGTACTCTCTACCGAACCTCCCCATGCTGATAACCCGTTGCTGACAGCCAAGAACTGCTACATCACTCCACATATTGCATGGGCAACCCTAGAAGCCCGCGAAAGATTGATGAACATTGCAATCAGCAATCTGCAAGCATACATCGCCGGAACACCGGAAAATGTAGTCAAATAGGTAAGAATCAAAAACTGTTTTTCTATCCAGTCCGACATTAAAACAAAAAGTTGACTGCGCAATAATATTACTATTGCGCAGCCAACTCTCAATTCTCAACTCTCAATTCTCAACTTTCAACTCTCAACTTAATAAGAGTGTCCTCCCTCGTCCATCTCTTTTTCCGTTATCTTATGACGGTCGATACTACGCCAAGCATAGAATATATAAGCTATCACAAACGGGACAAGTATAGAAACATAAGCCATCGTCTTTAATGTAAACTCACTAGAACAACTGTTAGCCAAAGTCAATGAGCTTTGCAGGTCCGTATAAGACGGATAATAAGCAGTATTATTATATCCTGCCACCAACAGCAAAGACAAAACAGTCAATACCGTCCCAATCCCTGTAAACCAGATACCCTTATCAAAAGTCTTTCTAAGCAACGTCTTGCCAATACCGAAGAGTACCAACACCACTCCTATCAGGAATAAGATCAAAACTACGGGCATTTCGATAAAGTTCATGAAATATTTAAAGGGTTGCATATAAATCTCCTGTGTATCCGGATTCACGGCAAAGCCATCAGAAGCCAATGTACGAATCACAAATGTCAAGAAGAACACAAGAAACAGAATCGTATTATTCCGCACCGCACGACGACATTTATCTGTCAGTTCTTTGTCCGCAATATTATTAATGAAGTAAAGCGCACCCAGCACACGGGCAAGGAAGAATACTGCTAATCCAAGAATAACATTCCATATATTTGTCAGTGCATCCAATCCATGCCAGCCATTCCCCCAATGACTGATTACCGGCATAACAGTATCCGTCATATTAGCTTTATTGATATAGAAATCGGAACCTGTGAAGAAAGTCGCCACAGCTCCGCCAAGCAACAACGGCCCTACTACTCCATTAATCACCAGAAAAGTCTGATATGTCTTTTTGCCCAACAGATTTCCCGCTTTGCTCTGAAACTCATAACTGACAGCCTGCAATACAAAGCTGAAAAGAATAATCATCCAAAGCCAATAAGCTCCACCGAAACTTGTACTATAAAACAATGGAAAAGAAGCAAAGAAAGCCCCTCCGAACGTGACCAGTGTAGTAAATGTAAACTCCCACTTACGACCGGTAGAATTTACCATCATTTTCCGGTGTTCTTCCGTCTTACCGAGACAGAACAACAAAGAATTACCTCCTTGCACAAACAATAAAAATACGAGGATAGCTCCCAGCAAGGAAACGACAAGCCACCAATATTGTTGTAGAAATATATACATAGCCTTTACAATTAATGATTAGTATTCATATTATCTTCCGTATCCGGTCCTTTCTTGATAGCCTTCACCATAATTCCGGTACCGGCAATCAACATTACAGTAAACAGGAACAGGAAAATAAAGAAAGTAGTCTGTACGGAACCCACATCAAGTTTGGAGATAGCAGCCGTTGTAGGCAGCATATCACGAATTGCCCAAGGCTGACGACCACACTCGGCAACCACCCATCCCGCTTGTCCGGCAATGTATCCCAAAGGAATAGTAAGCAAAGCGACCCAATGCATCCAGCGCATCTTACTCAAATCTTTCTTATAAACAAAGAACAATACTACAATAAAGAACAAAATAAAATATCCTCCGAGAATTACCATGACACGGAACGCATAAAAATTCAAAGGAACATTCGGAACCAACTGATTCACATCTTTAATATACCCATATCCAAAATAGGGGATATTCTCCTGCAACACTTTATATGCCACTTGCGCGTCCTCTTCATGACCTGCACTCTTTGCCGCACGATAGGCTGCCAATGCCCCAATAGCCGTTTTCCCGCGTTCTATCTTCTCGGCTGCCGAGAGAGCCGTCGTACCGTCTTTCATTTGATAACCGCCTTCAATAATGTTTGTGATTCCCGGAACGTAACCATCCGCATCACGTTCCGCCAGAAAAGAAAGCAGGCTCGGTATCTCAAAACGGAAGAGGAAAGGTTCTTTCCCATCATCATAAGTTTCCTTTTCAGGGTTAAGCACTCCTATTCCTACTAGTCCTACATTCGTTCCACCCTCATACAGGCCTTCCACAGCAGCCAGCTTCATCGGCTGTGTCTGTGCAATCTGATAACCGGAACCGTCTCCTGTCCAAGCGGCGAATAACGATGCCACTAGTCCGAAGATAGCACCAATTTTTATGCTCGCAAGTGCAAACTCACGATTACGTTTCTTCAACAAATACCAGCAACTAATGCCGACCACGAACACACCGCCCAGCACCCAACCGGACAATACGGTATGGAAGAACTTGTTGACAGCCACAGGTGATGTAGCCACAGCCCAGAAATCTACCATCTCATTACGCACCGTATCGGGATTGAACTCCATTCCTACCGGATGTTGCATCCATGCATTGGCCACCAGAATCCACCAAGCAGAAATAGTTGCTCCCAATCCCGTCAGCCAGGTAGAAGCCAGATGGAAGCGTTTGCTCACTTTTCCCCAGCCGAAAAACATCACAGCTATAAATGTGGCTTCCATGAAGAATGCCAAAATCCCTTCAATTGCCAACGGTGCTCCGAAAATGTCACCAACAAACCACGAATAATTACTCCAGTTTGTACCGAATTCAAATTCCAGAATCAAACCGGTCGCTACACCAATAGCGAAGTTGATACCGAAAAGCTTCATCCAGAACTGAGCAGTCTTTTTCCAGAATTCATTTCCTGTTTTATAATACAGCGTCTCCATGATTCCCATCACCACTGCCAGTCCAAGTGTAAGCGGAACAAAAATCCAATGATACATAGCTGTCATCGCAAATTGGGCTCTCGACCAATCGATCAGCGAGGTGTCAATACTTTCAATCATAATCTTATGTTGTTTAAGGGTTAAAAATCAATCGGTTTCTCCGGAAGGGCACGTTCTATCAGTTCATTACCCACATACGCTCCTTTTTCAGTCTCCGTAGGGTGATCACTAAGGAAATTCGGGAAAAAGAATAATTTGAGGATAAAAAACATGACGAATAATTTCAAAAGGATAATAACCCACAATGTACGACCAAGTGTCATACTGCGGAAACCTTCCAAATAAAAGTTCCAAACGGCAAGCAGTGCATTCTTCATATATCGTTGTTAGAATTTGTAATGAGTACAAATATACAATATTTATAATAAAAACAAACAAATCCCCCGAATTGTTGCGAGATTTATTGTGTTTTTCCCAGCTAATCTCCCTATCGACAGAAAAAAATCATTTAACGGTAAAATTCAATGATCCGTCTATCACTTTTGCCACTAATATAATATGTACGTACCTTCGTTACCAATAAATCAATAGAAGTATGAATATGATAAATGTAAGAAGATTGGCAGTGATGACATTTCTTGGTGCAGGTATGCTTTCCGACATATCTGCACAAGATTTTTCGTTGCAAGCCGATACGTTAAATGAAGCCAGACTCCCCGCTCAATGGGATTTGCAATCTTGCATCGACTATGCTTTGGAACAGAATATTACGATTCGCAAGAACCGTGTGACTGCGGAAAGCACACAGATTGACGTAAAGACTGCCAAAGCGGCTCTATTTCCCAGCCTTTCGTTCTCTACCAGCCAGCAAGTAGTGAATCGCCCCTATCAGGAGACGAGCAGCCGGGTGAGTGGCAGCGAAATCATCAGCAGCAACAGTAAAACAAGTTACAACGGCAATTATGGCCTGAATGCCTCGTGGACTATATACAACGGCAGTAAGCGACTCAAAACTCTCAAACAGGAACGGCTGAACAACCAGGTAGCCGAATTGGATGTAGCCACTTCGGAAAATACGATTAAAGAGTCGATTGCACAAATTTATATCCAGATTCTTTATGCCGCCGAATCCGTCAGGGTAAATGAAAACACACTGCAAGTCTCCATTGCCCAGCGTGATCGCGGACAGGAACTTCTCAATGCCGGAAGTATTGCCAAAAGTGACTTCGCACAGTTAGAGGCTCAGGTAAGCACAGACCGTTATCAACTTGTCACAGCGCAAGCCACCTTACAAGATTACAAATTGCAACTGAAACAATTGCTCGAACTGGACGGAGAGAATGAAATGAACGTCTACCTCCCTAAACTGTCCGATGAAAACGTACTGGCTCCGTTACCTGCCAAAAAGGATGTCTATGTAAGCGCCCTTGCCATCCGTCCCGAAATCGAGGCAAGTAAGTTGAATGTAGAGGCTTCCGAACTAGGCATTGATATTGCCAAATCGAGTTACTTCCCCACTATCAGCCTCAGCGCAGGCATCGGCACAAACCATACAAGTGGAAGCGATTTCACTTTCGGCGAACAAGTGAAAAACGGATGGAATAATTCCATCGGATTGTCTGTCAGTGTACCTATCTTTAATAACCGCCAGACAAAAAGTGCTGTACAAAAAGCTAAGCTGCAACGCGAAACGGATATGCTTTCCTTACTTGACGAACAAAAAGCCCTCTATAAGACCATCGAAAGTCTTTGGTTGGACGCAAACAGCGCACAACAACGTTATGCGGCAGCCAACGAAAAACTGAGAAGTACGCAGATCAGCTATGACCTGATCAGCGAACAGTTCAATCTGGGTATGAAAAATACGGTGGAGCTCCTCACCGAAAAGAATAACTTGCTACAAGCTCAACAAGAACAACTTCAGGCTAAATATATGGCCATACTAAACACACAGTTGCTGAAATTCTATCAAGGAGACAAATTGACATTATAAATCAACAAACGTATATTAATTAAAAGCATCATAAACGAATGAAAACGAAAAAGATTATCCTAATCGCCGTGGCAGTCATTGCGGTAGTAGGTATAGGAATCTGGTTCTTCACCGGTTCACCCGCCAAGCATAAAGTCACGTATGCTACCATCGCTGTCAGCAAAGCCGATATTTCAAATTCGGTAACTGCTACCGGAACGATAGAGCCGGTGACGGAAGTCGAAGTCGGTACACAGGTATCGGGCATCATCGACAAGATTTATGTAGATTATAACTCAACAGTCACCAAAGGACAATTGATTGCCGAAATGGACCGCGTCACACTGCAAAGTGAATTGGCTTCACAACAAGCGACATACGACGGTGCGAAAGCCGAATATGAATATCAGAAGAAAAACTATGAACGTAGCAAAGGCTTGCACGAAAAATCACTCATCAGCGACACGGATTTCGAACAAGCCCTCTACAACTACCAGAAGGCGAAGAGCAGCTATGACAGCAGTAAGGCCTCTCTCGCAAAGGCAGAGCGTAACTTATCATACGCTACCATCACTTCGCCTATCGACGGAGTTGTTATCAGCCGTGATGTGGAAGCCGGACAGACTGTCGCTTCCGGATTCGAGACTCCTACCCTGTTCACTATCGCTGCGGACTTGACGCAGATGCAGGTAGTGGCCGATGTGGATGAAGCCGATATAGGTGGCGTAGAAGAAGGACAGCGCGCCAGTTTTACGGTGGACGCATATCCTAATGATACCTTTGAAGGCGTTGTGACCCAGATTCGTTTGGGCGATGCAAGCAGTACCAGCAGTACAAGTACCAGCAGTAGCACGGTGGTTACTTATGAAGTGGTAATCTCCGCTCCCAATCCCGATTTGAAACTGAAACCACGTCTGACGGCCAATGTCACCATCTATATCCTTGATAAAAAAGACGTACTTTCCGTACCGAACAAAGCATTGCGTTTCGTACCCGAAAAACCCTTAATCGGTGCTAACGACATCGTAAATGACTGTAAAGGTGAACATAAACTTTGGACACGCGAAGGAAATACATTCACTGCCCATCCGGTAGAGATAGGAATCAGTAACGGTATGTCGACGGAAATTATCAGTGGTATCTCCGAAGGCGCTAAAATTGTGACGGAAGCTACTATCGGTGCCATGCCGGGCGAAAATATGGAAGCCGGACCCAACCAACAGAGCGGAGGAGAAAGAAGCCCGTTCATGCCTGGCCCTCCGGGAAGTAAGAAGAAAAACAACAAGTGACAAACACCATGAAGAAAGTAATTGAAATACAAAATATCAAGCGTAACTTTCAGGTAGGTGATGAAACCGTCCATGCGTTACGAGGTGTTTCGTTCACCATTCACGAAGGGGAGTTTGTCACTATCATGGGTACTTCCGGTTCGGGAAAATCTACGTTACTGAATATTCTGGGTTGCCTGGATACTCCGACGAGCGGTGAATATCTGCTCAGCGACATCCCCGTCCGCACTATGAGCAAGCCTCAACGTGCGGTCTTGCGGAACAGGAAAATCGGATTCGTGTTCCAAAACTATAACTTGTTGCCCAAAACAACGGCTGTAGAAAACGTAGAACTGCCACTTATGTACAACTCTTCTGTCAGTGCCGCCGAACGCCGTCGCCGTGCCATCGAATCTCTGCAGGCCGTAGGATTAGGTGACCGTCTGGAACACAAATCAAACCAGATGTCCGGTGGGCAAATGCAACGGGTGGCCATTGCACGCGCATTGGTCAACAATCCGGCTGTGATTCTTGCCGATGAAGCAACCGGAAACCTCGACACCCGTACCTCATTTGAGATACTTGTCCTCTTTCAAAAGCTTCATGCGGAAGGACGCACCATCATCTTCGTAACGCATAATCCGGAGATTGCGCAATATAGCAGCCGGAATATCCGCCTGCGCGACGGTCATGTCATAGAGGATACCGCTAATCCGGAAATTCTATCCGCTGCTGAAGCATTGGCTGCATTACCAAAAAATGACGAAGAAGGATAGACCGCGTTTAACGAAATAACTAATTACTAACAACATGAATGGAACCAATTTATTCAAGATAGCTCTCCGCGCATTGGCAAACAACAAATTGCGTGCATTTCTCACCATGCTCGGTATTATCATCGGTGTCGCTTCCGTCATCACGATGCTTGCCATCGGACAAGGTTCGAAGAAAAGTATCCAGCAACAAATTTCCGAAATGGGATCGAACATGATTATGATTCATCCCGGAGCCGATATGCGTGGAGGTGTGCGCCAAGATCCGTCTGCCATGCAAACGTTAAAGCTCACCGACTACGAGGCTTTGCGTGACGAGACCAATTTCCTGTCAGCCATCAGCCCCAATGTCTCTTCATCGGGGCAGCTTATTGCCGGCAACAACAACTATCCTGCCTCCGTGAACGGGGTTGGAACGGAATATCTCGATATCCGCCAATTAACGGTGGAGAACGGTGAGATGTTCACGGAAGCCGACATACAAAGCTCGGCAAAAGTATGCGTGATAGGAAAGACAATAGTAGACAATCTTTTTCCCGACGGCAGCGATCCGGTGGGAAAAATTATCCGTTTTAGCAAGATCCCCTTCCGAGTGGTAGGTGTGCTCAAGTCAAAAGGATACAATTCTATGGGACAGGATCAGGATGCAGTAGTACTTGCTCCCTACACAACGGTGATGAAACGTCTGCTTGCCGTTACCTATCTGCAAGGTATCTTCGCCTCCGCCCTCACCGAAGATATGACAGAATACGCTACAGATGAAATCAGCACGATTCTTCGTCGCAATCATAAGTTAAAGACCTCTGACGATGATGATTTCACCATTCGTACACAACAGGAATTGAGTACAATGCTCAACTCTACCACCGATTTAATGACCACCCTGCTTGCTTGTATTGCCAGCATCTCATTGGTTGTAGGCGGTATCGGAATTATGAATATCATGTATGTATCCGTCACGGAACGAACCCGTGAAATCGGTCTGCGAATGTCGGTCGGCGCACGAGGAATCGACATTCTGAGCCAATTCCTTATCGAAGCCATCATGATCAGTATCACAGGAGGAATCATCGGAGTGGTCATCGGCTGCGGAGCCAGTTGGATAGTCAAAAGCGTGGCGCATTGGCCTATCTATATCCAGCCGTGGAGTGTATTCCTCTCTTTTGCCGTCTGTACCGTCACCGGAGTCTTCTTTGGATGGTATCCTGCCAAAAAAGCAGCAGATTTAGACCCGATTGAAGCTATCAGATACGAATAAAGAGCTATCTTTGTCTTTATGAAACAAACCTTTACATCCGCACGTCGTCCCCTGGAGATACTGATACACATTATCAGCTGGGGGATTATGTTCGGTTTCCCGTTCTTTTTCGTAGAACGCGGAAACGGGAACATTAACTGGATGGCTTATATACGCCATTTTGCCGTACCGCTTTCTTTTATGATTGTGTTCTACGTCAATTACTTCTTTCTGGTCCCCCGACATCTTTTTCAGAATCAATCAAAAAGATATATTGTCTACAACATTATCTTGTTGTGTATCATCGGGATACTGCTTCATCTCTGGCAAAGTCTGACATTCGATCCGTCATTTGAGAACAAGCCCAGACGTCCGGGTATGCCTCCGGGATGGTTGTTTTTCCTGCGAGATATGCTAAGCCTTGTTTTCACTATCGGATTGAGTGCCGCTATCCGTATGAGCGCACGATGGACGCAAAACGAGGCTGCCCGCAAGGAAGCGGAACGGAATCGCACGGAAGCCGAACTGAAAAATCTGCGCAATCAGTTGAACCCTCACTTTTTGTTGAATACTCTGAATAATATTTATGCTTTAATCGCATTCGATTCGGACAAAGCTCAACAAGCTGTGCAGGAACTGAGCAAATTGCTTCGATACGTATTATATGACAATCAGCAGACGTATGTCCCGCTCTGTAAAGAGGTTGATTTCATCCGTAACTATATCGAACTGATGCGTATCCGCCTGTCGGCTAATGTACAGATGAGTACTCAATTCGATATTCACCCAAACTGCCAGACACTGATCGCCCCGCTAATCTTTATTTCATTGATAGAAAATGCCTTCAAGCACGGTATCTCCCCTACCGAAGCTAGTTTCATCCACATTCATATTTCCGAGAACGACCAAGAAGTGATCTGCGAAATCCGCAATAGTAATTTCCCCAAGGAAGTGTGGGATAAAAGTGGTTCGGGCGTGGGGTTAGAACAAGTCAGCCGACGGCTGGAGATACTTTATCCGGGGGCTTACACTTGGTCGAAAGGCACTTCACGGGACGGGAAGTGTTACGAATCAAAATTGAGCATTAAGATCAAAGAGTAGAGAGAAAACATTAAGTATAGAATTTTATATTAATAGAATAGTAGTATGGTATTACGTTGTGCAATCGTAGATGATGAGCCTTTGGCTCTCGGCCTTTTGGAAAGTTATGCAAATAAAACCCCGTTTCTACAACTCGTAGGAAAATACTCCAGCGCTGTTCAGGCAATGAAAGAATTGCCTGGCGAGGAAGTTGACCTCTTGTTTCTGGATATCCAAATGCCCGAACTTAACGGACTGGAATTCTCAAAAATGGTGGATTCCCGTACCCGTATCGTATTCACTACCGCCTTTGGACAGTATGCCATCGATGGCTATCGTGTCAACGCACTTGACTATCTATTAAAGCCGATTTCATACATCGACTTCCTACAGGCAGCCAACAAAGCGCTTCAATGGTTCGAACTGGTTCAGAAGCCAGAGGAGATAGACAGTATTTTTGTAAAAAGTGACTACAAATTGGTACAAGTGGAATTAAAGAAAATCATGTATATCGAAGGATTAAAAGATTACATTAAAATCTATACGGAAGACGCCTCCAAGCCAATACTGTCCCTTATGAGTATGAAAGCGATGGAAGAACTTTTGCCTTCCAGCCGTTTTATACGTGTGCATCGCTCTTTCATCGTTCAAAAGGATAAGATACGTGTAATAGATCGTGGACGCATTGTTTTTGACAAAACATACATCCCCATCAGTGACAGTTACAAACAGGTTTTCCAAGCATTCCTTGATGAAAGAAGTTGATGATTCCCTATTTTATCGGTAAAAACGAGATTTTTGTCGATTATAGTTTGCCAAAACCTGTTTTATCCCTACCTTTGCAACGAACAGAAAGGGATTGTGAAATTCCGAGAATAGAATAGTTTAGTTAAGTCTAGTTTAGTTTTTGTGTTGAGTCGGAAGCCTGCAAGAGAGCATGAGCTTCCGGCTTTTATTTTTGCTGATATTCAGCATTTTACATACACAATCGAACTTTTTTTATATCTATTAGTAGTCCATATTAGAGAATTAGAATAAATCATAACGTCACTTTTGACGCTATATAATGGTCGAAAAATGGTCGGATTATGGTCGGAAAACATGATACGATCGAAAACAAAATAAAGTATGGCTACATTTTCATTAGTAATTGTCCCAGCTAAAAAACTATCTGACGGGACTCATAAAATAAGAATCAGAGTAGCACACAACTCTGATACAAGATTCATCACAACAGAAATTGTCGTTCGTGAAAACGAATTTAAGAACGGAAAGATAGTTCAACGCCCGGACAAAGATTTCCTCAACATAAAATTGCAGGAATGGTATAACACGTACTTCAAACGCTATATAGAATTAGAGCATGCAGAATCGTTAACTTGCGCCCAATTAGTTAAGATGATAACAAACCCTATTAATGGCGAACGTAATCGCAAATTTGAGGATATCGTTGAAGAATTCCTCTCACAGATCGATGAGGATGATAGAGAAAAAACGCATAAACTTTATAAATTGGCCGCTAAACATTTTATTCGGTTTACTGGTCCAAGTACACTCATGGAACACATAACACCAATCCGGATTAATAACTATCTAACGCATTTAAGGAAGAGCAAACTCTCTCCTACCTCAATCAAAATCTATATTACACTATTGAAAGTGATAATAAACTATGCCATCAAGATGAGATACGTAGAATATAAGGTAGATCCATTTGTCACAGCTTCCATTCCTTCAGCTAAGAAAAGAGACACACATATCACAGTTGAACAACTAAAGATTATTAGAGATATGGTACCTAATCAATATAACGTATCAGTAGTTCGCGACATTTTCATGCTTACTTATTATTTAGCCGGCATGAACTTAGTTGATATGCTGGCTTACGACTTCCGGACCGACATTGTAGATTACATCAGAATCAAGACAAGGAATACTAAAGATGGTGACCGGTTGACTTCGTTTGCGATTCCTGATGAAGCAAAACCTCTCATCAAGAAATATATGAATAAGAATACCGGAAAGCTCGTATTTGGAAAGTATAAAACCTATGTATCCTGTTATAATACACTCACCCGGAAAATGAAAGTTCTGAAAACAGTAGCAGGCGTTACTCACAACTTAACATTATATTCAGCTCGCAAATCATTCGTTCAACATGGATACGACTTGGGAATTCCTCTTAGCACATTAGAATACTGTATCGGTCAGTCAATGAAAGAAGATCGTCCAATCTTCAATTATGTATCAATCATGAAAAAGCATGCTGATAAAGCGATACGCGAGATACTTGATAATCTGAAATAAAATAGTAACTTTGCAACATCAAGATAATACGGACATAATTCGGATTATTTTGGTTTGACTTGGTGAGGGGGTGGTTCCCCTCACTTTTTTTATATCCTCATCGAACTTTTTCAATCGTCAATAGTAATACCCTATGTAATCCTTCTGGAAATTTGTTGATTTGTGTGCTGTTGATTGGTGGGATTACAAACAAAGAGGTAGCTTCGGCTACCTCTCATTATTATTTTACTTCTCTATCAGTTCATTAGCTTCAAGTAATTCCTGTGCATCTTCCTTTAGATATATAGGAATAGAAACAATAATATCTTTCACACCAATATATTGGGCTAACACAGTACGATGTCTCCCATCAGAAATAATGAAAGATTTATTTTGTGATATGTCCCACATAGGTGGATCAACACATTCTTTATTCAACCATCTCTCTATAGTATTGGCAAATCTGGACTCATCGTGCCAAAATCCATCAAATTTTTTATTAAAGACCACATCATATAAATTGGTTGAATTCTTTATTAATTTATCAACATTACATTGCATAAAAATCCTATTTGAATACATAGGATGATTAATAGGTAGTTCCATTTTACGAACATCAGTTGCCCAAACAGGAACAATACTGTTCAATTCATCATCACTCATTTTTCGACATTTATTCCTTAATAAAATATCTTCTTCATCTAAATCTTCATCATCTGTTTTTTTCCAATCTTCCATAGTAATTATATTAATTCATTACAATAAATAGTGAGATTTTACTAAATCACAAAATATAACTAAAATTTAGAAAAGCCCCGTTCTAAAAATACGGGGCTACATTCTAACTAATAGTTTTCAGCTAATTTTTGAATAGCTTTTAGTCTTTCTTTTATAGCTGAAATTCTTTGTTTATCACCCGAAGAAGATAAAGATTTCAACTCATCTTTAAGTAACTCGGCTTGCTGCCTTTCAAGTTCCCTGGCATCTTCTTGGCTTATCGCTCCAAAGCCAGTAATCCTGTAATTGTCATGTTCCATACGAATAATTTTTTAAATTAAACATTTGTATTCCGAGCAAAAAATATGCCGGAACACATTTTCTTTGTATTCCGGCACGAAGGCACTTGTTTATACGGTGACAAATATATATATTATTTCCCAAATATTGTATTCTTTGCTATATAATTTTATCCGAAAAATGTATTTTCAATGAAATGGATATTTCTTTCTCAATTTATCCCACAGCCAACTTACAATTAACAAACCTATAATACAGCAATACACATTATCTTTATGCAAATCCCACCACGAAAGTTCTACTATATTTTCCTTCTGATTTAATATAGCATCAACCTTATTACTCAATGTATCTAACATGTTAGAGAGATGTTTTAGGGTAACAGATACTGTTTCATCAACTTCTGTTCTTTCCTGTTCTTGTTTGGATGCAGTAGTAGTACTTTCCTTCACTACGTGTTGTTTTCCGACAGAATCAGGAGCAGACAAATAAACAGTTTTATTTTCCAACTTTAGATTACTTAGCCGGTCATTTGTTATCTTCGTTTGCTTACTAACATCCGCTCGCAGTGATTGAATAACACTTTGAATGCGATTAAAATCATCAGAGTAGTCAATCTGCTTTTGAGTCTCAATGTTCCGAGACGCCTGGCAAGAAGAACATACAAGACAACAGACTATTACAGCCAGCAGACTAATTATAGCCGTTAGGCACATCTTAGCTAAATCTTTCATGGCTTTACAACTACATTACGTAAAAAGTTACTAAATTCACTCCTCACATCAAAACAAGGACACGCTTTGATATATTCAAGCGGTTCTACCTCTCCACTACCATCGAGATCAGGTGATGTATCCCGGTGCCCTAACAATTCAATGATAGGATACTCCTTACAGAGTTTTGCTACAAGATCACACAATGCGTTTTTTTGTGCATCCGTACGGGTGTCCTTTGCCTTTCCGTTCGCATCAAGTCCACCGATGTAGCAGATACCGACACTGTGTTTATTATAACTAATACCGGAAAACCCTTTCGTGTTACAATGTGCTCCGTCAATGGATAATGACCGACCGTTTTCTACGGTACCATCTAAATCTATCACGAAGTTATAACCAATCTGGCTGAACCCTCTTTGTTTGTGCATCAGGTCAATATCCTTTGCACGTATGTCCTGTCCGGCTTTCGTTGCCGAACAATGGATGATAATTGAATCAATTGTTTTCATATCTTTTCCTCCTTGTCTAATTCTCCTTCAATTCTGTCGATAATACTCTGCACATGTGCAGGTGTAGCTCGCTTAAATTCAAAACGTATCACATGATAGATGATACGGAATCCTTTGTTTTTAGGATATGCAATAATCAGATTTTTGAACGCATTCTGAAGATACACATAAGAGAACACATACGTTATAGTCTTGATTACCAATAATGAGTTCTCACCGTCTCCTATTAAGGTCATAAAGGAGAAAATCACCTCAATGATTATAAGATAGAGAACAAGTTCGACCAAGGCATTTTTAAACTTACCCCATTTGAAGTTTTTACAACGTATAATCGAAACACCATCAGCTCTCATTCCACACCAAATATTGAATCCAAACATTATAATCAAAGCTATAAGGAAACCTTTAGTCGGTGTTAAATAAGCAAGAAGAGAGCTGAACATCGAAACGAAAATAATTCGTATCTGGTCTACATTAAATAGCTCATATAACCATTTCATAATATTAATCATAAAGTTAAAGCTATCAATATTGAAAACACAGTAATCAGTCCTGGCAATAAGACAGTAGCTAATGCGTCAAGCCAGTCAAAGGCAAATCCACACTTCTTCTGAATGTACTCAACAATGATCGCAGCAATGGCAGTTGTCGTTAAAGAGACAATAGCAGATTTGCAGAAATCAATGTTTAATAGAAGAAAACAGAAGGCAAGCATCACAACAAAAACGAATACTCCAGCTTTTACATGTGCTGGCCGGTTAGACTGTAAAATCCAATCATACAATACTTTTATACTCATACTCAAAGCGTTTAATTATTAATAAAATATTCTGTATGAGACAAATGTATTGAGTATAGTAACCGGTTTGCCAAAAGTGAAAAATCTTGGAAAGTCATTTCCTTTTAATAAGCTATTTATTAACGACTTACAAAACGGACTAATTTTATAGGAAATAAAAAAGGTAGTCGAAAACCGGCTACCTTACATCTATCTATTAAGAAGAGACTTATTGATATAAACTTAGATCAACAGCATCTTTCTTTTTCCAACCAGCAGCTAATGTGCGCTGAACAAAAACCATTTCCTTAGTATAAAAGTCCGTCAGATTTTCCAAGGTATTAAATTCATAGTAGACAGGTTCATCATCTGTTCCAAATTTAAATCTTACTGGTAAAGAGGTACCGTCTGTCTGCACTGCAAGATCATAGGCTGATTTATAATTGAACTGGTTTTCCTGTGATAACCATACAGGTATGCCATTATAGGTAAATCCGGACATGATCTCGTTATTTATCTCCTGATTATACCAGTTAATAACCATAACCTTTACCTCCTCACTGGTAGGCTTATAAGAGAACTCCTCTTCCATATAGGAAGCATTTCCCTCTTGCTCACTTGGCTGTACATCCCAACGTACACGCCACTTATTTTTCACCGGATTTACACACTCAAAGAGCGATACACCGGAACTTCCTTCTACTCGTTTCATTAGCTAAATACATATTTTGTTCGACCTTTACCGAACGTCTCCGTCTTAATCGTTGTTTCAAACGGAAAACCATCCGGCATACTTGAAATTTGTTGGAGGATATTTTTCATTTCCTCCGAATTGGTGAAGAACTTCTTCATTTCACCATTTTGCTCAATTGAGACAATACAACGGTCTTCTCCCTGCTCTGTTTTAATACCCATTTCATAATCTTTCACTATGATAGGGAGATTTACCAATTCTCTTATGGAAACAACTGTGCCTGGAAAACGCTTCTTCCCGTCTTCCGGCTTGTAAGTGACGTTTAAATCTTTGAAACTTTTCATTTTTATGCCTGTTAATTTATAAAATAGATTCTTGCAATCGGCATGCTTTACCAAGCCATAAAAAGAGGCAATGAGTTCTTTACGACGTCTACGGCTTTTCACTTTATGAAGCCTACGAGCAAAGTTCTGTTTGTTCCTTTTGCGTACACGGGTATGATCCGGATAAATAACGAAGCCTAAGAAATCAATACCTTGCTTGGTTGGAAATACACGTTCAATATTTTTAATCACAAGATTTATCTTAGCCACCTGCAGACACACAATATTACGCATCTTCCAAAGAACTTTTTTGCTCCCATTCAAAACACGCCCGTCGTCACAATACCGGAAATAGTGCTTCACGCCTTCCCGGTCCTTCAGGACATGGTCGATAAAAATGGATAACAGAAGATTACCAAGCCCCTGCGAACTTCTTAATCCTATGCTTATTCCCTTTTGCATCACGTCCACGAATCCGGAAAGTAGCTGAATGAGCTTATTGTCCTTAAACACCTTATTAACACAGTATTTCATAAAATCATGATCAACATTCTCATAAAATTTACGAATATCAAAAGTGTAACAGAACTCTGTTCCTTGTGCATCATTCCCTATCGAATCACGTACATAACATAATAAATCGTGTGTACCACGTCCTTTTATAGATGCAGATGTAGTCCGGATAAAACGACCTCGCAAATGTTCATCTACAACTTTCATAATTGCATGCACAGCAACCCGTTCTTTCAAAGAAAAAATTTGGATGCGACGTAGTTTACCACCTTCAAAGACCTCCTTTTCAAAAAAATTACTAACTTTAAAACTGCCATTACGAATCCTTTCTGTCAATTCGTCAATGACTTCTTTTTTATGCGCAATAAGAGTTCTCCCTGAACGGCTGCGTTTACGTTTCCGACCTCGCAACACTGTCCAGAAAGACTCTTCCATATTTTCAGGAGTTATTATCTCCTCAATGATATTGCCTTCTCTACGCATAATTTTTGCCTTCAACTTTCTGGGCCCAACTTCTTCGAGAATCCCAATAAAGGGAAACCTACCAAACTCTACCCAACGATGTATGTTTCAGTTTTCCAGTCTTGCGACTGCTGTTACTGAGGCTCATCCCCCTCGGCTCAATGATGAGTAACTCGTACTCCTTATCGTACGCCGATTAATTTCTTCAGGCACTAACGTCCAAATTCGTTTAAATTGTTTCCGAGCCGGGAACCGTTGTTCGCAGACGCATTCGATGAATCGTTACCGCAATTCGCATACGAGACACCGCCGTTCGGGTTCGCGTTGTTGTTCGACCGAAAGACCACACGAGTCTATGGGGGAATCCACCTACGGGGGTACAAAATTAACAATTTATTCATCTTGACAAAAGATTAAGTAAGTTATATTTTCGCCGGGCTTCGCCCGGATTTGTGCCGTTCGGGAAGAGCAGCACAAATCCGAACATGGCTAAACGTTTTCCGATTTAGTCGCTTCGCTCCCGCTTTACGATTCCGATTTCAACGATTTGTACGCTTCAACGCTCTCCGCGACCTCGATTTGACCGCGGAAGGCGAGCCGGGAACCGTTGATCGCAGACGCATACGATGAATCGTAACCGCAATACGCATACGAGACACCGCCGTACGGGTACGCGCTGCTGCTCGACCGAAAGACCACACGAGAAGCTGCTGCGCTCGGTTGGAATTCATCACAATAATAGGTTGTACTACTACCAGCCTGTGAAAAAGCAGCAATCACATCACAATATTTTTGATGAACCATACCAGTTGCAAAACCACCGGTTGTACCGGAACGAACTTTACGTACCGTACCGTCAGGCATCTCAATATTTAACTTATACTGCTCTTGTGCATTAGTATTAGGTAAACCAACTTTATCCATCCATTCATATTTGTCACCATACCAACTTTCATAACCCATACAGTTACTTGAAGGAATACGAGTATGAACTATTCTACCATCGGCATCCTTTGAGATATACCAAGAATATTCAGTTTTATGCACACCATCTGAATCATAGCTTACAGTATCCTGCATACCGATTACGGCAGTAGTTCCGACTATCCGGTTATTTGTATTTTGACCATAACCGCATTGATCTTGTGCATCACGACGACCATATGCTGCATAGAACAAGTTAGCTACATCTTTGTGCATCTCCCAGTCCACAAGTTGCAAATTACGTTGTTGTGCATAATAGTGAAAATCGGATTGAGACATACTACCAACACTTGCAGAAGTATTAAAAGCAGAATAAAGAGAATTACCAATAGAGATTGCTTCACCGACACCTGTCAGACAAGGCAGGTGTTCAACCCAATCCGGCTCCATATCCTCAATCTTGTCACTGTTGGATAATACAACAAGGTCAAATTCTGCGTTATTGAAGATCGTGAAATAAAGGAAAGCAGCTCCTTCCGGAACGTCTGCAATAAGATACATTCCTTCAGCAAACTTATTGTTAAGACTCGGAACGGTCAAATCCTTTATAACATTACCGGATGCGTCTACGAAGATACTGCCAATCAAGCCGGTTCCTAACGTGGTCGGGAAACGGACACGCTTATGCTTGGAAACATCGACACCGCAAACACTATAATTCGTGTCTGAAGAATAGCTGTCCGTCAAGGTAGCACGACCAATCAGAATCTTAGATTTCTCCTTATAAAGCCCGGATTCCCGGATATTGGAAAGATAAACTTTATCACATACCGGTATATCCGGAATTTCGGTATTGGAACTGTAACAGGTGTACTTCTTGTTGTTAAGGTAGTCATTAATTCCTTTATACCAATAGTGAGGTTCATACATCCAAAGATCACCCTCCGTACTATCCAATTTGGCAGGAGTAGCACCGGATATTTTCTCTGAATCGGCATAATAATTAGAGTTCTCATCGTGTAGATTGCAAATCACCATTTTACCTTTCTCAGTCTGCTTACCTAAAACACGATGACGTTTAGCCAGGATCTTAGTAATATGTCCGTTGGCTACATAGCTGTTACCGTATTTATAGCCGGTCAGATTGTCGAGGTTGCTGATATTAGCATCATCGGCAACAGTGTCATCAAACTCAATCATCGTATATTTAGGCTGAATGATGGTCAGCTCCGGGAAATGAGCAACGGCTGCTTCATATTCTTCATCAGTCATGGAACGGGTAAGACGATAGGTTCCCACCAGGCGACAGGAAGATACATTACCGCCATTCTCATCAACACCTCCCATTTCCATAAGGTTTCTAATCAGCGTACCGTCTCCTTCCATATCAATACCAGTAATACGAAGGTATCTGACAGCCGGACACGCTGTGAGCAGTCTTTGCCAGTCGATCAGTGCGCAACTATCGACAACAAGGCGATTAGTATTAACCGTACCCTCTAATGTCAGATTGTCGTTAGATAATTTGTTCAAGTATCGTAATTCAAGCGTCTGAAGAGTAGCAGGAAGAACAGCAACGGACAAGGGAGAACCAGGTGCAAAAGATACTCCCGTTAATGCAGATTTACCAGCACGGAAAGTCTCAAGTTTGGAATTTGAAGATAAATCCATAGAAGTAAAGTTTTCACTTTGCAACCCGGTAAGGTTCAACTCACGCAGATTCTTACACTTGTCAACTAAAAGTGCGTTCATGGTCTTTTGCGTAGCCGAACAACTGATATTCAAAACTCGCAATGCTACGCAATTGCTTAGATTTAGAGTACCGACAATAGCATGGCTAACATTAGTCAGATCAAGACCTAACATACGGGATGCACCGTAGAAGTATTGAGGATCATTGACTATCAAATCCGTGTCGAGCGTCAGTTCGACAATACTGCCGGCATCTTCAGCGAGCACACCACTTTGTTTCGGTTCGCCGGACGTGTACCCATAGCCGAAGTAATAACGTTCGCTGGCGGTTATCTTAACCTTACGCTTATCAGTAGAGAACTTATAACCAAAATAGATAGGGAATGAATCCTGTCGGTATGTACCTGCAAGATATTGGCTATCCAAAAGAGCAAAACGGTTTTGGATCGTGAATGTACGGTGAGCGTAACGACTACCTTGAAGGGCGTACAGGTAGTCATAGTATTTTGTACCCTCCGAAGTCGTAACACCCTCTGTTAAAGGCTTGATATACTTGTATTCTCCGTCCTTATTATAAATCCTCTCGCACCAATTACCCATCAGTTGGTTATTGAAGATATCAAGTACATACTCGGTGCTCATATTACTACGGATATTCCCGGCAACTTCCTGCAATTTCTCCGGCCAAGAGCGGACAAGTTTCCAAAGTATGGAGTCGTGACCGGCCATTGCATAGGAGCCAATAGAATCATCAAAGGTTTCCCATGTCATAGTATAGTCATACTTCAGTACGGAGTCATTACGTCCGCCTAAAATCGTATCCATGTCATAAGGAAGAATATACCAGTGAACACCGTCCCAAGTGCAGAACATCATGTTCTTTGCCCGGCTGTCAACAGCCATCAAATAGTCAGTGATTATGTACCAACCGAACAAGCTGTTTACATTAAAGTAATCGGCACATTCTGCACGGAACCGGGCGGGGTCATTTTTTACCGAATTAATCCATGTCCAAAGGCGGGTTACAGCGTCTTTATCCTCTTGGTCGGCATCTTCCCATGTCTTATCCGGCTTAAAACGGAATTCCAAACCGTCAGCGAAGTTTTCAGCAGTTATGTTGGAAGTACCGAAGAGGCACAACGGATGAGAATTGTTCAAGAACTCAAGGCAGATACATTTGTTACGGTCGCCATTCAAAGCGGCTAAATCATTGAATCCGGCAATACCTTCAAAACCGTAGACATTGTGAGAATCGCTCTTTTCGTTATTGAAATTGTACTTACCCAAATAGGTATTTACACCGGTATTATCATTATCGTAGAACAAGTCCATCGGAAAACCATCAACACCGATACGAACACTGCCGTCTATTTCCTGTGGGGGTGTCAGCCAGCCACATTTCTTCCATGTGTCATTGACCAGTCTCACACCACCAGTATTGTGCGTTGATGATGAGTCGGAGAAATCAGCCTTCAAACAGAAAATACCCACACGTTTGGCGCCGGGTTTGAATGAATACATCAAGTCCGGAACATCGACACCATTCACTTCCAAAGTCGTTCCATATTTATCGAAACGTTCAAAGTAGATACGGTAGTTCTTTCGCGGATAGGTAGTAGACGATGTACCCTGTATCCGAAGTCCTGCATTACGAAGTACAAAATCATACTCCTTGCCATATGCAGAATAGAAATACACGTCAACAGGCACTTCAAACTTTTTGTTGTTCGTTGCATTAACAAGTTCGACATCACCAACAAAGCGCATGACAGATTTACCTTGTACACGAAGCTTTTCTATATCCACATCCGAGCCGTCGTCATTCATAACATCGTTTTTCTGGAATAGAACAACCATTTCCTCTGATGTCGGACGGTCTACCATGTAGTTGGTCAGCTCTTCATCATCAGTCAGACCACGCCGGTAGATACGCAAATTGCGCAACTCGATATCGGCTGCATCGGAAGATACAGTAATATTTACCGGAGCTTCCTGCTTCATACTTTCAGTCTGTGAGTACTGTTTCGCACCACAACGGATACCATTTACGTACAATTCTATCAAACGAGTACCGGACTTCTTGCCGATAACGAAAGCTATTTTCAGATTCAGATCGGAAGCAAAAAGTGTATTGACAGAACTTCCTCCGGAAGCGGTTATTTTCGCTTCCTGTGTTGTCATCTGGAATCCTATTCCACCGGACATACACGAAAGAATGACACCGTTACGATCAGTTACATTCGAACACTTCAATTCAAATTCATACGTAGCACCGTTCGATACGGCATCATTGGCAAGGGGTTGTTTAAGAATCTCTATTGTAGCTCCATTAGTTAACTGCAAAGAGTCACCAGTCCAACCATTACTATTCCAATCAAACCCGGTAAACTTGGTTGTTACCTCGCCATCAGTCCAAACTGCCGGATTTTCTTCGGTGTTACTACGACCGGCAGCCGAAAGTTTTAAATCAAGGTCTGCTTGTACTTCCTCGATATCAATAGAGGATTTTGCAACGTGGACTAAGAAATCATATTCAGTGTTGCCGCAAGAGAACCGCATTGCATACTCTCCCTGCTCGGTGAACCGGTTTGTATATACCTGAACGGTACGCGGCACACTTACTGTCTGTGTTTTGGTGCCATTGTTGTACACGGACATTTCAGCAGGGGTTTTGCTCGGATCGTAAACAACAAAATCGAATTGCAGTTTCTCATATTGACCGACTTCAAGGCGTGGTGTCAAATGATCATCCGTAAAGATGCGGCCGTCCGGGAAGCGATGCATCATGCCGATACTGGGAGCAGAAGAACCCTCTTTGAATATATCCAAGTAGATACTTTCAGAGCGAACGGTAAGATCGGCAGAAGCTTCCATTTCAGCAACCATCTGCACGGTATGCCGACCAGGTAAAAGGTCAGACATGGAAATACTGAAGCTGCTGTTCGTTTGCCCGGATTTAGTAATAGTCTTGGAGTCTTTCTGAACACCATCAACATACAACATGACAACTTTGTTGCCTGTTCCCGAAATGGTGAACGGAATGGATGCAGTTGCACCGGCTGCATAGCCGCCAACAGGAGAAGCAATGTTATAAGTAGAACTCAAAGATAACGTAATAACTTTGACGGACGTGTATGCCTGTTTAGTCTGCTTCTTGCCTTCCGGATCGGTAGTTGTTGCCTTTACATAGATATCCGTTGTTCCCAAAAGCAAATACTTACTCAAATCAAGGGTATATGTACCCTTAGATACATCGTTAATAGTCTCTGTGTACACAGTTTGAGCACCTCGAAGCATCTGTATGGTAAGCGTAGCTTTCTGCCCAGTAGATTCGCCCTTGTCATCTCCGGAACTATATTGGTGATCGTAGAAATAGGTAAGATGAGAAGAACCACCCTCTTTGATAATGCTGTTATCTACCGAAGCATTGAGGACAATCTTTGTTGCAGTACCGGTTTCTCCGCCGCCACCGCCTGTACCGCCTTGAAATTCCGTACTGGCTATTTCTGCACCGGACTTGTTTTTCAAACTTAGCTTAACAGTATTATTATCCTCGTCAACCTCGGATTCGAGTGTGAAAACAGTATTGGCTTCAATCTCATTAAATTTAGCAGTTACAGGAGCGTTCTGAATGGCATTTGTTGAGTTGGCATCCAAACTTTCATCTGTTTGAGGAATTTCGACATTGAAAGATACACCACCACTTTCATCCGGAGTATGCTTTTCACCGTTGAAAGTAATTTCTTTCACAGCTCCTGCACCACCGTATTCATTCCAAGCAGCCGGCTGATCGAAAGCTGTTATGTCGTTTGATTCAAAACGATAATCTTTCCATTTCCCAGCAGACTCCTCGAAAGTAATAATCATGCCGGGCTTCTCTTCATCCTTGACTTTAGCTCCAGAAACGGCTGTTACTGCTGTTTCTTTTGTATAGAAGCCAGTATTTAAAGGATGAAGTTTAGTTACGTTATAAAAGCCACTACCTGAACCGGAACCACCGGAGATTTCTTCCCACTCACTCCACTTCTCACCTGTCATCTTACGTTGTTTCAACACACCACCGGTATAATACGTAGACAGGAAGATTTGGGTAATGGCATCATCCTCACCGTACCGGGACACAACTAAAATATCACTTGAATAAGTGTCTGCATCAGCCACAATATAATAGCCGGAGTTAACAACAGAATCAATATCAGTATAAAGGACTGTATTGAAAAAATGAAGCATATCTATATTTGACAGATTCTTGTAGAAATCCTCTTCAGTACCCTTATACCCTTTGCCTTTTGCATCTTCATAGGTATTAACCTCATTCCATGAGTCCGGTACATAATCACTGCCGACATATACATAAGTATGATATTTACCTACTTTATCTAAGAATGAACATTTGATACCAATGTTCCTTAGCTCAATAGGAACAAGGTATATAGCCTTATCTAATGTGAATCTGTTTGTATTATCACTCGGATCGACATGATATAAAGATACATTATAGTCAGTAACGCTCGTTATTCTCCAACTACCCCACTCTCCGTTTTTTCGCTGTCTCTGATATACGAACCCACACTCATAGCGTATTTGTTCATAAATGTTCTCATCAAGTATCGTAGTAGCCAAAAGACCTTTTATATCCTTGAATTCATTTCGTTCATCTTCATTATACCGATAAGTAAACAAGCCGGCAGTACCAAACACCTCATCTAAATCTCTTAGATCGTTCAAGAAATCCAAGTCTATAACAATACTACCACAAACATTTATGGCTGCCAATAGTTTTTTCAATTCTCCCCAAACAGAGCCATCATCACTTTTAGATGTCTCTTTTGTTCCAAGAGCTTCCTGTAATTTAGCTTCGGTTGACATCCATTTCCCCCAAGTTGTGTTACCACTAGAAACAACACCACTCCGGGACAAAGTAATAACCGGTCCTACGGTTACTTCAGTAGCCGTACTGTTATTCATTGCATCAAGTTGGATGCACGATGTAAACGACTGATAAACATTATTGAGTCCCAACCGCTCTACTTGAATATTGAGAGGAATACTGGTAGAACCAGGCGCAAATACACAACGGTAATTTCCAACAGAGGAATTACCTTCATATAAAGAATTGAGTTTTGATTTTAAGTTAGCCAGTGAATCAATCGTACCCAAACTTTTAAAAGGATCAGTAAGAGGATTTGATTTTGTTGAAGTGCCTAATATCCTTTTCAACAGTTCAGCATCTCCTTCAGTTATACTCTTCTCTGCATCTGTAATACGATTCTTAAAATCCTCCAAATCTTTATTAATATAAGCGGATATAGCGTCAGTTAAATCCTGTACCAATATTTTCCGCCCACCACTAATCTCAACATACATATCATCAGACAAAGATTTCACGGCAGTAAGCTGCTCTATCGTGAAACTATTTGTCTTTAACGCTTGCAGCACAAGGCTGACAATCTGCTGTTTCTCCGTTTCTGTCATAATTATTCTTTTAATGAATTATCTAATCATTATCATATACCCACGTTAACTCAATGGTCATACCAATATTATCAATATCATAGTCATACATGTAATCAAGATAAAGCTGGAATTCTTTTCCGGTACCTACATCTCCGGCATCTACTCCCTTTAAAATATAGACTCCATCTCTACTAACTACACTACCCTCAATAAGATTACTATATGGACCACCTGTGTATAGAATGGCACGTAAATTTATCAAACTGTCATCCAAAGAACTTTTCAAGCTATCAAGTCCGGTTATCACCAGTTTACCATAACCTTTCCTGCCAATATACTTACTGTCTATGTCAGTAGTCTTAATGGTGATTAAATCCCAATATGATTGTTCATCACCGCCCGGATGATGAATACTGTTCACTGTGATCATTGTATCACTGTTGATAGAAGTGCCAGTATTTGGAGTAGCATTAGACATATTGATATAAGTTCCAATTTCTGCTACAGGTTTTTCTGTACCAAATTTGATACTACGCATATCCCCAGTATCCGTTTTTCTGTAATTATCACCTTGTACACGTCTCATCGCAACCTGATTATTCCATTCCAAAACAGGATCAAGCGATTTTATCTGCTGTAACTGCTGATTGAAGACAAAGCTTTTCAATCCCTCGATTTCTTGATTCAATTCAGGAACACCACCGTCTTTTCTTGCATAACGTACACCATCAAAATAGATATAGTTACAGCATAGAATACGATTAAGAAAGTCAGCAAACCACACTGGGCAACCAATAGAATTACCTAAAGTAAATATCTTCTGTGTAGCTTCACGGCTATACAATTCTACAATATCACCATCAGCAGTGGTAAACTGTTCGTTATCTACTGTGAATGACCAGTTATTATCTTTGAATCCGCCGGGGGCACGGAAATCGAAGAAATATTGCATACCATCAATCCAAAAGATACAATCCGTCCGTTGCCGGTTATCTTTCATTGAATACTGTATTACAGTAGTCTCATTAAGTTCGGCACTATCATTCGTAACTTTGAAAATCTCACTCCAGGAATCACCAACTAATACATCGTAGTAACCGCTATTCAGTCCTGTAATAATGTGAAAGTAGATTATCTGATTATTATTCATATTCCATGTGTGCCACTCAATAGAATCCTGACGCTCATTAATCAAATCTCGTACAACCAAGGCAGGCACTGCATCTGATTTGTCACCTATCAACTCAATGAATATGATATCAGAGCTTGCGAATTTCTGAATGTATTTACTCTTCGCACCGAACCGGTCCGTAGTAGGGTTAAAAAACAAAGGGGTAAAAGGACTTATTTTCAACATAATATTTTAAGCTTTAGAGATAGATTTCACTATAAGTTCATATTTAAGCCCATCAAACCGTTCTATTTGTCCGTCTGCTTCACTTAAAAATCCCTTATACAAATACTCATCTTTAACAAGAGTAATTATACCATCCACAGGAGAAGGAATAACTTCATCATAGGTATTAAATCCAACTTTACCACAAGTGGCCAACTTTTCAGATATCACAAAATTATCTTTTAACGCAATGTTGTTAATCACAACATCACTGTTGCCATCAGAAGAAGTAAATTCAAGCTTATCAGCGCTAATACCAATATACTTGCTGTTTGCAAGCAACATAGCACGCTGGTTATACATCACATTAAACATCTTATCCGGATTCAACACGCCGCTGATATTCCATCCGGTTCTAATGAGTTTATAGCACATCACCCCAGACGTTAATATAGAATCAGCAGCTCCAACAAAAAATACGTCATTATCACTTTCATTATCAGTAGTATTCTTACCTCTCTTTTGTGCTAAGAACTCAATACCATAGGCATCTGCACGATAAGGACTAATAAGCTCCAGTTTATTATCAGTAATATCTACACCAGTCATGTATTCTGTTGTAAACCGGAATTCATCACGTCCGTTGATTGAATCATAATCCTGTTTGTCATAGCCGACACGAACAGACGAATAAATCAGCTTCTCATCAACAGAATAAGTAAATTCAGTATGGTCGACTTCAAATTCTTTGATTATACTTGTGGAAAACAGTGTATCTCTGTGAACGAACTGAACAATATTTCCATCAATTACAGGAACAAAGCCGAACACAGATTCCATCCAGTCAACGAACTTTGTATAAGAAGTATATAACTTCGCATCTGGTATGCCACGAATACTTTCAGCAGCTACTATAACACAATTATCAAGTCTGGAATCATAATTGCTTGCAATCTTACCGGTAATGCCTTCTTTTCCTCCATTGATACTTTTTAGCAAACAATTCAAGACCCTTGTAGGTGTTATTGCATCAATGTAGATAGGATCACTGATAGAATTATAAGTTACCTTAAACTCTTTAATCTTCTTAATGTTGATTTTTGCATAAGTAGTATGAGAAGCTTTCAAACTGATAGAAAAGTACACCATCTTTCTTTGACCATAAGAATCAAATGAAGCCTTACTCACGCTAATACTCAATATTATTGTTTTAGTTTCTCCTTTACTTATGTTCACTGCTTGAGTATTCCCACAAGAGGAAAGAGTAAATGTTGCATACTCAGCATCCCCACTATTCTCATATTCAACATCCATTTCCACATACGCTTTAATGCCAGACGCAGGAACATCGAGCAGATCAGCAACTACGCCTTTTTCACCTTTGTCATATTCAAGGTAACCTCCTTTGGATATCTCATTACTATAACTGGAAATATAAACATTTGCAAGTTCAAGAGGATTTACGGTATATGTATCACCAATAGAGAAGTTTAGTATATTCTGCATATCCAGCCTATCATAATACAGTTGATGAACTTCTTTTATTTCATCTACCAAATACTCGTATTGCGTTCCCTTGTTAGCTTTAATAAGAGTAGCTGTACTATTATCAACTGTATTCATTGATATTGTATAGCCCGAATTATCGAAGGTACCGAAATCCAACTTACTATTGATAACAATATCATAGGTGTGCTGATTATTGATTTCGTAAATTGCGATCCGAGCGTCTGCAAACAGATATTTTTCTACCCATTCATCGAGAAGCAGCTCATAAGCTTCTCCTACAAATTCAAACTTAGACGTGAATGTTCTAATAACTCCACCAAATCCATCACGTTTGAGTGTACGCTTTATCTCATCCCAATTCCGGATACAGGATTTAGGAAGTTCATACGTGGTACCAGCTACTGTCAGAACATATTTGCAAAGCATTTTTATAGAGTTAAACGTCCACGGGCAAATATAAAGAAAAAGCCAACCGGTTTCCCGATTGGCTAAATTCTTGAAAATCACGCTTTGCAAAAACGAGTTATAACTATTTGTCTTTCAACACTATTTCTATTCCAAGAAACAAAAATGACTTTTCGACATTCGCCAAGCTAATTTTTCCATTACCTTTTAAAAAGGCATTGAGAGAGCTTCGGTTTATATCCAAATGTCTGGCTAATTCAGCCTGCTTCATTCCTCTATTCTTGAGAGCTTCAAGTATTGCTTCACGTATCATAAATATTATTTTGACACAAATATATAAGTTACGAATTGGTGTAAACGTCATCTTGACAATACTCTATCTGCGCCCGGTGTTCGTTATCAAGTTGTTTATAGCTAAATGCTGGCAATTTTTTAGGATATGGGCACTCTTTTATGAAGTTTCTATCTTCTGCAATAACATCCCGCAAAGTGCTTTTCTTTAACGCTTTCTTTTGTTTTCGAGGAAGTCTTATTAATTTTTTGTATCCGTAAATACCACCTACAATATGCCACATAGTGAAATTAATTCTTAATCCTTCGTACATCATTGTTTATAGTTTTATTTGAACATTTTATGCAAAGATAAATAATAAGCGGTAAATCCAATGTAGAAAAGAACTAATTCCTACTTAGTAAGACTCGGTTTACCTCATTTTCTATTCTATAATACGGTCAATCCTTTCTTGCTCTTTTTTAACAAAATCATATAATTCCTTTTCAAAAGCTTGTTTGTGACCTTGGACTTGCCTTGATATTTCTGATTCAAAAATGTTCATTACATCCTTGGCTATATCTACTATATTTGTTCTTTGTTTATGAATACCCTCTATTATCAATTTATAATTAGGATCTATCTTTTTACACTCTTCTTCCATCTGAGTTACTATATTTGCAATATTTACCTCCCGTTCCTCTGCCGTGAGTTTATCTTCAGATTCTAAAAACATATGTAGTAAGTTGATACATTTTACCCATAATCCATAAGTTTCTCTGGTTTTATTTAGGTGGACTAATAATGGATTCGCAACAGGATAGTTTTTTAGTTTTATTAGTTGAATCCTTAACCGGATATTATTCAATTGATCTTGATCTGCCATGCGGTCAATTTTGCGTCTATCCTCTGTCGTAAATGTTTTATCTATCCACTTTGAAGAAAAGTCAAGAATATCAATAGGCTTCATGGAGTGACTAATATCTAAAATATTATTTACCATTTCATCAAGCCTTTTTTGTTCTTGTTCTCTACGAATTAATAAAACTTGAAGTTTGCGATTCTCTCTATTTTGTTTATTAGATACGCTTATAGACCTAAAAGCAATTATCATAGCAATTGCAGTTGCTATTGATCCTATAGCAGTCCAATCAATTGTATATAAATCAACATTCATCATATTATAGTGTTCATTTGAATTTATTTCATAGTAGTTTCTATTTCATATTTCTACCGTATAAGTCAAGAAACTGTATAAGGAGCTTATTACAAACACAAAGGTAACAATTTAAGAGAATAATGTAGAATTATCGTTTTTATTTATTTCATTTCTATCTTTAATTACTCCTTTTCAAACATACTAAAAAACCTATATCCATTCAGGCTTTACCACTTCGTATCTTTCTTTTAAGTACTCATCCGTTCTACCATCCGGGCGTTGTTCTGAATAGATTATTTGCCCCGAATCCCATTCAATATCAGACCATCGGAATCCGTCTTTTAACGGTTCGGGAGTATAATTTCGAAATATCAACATACCGCGTTCAGTACGTTCTATAATACTATCAGCGGTATCATATCCATCAATGCCATTCCACCCCGGTCGATTAGTCGGTCGGTAAATTATGCCATCTTCACGTGTCGGGTCAATGTCTGTGATTACTCCTTCATAACCAGAACAAGTTTCTATGAACTCTGCCCCAACATGAAGCCAGTATGGCAGTGTGAGCATTAGTGCGAGTTGCCGCTCTTTTTCTTCAGCAGCTTTCTTTTTCGCAAGCTGCATTGCTGCCCATCGAGCGCGTATCCTCAACACAGAGGAACTTACTTGCCGAAAAAGACGACAGGTGATTGTTTTGTATGGATCGAAATATATATTTTTCTTGTCACAGAAATATCGTAATCCATCAACAGGTTCAGCATCGTTGCAAAACTCGCAATCAGTGCATGATTTTTTTCTTCTTGTCATATTTAAAACTGTTACATTTCTTTATTTTTATTAACTTAATACCTACTCAATAAGTTGTAAAACATTCGTTTCTTCTCAATGTATTTTAGTCCGTTCCTGCGAAGTCCCCTTTTAGTCCTGGACACAATCATTTGACAACCTCTAACGCCAACATATATGAAACACGAATGATGTCTTTTAGTTTCTTTAAAAGCCCACCAAATCGCTTCACGACAATATCTGTAACTATCATTTTGAACACCTTCATAGCCTTTTCGCATTATGAAATGTCCAATTTCGTTAGCTTCTTCTTCTGAATAGCAAATTGTAAATATATTATTCATATCTTTATTATTATATATGTTCACTAAAATCCTTAATACGCACATCTATCTGCTTTACCACTTCCTGTAAGATGCTAATACATTCATCAACCGGATATTCAGCTAACAGATCGTCGATATTTTGAATGATATCATTGGCTGCAATACTATTACTCATCTATTCTGTTATTAGTTGTTTCCAAAATGGAAAACTCTGATTCATATTTAAAAATTGGGGTTCTCTAATGCTTCTGTAAGTTCTTCTTCAGTAATGCTCTCACAGATGTTTGAATCATCTATGTAAACATTATATCCAGTCTCATTGCGAGACACTTCCAATACACGAACTTCACCGGTTGGTGATTCTACTCTATAAATTGTTTTCATATTTTCTGAAATTAAAAGGTTAGAACATAGTATCATCACACACAATAGCGTCACCGGCTATATAATCATCGGGAAAAATAGCACTATTCATTAATGCAATCCGAGTAGCCTCAACATTCAACTCAAAGTGGAATTTACCCTCCTCATTCATTATCATTATTTTATTAGGGCAAATATCAATGACTTGAACATAGCCATTTACTAAACTCTGCGCTTCTTTTAGGGTAAAGCAGTTCCCATTCACCGGAGAAATCTCAACTGTTTCTCCGGTAACTTTCAACAAAGTGGCTTTCATATGCTTACCCTTCTGTGGTTAGTGTCAGGCAGATACTTTCAAGCATATCTCCCTTTTGCTTTTCCAGTTCAATACGGCTTGTTAGCTGCTGTAATTGTTGAGAAAGCATTTTTATATTCCCAATATTACTCCCTTGATTAGTATGGGTGTTGAGGCTGTTATGTGTATCACCTATGAGCTGATTAGCTTGTGCTATGAGGGTAGCAAGCTCTTGCCTGCTATCCTCTTTTCTCTTTGAGTAGTATTCTAATGGAGTCATATCAATACACGGTTACAAGATTCTCAATTTTGAAGCTTCTAAACTCCTGCTTATCAACATCGAAGTAAGAGAAAGTCTTATAAGAAGGCTTTGTCATACGTTTACCCTTGTTTGTCGCACCTGCAGGCACATTTTTAAGAGTGCCGATAGCATAACGAATACTGCCATTCACTTTCTCATAGGCGAATTTAACTTCACCGCTTCTCATTCTTTTAGCAAGTCTGTAAAGCTCCCACGCTTTTAGCAGACAATATTTCCAACTCTTTTTTGTTGTTGAAAGGAGGTGATGAGCATACTTCATCACTCTGGCTCTAAAATTAGACTTTGTTTCCATAATTCACTTTTTTTGGTTTGACTTTTATGTTATTTGGTATTGCAAATATAGCCATTTGTTAGGTAATAGCCTAACAAAATAGATATTTTTTTTCTTCAACAGCCTTTTTCAAACCATTTTTAACGAATTAATAATCAAGTTCTTGATATAACATCTTCCGACCAAATGAAATGCGGCTTCGGACTGTTCCAGTCGGGACATTCAACAGTTCACTTATTTCGTCATAGGAATATCCCTGGGCACAATATATTAAGCTATCCATACAACATGATTTTTGGGCACACCGGCGAATGGCAGACACAACATCATTAAACATTGCCAAATTAGAAGCATAATCAGAAGAAGCATTTTCAACTGCTGAATCATATCCAATAAAATGTATGAGAGAGTTTCTATTGTACTGCGTAATATAAGTATTCTGCATGACAGCAAGGCACCACGGTTTCAAAGGTTTTGATACATCGAACTTATCACGATTTATAAGCATTTTGTACACCGTGTCACCGGCTAAATCTTCTGCATCCTGCATAGATCGGCAGAATCTTTTCGCTACACGTAATATCCAGGGATATATTTCTGATACTTCCTTTTCAAAGTCCATTGTCAGCCCTCCTTATTAGGTGTATCTTAGGTTCACCATTAATGCACCTTTCCACATATTCCCGATGCATTATGCTTTGTTCGTGCATTTCTTTAGCAGAACGCTCGATAGAACTAATGATAGTGCCTATGTCAGGGGGTAACGAGGCAATCATTTCTTTTACTGCGGATACTTCAAATGTTATCCGATCACACTTCGTTTCCAAGGTACGAAGTTCTGACAATAAAACATTGCATAAACGCTTATTTATGCAGTTTGCGTTGTTCTTTCTATTCATAAAAAAGGTCGTTTGTGATTCCTAAAAAGGAGTTACTAACGACCTTCGAAAAAATTCGATTGTAATTGAGATTTAATTAATTCTATATCAATATGAAATATAACATTTACGTCCTTTTCTTCTTCATGCTTATCTCTACATCTGCCTGATGGACGATGTTTGCATAAACAGCAGCATTTATGTTCCGGACATCAATATTCATTTTAAAAAAAGTCATAAGAAAAGCTATTTCAGCATCAAAAGAAGAACGTATCTGTTCCGGAGTAACTTTTTCTTTCTTCTCATCAGAACGCATATCATCGCTTCTCTTTTGCTCAAATAAAGCAGATCGCAACAATTCTTCAACTTTAGACTTAACTTGTTCATCAGACATGGATTTCGTATCATATGATAACAAAGCCAAAGTCTCCCGGACATCTTCATAAGCATCAATAGCAATCAGAGAAATACAAACTTTAAAAAGCAAAACACGTGTCCTCTCTTTTATCATATCCTCACGATCAACTAACACAGATTTCAATCCGGACGGATTAGTTATCTTCTTGTACTCTATTATCAAATCAGATGAACGTTTCTTTAATTCCATCTCATTAATATCCTCATCTGGTGAAAGTAATACGGAGCAATCACCACATGAAAGCTCTATAAAATCATATAGAGATAATTGGTTCAATCTTTCAATCATAACCGGGAAAGCATATAATATTTATAATCACGGGCACACGCATCTTTATGTTGCTGCTTACCAATACTGCGTAGTTCATGACGTAAGCCCTTTATTTCATATTTCAAATCACTATAATCATTGAAAATAATAGGTTCACCAGTAGTATCCACTCCTACAAAGGTGGGAGAAAGAGAGGGAACATCCCATTCCGGAACATCCCAATCAGGCAAATCAATAGAGCTCACATCCGGAAATACCTGTGCACCTTTAGGAAGATCCACAAGTGTAGGAGTATCGGGTGTCACCCATGCTTTACCGGCATACATGACAACCTCATGTTTACCAGCATCACCCACGAGCGCCTTACCGCCCGGATGAGCACCGTCTTTCGTTCCTTCAGCATAAGAAGGAATCGGTGTAGCGAGAATAGTTGCCACTTGAATAGCTCCCAATGCTCCTATCAAGATTGATAACGGGATATTGGGCAACGCTTCAGTAATAGCAAGTGCAGTCGCTATTCCAGCCTGGGCAATACTCGTTGCTTTCTCCCATACAGCTTGTTTATGAGCAATCTCTTGCTTTTTCTTTTCAAGCTCCTCATTCTTGGCTTCAGTAGCAGCTTTTGCAGAACGTTTACGGGCTTCGGCTTCCTCTTCCGATATGGCACCTTGTTCAGCCTGCTTTTCATAACGTTCTACATCTTTTTCATACTTCTCATCGTTTGCATCCTGTTCTTCCTCTATTCGGTCAATCTGACCGTCATAAACAGTACTGACAAGACTACCGATTGCACCGACAGCTTGAGATGCAGTCTGCAACCATTTTTTGAGATTCTTTTGACGTTCTTTCTGCGCTTTTTCATCTGCCTTGGTAACACTATTGATAGCAGCAATCTCTGCTTCTGCTTCCTCTTCGGCAAGATCAGCCTTTAATTTCTGCAACTGTTCGGCAATCTTAGCCCTATCATCCGCACTAAGGTTATCAGCTTGAAGTTCCAATTCTAAGGCATCAATAGCGGCTTCGGTAGTCTTTCGAGCATAATCAAGCCGTAACCGGTATTCCTCTGCCGCATATTCCTGCTGTGTAATTTGCTTAGAAGCCAGTTTCTTTTTCAACGCAAGCATATCCATGATGTGTTCTTCATCACGAATCTTTTGCTCATGAGATGCATTTTCAGCGATCAATGAAATTTGATCGGAAGCATACTTCTCATACAACTCCTTTTTCTTCTTTGCATACTTTTCAGCAATGAGGAACACATCTTCACCAGTTTTCTCTGCTGCATCAATTTCACTCTCACGTTGAAGTTCCAACTGTTGAAGTTTTAAATCCAATTCCTCTTTAGAACCTTTTCTAACAACAGTAAGGGCGTTTTCAATATCCTTCTTTTCACGATCTGAATTATACTTGATGGAATATTCATCAAGAGCACGCTGCATCTCTTTAGCAAGATTCTTCCGGGTTGCAATCTCTTCCCTACTATATCCCTTAACAGCAGCTATCTTCTTTGAATACTCAATACCAATACGGGCAAGTTCTTTCTCTAATCCCTCATCCATAAGGGAAAGTTCTGATTCTTGGTAAGTCTGTTGGATTTTCAATTTCTCCTGTGCAGCTTTCTCCAATTCGCGTTTTTCCTTATCAGTGAGAGGTTTTTTGAAAGTACTTTCTGTATTTTCATTCTTTGGATTAAATTTTTCTGCAATTTTATCAAGTCCAGCATTAAATTCATCACTCGAATATATCCTAAAGAAATTTTTAGAAAACTCTAATTGCGCCCTATCAGCTTTTTGAGCTTCTTTTGTATATACTCCAAACATCTTAGCACCTGCATTTTTAAACCATGACATATTTTCAAATTCTGATGTAGAGTACAGGGCACCAGTTTTCATTCTTTCTAAAGCCTTACGTTCTTGAGCTGTCACTTCAATTCGTTTATTCTTCATTTGAATAACAGCTTTGGTATATGCTTCTTCCTCTGAATCGCCTGCATCAAGAAGTCTCTTATACTCACTTTGAAACTCTTTTTCAGCTTCCAATATTTTATTATTTGCATCCTTTTGTGCAAGTCCTCTAAAGTTTGTTTCTATTTGAGTTATTTTATCTTCGGGAGATTTTAAATCATTAGCTATGCTTCTAATCTTATCGGCCATCCAATTAAGAAACTCTTTTGCAGGACCTGTTGATTCAGAAAATGAGAGCATGAATGCTTCCCATGCAGACGAAAGATTAGCCAAAGCTCCCTGCACATTATCTCCCATTGTGTGTGCCATATTAGCAAGCTCTCCATCTACACCAGTTATTTGATCACGTAATGGAACAATCTTATCAGCGGCAGTAAGGAAAGCGTTGAAAGCTGCTACACTCCGTTTATCCGTCATTTCAAGAGTAGTATTCAAATCTACTCCCTGCTCTTTCAACTTCTGTAAACCAATAACCAATTCAGGCAATGTCTTTACAGGACCTCCCAGTGATTTTGCAAGTACACCATTAGTATCAGCTAAATTTAATAGAATATTACGTGTAGCGGTAGCAGACATAGAAGCATCAAAGCCAGCATCTGCAAGTTTTCCAACCAATGCTAAAGTATCCTCTATGGTAAAATTGAAAGCTTTAGCAACCGGGCCTACGATAGGTAATGCAGTAGCAAGGTATGAAAAAGATAAAGCGCTTTTCGAGGTTGCAACTGCCATAGCAGAAACATAGCGTTCAGTTTCTTTGGTATCTGCATTAAACATTCTCAAAGCTGCACCTGATAAAGCGGCAGCATCTGATAATTCAGCACCAGTCGCTTGAGCAAATTTGAGTACAGCTTCTGTTGATTCTAAAATTTCTTTTCTAGTAAATCCTAATTTTGCTAACTCTATTTGTAATTCAGTAGCTTCCGAAGCAGTATATTTAGTAGTAGCTCCCAAACGTTGAGCATCAGAAGTTAATTCTTTTATTTTATTTGAAGTAGTACCTAATATAGCTGCAAGACGGCTATTGGCATATTCAAACTTAACGATATCCCCAACCCCTTCACGTAATTTGGTGAATAAAGCAACAACACCTGTAACAACAGCTTGTGCACCAATATATCCAGCAGCTATGCCTTTTAACCCCATGCCGACTTGACTCAAGCCTTTACCCATGTGCTGTTGAAGCATCAAACCGGAATTTCGAGCAATAATACCCATGTTTTTCATAGATCTATTGCCATTCTCTAATTCAATGATAGCAGCTTTGATTTCTTCCCGATATGCACCTACTGTCATCTTTTGTTGTGTGTACCGGTCGGAGTTACGTTTCACATAATCGGTATTAATACCTATTGTGGAGTTAAGGCGTGCAAGAGTCCGGATATAGTTTTCATCAGTATCTTTCAATACATCTACAGCCTTTTGAAGCTGTTTATTCATTTCTTTTGCTTGTGCCTTACTATGTACTTCCTGATTGGTTAGAGTGATAGCTGTCCGAATGAGCTTTAACCGTTCTTCCTCTGTCAATACAGTTTTCTTACGAGTACTATTACCTGCATTTTGAGCTTTGGTTAAGTTGGCTTCTGCTTTAGCACTTTTTTCTAAAGAAGAAGCATTATCAGCGCTCGCCTTAGTAAGTTTCTTGATTTCAGCAGTTGAAAGCTTTTCTGCATTCAACTTTTCCTCTATACGTTTTGTCACAGTCTGGGATATTTCCGACTGTTTTCTAAGAGCTTCGGTCAATTCATTAGAAGCGGAACTCGCATTTTTAGATTGAGTAGTATATATAGAGCCTAACTTTTCAAGATCGGCAATTCCGTCCACATTTATCTTTAACCCTTTTGCAAGATCTTTGGCTGCATTGGCATACGTTGCCCTTACACGCTCAATAGTATTATCCAGTTCAACCAATGTCTGAATCTCACCATCCTTTACAAGTCCTTCTATTACTAATTCTGCCATAATTATAGGTAATGTCTATATTCGATAATCTTTCCTTTAATCTCATTCCCAACCTTATCAAAAGCATAGGTACCGTCCTCTTTTTGATAAACAACATACATACAGCCATCCAAAATAGCTGCTTTCTTCGCCAGTTCACTGATACGATCCAGTTCACTTTGCATTTTCTTTATCTCGCATCCACAAGCCATAGCCTACCGGTACCCACATTCAGAAAAGAAACGCTCTAACCATGGACGAAGATACATGATGTTGAAATACTCCTTTGCAGTATCTCCAACGCCAAGAACCTGCTCACCATACTTTCTTTCAATGGATGGCCCCTCTTTAAAACCTTTTGTTTCAAAACGTAATCCGGAATCTATTTTTTGCGCAAAAATGCTATCGTAAAAAGTACCAGTGATAAAAAGGTTAGGAACCTCGACCGGGCGTGGTGGCAAATATAGCATCTCTCCCCTAAGAGGTGGGGTTATCTTCTCTTTCCAATGTTTATACCTTTCTGCTTGATTTTGCCAGGGACCGGGTTCATTGAAATAGGTATCGTTGTCATAAGTGGGATTCAATAAATGTTCGGTACCATCTAAACCACTATATAACTGTTCCTGTATGCAATCAATAAGCACATTCTTATTTTCCTCCATACATTTAACACACTCTCCCTTAAATCCGGAAGCAATGGAATGAATCACGTCATAAACTTTATCGAAATCTGCCATATAATAAATAATGAAATGGGCCGGGCTGCAACTACACCCCAGCCCATTAGTTACTTAGTTATCGTATCGAACACATCAGAGAGCTTCTTCCGGCGCTTTTCCTCTTTCAAGTTTAGCCACACCACATTGATATGAGCTTCAATAAATTCTTCCTTCGTCATCTCCTTTACTACGGAATCAACGAACGTTACACCATCTGTTTTCATGCTACCTGCTCAATACCTCTAATTCCTTTTTCAAACAACACAGAAGGAGATTTCAACGAAGGAACAGCACCTGCTTTGGGGACAATGGTTATTACACCATCAGCATAAGAAGCAGAAGTTGTATTATTCATAACCTCGGCGGCACCATCAGCGATGAGACTTCCGAATTCTTCTGTACGATCGTAGCCACCAATCTTCTCGATAATTTTGTAGGCATTTTCCGCTTCTGTCTTTTCAAAAACGACATCAACCAAGCCCATCAAGAAGTTTTTAGGATTGAAATCTAACTGCACATAATCAAAATTCAACAGGCTTTCTTCTGCATCCTCATGAGCGAAACTTACTGTCATAGTTGATTTTGCACCACTTGTAGGGAAACGGGTTACAGTTGGATAAACAGAAGACATTGAAATGCCCGCCAACACATCTGTACCATCATTAAAGCCAATCAAGGTGTTATCTTGATTCCAAAAATAAACGTCCCACCCCTTGTTAGCACACCTCAAAAGTTGGGCATTCAAAACTTCGTCGAAACTCTTTAAAGTAAAGGTATCTGTAAGAGCATTAAGCCCGTTGTACTCACTTGCACCATAACCAGTCGCATTTACCTGTGGATCACCTCCATTCGAAGCATATTCCAGGAATGGGAAAATAGGATAAATACGATCCGGGCGGTCAGCATGGCATAATTCAAGTAACTTCTCACTTGTAATATCGGCAGGAAGTTTCACGCCATGTTCTACCATAATAGCACCTTTGACTTTCTTCCAGTCGATTTTACATGCAGAACTACCTGTATTCATCCGGCCACCTTTACATGTTCTAATCTTTCTCATTTTCTTCTACAATTAAGATTATTAATTTTTATTTCCATCGAGCGTATGTTTATGGCATCTATGGGCTCGCTCACAGCCTTACCGGAATCTGTATAGGCTCCGTATCTACCATACGAATAATTCTCTGAATAACTATGTTTCACTTTCTCGTCACAGTCGCAGTCGAACCGGAAATCTTCATATAATACTTCCAACAAACGTTTATAGATTGGACGGAGAATATTCTTGAAAGATGTAGTTCTACGTTCCTCATTACTCCACTCCTTACAGGATGAACAAACTATAATCAACGAAACCTTTGCCTTAGAAAAATAATTTGGATCACTTCTATCTTCATAAATTGGAGTAAAGAGTGCAACCAGCGGGAACTTTTTTTCAGACTGGCCAGGAGATTTACTGTATTCATCTAATATGTCCTTGATATATTGACTGCTACCAAAGATGTAATTCAATCTTGGTGACTTTACAATTTTTGCCCCACCTTTCCCATTAGGGTAGAGGATTTCAAGTCCTTCAGGAAGTTTTCTAACTACTTCTTCAAACAGTTCTGTTATATCCAATTCCATCATAAATTGAAAGCATTAATGGGAGTTAATAGGTTCTTTTGAATCTTCAAACCGGTGAAAGGACAATCATCGGACATCGCCCATTCTACAAAGAGTCGGTTCTTCTTCACCATGCTGTTCCAGACACTAACCTGTCTCTTAATCGGAGATATATACTCGTTAGCACATTTCAATCTTACAAGACCAGTGATAGTAGCCTGTGTATTCATATCACGTAAAATGTGAAAGAACACATAATCGGCGAACGGTTCACTTAGCTTTTCACATAAAAGTGCATATCCGAATTGAGGTTCATCTTTTTCCAAGATATCAACCTCATCTGAAGAATCCTCTTTTTCCTGTTCTACGATCTCCAAATAATCAGTAATAGCTTGTGAAAGACTAAAACCGACAGCAGTATGAAGAAATTCGGTCTGAAATGCCTTGATATACCCGTTTATCACCTCATTTACTGCAAGAGACTGGGGCGAAGGCATTTCAGCGACCGAAGCATTCTCAATATGCCTGGGACCTGACGTAAAATATGAAACATCAATCAACATGGCAATAGTTATTTAGAAGCCTTACCCTTTCCGGTTTTCTTTTCATCTTCCACGGAAACGGTTTTATCATCAACAACAGTTACTTCCTTAGCATCTCCAGCAGGCAATTCTTTTGAATCGGCAGCCGGAAGATTCTTGTTATCAGAAGGAACCAGGGCTTCAAGTTCTGCAATACGAGCTTTCATTGTATCACGTTCATCTGTCAGTTCAACAATAGCTTTATCTTTCTCCGTAATGGATTCAGTAAGTTCACCGATTTTCGCTTCTTTCTCTGTGAGCATACATTCCAATGTCTTTCGAGCATCTTCTTCTGTCACCAAGCCGCATTCGGAAATGGGGGTGATTGTTATCAACCCCCTACTAACACGAATACGTTGCTCGCGAAGTACACGCGTCAGTTCTTTGTCCTGACCTGTAATAATGTACTTTTCCATAATCTTAGGCTTTCTTAATAGCGTTCAAAACATCGTCCAAATCACCATAAGCAAAAGCCCAAGGCATATAAACAGGCATCATCACTTCCTCTTGAATCATAACAGTAGTCATGTTCTTCAATTTAGTATTCACATCATCGGCAAACTCAATAGAAAGTGCAGTGTAATCAATCAATGAACATCCGTTCACCATATCCCCGGCAAAGTACTTACCAACTCCCATTGAGTTGCATTCAATAATAGGGATACCAGCAATTGACTTCTGACCATTCGTTTCTGCGATAAGGTTCAGCTCTCTACCAGTAGTATCTTTTGCTGTTGAAATAGTGAACACAGTAGACGGATGCAATACAAAAGCATTAGGGTAATACTGACCGAAGTTTAATACAGCAAAAATAGCATTTGCAGCATCCTTGTAGTTAGGATCTTCAACAGAGCCAAACATACCACTCTTCACAGTACCAGTAATCTTATTGATAGATTCTTCGGTACCTTGATAATCGAAATCAATTGCAAACTTACGATCATTCATCTTATGAATCGTGAAAGTATCGTTCAAACCAGTCTCAACAGTAGCACCGGCAAAAGTAACTTTCATATTATCAATGATCTTATCATTTGCAGCAGCAAGAACGATTACAGCTCTACCATTAGTCGTTTTCTCAATAGATTCGATAGCACCGGCAGCAATAGTAGTATATGTGCCACTGATGAACTTAGACACACATTCAACTCCTTCGTAAGTGGTAATACCCTTCAAGTTATCACCGGAGCCATCACCGAACAGGATTTGGAAGTTTTCTGCCGTTTTAACCCACAATGGAAGGCGGTTAAGAATGAATGACACGACATAACTCTTTGCTTTCAACAATCTCTTTGAAAGATTCATATGGGTACCGACACGTCTTACGTTCGTAAACTCTTCCTTAAACTTCAAAGAAGATTCTGAAAGCATACCATTTTCAGATACTACTGTTGCATTACGGTCGAAATCATAGACCTGTTCGTAAGAAATAGACAATGCAGCAGGATCGCCAGTTTCTACGAGCATCAAATCACGAAGGTTTAATTTCTGTTCATGAATTGCCGTTACAACACGCCCAGTTGAACGGTTATTACTTAACGGAGTATTAGAACTATTCGAAACAGAAACCAAGCCTTTCAAATCAAGATTAAGACTACCAGAAGATTTTTCACGACCGCTGAAATATCCTTGGCAAGCAGGGGTATCGAGGAAATCTCCAACAGCCTTCTCAACAGCATTAACAGAAGTGAGGATACCACCATTCTCTTTGATTTTATCAAATGCTTCTGCTAAAGCAGTAACCTTTTCCGATTGCTCTCTATACGATTCCTGTATTTTATCGAAGTTGGGTAATCCTTTTAAGGTATCAGCAAGACTGTCTGAAATCTCTTTAAACTTGGCTTCTATTGCAGTCTTATCCATCAAACCACCTACAAATTCATCGCAAACCTCTTTACACTTTAATTGGATTGTACCAAGCAAAGATTTTTCCTCATCGGTTAAATCTTTTTCATTCTTAGCAAAGCTAATCAAAGGAATAGGAGTAGCAACAAGTACTCCTAATGTAGAATCTCCACAAAAGAAATACAGAACAATACCAACAATCGCAATGACAGCGAATAACAAAAGGGATTTATATCCCATTACAGTTTTAATAAAATTTTTCATTTTACAATAGGTTAAATTGATTTTATAATAATGAGCCAATTTTTGCAGCAAGTGAGAGATTCGTTTCGTGCTTCTCTTTTCCCTCTTCCTTAACTCCCTGTTGGGTGTCGTTTGACGGCGCAACAGGATCTTCAGATTTGGTATCTGCAACTTTAGCAATCATAGTTCTATAGACTCTACTCCAGCAATGAGGACAACGTACATAACTGACAATATCCTCAATGCTTTTTACTTGTAAATCGTCCTTCATACTTTTATGAGCATCAAGAACAGCAAGTACCTGAGTACGAATTTCAGGTTTTAATTTATCCATTTCCTCTCTTACTACACCTTCAACTATCCAACGTTGATACATGGCAGCCAAATCAAGTACCTGGTTACTGAATGTACATTCAGCCTGTTGGTCATAATCGAAACTATGCCCACACTCCGGACAAGTGACCATAGTAGATTCACCTGTAAGAGCTTTTGTTATTAATCCTAACTTCATATCCAAATCATTTAAGCGCTCATCTGAATAGCGCATTGTTAATGCTTTCTGAATCAACTCTAAAGAAGCCGTTAATTTGGAACGCTGTGTATCAAGGGAATCATCACTCTTGATACCAACTAAGAAAGTTTGAGGATTGGCTCCCCATGCCTGCAAAGTTGAAACCTCGCCCAAAAACCATTCCAAAACAAGACCGGGATTATCCTTGTCTCTTCGAATAGCCTTTACTCCTATCGAGTGCTCAAGTGTTTTCCCACATTCAGCGTATAACTTATAGTCCTCAAAAGTTTCTTTTGCTATCTGTTTGTTTAGATTCATTTTGGATACAACCACAAGATTATAGTTTTCTTCTTTCGCTTCAATAGGGCAACCTATAAGTTTCGTTTTATCATGGTCAAGCAAATGCTTTCCACGCTTCAAGAAAAACTCATTAATCGTTTTATTAAACGAACCACTCGCAGATGTTTCTTTCTGTGAATCTTCAACACCGATTCCATTTACGGCAATCGTAACAATCCCCTTCTCTTCATCAACATCATTTGCCTTCGTTTTCAGTTGAAGGCTTTTCAACTCTTTGTCCATTGTTACTTTCTTTTTTAGTTATACTAATAATTGATTTTACTATCTCGCGTTCCTCATTTGACATCTCATAAAGTAGCTTATCAAATAAAGGAATCTCGATTTTACATTCTTCAATACGTGCCCTGTAATCATTCAAGGTTATAACACCATTCATAAACTCTGTCATGGCACGTTCAGAAACAATTGTACTAACTTCTTCCTTTTCTTTCTGACCTTCCTGCAGACAGTCAACATGACTGTAATCAACATCTATATAATAGCCATCACGGTCGTAGCCAAACATCTGTGTTATTTCCTCACAGAATCGTTTTGCCATTGGTATAACTTTAGAAGTATATACCGTTTTCTCTGCCGTTTTTTGATTTGAAAATGTACTTTGGTCTTTACGAGGAACAAGAACAGAAGGTACTCCTAAAGCTCCGGCGATCATAATAGCATCATTTAAAGTTTCCTCGAATGGCTGCAACTCTTGAATACTTAGGCTTGTACGGATGAAATCAATAGGGATGCTACTTACAGCATAAGGGAACTTGGTACCGTCTACACCATAGTTATTATCATATTCTTCCAGAAGCTCCTTTTTCTCTTCTGGTTGCATGGCCAACGTTCCTGTTTCATCTTTCATCGCAGAAACAACAAAACCAAGAGCACCCCGTTTTACATAAATAACATTTCTCGCCTTATATACAGGAATAAGATTATCAATAGCCATTTTTACTGAATTAAGTATAGAATGCCCCTTTATAAAATAATTCCCATTGAATTCAGCATTTCCATCTTGATCGTGAAAAATAACACATGGATCTATTTGTTCAGTGAAATTCATACCACACTGAAGCTGATAATAGTCTATAATATCCTCCTTTTCAGCAACTCCAAAAAGAGGAATATTATTCTTTAGCACAATATTTACCTTATCAGGTGGTAATACCCAGTAATTCCGGCATTTCTTGTATATCGGAGTACGAAGATGATGAAAAGCTCCTGGTATAGCACATTTAATATAGCTGTTCCCTGTAGTTAACTTATATACGAAGTGCATATATACAAGTCTCTGAAATGATGATAAGCAGTTGGGCCTACTCAACATCTCATTAAATTGCTGATTATTCCATACCACTGAATCATCTGAAGCTTTCTTTAGTAGGAACTTTCCACCAGCAATACGGCTTGCGATATAATCAATAGGGAAAAAGACTTCCCCTACCGTACAGAATAAAGTAAGAAAATTAGCATCAGCTACATAGGGGCTAAAATAATCCTCTGTTATCCTGAAACGTCTTTTAGGAAGCGTGTTCAGTAGCTTGCCGACCTCTTCGGCTACAAGCTGCGATATATCAGTACTCTTCTTATTTAACAATCCGAAAAATGCCATATTGATTCTGTTTGTGGCAAATATATGTAGAAGAATAAACGGTTTCTCAAAATCGCAAAATCTTGGAAATTAGAGTAAGAATAAAAACGGGTATTACTCACTATCTGTCAACGACTTACAAGACATATCAATGTGAGCCTAATTTTATTAGATAATATGCTAAACCACTTAACGCAGTACTTCCCTCTTTCTCTTCACTATCCAAATTATAATCCAAAACATTAGATAAAAAAGAGCTATATTCATCTGATTCGTCCAATTTACTACTCGATAATAAGATATTCTCCTTGATGAAGTCAGATGTAGCTGCTATCCTTCTGTCAACATCTGCATACTCAGGCAATACCTTGACACTTGGAAGAACCTTTCTAATTTCTCTAATCATAGAGAAGAATGCACTTGAACATTCAGCTACATATTTTGACGCATCATGACTTACAATTGATTCTTTTACATCCTCTATGGATTCCTGCTGCCTAAATGCAACATCTACCAAATGCCATTTACTACCACACTGGAAAACCTGAAGGAGAATAAACTTACTATTGATATATGGAATGAAATAAACAATTTTATTGTCGTATGTATATTCCTTATCCGGATTAAAGAATGAAAACACTCCTTTATTTCCATACAAGTTCCTTTTTCTCCGGTTACTGAACTCAATATACTGTTCATTGCATAAATCTACTACAACATATCGGAATGTATCGGATAAATGCCCATGTTCCTCATAAGTTTGCAAAGTAGTTTTATTCTTGACCTTGGTTTTAAGAATGGCACCGTTAGCATCCTTCTGTACACTCATGTAGTCCTCGATAGATACCGAACATGATTCGTCGATGTATATCTCTATGCCAGGAACAGTACAATCAAAGATAGCATTGATAAACTCACCAGTCATGGCAACACTCGGATTCTTATTGCCTACTTTATCCTCAATCTCGAATCCTTCTTTCTGCAATGTATCTATGAATAAGTCCATCCAAGAGCGTTTTTCATCATCAATGCTATTGGCCGCCTTTGTTGAGGCATCCCCGTGTAGGTAGACTTTATCACTATACCTGATATCTTTCAGATACTTGGCTACAAGTTTAGAGGACTTCTTTACTGTATTGTTAGGACTTTCGGCGCATGTCTCATGGAACTGCCAAACCTTGATACCGGTAGTGAAATCTACTTGCCAGTACGACACACTGATATATGGCAGTACGTTATTATCTACTGATATATGAATAGGCAGGTCCGGGATATATTTATGTTCACCGGAATGTTTGCCACGGTTGAACGAACCGAAGAACTCGCTACCGGTACGAATAACACCCCACTCTCCCAATGCGTACACATTGTAATAATCCGGATCGTGAACTCTATCATACTCAAAGTCGGCAACACATTGCTCATCATAAAAACCGTATGTACCATCAGGTGAACCAACAACCCAAAAGTTATTCAGATAGGTAGATTGGATAATAACTGTATTTGATTCCTGTTCCTCGATCTGCTTCGTACGAGGATTAAGTATTTGCCGAGGCGCATTCTTCTTTACGGATTTGACCTTAGTAAGCTCCTCCGGCAACTCTTTGCCGGCAATGGTAACAGACATTGGCACATCATGCCATTTGTCTTTATCAATGAACTCTTTCTTTATCCAGTGGCTTTCACTGATCGGATTAAAGGTACAAATAATCTGCTGCCCTTTCTTACCACGCAAACGCTTACGTAGCTGCTTGAAATCCGGATGCTCGAACTCTGACCATTCCTCTAACTGAACACGCTTATAGTTGGAGATACCTTTTATCTTCTCCGGATCGTCAAGACCGGAAAAATCTATCTTCGCACCATTAACCAGACACTTAATAGTATTCTGTTGGAACTTGAACAAATGGGAGATGCCAAGACCGGCCGCAGCGACTTTATAATCTTCATAAATGGTTTTGAGAATAGAAGCTCCTACCTTACGCATTACAAGAGTGTTTTCACCATCCTGTAATGTCTGTATCAGTATTGTTTGTGCCACACTATACGACTTACCGGAAGATGAACCTCCATAGAGAATGATAAAACGGATAGTCTCATCATTCAAGTACTTCAATAGATAGAATCCGTTAGGATTTAGCTTCTTATAATTTATAACCATATTGTTCTAAAAGTAAGGTTTCTCCGTAGGGTGAATACCGGATTTTGCAGTTCAAATTGTTCTATTCTTCCGAATCTCCATTTTCATCAAAGCCGATACGAAGTTCACCGATTTTATTTCCCTCACCACCTTTGATGTTAACATTCTTATCAGCTTCCCAACCATTCCAGGCACCAAGTATCCGGGCAGCTTCTGTCTTACCGTTGAACTCATAGGTAACTTCTCCTCTCTTATTCTGTATCTTCTTCAATGCGTTACGGGCACGTTTGGGAAGTTGGGAAGGAGTTCTCATTTTTGTTTTCCCGGTTGCGGGGTCAACAAAATGAAGATCATCAGGATCGGCAAGCACTATATCCATTAGCACCTTCTCAACAGTTTTCCTCTCTACTTCAGACTCTTTCGCTCTCTGCGCCTTAATCTCATTTATCCTTGTACTGACCTTGCTATTTGCTAATAGTCTACTGGCAGCACTCCAAATCGTTTCAGGCTTCATGTTGGCAGTATTATAAGACATTCGATATGCTTCACTTGCATTACCTTCTGTATCAACGTAATATTTACAGAATTTCTCTTGCTTAAATGTTAATGTTCTATCTTCATTTCCCATATCAATGATTGTTTATTCCTACGAGAAAAAGAAGCTGCTCACTGTCTTTCAATAACTCATAGGTGGCAAGTAATGTACTGCCAGTTGTTAGTATGTCATCGTACACTATTATCTTCTTTTCCCTTATCGGACGAAGAAGAAAGAATTCCGGATTCAATCTATCTTTAGTTAGGCACTGAATTGCATTCTCATAGAATGGTATTTTCACCGCCCCAGCTATTTTCGTACAGATAGAGGTTGCAAAATGAAAGCCCTCGTAGTGTCTCCGTCGCGGTGTGGTGACTATACACCATCCTTCACATCCCCCTACAATGAAGCGGTGGAGAAACTCACACGCTCTCTCTGCAAAGAATGATGCAAGTTCCTCCGACTGTTTAATTTCTGAAAAGCTGGTACCAGTCTTGGAACGGGTGAACTGGGAGATGTAATAGATATCACCCTTTTTATGAAGTGATACCTTTTCTTTCAGATCACATAACCGTTCCTGATGAGACCAGCTCTTACATTTCACCGCTTCCGGCTTATCCCAGTCATCAATACGATATATCTTTCCCTTTCCTTTCATCAAAGATCTTCTTTACTCCGTCCTCGACAGATGTGTAAGACAAAGGTACTAAATAGATATCCCGGTTCACCGACTGCTCCAAATTGTCAAAATCCCGTTTTTCATTAATCAGCTCAATTTCAAGCGATTTGTAGTATTTCACTAAAGTAGCAAAATACATAGTAGTCACCGGTTGCACATTGCAGATGTTGATTAGCTGACGGTTACAACCTATTGCATAGATAAGGCCTTCGACAACATCACTCATATAAGTAAAGCACCGAATATTCTGACCGCAGTTGTATAATGACACCCTTTCCTTATTAAGCAGGAACCAGAGAAGAGTTCTTTCGCGTGGGTTTGGTGAATATACATTATGCAGCCGGCATCCAGTAGCAGTCTTACAATAAACAGATGCGTACTGCTCATCGAAGTACTTACTTATACCATAGAGACTTGTAGTATTCTCCGGATTCGCAGTTGACGAACTAGCATACACTAACTTTACATGATATTGATTACAAGCATCAGCAACTCGCATGAAGGTATCAATGTTATCTTTCCTGATTTGTTCCAGGTTTCCATTAAACACGCTTGTTTGTGCCGCTAAATGGAACACACAATCAATATCCTCATTCTTTAGATACTCGCATACTTTCGTAGCTTCAGTACCGCACTTTCGGTCAAGTCCTATGACTTCAATACCTCTTTTTACTAATTCTCGGCAAAGGGCTTTACCTATAAAACCCTCACTGCCAGTTACAATCATTTTTCTCATCATCACAAAAAAATAAAGGTGTATCGAATAAACAATACACCAAAGGTTCAACAATTATATAAATTTCAGTTCTTATTATTACAATCTTTCCTTACCTTTGCAATATGAATAAAGACAGAAAAAGAGTTCTGATAATAGGTAACGGATTTGACCTTTGTTTAGGCAGAAAGACTTCATACAAGGACTTTTGCCAATCTGAATTTTGTCCTAAAGACTACCCATCTCCTTTAATCAAACATTTAAATGACAAATGGAACGATAATTTAGATGCTGTAAAATGGTATGATTTGGAGAATGAGTTATACAATTATTATATAAGAATCAAAAACAATAATGGGCAAATAATAGACCTATACAACGATAAAGAAAGGAACGTTTTAGAACAAATTCAAGCAAATGGACCAGTCACAGAATTTTATGAATGTATAAAATCTAATGTAGACATTGTTAATAATCTGTTAAAAAACGGAATATTAATCTTGCCACGCTTTTCTTGTTATATCAGTTTCTCGCATGAAGATATATTAAATCCTCCTATTGAACGAGACCAAAAAGCCTTACAACTCATAAAAAATGGATTAATACAATATCTCATAAAAGTGCAACAAGAAACTATTAACGAAAATTCTATAGCTGCAATTGTCGCAAGAGCATTTATGCAGAATAAATCAAATGATCAAATTGTCATATATTCTTTTAACTACACGAGTTTTAGTGAAGTAGCTCCTAATTCCAGTTTTGCAATGGAGTTTAATGATACAATAAACTATGTACATGGATGTATCTTAGATGGAAATATTATATTAGGAACAAAAGATGAGAAAATTGCTCATAACTATGACTTCATACAAAAATCATTTGATTCTCAGTATAATCCTCCTGCTATGGTATATGATTTAATGGATGCTGATGATATTACAATATTTGGGCATTCATTAGGCATAAATGACAGCCAATATTTTAAAGCCTTTTTTGAAAGGCAATCTTCATCTACTAATCCTCAAAAGAAGAATATTACAATATTCACTAAAGACGCAAAATCAGAAATTGAGATAAAACGCTCACTACAAGAAATGACAAACTGGAATTTGACATCTTTATATGGATTGAATAATCTCCAAATAATTAAAACAGATGAATGTGCCAATACCCCAACCCTATTAAGAAAGTACATCAAAATGTATGTTGATAATGATGAAGATATTGGAAATATAATCCACAGCTAACCACTATGTTCGCAATAGATTATTATATCCTATTTATTTCATTACTATATACATTTGGAGATTTCATCATTTTTTTGTTTATTTGCAAAAACATCTAATAATATGAAACGATTCATAAACATTACCATATCTGTAATAACGCTCTTGGCTTTAATCATCATTTTAGTTATTGGGTTAGATATACAAAGTCTCAAATTAGGTTCATTTACAAATGCTCAAAATATAAATAGCATATTAATTAATTTATCATATAGTTATATCGCTGGAGCTTTTTTTTACTTTTTGGTAACAACTATACCTTTCTATTTGAGAAAAAGAAAAATTAATCTTGTCATCAAAGATAGAATAAATATTATTTCAAAAGGTACACAAACGATCATCTTTGCATATGATCCATCATCAATCAATTTAACGATTGAGCAAATTGAAAATGTGAATTTGGATAGAAATAATGAAAATGATTTATTGAATCTTTTTAAAAGATCAACGATTTTTGATATTTCAAATGTTGCGAAACAAGTTTTGCCAGAAACAAATACTAAAATTTTATTCACAATAAATCAATCATTGCAAATAATTGATAAAGCTATTGATGAAACACTTAACTATTTAGATTATCTTTCTGAAGAACAAATTATCCTATTGAATAATATAAAGAATTCAGCATTTAAGAATACGGTTTCTTCATCTACTGACAACGAATTTTATAAATATATGTTTAACCAGCCTCAAGTCGTTGATACTTTAGCAATAGATTTCATTGTATTCTGGAAAGATGTAAAAAAACTAAATAGTATATCAAAATAATCAATATTATCTTTCAGGTATATTTTAATGATCTCTTTATCGATTTAAATAATAATTACATTTAAATCCTTTTCTTGGTGAGAAGTCTGCAAAATCGCAGGTCTTAAATATCTGATGCTTGTTAGCCCATTGTGCAATATCCTTTTCATATAAAGTAGGTTTGCGGTTATTATTAAAGTCCCGGTATGGCTGTACAAAAGGAGAAATTCCTAACTCTTTAAGCCTATTTAATCGATACATATCCTGTTCTACTGTAGAGTTAAAACCTACTAAGACATAACAAGACAAATTACGAGGCTTGATATATTTAGTAACTTCTCTCAACTTTTCTGTAAGGTCAATCTCCGGTAAATCCCATGCAATATGGATTCTTCTTTTCAATTTCAGCTTACTCAAATAAAATGCTTGCTCCTCATTCATGATCCTAACATCAACACCATGTAAATTAACCATCTGATTTTTCTTTTGCAGATAATTAATGGCATCTTTCCATTTGGGATTTGCAAAGAAATTATTGTCCAGCACTTCAATCCATTCTCCTTTAGGGTTCAACTCAACCGGTTCTACTGCACGAATATATCCCTCTTTTTCACGAACCAAACAAAACGGACATTTCCGGATGCAACCACGTGAGAAAAACTGAAGAGAAAAGTTATATTGAGGATAAATAGAATAGTCCATTAGAATACTATTTTCTATTTCAGATGATAATTGCTTCTTTATGTCATAGCCAGTCCCTCCCTTCTCTATTATGTCAGCTTGTAAAGTCAAGTAATTAAAGTCAGGAGTGAAAGTAAACACTTTGCTTGCCATTACCTTATCATATTGATTGAAAGGGGTAGCCCATTCCACTTGACCACCTCTCGCCTTATGATATGCAGATGCACGCATAAGAGCAAAGTTAGGGAAATGATGACCGTCTACATCTACAATTCCAATATTCATTATTTTTCTTATGAGAGTTATTTATTCCGATTATTATATCTCCAAGCTCTGATAAACCACTTTGCTAATTCCCAAAGAACCTGTGGAGAAAATATAATCTTTTTAATTACATAGAATGGTATTATAGTTTCCATTGCTACGTAGTAATTATCTTTAAACTTTCTATGCCTTGTACATGATTCTGCTAATTTCTTCTGGTTTAAATCAACCCAGCCATGATAATGTACACCGATAAAATTTTTGTGTAACCAAAATTCGGTTAGTCTCTTTCGGTTCTTGCAATCAGTCTGACATATAAAAAATCCCCATCCCATAATCATTCCTTTCTTATCTTGTTAGTCATTAATCAATAGTTCTAATTCAATTGATAATTCCCGTCTCGCCCAACGTCTTGTACGCATATTAGCAAGCTGATCTGTTCGTCGTTTGGCTTTCTTTGAAGCACGGGTATTGTAGGTATGATTGGGAAACTTATCATGACCAGGACAACATCCAAAATCCTGTCTTTTTATACCTTCTTTCCTCATTCTTTTTCTTGTATTAAAAAACAACCTCTGTAAATTCATATGAACTAAGTGCATTTTCCAAGCTATCAAAAGAATCAAATTCTCTTTTAATGCGTCCGAACTGATATGAATATACTTCTTCACCTCGTTTACGTTCCATGCTAATAATATACTTGAAACCGTCTTCCCGTGTAACTGTAACAGGATAACCTTCTGTTATATTATCAATTATCTTTTGTTCGTTTAAAATCACTTTATTCATAGTTCTATTTATTTTTTACAAGTTTGACTTTTAGTTCTTTACATCTATAAAGGTAATCGTTATTGACAAGTTATACAAACAGAAACTTCGCCATTTTAACGCCTTTTTCATTCGGTCTTTTTCTTCAACAATTCAAGTACAATTCTTTCCTCTTCTTTCATCCCATCAATGTACCCTTTTGCACGTTCACCGGTATTATATACTATAAAAGAGAGGATCAACAGAAATAGTCCGAGTGAACGATGCCAGTACGGAAGCTGAACCGCAAACGGCTTGATTGTTATAGACAAGTGCCCTACATATAGCAGGAACACAAAAAAAATCACACATGAAATAATTGTTGTTTTCATATTACTCTGTAAATAAATTAAGTTGAGTTGTAAACTCGGGTTTATAAATTCTAAATTTACGGTTAAAGAAAGTCTCAAAGGCTGTTACAATTTCAGAGATAGTGTTATCAGTAATACCCAACAGCTTGTCATCGGCAATTATCAGAGACAGAGCCTTATCAAGAGTCATTTTCTTTTCAATATACCAGGAATACACTAAATACCTACGGGTATATGTTCCGGTTTTGAGCGCTTCAGCTTCTTCAGGAGTTGCCTTTCTTTTATACAACACTTTATACCAATGTGTTTCAGCAGTACGGGCACGCTTTTGTCTCGGAATCAAATCATAGAACACTGCAATTTCATTCTTTTGGATACACTTATGTTTTTTACGAACACCATACATCACATAAGGAGTGTTCCAATCCGGATGAGTCTTTCGATATTCAAGTTCCAGCTCTCGATCAATAAGATCCTGCTCAAAGTCTTGTTTCATTAACCATTCTTCGAACCAGGCAGCAAGTGCTTCCTCTCGATCATAATAATCTTTTCCATTTACACATAAGGGAATCATAATAACTATTTTTGTTACATTTCACGTTTAAATCTTTCTTCTAAATCAAAAATGGTTTCTCCACTATTACGCCGATAGGGCCTATCAGTATTTAGCTGAAGTTCTTTCAGCTTTTTCCAATACCATGGAAGGTGCAAATACATATTCTTCAACTCCTTTAAGTTCTTGTTCCCACAACACCAGCAGCTCACACGATCAAGCAATTCATACAACTTTACTCCATCCTCATGCCAAACAAAGCCTTTTGTATAACAGTACTGGAGTGCATCTGCTTCAGTTACACCCCAATCACGAAGTGGTAAAACCCGATTAGGCCGATTTTCTTTTTCAAAGCGATGCATCTCATCGGCAGCAATACCGACATAATCAATTCCATCTTTTGTGTGAGCTTTCAATGCACGAAGTTTTTCACTCGTTCCCCACCGGCATGTTCCCCCACACCAACTATATCCTTTTTTATGGATAATATTGGTCCCTCTTTTTTTAACCGGCCTTTCAAACATTGTCCAAAGAAAAGATTGCTCCGGATACAGTTCTGTATATTTAATGCCAAGTTTTTTAAGAATTGGAAGAACAGCATCACGAGTGTTATAGATTGCCTGAAATTCCATACCAGTATCATAGAAAACGACTTCATCCAACTGATATCCTTTTTCTATTAGCATGAAAAGCATTGCCAAAGAATCCTTACCAAAACTAACTGAAGCATAATATCTCATACAAGAAACTTATTATTAAGTGAGTCCTTTTTTTTGCTTTGCCCTCTCGCTATTAACCTGCGACATACACATACGGCACCATGACGATAAACACCGGTATTTCTTTCCATGCGAAGTAATCGTATTTGCGTAAAACCGATTGAGATAGAAATAGTGGCCGCAATGGGTACATTTTTTCATCTCTCTACCACCTGCATCAAACTTTCTATTTCGAGGTTTACGACGAATTAGAGTACATCCCTTACAATAATTATCTTCACCGCGATATCGACGGCAATGCGAAAGGGATTTTACTCCACATTTCGCAAATGCTTTGCAATCAACACGCACAACTGAATGTGTACTCATAGCCTTCGTTTATTTTGAAACTTATTTAACACACGAGAAATTACCTCCATATTATCAGTCATCATCCATTCTTTTGCAACGTTCCAAGCAAGACTCATAACTGGATTAAAATTATCTTTCCTTACCGTATGGTGAGATAAACGTCCTTCAGTTGGTTTCAAGTTCTTATCATGTAAAATACATAACCCATTTTCAAAGAAAGCACAAAACTCTTTGCCAGCAACAGGTTGAATCATTGGAACTGCAACATTGATAACTCCTAAAAAGATACCAGTAGCCCAATTTGTCAGTTCCAATCTATCTGCGTAACCTGCATCAATAATCCTTTCAATATCATCAGGAGTACCAAGACAAGGAGTATGACATTGTTGTTTACAAATGCTACATGAACATTGAACAGGTACACGACCTGATGCCCTCATTACCCTTTGTAATGAGGCTTCTCTTGACAACTCTCCCATGATTATTCAGTAATTGAGTTTAAGATAACTTTTGCACGTTCTATGCACCAACGATTGAGGTATGCCTGCCAGCAACCAATAGAGGGAGTCCACCTGAAAGTATTATTTTCTTTCAACTGTGACCGGATTTCCTTACTCGGAATACCGGCAAAAAATAACAGCAAACGGTTCTCTTTAGCATTCTCAACGACACGTACACCATTGATAGTGTATTCTTTATCTTCTGTCTCTTTTAGCTTTCTGGCTCGATCACGACGTTGTTTCGCATCCCGGATACGTGCATTATTATTAGAAAGCATATAAGAAGGAAAACCATACTCACCATAACGGTCAGGTTTAGTTAGCTCGATAGCTTTATTCTCTGAAAAACCTAAAGTTTGCAGTTGTTCAACCTTTGCAATATCATTTAGTTTTTTACTTCTGACTATCTTATTAGCAGCTTTCATCATTCCTTGAGCTTTCTCTAACGCATCGACCTTTTCTTGCAATCGGTCTACTGCGTCATCATCTCCTAAATAAATGGAGTTATTATTTTCAGCAGCTTCGGCTTTACGTTCAAAGTATCCTGCCTTCTCACCTAATTTAACAGACTTTCCCAGAGCATTCCAGGAGCGGTTCAAAACACTGCGATGTCCCCTTTCTGAATGATGCCCTACAAGTATAGGTTGTCCAGGAGGAATGTGCTCAACCATTTTGTAGCTCTGATTATACGCCTCTGTTGACTGTTTCGCTGCATTTACTGAAAGCTCTCTTAGTCTGTTAACTCTTGCTTCCTGCCTTTCTTTTCTGTTCATAATTCTTTGGTTTAATTTGGTTTGACTTTTATAAAATTGAAAGACCACAGCCTAAACCGTGGTCTTATCATTACTTCGACTTATCAGTAGGAAGCAAATCATCAAATAATCCGGGAACTCGTGGCTGTAACGCTTCATATTCTTCTCGGAAAAACTCTCCTTTGGTCCTACCTTGCTTTTTCCCTTTCCTTGTATGTACATCAAAAGTATATACAGGGATGGCAATAGGATAACGTCTAACATCATCTATCCATTTTTCTATGTCAACATCTCTTCTGTCATAAATAAAGTTCTGTAAATGATCTGCATCCCGGTTCTTTCTGCATTCGCAAAGAAGAATAACCGCCTTGCTGACAAATATCCTCCCCTTTGGTTCGGTAGCATTCTTATTTACCAGCTCATGACCTTGCCACAATGCTTCTATCTCTTTTGTTATGATACCGAAGCAATCTTCTGCACTAATGGTATATAAACGCTTCCACACATAGTCGCGGTATCCACTCGCCCATAATTCCAAGGCAAAAAAGCCGGCTACCCCGGTATCGGCTCGCCGGATCGCTTTTTGCATTGCAGAACTCACCTCAAAGAAATCATATCCGCAAACAGTTCTAATAATCATAATTCTAATTTAATGGTTTGACTTTTAATTGATTACATCAGTAAATTTAGCTAAAAAAGACGGATATAGCAAACAGATTGAACGCCATTTAAACGCCTTTTTTACAGGTTATTAGAACTTGAATTTGCAGGATATATTATACTGTACAAGCTGCTTCGTCTTATCCTTTCCATTATTCGTCGCACTCTTGAGCTGGATACTATCACCGAAGCTCTTTTTGATGAAAAGAATAGATTTGCGTTCTTCTTCCTGATTCCTGATCGAAGCAAGACCACCAGCGTTCACAAATGTGCTCTTTTGCTCAAAATTATAACGCAGATCGGTTAAAATCTTACGCTCTTTGTACTTAATATAACAGGAAATCCAAAAATCTTCTTTTAAACGTATCTCTTCATTCCACCAAGTGTTCTTGTTATAGATTACTCCATAACTGCAACCGGTTATCATTTTAGACAGGGAAAGAAAGCCGGTTTCGTCATACATAACAGGAGATATCCGGGAAGTGAAACCAAACAAATGCACGTCCATCATACTAGCCATCTCAAATAGAGATTGAATAATATTGGTGATTCTATCCTTATCTTTCACCCGGCACGGTTCACCTTTTTCTGCATAGATCGCTTTACAGGCATGAACATCATCGTCGAGCATGAAGAGTTCACCAAAATGTTTCGCCATCCAATTACGTTTAGGGATGAGGCCGATTACATCGTCTGGATGAGTAACTATTTCACATTCCGGGTTAAACTGCTGGTACAAGTCAGCTTGACTTTCAGCAACGCAAATTATAGGATCGTTCACCAACTTTTTAGCGAACACCCGGTCATGGCGCTTATGACTTGGTATTACTATTTTGCAGGGCATGGCGAACATCTTTTATGTCGATTACATTACTCTTACTTACTTTCCCGGTCTTGTACGACTTCATGTGCTGCATATCCAGCCTTTCACGAAGCCAATTACTATCTACCTCATTGCTTGAGGTTATGATAAACAACTCATGCTTTTCGTCATATTTAGGAATAAGGGGGTAAATAGCTGTATCATCTGTGATGGCATCGAAGCGCTCTTTAAATTCATCCTCCTTCTTCTCCGGCCCGAACTCGATACCCCAGTCTTGGAGTTCTGCTTTATTCCATTCATTTTCCATAACGTCCAAATCATTCTCACCGAAATTGACGTTATCCTTTGTAGCATACTCTCTCAACTTTTTAACAGGGGTATCAGGTGCCAGGACCTTACATGGAAGCTCTTTGTAACCAAGCTCCTTACATGCACGCAAACGTAAATTGCCACAAACGACAATATACCGACCATCATTATAGGGAAATATTATAAGTTCCCTAAGTTCAAGCATTTCAGGCGAATCCTGAATGCTTTTCTTCATCGCTTCAAAGCGATAGTCACGGAAAAAGCGCGGATTCTTCGGTAATCCCGTGAGCTGCCCTTTATTAAAATCAAGTAGGCAGACTTGAATTGTCTCTGTCATAACAAACTGCATTAAAATCAACAACACAAACAGTCAGTAGGCAGACTTGAATTGTCTCTACCATAACAAACTGCATTAAAATCAACAACACAAACAGTCAGTAACAACACCTTAATCACCTCTCTCTGACTCCTCAGAAAGCAAATCAATTGCTCTCTTAATTTCAGCCTCGATATCCTTACATCCATAATGTTTTAGAAAAGCAATGGTAACTATTATAATATCAGCAGCTCTCTTTTTATATTCCGGATGGTCTTTTATATCGTCGCATGGTAATTCTGATAATTCATCAAACTTCCTCCAGGCAGCAGATATTTTTAAACTGAAAGCCTTTTTAGAAGTATTATCATTCAGATGAAAGCGGCGCTCTATAATCTTTAAAATTTTAGGGGCCAACTTATTCAATGTTATCATAAATGATTAGGTTAAATTGTTAGACTAATAATAATCTCACACTGTTTTATGCAGGCTGGTCCCTTATATGGAATCTGTAAATTGTCCTTTTATACATACACATGATGATTAGAGTTTTTCTTGTAGCTTTTCCATCGCTTCGGTTGCACAAAGCAAAGCGTAATTACTATCAATAGAGATATACGTTTGAATTGTAAACCAAAGACCAATAATCCGAACTTGCAAGAAATAGGCAGTCTGGAAGTTCTTTGCTTGAAATTGTCCTTCTAAACGCATATACTTAGAAAGGCTAAAGTAAGTAGCATCTACTTTTTTGATTCTTAATTTTTTCATTATATAATTTTTATCGGTTATAATAAATTGACCTCGCAAAGTCAGTACGGGATAATTGTGAATATTGATATTCGGTGTAATCATAATCCTCGTCATCAGACATCAATTCTACTTTCTTCATGAAAGTTTCTTTGCGATCCACAACCTCAACAAACGCTCTGACTGCTTTTCTAAGTAATTCACTTTTAGACAGTTTACGTCTTTTTGTAAATTTGATAAAGTACTTCTTGTCATGTTCATCACTGATAAAAGCTGTCAAAGACATACAGTGTTCTGAAACAAAAGGAGTTGCCGGTTGCTTCATTATCCTGTATAAATTAAAAATCCGGAGGAATGGAGTAATAGTTGAGGCCCGTTCTTTCTTTGACATACAAACAACCTGTAAAACTTGCTTTAGCAAATCGTTTATACACATACCTACGGAATTGGAATAATTGCATATCATTTGATAGTCTTTCAAAGGAACATAAGTTTGAATGGTCACATATCGATCATCTGATTTATTAGGATTCTTCAGTTCTTCAATGCGCTTGCACATCTTTTCAATTACCCTATTAGGTGCACAATAGAAAGCTGTCACGACATAATATAACAAAGCATTAGCTTTCTTAATTGGAAGAATGGCAAGCGACTTTCGAACAACCTTATAGAACTCTTCCGGAATACTACCAACCAAATAATGAGTTTCACGGATTTTAGGAGAATACATCTTACCGTATGCAAGAACCTCGATAGCAACTGGATCATAATATTTCCCACTCTCTTTTGAAATGTAGTTTGAAAGCAAGAAACAAACTATTTCCTTTTGAAAAGCCTTTTCTCTATACAGATTAAACTTAGCCATCCAAGCAATAGTTTCTTTATGAGAGGGATATAAAGTAAACTTCTTATATCTGTTTCCCTCATCTTCCCACCCATCAGGCATTATCGAAGAATTTATTTCTAAATTCAAACGTCTGTTGTACAACATAGGGCTATTTATTTAGAGGGTCCGTGGTATCCAAATATTTCCTGTATTCCAGTTCAGTTTTAGCAAGGTTTATAAGAGTATTGACACCTTGAAAAACCTGTTTGGCCTGATTTACTTTATTAGGATCTTCTTTCACATCCTTTATTTGTTGTAGAACCAAGTCTCTCATATCTTGTAAAATAGTAGGATTCACAGTAGACACCTTATTCAAGCGTTCATTCGCTAACACGACAACTGTATTTGTTATCGACCGGAAACGGTTCAACTTGGAAGCTAAATCAAACATACTAAAAACAAGTGTTTTACCATTGTTCAAGTATATTTCGACTTCGGTACCATCATCGCCAATACCATCGCAATAGCCTAATATGACTACTTCTTCATTCTGATAAAGGAATGCCTTGTTTACCATTTCCTTTAATCTATCTATTGCATTATCACTCATGATTCATTCTTTTTTGTTGCTTTATTAATTTGTCTATTCAAAACTCCTTTTAGCTTGATGAGGTACTGAACATCTTCCGGGTACCGGGCATACATTGAGTTTTGGGTTTTCATTTGTTCAGAACGACTAATCATGTATAGGTTATCTATACAAATATTTTGCTTATCTCCATCTTTGAACTGAATATTGTAACCAGGAGGGATTTCTCCATTATGCTCAATCCATACAAGCCGGTGTTTAAGTTCAAAGACATTCGGTTCAGCAGTTTTCACTTCAATGTAACCGTCACGGGTTATTCGTTCATATCCAATCTCTTTATGATTCTTTGGGATACATCCCTTTTTGAAACGTGTAGCTTTCGTTTTTTCAATTTGAGCATCAGACATATATTCTGTTTGCTTACGTCCCTTATTCGTTGGTTGATGTCCTTTGGGGAAGAAACCCTTTGAGGAATGTTCAAATAAGAACTCTGCCGACTTTCTCAATTTTAGTTTGAAAGCCATACCGGCAACCGCACTTTCAGTTGAACCAAGCATCGAAGCTATTTCAAGGTTGGTGTGATCAGGATAAAGAGCTATCAATTTTTGCCTTTTCTCCGGACTCCAAACCCTCACGTCCGGAGAACGTTTCAGTTTACGAATTAAGGCTTTTGCTTTAATAGCTTCATGTGTTTTACCAAGGCGCCCGGCAAGTTCTTTTAAATCAGCAGTGGGATATTCGCTATCAAGTATAGCGAGTTGTTCATTAGTCCAAGTTCTCATAAGCATATCAATAAAGAGAGGAAACCATTAGGCTTCCTCTGTGTTATCGTTATCAAGATCCTCAAGTTGCTTTTTAAGCTTCTTTTCTTTCTTGTCAAATGAATCTGCTAATTTTTTAGTTAGCTTATTATATTCGTCTGGATATTGTTCCATAAACAGAATATTTTGGCATTTACGTAAGTGCTCATAGAAATTCACATTATTAGATGATAAACATTCAGTTATAAAAGCTCTGTACCACTGAAATCTATTAATTTTATTATCCTTAACATAGTTCACGAAGTCACTATCTTTTCCATACTTTTCCAGACCAATCTTCTTCAGATAATCACTATTGCAACTATTAAGAATCAATACATCAAAAACCGTTTGTTCATCAATGGATAGAACTTCTTTGCGCTCATAGTAGGGCTTATTTTGTGCCCATTTACGCATCTCTTCAGCAGCTTTCTCTTTGACTATATCTTTTGCTCTTTTTAGCTGGTTATTTATATTTTCCCTCGCTATCTCTTTAGGATCGGCAACTGCAGCAGTACTGGAAGCAAGCTCTTTCCTCGTATAGTAGAATTTCACTTCAAATTCCGGATAATAATAGCCAAAAAATGAGATACATCGATAAACATCTCCATCATCAAGCATTTTTAAAGTACGCTCATCATCAGCATCATAATAACATGAATATCTAAAGACTTCATCCGGATTGACCACTGCAAATCCAAGTTGCTTAACAGCTTCTAAAGTACTTTCATACTGCATCTTTCTTTCATCACTCCAATAAGAATCGGCTTTTGCTACAATTACTGTTTTTCCGAATGAAAGAGGCTCACCTAACTTTACAAGATTTTCACTTTCAAGCAGAATCTTCCGAATCACATACGCTATTCGCTTTTTATTAAAACAGGTAGCATTAATACACCGGGCGTCTTTATTGTTCATTTCATAGAATAGACAACCATGATTACAGGTATTAGATTCACATTGAGAGCATGGTTTAAATTCTCCATTTTCCCAATTATCAGCGTCCTCTTCAATCCAATCGGCTTTTTTAAGTTCCATAAAAGAATTACTCACATAATCCCGAATCATAGCGGTCGTGCATTGTTCATCTTCTTCCTCATGAAACTCTTTTTGAGTTTCTTCGTCAAGTTTTGAAAGAATCATTGCACCGGATAATGGGATATCTCCATTTCTTACACGTTCTTTCAGTTCCGGAATAAGGCTATTTAGCTTTATACGATCAAAGACAAAGCGAGCAGACTTTCCGAATTTAAGGGCAATATCCTCATAACTACGCCCTCTCTCTGATAACTGTGCAAAAGCAAAAGCTTCTTCGATAGGATCGACATCTTTTCTTTGAAGATTTTCAGTAATCATTGCATCGAAAGCCTCATCATCCGTCATCTCTCTGACAATGCAGGAAATCGCTTGGAATTGTTCCGATTTCTTGCGATGAGCCTTGATTTTAGCAACATTCTCTTTATCTTCCTTTTCTTTCAATAGTGATACAGCACGGAAACGACGCTCACCACAAACAATCTCATACGAACAGGGGGTTGTTGTGACATCACCAGTTTCTAAGTCAGTCACATCTTCGGATTTGGCTACCCTGACGGTGATAGGCTGCAATAAGCCTTGTTTCTCAATGTTACTTGCAAGCTCTTCAAGAGCTGCTTCATCAAATGTCTTTCTCGGATTCAAAGGAGAAGGACTGATAAGCTCAATTCTAATGTTTTGTACTTCCATAATTCAAAATATTTATTGGTTTGACTTTAATTTTCGTATAACTTATATCCTGTATATAACGAATAGACACTCTGTGACGGGTATATTTATTATGAGGATATGAATCATAGATAATTTCGACATAATTACTATAAAATATCACCTCTCTAACATTAAAGATAGCAAGCCCATCATATAGCTTTATGCTATTAATAGAAATTTGGTCTTGGTGACTACGTATCCAATTATATACTCTACTTGTCATAATTCTAAGTTATTGGTTTGACTTTTAGTTTATTACATCAGTAAAGGTAATCGTTATTGACAAGTTATGCAAACAGAAACTTCGCCATTTTAACGCCATTTTCATTCGGGTTTGAAACGAAGTTGTATAAAACCTCGCTTCTCCGTTTCACGCAACAATTCAACGTCCTCATCCTTTATTTCAGCGAACGTTTCACCATTGATACTCGTATAATTATCAATACCAAAACGCTCTCTAATCCGTTTACGAAGAGTTTCGTCTTTTGTTACCCAGTAAATTGTAACTCTCATCATTCCATTTCGGTTTTTAAGATATTGCTCAAGTGTCACACAATGGCTAGTACGTTCTTTAATGCTATTCTCCATTTTTATAGCCTCAATAGCTTGCTCGGCTTTAAGCATATCTTTTCTTCTGTCTTGGCAGAACGTATCAAGCGACTTTAAAATTTGCATAGGATCAACAGAACCAAAGAATTCCTCATACTTACCGGATCGGAGACGGCCAAAGAAACAGCATAGTTCAGCAATATTTAGAAACGGATACTCACAGGCAATCTGATCACTCAAATCAATTAACTGCTCATCAGTTAATTTTAGTTTTGCGCCAACGAAACAATTCACCTTGAGCAAATGACATTTCAGCCACTCTCTGGCACCTTCAATGCCGTAGGCAAGACTTACATCCCCTAACTTCGGGCATCCGTCAATCATAGACAGTTCTGCAATTGACTTGACAATCATTAACCGAGATTGTAAGTCCGGATTATAGGTTTCACAAAAGAGCTTTGGACTATACGTGCTAGCCAACTTCCTGCTCAATGCCGTGCTCTTCCTTCCACCTTCGGTCAAGTTCTTCGAGATTGCGAGTGACATCAAACTTTTGGCGGTCGCTATCTGAGTTTCTTTCTTGTGTATCAGCTCCATATTTCTTCCGGTTTTCTTTGACATGATCCAATATCCAAAGGTTAGCCTTAGATTCCCAACGTTCAATTTTCACCCCATTGGCGTTCTTCCACCCTATCGAGTCAAAGTGGTTGAAGAATATTTCTGCCTGCTCTTGCCAATCATCTAACCGTTTCGGAGCATTTTGCTTGATGAAGTATTGAATAACTTCATCGAGCGTAGGAGCAATAAATTCTTTTGCGACTCTTTTAGGTTTCTCCGGTTTAGAGGGTGAAAAAAGCTCGCCAGAGCTACTTTCTTTCTTACCCCCTTTAGGGGGTTCTTTCTTTGTCTTTGTCTCTGTCTTATATTCTTCTTTAGGGGGTATGGGGGAACTTTCTTGAAAAGGTGTACCTAAAGGGTACCCTAAAGGTGTCCCTAAAGGATGCCGTAAAGGTGGTATATTTTGCATACCTTTTTGTACACCTTTTATAGAATACGTTGATTTATTGCCTCTTCCATTGCCTTGTTTACATTCAATAAGACCTGCTTGAACTAATCTATTTCGGGCGGACTTGAATACTTTCACCGACACTCCCACGTCAGATGACACCTTTGTATCACTACGTGTCCAGTTATCCTCCCAGCCTAAACGATTCGCAATTTTTAGCAAGTAAAAATAAAGCCTCGTTTCACAGCAGGAAAATTGCCAGCTTTCGTCAAGTTCCCAAAACCTATTGATAAGTTCAATATAAGTCATATCAATTTATAATAATTCCGTAAGACATTGTTTATATAAGGTTGAGGATCAGCTTTCAGATAATAACAAACGCTATTAATGAACTCAATCAACCCATGACAAACTACATATACACTACCATATTTCTCAACTAATGCCTGCCACTCTTTTTGCTCATCAGACTGCGTTCCGGCACGTTTACCTTTTACATGTGGAGTTTTCATCTCTATGCAAAGACTACTCTTACCACCGCGAGGAAAAAGCAGAATCAAATCTGCAACACCAGCGATGGCACCTTCATATTTACGCATAGCACCGCTTTTCTTTGTCCTGATACCACCATTTGGTATAGCAAAGAGTAAAGGGCCTACATTGGGAAACGTTTCTCTGAACCAAGTTACACAAATGTGTTGTATCTTGGTTTCAGAATATTTCACCTCCAATTTACGAATATCTTCTTCAGTCATTTTTCTGCTTGTTTTTTGAAATCGTAGCACATTCATTTAGAAGGTCAACGATTTGTTTACACCTGTTCCTACAACCGACAAAGGATATTATGGTTTCCCATTCAGGACCGAACAACATTTCTTTCTTATATTCCTGAATATGAGTTTTCTGTCCATTTACAACAAATCTGAACGGCTTCATAATTTATCCCTAAACAAGTCCATTGCAAGATTCACCATATTCTCTTCTACTTGATCGTCCGTACCGGTAACACCGTTGGCAATGTTCTTCTTAGTCTGAATCACATCATACATATACTTGTCGATAGTATCCTTACCTAAGAAGTAATAGCAGTTAACGTTGTTCTTCTGACCGTTACGGTGTGCCCGATCTTCTGCCTGTTCACAATCACTGAACGTCCATGGGAATTCAATAAATGCTACTCGACTGGCAGCCGTCAAAGTAAGCCCGGTACCGCCTGATTTGAAATTCAGAATAATCAGTTTACAATCCGGATTATTTTGAAAAGAGTCAACGGCATATTGCTTTTGGTTCACATTGTCGGAACCAGTTACAGTAACGGCTTTAGGAAATTCCTTTTTCAGTTCTGCTACAACTTCTTTCAAGTAACCGAAAAGTATCAGCTTCTCACCACCGTCAATAACATCATGGACAAATTCACAAACAGCCTTGATTTTACCTCTGGCAGATATCTGCTTTAAAAGCTGCATCTGCACCATGACAGCACCATTCATTGATTTCTGCACTTGTGCGTCCGAAGCATTCTTGTACTTCTTCAAGTATTTCACCATATCAGCTTCGGCAGCCTTATACTCTTTGGTGGTAGTGATATCAACTGTCAAGTATTGGCGAGTCTTGTCCGGAAGTTGTGTAAGTACCTTTGACTTCTCACGACGGAAGAAACAAGTATTCCATAACCGCCAATTCAGCTCTTTAACGTTGGATGCCTGTTTGGGACCATCACAATATCTTTCAACATACCGGCTATATCCTCCAAAGTCCTCTAATCGACCTAATATTTTTAGCTGTTGTATCAAGTCTGTATTATTGTTGACAACAGGAGTACCGGTCAATGCGAATACATACCGTTTTCCCTTGCAGATACCTTCTACAAACTTTCCTTGCTGCGTCTTACTTGATTTACATTTATGAGATTCGTCAATGATAACAGACCTGAACAAAGAAACACGCTGATCGAAAGCAATACTTTTCATTGTGAACTTGGATTCCTTATCAACAGCTCTCACAAAAAACTTATTCAGTGATTCATAATTCGTAATGAATACCTCACAAAGTGGGCTGCCATCAGATTTCTTACACTCATAAAATGATTGCCAGGACTGCCGGTTTCTGTCATCAAGTATAATCGCATTCATACCTGCAAACTTCTTAAACTCACGCTGCCAGTTGACTTTCAATGCAGCAGGGCAAATTACAAGCACGGGAAAAGATTCACCGTAAATGGGCGCTTCCTTATGTGCCTTAACAACTGCACATATAGCTTGCAATGTTTTACCTAACCCGGGCTGATCACCAAAAAAACAACGTTTATGTTCTATTGCGTACTGTACGCCTTCAAGTTGATATTCGTAAGGTTGAAGTAACATATAGTGTTCACCGACAAAAGGCTTCATCGGAGGAATATCATAATTAATATCTTCAGTAACCTCACGTTCCTTTACAGTAGAACAGAAACGCATCTGAACAGCCCACTGCGAAAAAGCTCTCACATACCAATTCGCATCACGTCCAATAGGATAACGCGTATCATTGATACTAACAAGCCACGCCCGGTCTGTTCCGTCATAGCGTGGCTTACTTGGTATCATCTTTATGACCTCGACCAACTTTGGGTGATACTCGAACTGAATCCGGTACAGATTAGGCGTCTTAGTCACATAGATTGGTTTCATGAAGCAGGTTCTAATACTAATTCTTGATGTTCAACAGTTGAGAATACCTCATTATCTTCACCCTCATTCATTGCTTCAGCAGCTTCATCTGTCTTTTCAAACGGGTCCTCACCATCTTTAAACTCGAACTCCTTTTGAATCTCTGAACATTTATTCTCTGTAACATAGAGTTCTGCTTCATACAAGAAATTGTAAACCGCATCACGAAACTCCTCACAATGCACATACGATTCATTGTCCGGATCGAAACCAATACCAGGAGAACAAAGATTAAGGACTTTGCTCGTCATAAGAGTTCGCTTACCAGTCAGCACGCAAACCTCAAAGGAAGAGTCACCACCAATGCTAACGCCGGTGACATTGAACTTCTTGAAAAACTCATCTTCAAGACATGACTCCGGACGTTCCCAGTTAATGTACCCGGCTTCTTTCTGCTCTGTAATATCGACAATATAGGGTATGAGCTTGTTAAGCGAATCCTTCAAATCCGGATGAACAGGATTAATCCCCTTGAAAACGATATCGTTTCCCTCCTTGTCTGCATAGACCACTTCAAGACATCCCTTTTTGGTCAATTTTGCTTTTGAAATATTCAAATCCATTTTAATTAAATTTTTAGTTAATACTTACCTATGCAGGTATTCATTAATAAAATCTTTATAGTACTGGTCAACAGGCAATGGCAAATTGATTCCTAATTCGGTGGCAGCATCAGCCTGAACCTTATCCATGAAAGTTTTCATTTGGATCGTATTCAGTTTAGAAGTACTTCCAACAACCGAAACAATATTTCCATTCATACATATTTGCCGTGGAAGAAACTTCCGGCAATAGTAATCATGAACATCTAACTTATCCGTGCCTGTCTCCCTCTCAATACAGGCAAACCACAGCCACATGAGCGCATTCTGCGACAGGGTACGCGGTTCTACCTTTCTCTTGATGCTTACAGTGTAAGTTCCATTTTTGAGCGTGGAACAGAGGTAGTCAAACGACTTATCCATTGTGACTACCCCGTTTTGTTTTGTTAGAATAGCTTCTGCCATATTTAGAATGGTAAATCATCAGGCGGTGGTACCTGTTGATATGGCTGTTGCTGATATGCAGGCTGTTGTACCTGTTGTTGCTGTCTCTGTGGTTGTTGTGGTAATGGTGGAGGCACAGGAGCAGCCTGTTGCTGAACTTTCGGTGTAAGCATCTCGATACTATCAACAAAGACTTCAGTGATGTAGCGCTTAACTCCTTTGCTATCGTCATAGTTACGAGTGCGTAACTTACCTTCTATATACAACTTATCTCCTTTATGGACGAACTTCTCAACTATTTCAGCAGTCTTATTCAAAAAAATAAGATTATGCCATTCTGTACGCTCCGGTACCTGGGTACCATTTTGCAAGGTGTACGCCTTATCTGTTGTGGCAAAAGATAAAGAAGCTACTTTTGCTCCACCGTCCAATGTTCTCACGTCCGGATCTTTACCGGCACGCCCAATAAGAATTACTTTATTGACACTCATTTTCCTTCCTCCCTTATAGTTACACGAATACTATCCGCTTTAGTTGACGTTTTTAAATATTGAGAATATAATTCCGGGTGATCTTCCTGAAATTTCTTTGTATCAAAACTCTTACCCGTTGAAGAGGGAGTATAGCTAACACGCAATCGGCCAGCGTCCCATGATTTGACTCCGTTCTCACGCATGGCTGATTTAAGTTGTTCCTTATAACCTTTCTGCACTTCAGCGATATAACCCGCCTGTTCCTCTATATCAATAATAGTATTTACTAATTGTATGGGAATAAGCTGCTTTTCATCGGCTGGAACAGGAGCATTAGGCAAGAAGTGTTCACCCTTAATCTCACACTCCAGTAATCTCTTAACCTCTGCATCCGATTTACGTCCAATCTCAACCAATTCAGATTTATCACCTCGTAGCCAAATTCCAAACAATTTATCAACCTTGATAAGTGGATTTTGAAGTTCAAACAAATAGGCATAGATTGATAACTGCCAACTCAAATACTCACGGTCAAGACTTGCAGTAGTCTTGATGTCGCCAAGGCTGATTTTCTCGTCCTTTTCCCAAACACAATCAATATTCGATGCAAAATATTCATTGTCTGAAACAGTGTACTCATTGGCAAAAGCCTTATATCCGGCTTTCGTCCGCTCTTTCAAATAATTCTCCGCTTCAACACTTTCAGGCATGAAACCGGTAGTATCAACAAACTGACATTGAGCATGGATACGGCTACCTTTTTCAGCAGCTCTCTTCAATATAAACTCAGGAACAGCCTTATATTTATCCGGGAATAATTGCCGGCTTATCATTCCCGTTATACCTTTCAACTGTTTTTCACCAAGAAAATAGGTGTGGTTTTCTTCATTGAAAACTACACCTGACCTAACTAATTCTATCATTGTGCAGGATAAATTTTGCCCATTTCCATACAGGCATTTCTAAATTCATTATCATTTTGCATTGCTTCATGTCCATACCAAACCTTTTCAAGTTCAGCACGACTTTTAACAGCAAGCATTTCAGCAATAGCATTTTTCAATTGAGCACCTGTATATACTGCCTTATCCGTACTTACCGGTGTTTTTGCAGGTTGTTGAGTCTCTTCTTTACCATGAGTATTGGTCGAATCGCTGTCTTTTGCATCATCAATGCAAAACAGACCGTTAAGAGCGTACTTTCTTGCATAAGAAGATGAGGCCCCAGTGATTTGGCTCCCATCCATTCCTTTCTTTGTCTCTTCTTCCCTTGCAAAAGCAGTAGTTATTTCTTTTTCTCCCTTGTCATTAGTCAAAGTGACAGTCGCTTTTACATAGATCCTATCACCTACTGCGATCATCTCATCACTTAGAGTTAATGTACATTTTGTTTCAGCAAGAACAGGTTTCACTGATTCAAGAATGTCCTCACAACTACGGTACTTGTATTTACCGAAAGTATTATACTGCCCTTTGGGGGCTTTCAGCTTTTGCTGAATGGTTACTAATTCTTTCATAATTCTGAAATTAATGGTTTGACTTTTAATTCTTTACATCTATAAAGTTATCTTTTATTGACAAGATGTGCAAACAGAAACTTCGCCATTTTAACGCCTTTTTTTGTAACAAAAAACTGCCTGTACAGTATTGTACAGGCAGAAAAGCATATGTTACAAAAAAGTCCAATGTACCTTATGGATCGGCTACGCTTAAAGGGTGTACGGCTCCCGCTGATTTATGCACATCTAAATATGTGGACGGTGCCGGTATCGAACCGACCTCTTTACATTGTGCGCACTCTGTAATGTTTCATCCAAGAATACTGCCCGCCCAAATAAAAAAAGATGTACTATTCTCACGAACCATTACATCTTATCATGATACAACACTAAATAAAGACACGACATCTATAACTGGTTAGGTGTGGAGAAACCCGGATTCGAACCGGGACGATAGATTACCTATGTATGACTTTCTTCAATCTATCTGCATACTTGCGTCTACCAATTCCGCCATTTCTCCGATTTAAAAAGGTACACTATTCTCACGAACCATGTACCAAACACACAAAATAAAACACGACAAAACTACTAAATAACTCTCACGAGCTTGTGAAGCTTGCAGGACTCGAACCTGCACTGGGTGTCTACTTTCTCGAAGGGTCCTACGATACTCATATACAGATTTCCACTGAACCAACTCTGATATTGAGCGCGCCTACCAATTACGCCAAAGCTTCATATAAGTGAACTATTCTCACGAACCGTCCACTTGGAAACACAAACACAAAAATAAAAAACATGGCAAACAATTATTTAGCTATCATAAGCCATTGTGGGGCAGTTTAGGAGTCGAACCTAAATAATTGCATTGCAATACATAAAGCACTTCGTACGCTTTCTTTATGCTCTCTTTTCCATTGAGAATACCTCCCCGTATTTGCCACATCAACGCTATGATGTGGACTTCAAGTTCTAATACTATGAAAAACATGAGTTCACTCTCACGAGTTACTTTGCTCCCGGATAGCCGATCAAAACACACCGGGATAGATGTAGAACACTTAAATCAAATAAATAAGGGACTCACCCCCCACGAAGCTCCTTACTTCGGTATTGTTAGTTAAACATAAATGAGAATTATCTCTGTGAAGGAACCCGGAATCGAACCGGGATGAGTTGTCATGCTCACTACATCTAAGGGCTGACATTCCCTATTGTCGAGTAGCGCGTCTGCCTCTTTCGCCATTCCTTCAATTCGTAGCCGGACACTACCGGCTACTTTGATTGATTTGATATATTCACCCTCACGGGTTACTTAACTCATTTAGAGTTGAGCCGGGAAACGGATTCGAACCGCTGACCTCATGTAAAACATGCGCTCTACCAATTGAGCTACCCCAACAAGTGCCCGGCGAACCGGGCTAATCATGACTAATAAAATTAAGCAATGCAAACCTTCACAGGCTATCTTTATTTTGTTTCTTATCTTCATAGATGAATCTTACAGCCAATAGCACAACAACAATAAAGAATATGATATACGACCAGGCAATATCACTTCTTGTTGCTTCGATTCCTCCACCTATATACATAGCTACCAGTAAGGCAACTACCGTAAAAATGTTATGAACGATTTTCAATGTTTTCATTTTTTCCGTTTTTTACGTTTGACTTTCCTTGCACACCGACAATGCAGCAATACTTGAGCAGCATTACAATGCCATTTGCCATTCTGAACATTTGCAGGCTTATCACTTTCAATCTTACCTGCCTCAATGAGACTAATCAACTTTTTCTCGCCCCCTACATAGTATGCTGACTTATCTTTCCCGAATATCTCTGTCGAAAACAAACGGAGAATATTATCCAGCAATATTTCAGCCATTTCACCCCTAATAGTTTCCATAGTCCTAAAATAGCTGGTTACTCAATTCTTGTCACAGTGACAATACCATTATCTTTATCAGATTTAATGCCCCATTTCTTGTCAGGCTCTTTATCCTTTAATCTGTAAGATATTAGGTTAAGGATATATGCCCTATTAGAAATTGGAAAAATTTCTTTTGCGTCTTTTTCCATCTCACGAATGACGCACATAATACTTTTCTTCTTTTCTTCCATTATTGTAGTATTTATGAATTAATAAAAGGAGCGATGAGCGGATTCGAACCGCCGACCTCTGCTTGTGGTGCTCTTCCGTTAAGCTAAGAGTATTTCTTGAGAGACTCGAACTCTCAACCATCCACCACACACAGCGCTCTAACCAATTGAGCTACATCGCTCTTATATGTTATTCACTTTAATTCTATCTATATACTTACCGAAATCCTCTGCTATTCGGTTACAGGGTATTTTTTGCACCTCGCTTTTATTGCTGATTGCGGTGCTACTCCGGTGTACCAAACCACCGTCTTACTACAGCCCACTACCTACTCTCACGAGCTTCGTATTCCTGCTACGTAAGCCATATATGTTTTCACAATGTCAAAGAACTCTTCTCTGTGTTCCCAGTCCCCTTTCAAAGGCAGGCTCTTAGACCAGACTGGGTACCGGATAACCGGCGGTTTTGGTTTGACTTAGTGAGGGTTAGTTAGTAGCTTCATTGGTAATCGCACGAAGAACAACAGAAGCAGCATTCAGAGATTCTTTAACCTTTGCAAGCTTATTGGATTCACTTTGCCACCACCCTTTGTACATGTCAGTCGATTCTTTCTGTACTTTTACTTCATTTTTCAATGATTCATTCTCGGCACGTAGCTCCTTAATAATCTTTTCATTCTCGATAGCTTTTGCTTTCAATTCAGCTCCATCAGTAGCACTTTTATCAAGACTCGTAGACAGTTCCTCTACTTTCTCAATTAGCTGTACTTTAGTCATTGCTTGTAGTTCCATAATAATTGTTTTTTATGATTGATTTGATTAGTTACTTAGTCACATACCCCATAGCCAAGTTTCCACAAGGATCGCTGTAAAAGTCAGAAAGGGAAAGATTCTTCTTTGGAAATAAGGTTCCCGCAGCAGCAGCTTTACGCATACTTTGCTCTGCTTTATATTCATCCATTGCAATATGTGCAGCTATCCAAGCCTCTTTCAAAGCATTTGAGAACGTTTTCAAATAATGGCCGTTCCATTTCATTTCAGCATAAGCTCTTTGCATTATAGCTTTCAAATTGTATTTGCCATCAACGATAAGTCTGTAATCTCTCTTTTTGGAGTTACTTTTCTCTCTTTTCGGTTGGATATTTGCTATTTTATTCATACTTTTGGAGTATTGATTGATTGATGATGCAAATGTAATCACAATTGAGATATTTAGCAATCAGAAAACTCTTTTTGTTATCTCATTTGTGATATTTTAACTTTATGATTGATTTGATATGATTAGTAGAATTAGAACTATTATCAGCCATTACCAAATGACAGATAGAGCTTTTGCTATAAAATGCGGCATAAAGCAAAATACTTTCAGCAACCAATTAAACGGTGCAAGAGAACTAAGTTTAGCAACAATAAACGCAATACTTATCTCATTTGAGGATATTTCTTCTGAATGGTTACTACGAGGAAAAGGAGAAATGCTCTTGTCTGCAATAAAGCCCGATTCTAACATCGAGCGTATGGAACGATTGGTGGATACAATAGCAACTTTACAAGGAACTATCAATGAACAAACAAAAACGATCCAACTTCTCGCTGATGAAAATAGAAAAGTTAAGGGTGAATTAGCTATGCTAAAGAATGAACGAAACGCAGGATAAAAAAAGGCTATGAAAAAGATACTCTACACTATTATTGTAATATTGTTCTGCTCATGCAAATCAATGTACTATTCAGAAAAAGTCTATAAACTTGACTTCTCACAATATACGAAAGAGGGATTTTACATCTACCCTAAAGAAGTCACGCCTATAACATTAAAATACGAACCCGTATCTGATATATTAGTCGTATTCAAATCCGGCAAGTTACCTAAAGGATACGATCCCTCACAATTTACAATAATAGATAGAGTGGAATTTAGTGGACTGGCAATTCCTACAGACAAGTATATATTAGCAAAAGTTGTTCAAGAAGCTAAAAAGCATAATGCAAATGCACTAATTAATTTCTCAATTAGATATTTAGATAAATTCAGAAAGATAGAAGTATCAGCTATTGCGGCAAGAATTGAAAAATAATATAAGAATATGAATATTGATAGTAGTTAAAAGCATTAATGGTCGAATAATGGTCGAACCATAAAAAAAAGCAGGACTATATAATTGATATACAAAGCATAATACTGGATTCTCAAAATTGTGTCTAGTTTAGTTTTTGTGTTAAATAGCTCCCTCGTCAGCGGACGAACTAGGGAGCTATTTTATATTATAAGAATATTATTGCACAAAATATTCATAATTTCCATAACTTTGCAACAATAAAATCTCACATAAATGGAATTTAACGTAGAGGAATTAAAAAGTGCACTTATTGAGAAGTGCAAAAGTGAAGGTATCTTGTATGCAATGGTAGCAGTAGACAGGCGAACCAAAGAGATCATTCTTCCTGATACTTTGCAAGGAGCCTTGAAGCACCCGGAGTACTTTGTATGTACTTGTAAAAAAGTAGAAGATAAATACATCGTGGAGGAGATTACAAAAGCGTAACTCTCCTCCGAACTCTTTATTATTTACAGTCGCCAATGTATAGCGCAGCTCCTTCATCCATAAACAGTTCCACATTCTGCGCATGATGAGCTACATAGGCTGCGGGCCCTACATCTCCCGATTTACAGATTTCTTCTACCACATCAGCTTTACCCTTTCCGGTTATCAGGAAAATAACGTGACGGGCGTTCAATATCGGATAACCGGTCATTGCGATGCGCTTCTGCCCGTTACGGGGATTAATACTGACTACATAAACAGAAGCGGAAGTCAACAGTTCTTCTTGTCCGGGGAAAATGGAGGAAGTATGACCATCGTCTCCTGCACCCAACAGTATAATATCAAACTCTGGCCATCCCTGCTTGGACGGTACTTGTTGCTTGACCAACTCCGAATAACGGGCCGCTTCTTTCACCGGTTTGACTTCACCACGAATACGAAAGACATTCTCATAAGGAATGGGAGCCATTCCTAAAAGTAGATTACGCATCATTCCGTAATTGCTGTCCGAATCATCGGGGGGAACACAGCGTTCGTCTACCCAATAAATACACATACGATTCCAGGGGGTAGTTTCCATATATTCGTTCGCCCACAAATCGAACATTAGAGCAGGAGTACTGCCGCCGCTAACTGCGATATTGAATATTCTGTCCGGTTCATTATTCATGATTTCCACCAGACGGAGTATCAGTCCACGTGAAGTTTCAATGGACGAGGGAAAAACAGTTACTTTCATAATTCACAATATTGGTCTGTATTCGTCAAATTCTTACAAGGATTGGTCCAGTCAGCCCCGTGCTCATGCATCATCGCTTCACTTTCCAAAGGTCCCCACGTACCGACCGGATAACCGTAAAGCGGTGCGTCGGGATTCTCTTTCCAATAGCGAAGTACCGGATCGAAGAATGTCCATGAAGCCTCCACAGCGTCACTCCGGGTGAATAAAGTCGGATCGCCCTGAATGCAATCGTCTATCAGACGTGCGTAAGCGTCACCACTCGGCACTCCACCCAACTGGGCATAACTGAAATCCATTGTCACCTGACGGACTTCAAAGCCCGCACCAGGCACTTTCATGCCTATCTTGAGCACAATTCCTTCATTCGGTTGCAAACGAAGAATCAATTTATTCGCACGTGGGCAATTGCCACCTGAACAACGGAACATCTGATGAGGTGTCTCGCGGAAATGAACCACGATTTCCGTCACTTTAGTCGGCATTTGCTTGCCGGTACGGATGTAAAACGGAACGCCGCTCCAACGCCAGTTACTGATACCCAGCTTCATGGCAATGTATGTTTCCGTACGCGAGTCGGGAGCTACCCCTTTCTCTTCACGATATCCTTTTTTAATACCGGAAGAGGTATATTGCCCGCGCACAATATGCTCATTCAAATCTTCTTCATTCAGCGGTGTCAGAGACTCATATACTTTCACCACCTCATTACGGAAGTTATCCGCATTGAAGATAGCAGGAGGTTCCATGGCAGTAAGAGCTACAAGCTGAATCAAATGATTCTGTACCATATCCCGCAAAGCTCCCGCCGTTTCGTAGAATCCGCCACGTTGCTCGATTCCCAGATTCTCTACAGCGGTAATTTCTACGTAGTCGATATAATTCCTGTTCCAGAGAGGCTCGAAAATACCATTGGCAAAACGGAAAGCCAACACATTTTGCGCTGTCTCTTTACCGAGAAAATGGTCAATACGGTAAATCTGATGTTCTTCGAAAACAGAAGCATAAATTTTATTCAATTCACGTGCCGATTCGAGGTCGTAACCGAAAGGTTTTTCAACGATGATACGCGAATGGGGAGTATTCAGTCCTGCAGCTTTCAGATGCAAGGGAACAACACCGTAAAGTGAAGGCGGAGTGGCAAGGTAGAACAGCAGATTATCCGGATCCACCTCATTGGTCAACTCCACCAGACGTTGGCGGAGCATGGCATATCCTTCTTCCTTTGCTGGATCCATGGGCAAGTAACACAGATGCGAGATGAAAGCCTCCATCAGTGCCGCATCCTGTTCTTCGGATTTCACGAAAGTCCGAAGTTCACCTGATATATACGAGCGATAATCCTCGTCAGAATAAATCGTACGTCCGATACCCAGTATATGAAAATCACCTGTTAACCGCTTTTCACGGAAGAGCGAGTAAAGGGCAGGCATCAACTTACGTTTGGTAAGGTCGCCTGAGGCGCCAAAAATTATCATTGCGAATTTATCCATTGTCGCTTTTTATTTCTTAATTCATAAAATAGTCTTATTACTCCGAAAGACATCCTACTTACACATTATATGTGCCCGATTTCGTGTCACCGCCATGTCCTGTCCAGTTTTCGTGGAAGAACTGTCCGCGCAGTTCGTCTTTACGCTCAAAGGTGTGCGCACCGAAATAATCGCGCTGTGCCTGCACCATATTAGCGGGCAGATCGGCAGAAGTAAGCGAATAGAAGTAATTCAAGGCAGAAGAGAAAGCGGGAACAGGAAGTTCTTCTTTCATGGCTTCGGCTACAAGGCTCTTCCATCCGGAGAGTGACGCCTTCATTTCTTCCCTGAAATAAGGAGCCATCAACAAGTGTTTGGGCTTGTCGGTGGCTTCGAAGGCAGCGGCAATATCGTTCAGGAAAATACTGCGGATGATGCATCCGCCACGCCACATACGGGCGATGGAAGCCAGATCGAGCTGCCAGCCGAATGTATCGGAAGCACGTTGCAACACGGCAAATCCTTGAGCGTATGAGACGAGTTTGGAAGCATAAAGGGCAGAGAAGATATCCTTCACGAGCTCCACCTTATTATATATAGGTTGTGTATGTTGGCGCGGGAATTGGTGGGAAGCTTGATGGCGTAATTCCTTTTGTGCGGAAAGACTGCGCTCAAACACCGCAGTGGCAATCAGTCCCAACGGCATCCCGAGTTCCATAGCGTTGATAACCGACCATTTGCCGGTTCCTTTCTGTCCGGCCGCATCCAAAATCTTATCAATAAGATAACCTCCGGTCTTGTCTTTATGACGCAAGATGTTGGCTGTTATCTCGATGAGGTAACTGCGGAGTTTGCCCTCATTCCAACGGGAAAAGGCATCTGCCATCTCTTCATTATTCAAGTCGAGCAGGTTTTTCATCACCCAATATGCTTCGGCAATCAACTGCATATCACCATATTCGATACCGTTATGGATCATCTTTACAAAGTGACCGGATCCCGCAGGCCCTACCCACTGACAACAAGGAGTGCCGTCAGACGCTTTCGCCGCAATGCTTTGAAGAATAGGTTTCACTTCCGGCCATGCTTTTTCCGAGCCACCGGGCATAATAGACGCTCCGTTCAAAGCTCCCTCTTCACCACCGGACACACCGCTGCCGACGAAAAGAAAACCTTTCGACTCGGCCAGTTTGACACGACGGTTGGTATCTTCGTAATTGGAGTTACCTCCATCAATAAGAATATCTCCGGGTGAAAGCAGAGGAAAAAGCTGTTCCATCAGTTCGTCTACCGGACTCCCGGCACGAACCATCATCATTATTTTACGGGGAGTAGCGATTGAATCTACAAAGTCCTTTATATCTGTGAACCCTTCAATGTTTTTGCCCTTCGCACGTCCGTTCATGAAACGATCCACCACTCCTTCTTCAACTCCCGGAACGGTACGGTTATAAACCGATACATTCCATCCTTTACTCTCCATGTTCAAAGCAAGATTCTCGCCCATTACAGCCAAGCCTATAAGTCCGATATCTGTTTTATTCTGATTTGCCATAACTTGTATATTTTGTAATATTGTTTACCATAGTAACAATTGAAACAGACATTTGTTCGCTATATTTAGATTAAAATATTATTTTTGCAGTTAACTATATAGAAACAAGGATGAAGAAAATCAAAATCGGTTTATTAGCCCGCATTATTATCGCTATTATTCTAGGTATCGCCATCGGCACTTTTTTCCCGGCTCCTCTTGTCTGGATATTTGTAACATTCAACGGCATTTTCAGTGAATTTCTTAATTTCTCCATTCCGTTGATTATCGTCGGATTGGTCACTGTGGCTATTGCCGACATCGGTAAAGGCGCAGGAAAGATGTTGCTCGTCACCGCTCTTATCGCTTATTTCGCCACCCTGTTCTCGGGGTTCCTCTCTTACTTCACCGGAGTCACGGTATTCCCGTCATTGATTGAACCGGGCGTGCCGCTTGAGGAAGTGAGCGAGGCAAAAGGAATTCTTCCTTATTTCTCCGTTTCCATTCCTCCATTGATGAACGTAATGACAGCTTTGGTTCTCGCTTTCACATTAGGATTGGGATTGGCTTCGCTGAACAGCGATGCTCTGAAAAACGTAGCACGGGATTTTCAGGCAATCATCGTCCGTATGATCAGTGCGGTAATTCTCCCCTTGCTTCCGCTTTATATCTTCGGTATCTTCTTGAATATGACTCATTCGGGACAGGTGTACTCCATTCTGATGGTATTTATTAAGATTATCGGAGTCATTTTCATTTTGCATATCTTCCTGCTGGTCTTTCAGTATTCTATCGCAGCGCTGTTTGTACACAAAAATCCGTTCAAACTATTGGGGAAGATGATGCCTGCCTATTTCACGGCATTGGGCACACAATCATCGGCTGCCACTATTCCCGTGACACTGGAACAGACGAAAAAGAATGGTGTTTCGGTGGATATAGCCGGTTTTGTGATTCCGTTGTGCGCCACAATCCATCTGTCGGGAAGTACACTGAAAATCGTAGCCTGTGCTCTGGCACTGATGATGATGCAGGGAATGCCGTTCGACTTCCCACTCTTTGCCGGTTTTATCTTCATGCTGGGAATCACGATGGTAGCCGCACCGGGAGTTCCGGGCGGAGCCATCATGGCATCTTTGGGAATCTTGCAATCCATGTTGGGTTTCGATGAATCGGCACAGGCATTGATGATTGCTCTTTACATCGCTATGGATAGTTTCGGGACGGCCTGCAATGTGACCGGTGACGGAGCTATCGCACTGATTATCGACAAAATGATGGGAAAAACTGTGCTGAATAACCATGCTGAAAAATAAATAGAATGTGGCTTGCATGGGTCACAAAAAATACCGACATTTGCACCCATATTTTTGATTTATTAAATAATAGCGTATGAAAAAAGCCCTAATATCAGGCATTACCGGGCAGGATGGTTCTTATCTTGCCGAGTTTCTATTGCAAAAAGGTTATGAAGTGCACGGTATTCTCCGTCGTTCTTCATCGTTCAATACCGGACGTATTGAACATTTGTATTTTGACGAGTGGGTACGCGACATGAAACAGAAACGTACGATCAATCTGCATTATGGGGATATGACAGATTCTAGTTCGTTAATCCGAATCATTCAACAGGTGCAACCGGATGAAATCTACAATCTCGCTGCTCAAAGCCACGTGAAAGTTTCATTCGATGTTCCGGAATACACAGCCGAGGCGGATGCTGTCGGTACGTTGCGTATGCTCGAAGCTGTACGCATTCTGGGATTGGAAAAGAAAACCCGCATCTATCAGGCTTCCACTTCCGAATTGTTCGGTAAGGTGCAGGAAGTTCCACAGAAAGAGACAACTCCGTTCTATCCCCGTTCTCCGTATGGGGTAGCCAAACAATATGGTTTCTGGATTACCAAGAATTATCGTGAAAGCTACGGTATGTTTGCCGTAAACGGTATTCTGTTCAACCACGAGAGCGAACGTCGCGGCGAGACTTTCGTTACCCGTAAAATTTCCCTGGCTGCCGCACGTATCGCACAAGGTGAACAAGACAAACTGTATCTGGGTAATCTGGATGCACGCCGCGACTGGGGATATGCCAAAGATTACGTGGAATGCATGTGGCTGATTCTGCAGCATGACGTTCCGGAAGACTTCGTGATTGCTACCGGTGAGATGCACACCGTGCGCGAATTTGCGACGTTGGCATTCAAAGAAGCCGGTATCGAACTTCGTTGGGAAGGTGAAGGCGTGAACGAGAAAGGCATTGACGTGGCTACCGGAAAGGCTTTGGTAGAAGTAGATCCTAAATATTTCCGTCCATCGGAAGTTGAACAACTACTTGGTGACCCCACAAAAGCTAAGACTTTGCTGAGCTGGAATCCGCGCAAGACTTCATTTGAAGAACTGGTAAGTATCATGGTACGCCACGATATGGAGAAAGTAAAACGAATGATTGCTACCAAACATTAAATGAATTTCATTTCACCACAGAGGACACGGAGGGCACAGAGGAAAACATAAAATCCTCCGTGTCCTCTGTGTCCTCTGTAGTGAACAAATAAAAGATAGAATGGAAAAGAATGCAAAGATATATGTAGCAGGACATCACGGTCTTGTGGGATCTGCTATCTGGAAAAATTTGCAGGATAAAGGATATACCAATCTGGTAGGCCGCACCCACAAGGAACTCGATCTATTGGATGGCGTAGCTGTCCGTAAATTCTTCGATGAAGAACAGCCGGAATATGTTTTCCTTGCCGCTGCTTTCGTAGGTGGTATCATGGCAAACAGTATCTACCGTGCTGACTTTATCTACAAGAATCTGCAGATTCAACAGAATGTAATCGGTGAGAGCTTCCGCCATAATGTGAAGAAACTGCTGTTCTTAGGCAGCACGTGCATTTATCCGCGTGATGCGGAACAGCCGATGAAAGAAGATGTATTGCTTACTTCTCCGCTGGAATATACCAACGAGCCGTATGCAATCGCCAAAATCGCCGGATTGAAGATGTGCGAAAGTTTCAACCTGCAATATGGCACGAATTATATCGCTGTCATGCCGACAAATCTCTACGGTCCGAATGATAATTTCGATTTGGAACGTAGCCATGTACTGCCTGCCATGATCCGGAAAATCCATCTGGCACATTGCCTGAAAGAGGGTAACTGGGAAGCTGTACGCAAGGATATGAACCTGCGTCCGGTAGAAGGCGTCAACGGAGACAGTCCGAAAGAAGAAATTCTAGCTATTCTGCAAAAATACGGAATCAGCGAAACGGAAGTCACTCTTTGGGGTACAGGTACTCCGCTTCGCGAGTTTCTTTGGAGCGAGGAAATGGCTGATGCAAGTGTATTCGTCATGGAACATGTGGACTTCAAAGACACGTATAAGGAAGGCGACAAGGACATCCGCAACTGCCATATCAATATCGGCACGGGAAAGGAAATCACTATCCGCCAACTGGCTGAACGCATTGTAGAAACTGTCGGCTATCAAGGTAAACTGACCTTCGACAGCAGCAAACCGGACGGCACTATGCGCAAGCTGACCGATCCTTCGAAACTGCACTCTTTGGGGTGGCACCACAAAATTGAAATCGAGGAAGGCGTACAAAGAATGTACGAATGGTACTTGAAATAGGGAATTCCAAGAATCCGTCAATATGCTATAAGCAGAATTTGTTTTGCTTATAGCATATTTTTTTATTATAGCATAATGAAATTAGCTATCACCATAATCTTTCCTCCTACCAGCCTGTCGCAATCTCACTACATCACCCTTCCCCCATTTTCAAAAATTCTTCCCTCTTAATTCTTCATTCTTAATTTAATTGCTATATTTGCACAATTTAATATCAAATGTGCAAAAAACAATGGAACAAAGTTTTATAGCTTACATTGAGAATAGTATCAAGAATAATTGGGATCTGGATGCCCTGACCGATTATAAGGGCGCCACCTTACAGTATAAAGACGTAGCTCGCAAAATAGAGAAACTCCATATCATTTTCGAGGAAAGCGGAATCCGCAAGGGAGACAAGATTGCCGTTTGCGGAAGAAACAGTTCGCATTGGGGTGTGACGTTCCTCGCCACATTGACATACGGAGCGGTTATCGTCCCTATTCTTCATGAATTTAAGGCGGACAACGTCCACAATATCGTCAACCATTCCGAAGCGAAATTACTGCTTGTAGGCGATATGGTATGGGAAAACCTGAACGAGTCGGCAATGCCTCTATTGGAAGGTATTCTGATGATGAATGACTTCACTTTGCTGGTTTCACGCAGCGAACGCCTGACATACGCCCGCGAGCATCTGAACGAGATGTTCGGCAAGAAATTCCCTAAAAACTTCCGTAAAGAACACGTCGCTTATCATAAGGACGAGCCGGAGGAGTTGGCTGTCATCAATTATACTTCGGGAACAACGAGCTACTCAAAAGGGGTTATGCTCCCCTACCGCAGTTTGTGGTCAAATACGAAGTTCGCCTACGAAGTACTCGACTTGAAGGCTGGAGACAAGATTGTATCTATGCTTCCGATGGCGCATATGTATGGTCTGGCATTCGAATTCCTTTATGAATTTTCCGTCGGTTGCCACATCTACTTCCTGACCCGTATGCCTAGTCCGAAGATAATCTTCCAGGCTTTCGAAGAGGTAAAACCGAATCTGATTGTCGCTGTTCCGCTTATCATCGAAAAGATTATCAAGAAGAGTGTACTTCCGAAACTGGAAACTCCGGCAATGAAGATTTTGCTGAAAGTGCCTATCATCAACGATAAGATTAAAGCTACGGTACGCGAAGAGATGATTAAGGCGTTCGGAGGAGAATTTAAGGCGGTAATCGTAGGAGGTGCCGCTTTCAATCAGGAGGTTGAACAGTTCCTGAAAATGATCGATTTCCCTTATACCGTAGGATATGGAATGACGGAATGCGGTCCGATCATCTGTTACGAAGACTGGAGGAGGTTCAAACCGGGTTCTTGCGGAAAAGCCGTACCCCGTATGGATGTACAGGTCCTTTCCTCCGACCCGGAAAATATCGTTGGCGAAATCGTTTGTAAGGGTCCTAACGTAATGCTGGGATACTACAAGAATGAGGAAGCTACCAGAGAAGTGATCGACAAAGACGGTTGGCTGCATACCGGTGATCTGGCTTTGATGGATGCCGAAGGAAATGTTACCATCAAAGGACGTAGCAAGAACCTTCTGTTGGGCGCCAGTGGACAGAATATCTATCCGGAAGAGATAGAAGATAAATTAAACAATCTGCCGTATGTATCCGAAAGCATTATCGTTCAGCAGAATGAGAAACTTGTCGGTTTGGTTTATCCGGATTTCGACGACGCTTTCGCACACGGCCTGAAGAATGAAGACATCGAGCGGGTGATGGAAGAAAACCGGGTGGCATTGAATGCCATGTTACCGGCGTACAGCCAGATTTCAAAGATGAAGATATACCCGGAAGAGTTTGAAAAGACACCGAAGAAGAGTATCAAACGATACTTGTATCAGGAGGCTAAAGGATGAAAATGAAGAAAACAATACTCACGGCAGCTATACTGATGGCTGCCGTTTGTCTGCCTGCACAGAACAAAAGTGCCGGTATTAATCTTTCTATCTGGAAAGATATTTGTACGCAACCGTATGACAGTACACAGACGACTTATGTGAATATCGGTCTTTTGTCTACTATGAATCGCCTGAATGGTGTAGGCATCAATGCGCTGGGAAGTGTTGTTCATGGAGATATGAACGGCGCACAGATTACAGGACTGGCTAACCTGGCCGGTGGGACAATGCGAGGCGTGCAGATAGCAGGTATAAGCAATATCAGCGGTAACAATACGATCGGACTCTCTGCAGCCGGACTGGTAAATATTACCGGAGACGGGACACGGGGGGTGGTTATATCCGGACTGACTGGTATCGGTGGAGATAATACCGCAGGAGTTATGATGAGCGGTTTTATGAATGTTACCGGGAATATGGCTTCAGGCTTACAGTTTTCCGGTGCGGCGAATATCACCGGACAGAGTTTCAACGGCATGATTACTTCCGGTCTTCTGAATGTGGTAGGTGAAAATATGAATGGCCTGCAGATAGCAGGTATCGCCAACATAACCGGGACACAGCTACGTGGAGTTCAAATGGCATTGTGCAACTATGCCACACAAGTTCGCGGCCTTCAGATCGGTCTGGTCAATTACTATAGGGAAGACTTGAAGGGTTTCCAACTGGGACTGGTTAATGCCAATCCCGACACCAAAGTACAGATGATGGTATACGGGGGAAATGTGACTCCTGCCAATATCGGGGTACGTTTCAAGAATCAGTTGTTTTATACGATTCTTGGAGCCGGATCTATGTATCAGGGATTAAATGATAAGTTTTCAGCGAGCGCTTCCTATCGTGCAGGATTATCTTTTCCTATCTATAAAGGATTATCCATTAGCGGCGACTTAGGTTATCAGCATATCGAAACTTTCGACAATAAGGATGAAGTGATTCCCGGACGTCTATATGCGCTACAAGCACGCGCTAATCTGGAATATCAGCTAACCAAGAAATTCGGTATCTTCGCAACGGGCGGTTATGGCCTAACCAGATTCTATAATAAATCCGGCAATTACGATAAAGGAGCGATTATAGAGGCAGGCATTGTCCTTTTCTAATATAAATCCTGCATATATAGCATTTATTCTCTTGCTTTACTAAAAACATTTCGTTCCATAATTGTTTCCCTTTCGTTCCATAATTGTGGAACGAAAGGGAAACAACTGTGGAACGAAAAGATAATAACTGTGGAACGAACCACTCGTTGCACTGAAAATTATTGAATGTCACATGGCAAAGAAGTAACCTTCATTCAGACCTTTTCCTTTATCAGACCGGTACGATAAGCAACGAGCAACTTCTTCAAGTCCTGTATTTGAGTTACCAATTCTTTTCCCTTATCGGTGTCTTTCACCATCATCCGTTGCGAATTAAATTCCAATACGAAATTGGTAGATTTGATATCCAGTCCCTCTTCGATAGCTTTCTGACGAGACTGGAACGGTTCGTGCTGTACAAGCTGCATACCGTGAGAATGGTAGACAAGTGTATATCCGGCAATTCCCGTTTCCGGCTGATAGGCTTTGGAAAATCCTCCGTCGATAACGAATAGTTTGCCATTGGCCTTCATCGGCTGTTCTCCTTGAATAGTCTTCACAGGCACATGACCGTTTATTATATGCGAATGAGGGCCTAAAGCTCCAAACTCGGCCAATATCTGATCACAAATATCCTCCCGATTGCGCAATGTATAATAATATCCTTTCTTCTCTTTATGCATTTCTTTGTCTTCCAGGAAATAGCGTTCAAAAGTAGCCATCTTATCCTTATCAAATAAAGGTGCATCCGGACCACACCACATATACCAAATATAATCCATCGCAAATTCCTTATCCTCCTCTCCCTCTTCGTCGAAGTAGGCGGTACGGATCAGTTGATCGGCCTTATCCAGAAGTTTGTGTCCCCAATACTCTTTTCCGCGTATCTTGACATGCTTAAAGCTACCGTCCTCATTCAAAGGCACGGAAGCGTGATAAAGAAGATTGGAGTTGGATACCAGATACATCCCGCCGTAAGTAAACAGGCAACGCATATGCTTCTTCAATTTCTCGCTATTCATAAATGAATAATGAATCTTATCCACAAGCTCACGTTCTTCATCCGTCAAGCGGTAAGGATTGGCGGGATCTACCGTTGGAAAGTTCGTGTCACGAAGGGCATACTCCTTACCTTCGTAGACAAAGACACCACGCTCAAAATCTATCTTCTCCAACAATTTACGATTTGCCATTCCAAACTCCGGACGGCGGTCAATGATCTCGGCTTCCAGCTTAAACTGGATAATAGTGATCGCCTTGTGCATCTGAGTAATCAAGCGCAACGTTTTCTCATTATAATGAGTATCGGCAAAATTCATTTTCGGCATGAAAATGGTGCAAGGATCATCAGCGTAAGTATCCATAGCAAAGGTAGCAAGCGGCAGCAGATTGATTCCGTAACCGTCTTCAAGTGTAGCCAGATTACCATATCGCATAGACATACGTATCACATTGGCTATGCAACTGTCATTGCCGGAAGCGGCGCCCATCCACAGAATATCGTGATTGCCCCATTGAATATCGAAATTATGATAATTGCACAAGGTATCCATAATGATATGCGCTCCCGGTCCGCGATCGTAGATGTCGCCTACGATATGAAGTGAATCGATTGTCAAACGCTGAATCAGATTACACATGGCAATGATAAAATCATCGGCACGCTTTGTCGTGATAATCGTACTGATAATCACATTGATATAGGCATGCTTGTTCGGCTCGATAGATGACTCGTGCAACAATTCCTGTATGATATACGAGAATTCGGCAGGCAATGATTTACGTACCTTGGAACGGGTATACTTGGAAGATACGTTCTGACAGACTTTTACTAACTGGTTCAGAGTGATCAGATACCAATCGTCCAAATCCTTCTCACGGGCCTTCACCAGTTGAAGTTTTTCTTCGGGATAGTAAATCAACGTGCAGATCTCTTTTTTCTCGGCCTCGCGAAGCGTATTGCCGAATATCTCATTTACCTTACGTTTTACTGCACCGGAAGCATTCTTCAGCACATGTTGGAAAGCTTCATATTCACCATGTACATCTGTCAGGAAATGCTCCGTCCCTTTAGGTAGGTTCAAGATAGCCTCCAGATTGATTATTTCCGTACTTGCATCGGCAATAGTAGGAAAACTTCGGGAAAGCAGTTGCAGATAACGCAGATCGTTCACAATGCTTTCAGGAGTTATGTTACTTTGAGCAGTCATTTCTATTTAATTACAAATTACTAAAATCAAATTACCATTTATCGGCTCACAATCCATTGTTCTAATCTCCAAACTTACGTTTTTCGATTATTCGCAATAAATATAATACTTTTTTATTTATCCGGTTATTATTTTTTATTCAAAGTTTCATTTTTCAGCCCAAGAAGAACATCAGAAGTACTTGTGCGATAATCACCCGCAGGAACATACAGAGCGGATATACCGTCGCATAAGCCACAGAAGGGTTATCACCGGGTATTGTATCATTAGCGTAATTCAACGCCATCGGATTGGCCATACTTCCACACAACATACCGGATACCGTACCAAAATCGATCTTCATCATTTTGAAGGCGACAAAACCTACCAATACTGTCGGGATGATAGTCAGCCCAGCTCCCAAAGCAATCCACAGCAGACCTTCCGGACGGAATACGGTGTCGAAAAAGTGAGCTCCGGCATCCAATCCCAGACAGGCGAGATACAGGGAAAGCCCTAAGGCACGTAACATCAGATTCGCGCTGCGGGTAGTGTAGGTTATCATGTGTATCCGTGGTCCGAATGTCCCCAAAAGAATACCAACAATAATCGGTCCGCCGGCCAGTCCCAGTTTCACGGGAGTACTGACACCCGGTATTGAAAAGGGAATAGCTCCCAATGCCAATCCCAATACTATTCCGATGAATATAACAACCAGATTGGGTTCTTTCAAGCTTTTAATGGCATTACCCAATACTTTTTCCACATTCAGGATGGCAGCTTTCTCCCCTACTACTGTCAGTCGGTCGCCCAACTGGAGTATCAGTTCCGGAGTAGCGAGCAGTTGCACACCCGAACGATAGACACGGCTGATATTGATGCCGTAATGATTTCTCAATCGGAGCGATCCCAGCTTCTTTCCATTCAGTTCGGGACGGGTGACGACGATACGCTGTGAAACCAGTTCGCTGTCAATCGCATTCCAGTCAATGTCCTCTTTGTTCCAATCCGTATTTTCCTGTTCACCGAAAAGTACAGTCAACGCCAAAGCATCTTTCTCCGCAGTGATAACCAACAGACGGTCTCCCTCTTTCAGCACCTTGTCGGAAGTCGGAATGCTGACGTGTCCGTCCCGCCATAAGCGGGAGATGACAAACTTCGGGTAGCTCATATGTGCTATGTCTTTAATGCTCTTATTGAAAATAGCAGGATTGTGTACTTGAAACGCTGCAATATAAGTTTTGTTCGCATCATCTTTCTCTTTTATTTCCAAATCTTCTTTGCGAACCAATGCTTTACGGATTAACAAGACGGCAAGTATCACACCGACGACTCCCATCGGATAGGCTACCGCACATCCCAAAGCAGGTGTGCTACTCTCCAGCCCCATCTGTTTCAGAGTTTGCTGAGCAGCTCCCAACGCCGGAGTGTTCGTTGTCGCTCCACAAAGGATACCGACCATATCGGGAAGTGAGACACCTGTGGCATAGCTGGCTACGACCGTCAACAATGTCCCCAACAGGACGACTCCCAATGCCAGCATATTCAGCGTTACTCCTCCTTTACGGAAAGAACTGAAGAAACCGGGACCGACCTGTAAACCTAAAGAATAAACGAAAATCACCAAACCGAAACTTTCCGCATAATTCAACATCTGAGGATCTACCGAAAGTCCGAGATGTCCGGCAAGGATACCTGTAAAAAAAACAAAAGTGACTCCTAAGGATACTCCCCAGAAATGCACTCTTCCCAAGCCTAAACCTACCGCAGAAATCAACGATAACACCACAACCGCCTGTAAGGCAGAATGTTCGAGAAACAGACTATATAACCACTCCATGTATTTTCAAACTAACAGGGCGCAAAGATAAAAACTATTTAGTCCCATTCAAAACTTTTATGCTTTCATTTTACGCCCTACTCATGCCTCGTGCTGATATTCTTTATATCATCTTTCTTATCTTCCTTGATATTCCACAAAATTATTCCGCCCATCCAGATAGCCACTCAACCTGTTGCCTCCAATATATACGTCGTCCAGGTAGGAAACATCATTGGGCCCATACGACATACGGATGGAAGTTTGCGCGAAATTTTCCCAACTCCAACGGAACTTATATTCAAATTCTTCCACATATCCGTCCGGATATTCCACCCGTATGTAGTCTATTCCTGTACGATCTAAAAAGAAATCCAGTTCCTGACAGCAGTAGTTGTTGTCTATATCCCGATAAAAACTGACCCAAGTGCGGCTACACAAATCGGCCGAACGGTTGTAATAACCCGGTCCGTTATTATCATCATCGTAGAAACTGTCTATCTCCACTTCGCAAGAAGTAAGACCGACCATCAATACAGCCATCAAAGCCAGACCTAAATATTTAAATGTGTTCGTTTTCATATTCCTTTATTTTTAATGATTCGTTTATTAATATCTATCATTTATCCTTCGATATGACAAAAGTATAGAATGAATTTTCCCCTTGAAACTGAAAAATCCTACTTTTCAGGAGGAAATTACCTACTTATAGGGGCAAATCCCCACGCTTGAGATTTAATGGTATAATACCGTGCACAGCTCATTCCAAGCACCCAAAGTCTTAATAAAAATAGAATATAAGAAGTAAACATTTAATCAATGTTATAAAACATCCGTTTTTTCTTGTATTATTTGCAGATATCACAGAAGTCCGTATATTTACAATGTGTTTTTCATAGTATTAGATTTAAGGTTAACAAAAAGATTGGCTGTCTGGGAT